>JACCDZ010007247.1_pt1 | contig 62139 bp, 55 predicted proteins | sample 7449551 | NCBI WGS metagenome assembly JACCDZ01 (sample SAMN15323452, study PRJNA562643) | freshwater metagenome | isolation source: river surface water | place: USA:Blue River Watershed | collected 2017-08-18 | reverse complement strand
CGAACTGTTCCCCGAGCTCCATGACTCTCAGCCACGCTTGTTGACTGATATCGGCCGCTAAGGCTGGCTCAGAACTTCTTAGTAAATACCGATACAACGCATCACCATACCGGTCAAACAGCACCGACAACACGGCTGGCTCGCGTTTTTCGACATAACGCGCCAGCAGCTGCTGACTAGACATGCTATGCCAGTCCGCTTTAGGCCGCAGCCAGCTCCATCCCATAGGGTATCCTTGCTATTGCTTGTCTAGATTAAAATCCAACCGCACCGCTAAGCCGGTCTGTGCGATGGCCTTGCCATCGACCACTTTAGGGCGATACTTCCAGCGTTTCAAGGCTTGCACTGCCGCTTTATCAAAGATACGACGAGGTTCAGCATTGACCACTTGCACATCCTGAACCTGACCGGCGGTGTCAATTGAAAAACGCAATTCCACCCATCCCTCCACGCCATCACGAGCGGCATCCACTGGATACTTGGGCTCCATGCGCACCACTGGCGTGGCATCTTGCTCTGGTGCCGCCATAGGCCCTGATTCGCCTTTGGTTATGGCTACCGGAGGCACGGTCACATCTAACTTGATGCCTTCGAGTGAGCTGGCGAATGGATCAATGGCCATTTGTGGTGGCGCTTGGGGTGGCACTACCGCAGGTTTGGGTGGCAAGGTTTCACGCACTCGCGGGGGCTTTTCATCACGGGGAGCACCAACATCCACCGTCAGAGGCGGAGTAAGTTTGCTGCTACTGACCGAATCTTGGCCAATCAACTGTGACATCCCATAAAACACCAAAGCCGACACTGTGGCGGCCCCAGACATCTGCCAAACCAGCTTAAAGGCCGTGCGAGACAGCGGGGAGTTGTTGTCGTGCATAATTATTGTTGTCATGATGAACTCCTTGTTGGTTTCTATCCTTGGACGATGCGGCCAGGAAAAAGGGGTTAACCATGTTGAAAAAAATTTTATGGGTGTGCGGCCTTGGCCTGACGGCCTCTGTACAGGCAATGCCAAGTGAGATCATCCTGATGCGGCATTTACACAAAGCCCCGGGAGATAACCCTCCGCTGTCTCAGTGCGGCGTTGCCCAAGCCACGGCACTGCGTTCAGAGCTAATGCCACACCAAATAACAAAAGCCTGGCACACACCATTTAACCGCACCTTAGAAACCGCACAGCGCTTGGTCGACGCCAGCACTGTGCTGCAACGCTATGACGCTAAACAACCTGCAACAGAAATCAAAAAGAAATTGGAACAGGAGCAAGGCTTGCAGTTGGTGGTTGGACACAGCAACACCATCCCTGCGTTGCTGGCTAGTTTTGGCGTCGAAGCCGAGGCTATTGGCGAGAGCGACTATGGTACCTTGTATCGATTACGCTGGGAGGCCGAGCACTGGGTATTGTATCGGGCACCCTTTGAGCAGCGACTGGCGCCATGTCAATCAGCGGCGTTGCAATAAAACCAGCACTTCTGCATGCTCGGTATGCGCGAACATATCAAACAACTGCGCTTTCAACGGCTGATAGTTGGCTAATCGGGCTAAGTCGGCCTGCAACGTTACAGGATTACAGGACGAATACAACAGATAGTCGGGTTGTAACGTTAGGATCTGCGCACACAGCGGCTCACCCAAGCCACGGCGCGGTGGGTTTACCATTAATAACTCTGGGCTTTGCTGTTGACTCAAACTAAAGGCGGTCGCATCCAGTGCTCTAAAGTCGATGCGAACCCCAAGGTCTTGCGCACTTTGGGTTGCCGCCTCGATCGCTTGCGGCGAAATTTCAATGCCGGTGACCTGTCGCTGTGCCGTCGCGACATGCAAGGCAAAGCCACCGACACCACAAAACAAATCCCAGATCCGGCTAACGGGAAGTTCTGCCGTCCACTCGCGCGCGGTTTGATACAACGCGGCGGCCACACGGGAGTTGGTCTGGAAAAAACTTTGCACCGAAAGATACAGGGGGACATCGTTCAACTCGACCCGCAGCCTATGTTGTTGGCTGAGAATAATTTCCAGCTCCCCTTCCAACACCGCTTTATGCTCAGGTTGAATATTGGCACTACACACCAGCAATTCAGGCCAGCGCGCTTGCAAACTAGGCAGATGTTTTCGAAGCGCAGCCACATGGTGTTGTGAGCGCAACACGAAACGCAACATCCAGCCACCTGCAGCATCTGGACGGCTCAGCAAAATGTATTTCAGCTCGCCTTTGCGAGTCGACAGCTGATAGGGCTGCATGCCGACGTGCTGGATAAAGCCTTTGATATGGGCAAAGGCTTGCTGGAAATCAGCCGGGTACAAAGCACAGCCTGTTAAATCCACCGCGCCCGATGCCTGGCTGATACCAAGCACCGGCTCGTCGCTAGTGCCAAGCACCACCATTTTGGCTTTGTTCCGAAAACCACTGATCTCACTCGCCACCGGCGGTAACCAACAGTCTGGCGCAATCGGTAGACTCGATAAAGCATGCTGCTTACGCTGCAGCTGTTCCGCGTAGGGTACCGGCAATAACTGACAGGAGCGGCACAACCCCGCGTCGAAGGATTGACAGTGTAAGGTGGTGGTCATAGCCCCTCCGCAACGTGGTGTGGTTAAACAGACCATAGCAGGCATTGGCAAACAAAAAAGGCCTGCATCAGCAGGCCTTTAGGAATTTGGCGGAGAGAGAGGGATTCGAACCCTCGTTAGGGGTTAACCTAAACACACTTTCCAGGCGTGCGCCTTCAGCCGCTCAGCCATCTCTCCAGTACTTGCAACAGCAAGCGCGGTCATACTATGGAAAATAGCCTTGGTTGGCAACTACAAATTCGGTATCCCAACGTGTTCGCTGCATTTTTGCGCAGCGAACAGCAGAATTTCAAGTTAAGCGTTGCCTTTGACCGCGACTCTATTGGTTTTTGCAAAGCCCAGCATCCGATTTAAAGGCACCAACGCTTGTTCACGCAGTTGCGCATCGACAAAGATTTCATGGCCCTGGGTATTCGTTAAAGCCTGCTCAATCGCCTGTAAGCCATTCATTGCCATCCAAGGACAGTGTGCACAGCTACGACACGTCGCGCCATTACCACCTGTTGGTGCTTCAATGAAGGTCTTGTTTGGCATGGCTTGTTGCATCTTGTAGAAGATACCGCGATCGGTTGCCACGATAAACATCTCGTTTGGCAAGGTTTGGCTGGCTTTGATCAACTGACTGGTCGAACCCACAGCATCGGCCAAATCGATAACATTTGCCGGTGACTCCGGGTGAACGAGCACAGCTGCATGAGGATATTGTTTTTTTAACTCGCCTAACGCTTTGGCTTTAAACTCGTCATGCACAATACAGGCGCCCTGCCACAGCACCATATCGGCACCGGTTTGCTTCTGCACATACGCACCTAAATGTCGGTCCGGGCCCCACAGAATTTTTTTGCCTTCGCTATCTAAGTGCTCAACCACATCCAGTGCAATAGACGATGTGACCACCCAATCAGCACGGGCCTTTACCGCCGCTGAGGTATTGGCATACACCACCACCACGCGATCAGGATGCGCGTCACAAAAGGCAGAGAACTGCTCGGCAGGGCACCCCAAATCCAGCGAACAGGTCGCTTCTAATGTTGGCATTAGCACTGTTTTTTCAGGGTTTAAGATTTTAGCCGTCTCACCCATGAACTTAACGCCAGCAACGATCAGCGTTTTGGCTGAATGCTGATTGCCAAAACGAGCCATCTCCAAACTATCCGATACACAGCCGCCAGTTTCCTCGGCGAGCGCTTGGATCTCAGGGTCGGTGTAATAATGCGCAACAAGCACTGCGTCCTTGGCCTTTAACAGCGCTTTGATGCGTTCCTTGTACAGCTGTTTGTCATCAGTCGACAGAGGGGCTGGCTTGGCAGGAAACACAAAATCAAGTTCATTAAACGCGATGGCTTGGTTCATGAGGAAAATTCCGGGCAATAAAAAAGACGCGTATTATACACAGCTTTTCAAGAGGTAAAAGCTCAGACGGCTAGAACGCCAAAGGCTGTGCGTAAGGGAATCATACAGAATCAAAATGATGGTGGGTCATGATGGATTCGAACCATCGACCAACGGATTAAAAGTCCGCTGCTCTACCAGCTGAGCTAATGACCCTCAAAGAGAGGTATCAGATTGGTGGGTCATGATGGATTCGAACCATCGACCAACGGATTAAAAGTCCGCTGCTCTACCAGCTGAGCTAATGACCCAATCTGAGCGCTTGAATTGGTGGGTCATGATGGATTCGAACCATCGACCAACGGATTAAAAGTCCGCTGCTCTACCAGCTGAGCTAATGACCCAATTCAAACTTTGTCGCGATAGGTGGTGGGTCATGATGGATTCGAACCATCGACCAACGGATTAAAAGTCCGCTGCTCTACCAGCTGAGCTAATGACCCCCATCGCGGAGGCATATCTTACTTATTTACGCGGTGAGTGCAACCAAAATCTTTGAAAAATGCCCTACTTACGGCTCAACTGCTTAATTTGCCATCATAACGAATAAAATTAAAGCGCCTTTTTGCTGCTTCCGCCAGACTATCACTAAGATTCGAAAACACAGCAACGTCTAACAAAGATAAAGTGCGCGCGTTTAACAAGGAGTCATCACGGCTTAAAAACGAAGATATTTATGAAAAAAATTGTATGAACGCGGATGGTCGATGCCCTCTTAGAAACCGGATGACGAAGTAGCGTTTAAAGATGAGCCAGTCCGTCAGTGCTTGAATCAATCTGCATGCCATAGACTCCTTTGGAGGTTTTAGACTAGGGCAAGCCTTTCAAGTCGCAAACTATAGATGCATAAGCCCTCTCACGACGAAGTATGCCATGATGGCCCAAGAAGACTGGCGCAGTGTGATATGCCAACGCGGCAAGCTTGTGTCCCTTCTGAACCAAAGCGGACATGCCGAATGATAGACATAAAAAAACCGCCATCAGGCGGTTTTTTTATTTCTTATCTAGTGCTTTGCGAGCATCCGCAGCTTGTTTACTCTTCGGATAGCTCTTAATTAACAGGTTGAAGTACTTCTTCTGCCCTGCAGCATCATCTTGCTCGCCAGCAATCATACCGAGCTTATATAAAGCGAGTGGCGCACGATCACTGTTCGGATAGTTTTTATAAACAACGTCAAAGCTCGCTTTGGCTTTTTTCGTTGCGCCGCCTTGTTGATGCAACAAGCCGAGCATGTAATAAGAGCGCGGCAAATTCGCCGACTCTGGGAAATTCTTATTAAAAGCATTAAGGGCTTTGATAGCTTGCGGGTATTTCTTCTCTGATACGAAGGCTTGAATTTGCTTAAATGCATCATCTTCGGACAGAGCGGGCTCAGCTGGAGCAGGTGCGGATTCCGTCGTAGCAACTTGATCAGCTGCTACAACGGCCGCAGGATTGCCCGCCGGGACTTGAGTCTGCACAGAGTTTGCACTCCCAGCGGACTGCGATGGTGTAGCACCACCGCCCAGTCGGCGGTCAATTTCCTGATAGATATCACGTTGTTGCTGTAATATCTGTTCAAGTTTGTAAGATTGCTCTTCCGTAGTGCCACGTAGCTCGCTGACTTCGTTCATCAACGATTCCAATTGCTGCTGCATTTGCAACTGCGATTGGGCGCGGGCATCTACCACACGTTCTAGTTCAGATAAACGCTCTGATACAGAACCTGTTCGTGCTGCGCTCTGAACTCCACTGGAGCGGCTCAGATCAGCAACGGGTGCAGGATCTGCCGCAACAGTAAGAGCGACCAGAGATAGTGCAGAAACTAGCGACAACTTAACGTTCATGCAATCTCACTACCGCAGCTATTAGTAGTTCAGAACAGCGCGACGGTTTTTAGCGAAAGCGTCTTCGGTGTTGCCAGCGTCAACTGGTTTTTCTTCACCGTAGCTAACTACGCTCAGTTGGCCAGTAGCAACACCCAGGTTTTCCAGGTATTTTTGAACTGATTGAGCACGACGCTCACCCAGTGCTACGTTGTACTCTGGAGTACCGCGAGCGTCAGTGTGACCTTCGATAGTTACAGAAACAGTTGTTTGAGCACGCAGGAATGCAGCGTGAGCTTCCAGAACTGATTTGAACTCTTCACGGATATCTGACTTGTCGAAATCGAAGTAGATAGTGTTTTGTTGACGCAGAGCTTCTAACTGAGCGCGCAGAGCGTCAGCAGCAGAGTTGCCTTGCTCAACTGGTGCTGTGTTTTGTTGTGCAGCAGTTTGCTCAACAGCGTCGTCTGAGCTACATGCGGCCAAAGTCAGCACTGGCACAGCGACTAACAAACCTTTTAAAACTTTGTTTAAGTTCATAGTATTGTCCTTAGTAGTAACAAATTAACTTGATTTATCAATTTTATAAAAACGGCGACCACGCAGGTGATTTTACACGACCATTGACCGCCGGCAACCTTGCTTTGAAACGCCCATCCATGGAAACCAGTGCCAGCACCTGGGTATTACTACCATACAATGTGCTATAGATAATCATCGAGCCGTTCGGCGCAATGCTTGGTGACTCGTCCAAGTAGGTGCGAGTCAGCACCTGCATATAACGCGTAGTCTTATCCATGCGCGCAATATTATACTGACCATCTGTACGATTTACCATAACTATTGATTGACCATTTGGGGTAAATTTACCAGATAAGTTCATTTCACCTTGGAAAGTAACACGAGTTACTTGGTCGGTGGCAACATCAACTGTGTATAACTGCGGGCGTCCACCACGCTCTGATGAGAAAATAATTTGAGTACCATCTGGGCTCCAGCTAGGTTCTACATCAATGGCACGATGCGACGCTAAACGACGTAATTGTTTAGTGGCAATATCCATCACATATATTTCGGAGTTACCATCTTTTGATAATGTCATCGCCATGCGACGACCATCAGGTGACCAAATTGGCGAACCATTGATGCCTTTAAAGGACGTTAACATTGAACGACGGCCCGTAAACACATCTTGAATGTAAATTTGTGATTGTTTCTTTTCAAAGGTTACATACGCCAGTTTGGTACCATCTGGTGACCAGTTTGGCGACATTAATGGCTCCTTCGAACGTAAAAGAACCTGCTCGTTTTCACCATCATAATCGGAAACCACCAATTGATAACGTGGCTGTTGTTTATCTCGAACCAACACGTAAGCAATTTTGGTAGAAAATGCACCGCGCTCGCCAGTCAATTTTTCATAAATGATGTCGGATAAACGATGCGCAAACGCACGCATACGGGTTCCTTCGACATTCACTGGACGTTCACTGTTTGCCAAAATAAAGCTGTTCGATGCCACAAGGCGATTTTGTGAATTCATCATCGGTTGACCAGCGCCCATTTTGGCTTTGACCACATCGACTAATTCATAGCTGACGGCATAACGTCCGATGCCAACTTCACGCACTGTGCCCATGACGACGGCTTCAACACCGGTTTTATCCCATTTTGCAGGAGTAAATTGAGCACTGCTTTGCGGCTGCTCTGGCATTCTCATCACATTGATTGGATTGAATTTACCTGAACGCATTAAGTCAGCCGCAACAATTTCACTGACGTTTTGACTTGGCGCGTTAGTTCCTACAAACGTGAATGGAACCACTGCAATCGGTCTTGCAGTATCCACACCATCGGTGATCACAATCTCGAGGGACGCGTGGGCCTGCTGTGCGACTAGCAACGAGGTCGCCCACAAGGTCGTTTTCATCCATTTTATCAACATGTTTAAAGTCTCAGTTATCCAACAAATTTCAAACTAACGATTCCAAGATGAACAGAATCTTAAGCTGATTGTACATTTAATCACAATCTACATCTGCTGTTCACGTTCAATCTATGGCGTTTAATTCGCTGCCGTCTTCACAAATGGGAATATGATATTTCTAAATTCAGCATTCAGTTCAGGATCTTCCGGCATTGGTAAGTTACCAACTCGGTTAATTGCTGCCAACGCAGCCTGACATACTGCTGGGTCTCCCCCTTCCACCTGTGAAGACGTAACAAAACCATTACTTGCTAAACTCAAGCGGATCCGGCATTGCTTGCCTAGCATCGTATCATCGGTATACCAGTTTGTGGTTATACGCTCGACAATCATCGCAATGTAACGTTCTTTTTCAGTCAATTGCTTCCCCTGCTTCGCTGCGCGAGTCGGCTCGTCAGCTTCATCAGCAAGTTCGTCTTTAATATTCAAATCTTCCAGTTCATTAGACAGTTCCTTCTGAAGTTTTTTCTGCTGCTCTTTTTTCTTCTTCGCTTCTTCAGCAGCTTTTTTCTTCTTCAGCTCTTCGTCTTTTTTCTTTTTCTCTTCTTCTTTTTTCTTTTTCTCTTGTTCTTTTTTCTTCTTCAGCGCGATATCCGCTTCTTCGCGTTTTTTCTTATCCGCTTCCAGTTTTTTCTTGACCTCAATTTCTTTTTGCTCCTGCTGCTTTTTCAGCAAGTCTTCTTTAGGTTCCTCTTTTTTCGGTTCTTCCTTTTTGGGCTCTTCTTTTTTAGGCTCTTCTTTTTTAGGCTCTTCTTTCGGAGGTTCTTTTTTCGGCTCTTCTTTTTTGCGACGAGGTTTATCCGATTCTTTAATCTTCGGATTTTCAATCATAGTCGCCTGTAATGGCGCGTCTGTAGAGGAATACAGCGGAACGACAATTACTTCATGTTTGTCGAATAAATTAAGATTCAAACACAGCAAAACAACTAACAACAGATGGGCGGACGCCGAAACTTGCAGCGCCCTTTTTAATCCCGTGTCCATGTTACTTTTGCTCCGGGTCGTCAGTCATCAAACCTACCGCAGGGGCGCCAGCTTCTTTCATCATATTGAGTAACTCAATCACAGATTTATAGTCCACACGACCATCTGCTTTGATGATGACTTGAGTGCCAGGTTCAATCTTTAACGTATCCATCACTTCTGTTTGCAAGGCCTGCGCATTGAACGGGCCTTTTTGAACACCATCTTTTTCAAAATAATACAAACCACCTTCATCAACAGTTGCCAAAATAGGTGTTTTGTTATCTTTCATCTGCTCGATTGGTTCTGCTTTTGCTTTTGGTAACTCCACTTTGACACCTTGGGTAATAATTGGCGTCGTCACCATAAAGATAATTAACAAAACCAGCATGACGTCGATGTAAGGTACAACGTTGATTTCAGCAACCATCCGACGTTTTTTGCGAACGATCATTAGTGACCTTCCCCACTACTAACAGCTTGACGGTGCAGGATGTTTGAAAACTCTTCTACGAAGTTTGCATAGGAGTTTTCAAGTTGTTCAACGCGATGTGAAAAACGGTTGTAGGCAATAACTGCAGGGATCGCGGCAAATAAACCGATGGCTGTTGCGATCAACGCTTCCGCAATACCTGGAGCAACCATCGCCAAGGTGGCTTGTTGCACCGCACCTAATGCGATGAATGAATTCATGATCCCCCACACGGTGCCGAATAAGCCAATGTAAGGGCTAATAGAACCAACCGTTGCGAGGAATGCCAAGTGAGTTTCTAAACGTTCTACTTCTCGAGACAACCCTACGCGCATGGCCCGCATGGTACCTTCCATCACCGCACTTGGTGAACGCGAGGTTTTGTGCAAACGCGCAAATTCTTTAAAGCCTGCTTTGAACAGGTTCTCTAAACCAGAGGCGTCTGGACGAGCGCTCACTTCGTTAAACAGTTTCGATAAATCGACACCAGACCAAAAACGGTCTTCGAACTTGCGGCTTTCGTCCAAGGCTTCATTTAACGCTTTGTTGCGCTGAATTATCATTGCCCAAGAGACAATCGACGCGGACAACAGAATCAGCATCACGCATTGCACGATGAAACTTGCATGAAGGATCAGATCGATAATAGAAAGTTGGCCTGCCACCAGGTTAGTCCTCAAAAAACAATTAAAGCCGGAAATTTGGGCACCTATGATAGGGGTTAAGTCGGCTGAACTCAACAGAACGCGACTCAGATGAAAAAAAATATTTCCAACAAAATCGCCGCTTGCCACTAAGTGAACTTACGGTTAGACCTACAAATTGGATGTTTAGTTCTAAAAATAGCAAAAGCTGCTGAAATTAGCTTTTTGTCCGTGACTGACCGGACTTCACAAATGCCGTACAAAAATTTATGGCTACATGCAACAATGAACTGAAAGTGAATCAGTAGAAACCAATAAAAATGTGGCTTATCGTGCGATAATGAAATTTTATTCACTCTTTATGCAATTCAATTCTAATTAGTTTTTCTTATCTGAACATCTAATTTTTCTAGTTTGAAGTAATTATTCTAAATCTCTAGAATGCGCAGCGTGTTCTCCACTAGCGCAACGATTCGATACGAGGGTGTTGAATTGTAGTGAAGTTCACATGGTGACTGGGTGTGTTCGCATACGACACCGGGTTGCTCAACATGTTCCCTGGATTTTGAAGTTCTATCTTCAACTTGTTGCATTCGCCCGCTCTTTGAGCGGGCTTTTTTTTGCCTAAAATCCAAGGCTTAGTTAAAAGGTGGACCTGCATCAGCATCCAAACAAATGGCGGAGATTAGCGCCCCGTATCGACAATACCTCACATAGATCGTGTTGCGTGACAGCGCTTCAAGTGCGTATCACCGATGCTTAGCCTTGTTTATCCACAGTGTAATCAAAGCCAAAATGTTTATACGCATGTTGTGTAGCAATACGTCCACGCGGCGTGCGCTGCACAAAACCTTGTTGGATCAAAAACGGCTCAATGACATCTTCAATGGTTTCTTTTTCTTCGCCAATTGCCGCCGCGAGGTTTTCAAGGCCCACCGGGCCACCGGAAAACTTCTCGATAATCGCCAGAATTAGTTTTCGGTCCATGTAATCAAAGCCTTGGCTATCGACATCAACCATCAATAACGCTTGATTTGCGATATCGACATTCACCAGACCATTGGATTTCACTTGTGCATAATCACGCACACGGCGCAATAAGCGGTTGGCGATGCGTGGCGTACCGCGAGAACGTCGCGCAACTTCCGTGGCGGAGGCTAAATCCAACTCTAAGTTCAGATAATGCGCCGAGCGCTGAACGATGTGGGCCAGCTCTTCGGTTTTGTAAAATTCCAAGCGCTGCACTATGCCAAAGCGATCACGCAGCGGTGAGGTGAGCGCCCCTGCCCTAGTCGTTGCACCAATCAAGGTAAATGGCGGCAAATCGAGTTTAATCGAACGGGCAGCAGGGCCTTCGCCAATCATGATATCCAGTTGATAGTCTTCCATCGCTGGATACAGAATTTCTTCGACTACCGGGCTTAAGCGGTGAATTTCGTCGATAAACAGCACGTCATTGGGCTCGAGATTGGTCAAAAGCGCGGCTAAGTCACCGGCTTTTTCTAGCACTGGACCTGAGGTTTGTTTGATATTGACGCCCATTTCATTGGCGACAATCATTGCTAGCGTGGTTTTACCAAGACCAGGCGGGCCGAAAATTAGCAAATGATCCAGCGGCTCACCGCGCCCTTTCGCGGCTTCGATAAAAATCGCCATTTGCCCACGCACATGATCTTGACCGGTGTAATCGGCTAAGGATTTGGGGCGGATCGCTCGGTCAAGGACTTCTTCTTCAATACGTGCCGTAGGGGCGACTAGGCGGTCCGCTTCAATCATAAAAATTCCGTTAAATCATTGATTTTAATGCTGCTTTAATCAGTTGCTCACTGGTCAAATCGGCTTTAAATACTTTTTTCACTGCGCTTGCCGCCACACTTTGGCTGTAACCTAGTGCAACCAAGGCGCCAATGGCATCTTGTTCTGGACTTTCTTTAAGTTCAAAGGATTCGACACCGTCATCGCCCAGCACCAAGTGATCCGTGATTGGCGTTTCAATGTTCAAGCCCCAGTCTTTTAGGCGATCGCGCATTTCAATCAGCAAGCGCTCGGCGGTTTTTTTACCAACACCGGGCAGTTTGACTAACGTTGAAATGTCGTCGCTTTGCACGCAGCGCACGAACTGACTGGCCGTTAAGCCCGATAAAATCGTTAACGCGAGCTTCGGACCCACACCATTGGCTTTGAGTAATAAGCGAAACAAACCGCGTTCGGTCGGCGATGAAAAGCCAAACAGCAAATGCGCATCTTCCCGCACGACAAAATGGGTATAGACAATGGCTTCTTGGCCAGTCGCCGGCAATTGGTAGAAGCTGGTCAGCGGCAACTGTACTTCATAGCCTACGCCCCCAACTTCTAGCAGAATTTCTGGCGCTTGTTTTTCTATAACAATGCCGCGTAACCGTCCAATCATGACGTTTTTATCTCACACTGATGTGCAAAGCCGCTCTACAGGCGGCCTTTTAAATTAACGTAAGCGGCGGCGCACCGTTTTAGTGGCTTGGCCTGCGAGGTGAATCAAACTCTGCTGAGTATGCCCGTGACACAGCGCCACAGCAAGGGCGTCGGCCGCATCGGCCTGCGGGTTTGCTGGTAATTTCAGCAAGCTGCGCACCATGTGCTGCACTTGCTCTTTGGCTGCAGCACCGGTGCCAACCACCGACTGTTTAACCTGCCGCGCGGAGTACTCATAAACCTGAAGCCCGGACACTTTGGCAGCAACAATCGCCGCACCTCGCGCTTGGCCAAGTTTTAAGGCAGAGTCTGGGTTGCGCGCCATAAACACCTGCTCAATCGCAAAGACTTGTGGCTGCGTTTGCTCGATGATTTGACTGACGCCATCAAAAATTTGCTTGAGGCGCTCGGGGATATCATCCAGTGTCATCCGAATGCAGCCGCTGGCTAAGTATTCAAACTTGCTGCCGGTCTGGCGAATCACGCCATACCCGGTTAAGCGACTACCTGGGTCAATACCTAAGATAATCACGCATCCACCAGCGCAAGCACGTCATCACTGATCTCAGCGTTGTGATAGACGTTTTGCACGTCATCAAAATCTTCCAGCATGTCGATGAATTTAAAAAACTTCACCACGTGTGCAGCGTCTACTTCAGCTTTGGTTGATGGCACTAGCGCGACTTCGGCGTGCTCGGCATGTAAACCTGCTTTTTCAAGTGCTTCTTTGACATCAACAAAGGCTTCTGGGCTGGTGACCACTTCAAACGAGCCGTCCTCGTGACCGACGACATCATCGGCGCCAGCCTCTAGCGCCAACTCCATCAGTTGGTCTTCGCTAACGCCCGCCGCAAAATGCAAGGTACCGAGTTTTTTAAACAAATACGACACCGAACCGTTGGTGCCTAAGTTACCTTCGTATTTGGTGAAAGCGCTTCGCACATCTTGCACCGTGCGTTTGTGGTTGTCCGTCAGCGTTTCAACTATCACAGCAACGCCGCACGGGCCATACCCTTCGTAGACCAGCTCTTCAAAATTCTCACCACCGTTTTCGCCAGCACCACGCTTAATGGCTCGCTCCATCACATCGCGAGATAAATTATTCAGCATGGCTTTGGCGATTGCTGTGCGCAGGCGCGGATTGCCTGCAGGATCGGCACCGAACTTGGCGGCAACCGTTAACTCACGGATCAGTTTGGTAAAAATCTTCACCCGCTTGGCGTCTTGACGCATTTTGCGGTGTTTCATGTTTGCCCATTTACTGTGTCCGGCCATCGTGTACTCCATCAACAAAAAGGGCGACCAGAGTCGCCATTTTTAACTACGCCGCAAGCCGTGCTTGCGGCAGGTTTAGTGTTTTTAGGCTTGCGCTTTGTCGTCTTTGGCAAGGACAACTTGCACGCTTAATTCCGCCAGCTGTTGCGGGTTGGCAAAGCCTGGTGCATCGGTCAGTGGACAGGCTGCAGTCGCTGTTTTCGGGAATGCCATCACGTCACGAATCGAGCTTGACCCAGTCATCAGCATCAACAGACGGTCTAAACCAAAGGCTAAACCAGCATGTGGTGGTGCACCGTAACGCAGCGCTTCCAGTAAGAAGCCGAATTTTTCAGCCGCTTCTTCATCGCTAATGCCGAGCAGCTTGAATACCTTGGCTTGTACGTCCGAGGCGTGAATACGCACCGAACCACCGCCAAGTTCGGTGCCGTTTAACACCATGTCGTAAGCGTTTGACAACAAGTTACCGAGGTCCAATTGCTCCATCGGCGTGTCCAAAAAAGCAGCGGTATCCAATGGCGAAGTAAATGGATGGTGCACGGCAGAGAAGCTGCCATCATCGTTTTCTTCAAACATTGGGAAGTCGATGACCCACAGTGGACGCCATTCTTTGACCGTTAAACCAAGCTCTTCGCCCAGTTTTAAGCGCAATGCGCCCATCGCTTCACACACCACTTTGTAGCGATCGGCACCGAAGAAAATCAAATCGCCGTTTTGCGCATCGGTGCGACGCAGAATTTCGGCAATGATCTCGGCGCTTAAAAATTTCGCCACGGGCGATTGCACGCCATCCACACCGGCGTTGATGTCGTTGACTTTCATCCACGCCAAGCCTTTGGCGCCATAGATGCCAACAAACGCGGTGTAGCCGTCGATGTCTTTACGCGACACTTTTTCGGCAGCGCCTGGGACTTTCAGCGCAACAACACGGCCTTTCGGGTCATTGGCAGGTGCCGAGAACACTTTAAATTCAACGTCTTTGAGCAAATCAGCCACGTCGACGAATTGCATCGGGTTACGCAGATCAGGTTTGTCTGAACCGTACAGGCGCATCGCTTCGTTGTAAGTCATTTGCGGGAAGTCGCCTAAATCAACATCCAGCATTTGTTGGAACAACTGGCGCACCATTTTTTCAGTGACTTCACGCACTTGTGGTGCTGTCATGAAACTGGTTTCGATATCGATCTGGGTGAATTCTGGCTGACGATCGGCACGTAAGTCTTCGTCACGGAAACATTTAACGATTTGATAGTACCGGTCCATACCGGCCATCATCAGCAGCTGTTTAAACAGCTGTGGCGATTGTGGCAGCGCGAAGAATTGACCTTTGTGCGTGCGGCTTGGCACCAAATAATCGCGGGCACCTTCAGGCGTTGCTTTGGTCAGAATTGGCGTTTCGATATCTAAAAAGCCGTTCGCGTCCATGAAGTTACGCACAAAGCTAGTGACTTTAGCGCGGAACTTTAACTTGTCGCTCATCACAGGGCGACGCAGGTCCAAATAGCGATATTTTAACCGCTGTTCTTCGCTGTTGTTTTGGTTGAAGTCCAGCGGCAGCGCTGGCGATTTGTTCAAAATGGTCAATGATGACGCATACAATTCGACTTCACCGGTCGCCATGTCTTTGTTGACTTGCGACTCAGGACGCGCCCGCACCACACCTTCGATGTGCACGCAGAACTCACTGCGCAGCTCGGCGGCTTGCGCAAATAAATCAGTCCGGTCTGGATCAAAGAACACTTGCACTAACCCTTCACGGTCGCGCAGATCCACGAAAATCAGGCCGCCTAAATCACGACGGCGGTTTACCCACCCACATAAAGAAACTGTTTGGCCGACGTGTTGTGCGTTCAGCAAACCACAATAATGGCTACGCATGCTTAGATCCTTAATAACCGGTCTTATGCTTTTAACGGAAAAGCGCCAATTATACGGAAATAGCCGGTGTTGTCACTGTCCTTGCTCGCTAAAACAATAACGACCTTTGCCCGCTTGCTTGGCGACATACATTAAACCATCGGCGGCTTTGAGCATGGCCGCGGCATCGGCGCCGTTATCTGGGTAAATAGCAATGCCAATACTGGCGCCGACTTGCGCCTGACAAACCGACAATTGCAGCGGCTCTTGCAAATGCATCAGCACCTTTTCTGCGACAATCGCCGCGTCATCTTTGTCCATCAAACCGGTGAGTAAAATCACAAATTCATCACCACCAAAGCGCGCTGCGGTGTCACTTTTACGGACGCAGTGCTGCAAAATGCCAGCGATCCGCACCAATAGTTCGTCGCCTACATCGTGGCCATACTGATCGTTGATGGCTTTAAAGCCATCCAAATCGACAAACAGTAACGCTAATTTTTCTTGGTGGCGGGCATGTTGCAAAATGGCTTGGCTGAGCCGCTCCATCAACAGGCTGCGATTGGCAAGCTTAGTTAAATCGTCATGCGTGGCCATAAAACGCATTTTGTGTTCAATATCGCGGCGTGCAGAGACTTCACGGCGCAACGACAAGTTCCAGAAAAACACCACGGCAAACAACAACAACGCGGCGCCTACAAATTGAAACGCCAGCGAAATAACCCGGTCATCCTGGCTTTGTGCGCGAGGCTCGACTCTGGCCCAAGCATTTTTAATGTCAGCCTTGTCTTGCTCTGTCAGCGACTTTAACCCCGCATTGAAGATCTCGAGCAACTGAGGTTGATCATTACGTACACCAAAGGTCATGGCTACTGCAGGTAAATCCGCAGGCATATGTAAACGCAACCCCGATGCATCTGGGCGTTGCAATAAGCGGGCGGCTTGCAGCGCTGTATCAATTTGGTAGTCCGCCTTGCCCTGCAGCAGCACCTCGAGTGCCTCGTCTGCATTATCGACGCGAATAATCTCTGAGTCATTGAATTGCTTGCTCAGGGTTTCGACGATTCGATAGTCTCGTGGCACAACCAGTGTTTTATGTTTTATTTGATCCAGTCGTTGAATTTGTTGCGCTTGCTTGCCGATCAACGCCCAAGGCAAAGGCCAAAAATTCGTCGTGAAATGGGCGAAACTGGTACGTTCAGGTAACTCTGCCATGTTGGCAACCGCATCAATTTTGCGCGCCTTCAGATCGTCGACCATTTGTTCAAATCGACCATAAGGCACCAACACCACTTGCATGCCTAAACGTTGACTGATGCGATCGATGATGTCACGAGTTAATCCTTTTACTTGTCCAAACTCGTCGACAAACTCCATCGGCGCCCAATTGTCCATCACCCCAACACGGATGGGGTCACGTGACTGTAAAAATTGGCGTAACGCGTCCGTTAATGGGATGCTATGTCGGAAGCTTTTGTAAAAGCCTAAATCATCATTATCCAGCCAACGGTCCTCGATTTGCTCGAGCTGGTCTTGGCTAATGGCGGCAAAACCGGCATCGACCTGTTTTGCCAAATTACTGCGCGTTTGCGGCACTAACGCAAACAGTTCGGATTGAAAACGTGGTATATCCATCCGTTGGTAAGCGTTGCGTTGCTGTTGCAAAACCCGCTGCTGCATGACGATATCCGAGATAAAAAAACCACTGATTTGTTGCCGCTCGACCGCTGCAATCATCTCATCCAGTTTATCAAACAGTTTCAATGGCACACTTGGATAGTCCTTGCGAATTTTCTCAAGGTACGCGGCACTCATAAACACCCCAACTGGCAATCGAACATCAGACAACACGCTGTAATTGCGGCTTTTTGGGTAATAAAACGATGAGGTAATTTGATAGACGCGGCTAGCCGTGCGGGTGCCTTCGGGAGCATCTTGGGATACTGGATATCCCATGTGAATATCAATACGGCCCTGCTGCAGCGCTTTTAAACCTGCCGGCGTTGAATCTGGCACAAAGGAAATGGCAACCCCTGTTTGCTCGGACCACAGTTGCCATAAATCCACCAACAACCCTTGCGGTTGCCCCGTTGGTGACACCCCCATAAACGGTTGATTACCGACCGAGAGCCCTAGCAGCAGCGTGTTATCGTCACTGACGCCACTGAGCCAGCGCCGCTGCAGCTTCTCAAGGCTTTCACTCGGTATGGCGGCAAAGGCACGCAACAAACGCTGTTGCAACGCAGCATTGTCTTTTCGCACCGCCCAGGTCATAGGCACTTTTTGCAGCAAGATTTTTTTATAAAGCGGATATAACGAATTCAATGTCTTAAAGTTTTTGTAGCGAGGCGGCAATCTATCCAGAGCAACAAAGGCTTTGATATCCCCCGCCACAGCCGCATCATACATCGCATCGATATCGTCAAACTCTTTTTGCACCACCTCTGGCGCTTGCGCTTTCAGCACCCGCGTATGGCTTGAAATAGCAGGAACACCGACAATGATCGGTTTGAGTTGCTCCAGAGTGTTGGTTTGCATTAAATCACGATGCACGAACACGTGGCTGTAAACGTCAACCACCGGCTCACCTAGCAAATAATCTGTTTCGCGCTCAGGAAGTTTACCAAGGGCACCAAAGATATCGGCTTGACCCGTTAGCACCGCGGCATTGAGCTGGTCACGAGGGATCAACCGAATTTCTAACGCCAGCCCTTGTTGTTGCATTAATTGCCAGAAATCAACCATAAGGCCCGCGGGGAACCCCTGGCTGTCACGGTAAACATAGGGGTAAACATCTTCGTTCATTGCCACAATCAATGGTTTATCAGAACTTACCGATTGGGCAGGTGCAGCGACGCTGCACAACAGCATGAAGCTTACGAAAATAGATATGATATGATTCAATTTTTTTCCTGTGCCGCGCCTGCGGCTTATGGCCGCTTATTCTATGTATGATTTGGGCTGCCCGATGTGGGCGAACGACAAATGGAAAGGATCCCTGTTTCGCGACGATTGTCGTTCATCTGAATTTTTAGCGCAGTATGCGCGCTATTTCAATTCTGTTGAAGGAAACACTACCTTTTATGCAGATCCATCGCCAGACACGGTCGCAAGATGGAGTGTCCAGGTACCAGCCGATTTTGGCTTTATGCTCAAAGTCCCGAAACGTCTAAGTCATGACGTGATCGACGACTGGCCGGCGCAGCTTCAGCAATGGTTATGCTTACTTTTGCCGTTGAAACCTCAGATCCGTTGTATTCATTTGCAATTGCCGGCCCGCGTCGGTCCGGCAGCGCTTGGTGAACTGGCTGCAATGCTGGAGCACATCCGCAACCACTATCCTTGTGTCGTGGAAGTACGCCACCCAGATTTTTTTGATAAGGGGCCCGCAGAGCAAGCCCTGCATCAACTGCTGCGCAGCCTTTCATGCGAACGCTTGTGTTTTGATTCCCGTGCGCTCTTTTCTGTGCAACCCACGACACCAGCCCTTCGCGATGCCCAAGCGAAAAAGCCACGTTTGCCAGTGCATGTTGTGGCGTTAACGGAGCGCCCAGTGGTGCGTTTTATCGGCCTCGATGACCTTACGGCCAATCAGGCATTTTATGCACCTTGGCTAGGTAAAGTTGCCACCTGGGTCCAACAAGGCTTGAGGCCGGCACTGTATTTTCATACGCCGGATAATCGTTTAGCGCCGCAGTTAGCAAGGCAATTTGCCACTGATTTACTTGCCCAGCATCAAATCAGCCACCCGTGTTTAGCCGCGTGGCCCTGTGAGCTACAGCCGCAACAATCCTCGTTGTTCTAGCCTTTTGTCCAGCGAGCACATAGGCAAGCGGCGCCGAGATTTGCTAAACTTGCGCCCTTTTTTGGTTCCAACAACACAGCATTAAATGCGGGCCGAGGTGATTTTGATGCAGAAAGATTCCATTTATGCCACTCCTCATGACACCGTTGCGGATTTTCGGTTTGATGCAACAGTGGCGGAAGTATTTCCGGATATGATCCAGCGTAGCGTGCCGGGCTATCACACCATGATCCACACCATTGGTGAACTGACGGCTCGTTTTGCGCAACCATCCAGCCACTATTATGATTTGGGTAGCTCACTGGGCGCCGCCAGCCTTGCGATGCGTCGACAGCTGGACGATCAACACAGCAAAGTGATTGCCGTTGATAATAGCGAAGCGATGGTGGAGCGCTGCCGCATGCATGTGCAAGCGTTTCGATCACAAGTGCCGCTTGAGGTGAAACTCGCCGATATTCGGGATGTGGAGATCGAAAACGCCGCCGTGGTGGTCAGTAATTTCACCCTGCAGTTTATTCCTAAGCAAGACCGCGACACGCTGGTACAACGCATTTTTGCGGGGCTCAAACCTGGCGGCATTTTTATATTGTCTGAAAAATTTATTCAAACCGATGAGCGTACTCACCAAGTGTTGATTGATTTACACCACGACTTCAAACGTGCCAACGGTTACTCAGAGCTCGAGATCAGTCAAAAACGCACCGCGCTCGAAAACGTGATGCGTCCTGACACCTTGGATGAACATCACCGACGTTTCGCCAACGCTGGTTTTGCTACCAGCACCGTCTGGTACCAATGTTTTAACTTCTGCTCGATGATTGCATTTAAGGCCGCCTAAATGTCACGTTTTAACTCGTTTTATGCCCGGATCGCACAAACCAAATTAAGCCACTGGCTAGAAACGCTCCCGGCACAATTAAGTGCTTGGCACAAAGACGCCTTGCACGGAGACTTTAAGCAATGGCAAAAGGTGATTGACCATCTGCCGGCCATCAGTACTGATGATGTTGATTTAACACAGCAGGTTCGCATTGGTCAGATGGGCGGGTTAAGCACAGGCGCCATGGAACGATTGCAAGTGTTACTTGGCCAATTAAAACCGTGGCGCAAAGGCCCTTTCCATATTCATGGCCTGCATATCGACACCGAATGGCGCTCCGATTGGAAATGGCACCGCGTGCTGCCGCATTTAGCACCGCTGGCGCATCGCACTGTACTTGATGTCGGCTGCGGCAGCGGCTATCACCTGTGGCGCATGCGTGGCGAAGGCGCGGAACTCGTCGTAGGTATCGACCCAAGCCAGCTGTTTTATTGCCAATTTGAAGCAATCAAACATTTCCATCCGGATCCGAACGTGCATTTATTACCGATTGGCATCGATGACTTACCGGAATTAAAAGCCTTTGATACGGTGTTTTCAATGGGCGTGTTGTACCACAGACGTTCGCCAATTGATTTTTTAACTCAACTCAAAGCACAGCTGCGCCCTGGCGGTCAATTGGTGTTGGAAACGCTGGTGGTCGAGGGCGATGTTCACACCGTCTTAGTGCCGACAGACCGATATGCCAAAATGCGCAATGTTTGGTTTATTCCAAGTTGTGATGCTTTAACCCTTTGGTTGCAACGCGTTGGTTTTAAAGATATTCAAGTGGTTGATTTAAATACCACCAGCCTAGACGAACAACGCAAAACCGAGTGGATGGACAACGAAAGCCTGATTGATTTTCTTGATCCGAATGACCATAGTAAGACCATTGAAGGTTACCCTGCGCCGCTGCGCGCTGTGGTGATCGCAACTGCATAGACAACCTGTTTGGAGGCATGATGCCGTACCGCCCAAAATCCACCCTCGAACAATGGCGCATTCTGCAAGCCGTGGTGGATGCAGGCGGATATGCCCAAGCCGCTGACAAGCTAAATAAAAGTCAGTCGAGTTTGAACCATGCCGTATCCAAACTGCAAAGCCAACTCGGTGTCGAACTGCTGGAAGTGATTGGTCGCAAAGCGCATTTAACCCCTGCTGGTGAGGTAATGCTGCGTCGTTCACGCGTACTGACCCAACAAATCGAAGATTTAGAATTGCTCGCCGCCAACATCGACATGGGCTGGGAACCTGAGATCCGTGTCGCAGTTGAGATTATTTATCCCAAACAGCACCTGTATCAAGCTCTGGCTGATTTCCAGCCACTCAGTCGCGGCAGCCGTATTCAAATCATTGAAACGGTGATCACTGGCACTGCAGAGATGATCGAACAGGCACAAGCGGACTTGGTCATCGCCGCAGCAGGGGCCATTCCGAAGGGACATTTAGGGGAGCCGCTGTGTGTCACTACCCTTATTCCAGTGGTGGCGTATTGCCACCCTCTTGCCGATGCTGCGCCAGTAGACAGCCACGAGTTAAGCCAGTATTTGCAAATTGTCATTCGCGACACCGCGCAGAATCCGCAAGAGCGTGGAGGCTGGCTAAAAGCCGAACAACGCTGGACGGTCTCCAACTTTCATGAAGCCTTGGCCATTTTGCAATCCGGTCATGGCTTTTGTTGGATGCCCGATTATCTAGCCAATCCAGCAATTGCACGCGGTGCACTCAAACGCTTACCCTTGCTCCAATCATCCGAGCGGCAAATCCCTTTATCATTAATAGTTCCGAAAGAAGACAAACTTGGCCCGGGTAGCCGTGTGTTGATGCAAAAAATCCTCGCGGTACACGGCAAAGCTTAAAACTGCTCGGTCTTGTTGCTGACTCTGCGCTTAATCCTTTTGTCTTTGCGCCAAACAGGGTAAAATGCCGCCGTTTTTTTTCATCCTTTTTAACTTCAGCCATCGAGGATAGCCGTGAGCGAGCAAAAACCTTCATTAAGTTACAAAGACGCAGGGGTCGATATTGATGCCGGTGAAGAACTGGTCGATCGTATCAAAGGTGCCGTCAAACGCACGACCCGCAAAGAGGTGATTGGTGGTCTCGGTGGCTTTGGCGCCATGTGCCAAATTCCAGCCGGTTACAAAGAGCCAGTTCTGGTGTCAGGCACCGACGGTGTCGGTACCAAATTACGTTTAGCGATGGATTTAAAACGCCATGACTCAGTCGGCATCGACTTGGTCGCGATGTGCGTCAACGACATTGTGGTACAAGGCGCTGAACCGCTGTTTTTCTTAGACTACTACGCCACCGGTAAACTGAACGTAGATACTGCAGCGACAGTCGTTGAAGGCATTGCCCGTGGTTGTGAGCTGGCCGGTTGCGCGCTGGTTGGTGGTGAAACGGCTGAAATGCCAGGCATGTACCACGGTGACGACTACGACATCGCAGGATTTTCTGTGGGCGTGGTTGAAAAAGCTGACATCATCGACGGCAGCTTAGTCAAACCGGGTGACCAGCTGATTGCGCTTGCGTCTAGCGGCCCACACTCGAACGGTTTCTCGTTGGTTCGCAAGATTTTAGAAGTGTCAGGTCAAAGCCCAGACACCCTGCTTGAAGGCAAATCACTGGCCGACCATTTGTTAGCACCAACGCGTATCTACGTGAAAAACCTGCTGCAATTGATCAAACAAGTACCAGTACATGCACTGTGTCACATCACTGGCGGCGGCTTCTGGGAAAACATCCCACGCGTATTACCTGCGCACACCAAAGCCGTTGTGAACGAAGACAGCTACCAATGGCCAGCGATCTTTGATTGGCTGCAAACCCAAGGTAACGTCAGCCGCTACGAAATGTACCGCACCTTTAACTGTGGCGTCGGTATGATCGTAGTGGTTTCGCCAGACAACCTGCAAAACGCATTGAATTTATTGCAACAAGCCGGCGAAAAAGCCTGGCACTTGGGCGAAATTCAAACGGCAGTTGGTGGTGAAGCCCAAGTGGTGATCCCAGGCGTAAACGCTTAATGAAATCGATTGTTGTCCTGATTTCGGGTAGCGGGTCCAACCTGCAAGCCATTCTGGACGCCTGTGCGGCCGGCTTTATTGCCGGTCGCGTCAGCGCCGTGATTTCTAATAAAGCCTCGGCTTATGGCCTGACCCGCGCATCAGACGCCGGTGTTGCCACCGCGGTACTTGATCACAAAGCGTTTGCGGACCGAGCTGCTTATGATGCGGCGATGTGTCAGCTGATTGATAGCTATCAGCCTGATCTGGTGGTGCTTGCCGGCTTTATGCGTATTTTAACGCCTGAATTTGTTGCGCATTACCACGGTCGTTTACTGAACATCCATCCATCCTTGTTACCAAAGTACCAAGGCTTGAACACGCATCAACGTGCGATTGACGCCGGTGATGATGAACATGGTTGTTCGGTGCATTTTGTCACCGCAGAACTCGATGGCGGCCCGGTCGTGCTGCAAGCGCGTGTCCCCATCTTTGCTGGCGATAGCGCTGATGAAGTTGCGGCTCGCGTGCATGAGCAAGAACATCAAATTTATCCGTTAGTTGTACGCTGGTTTTGCCAGAACCGTTTACAACAACAAGGAGATAAGGCATTGTTAGACGGCCTTGTTCTCTCAGAGTACGGATATGCCGATGATCGCGACGAGATGTAAACAATGGCGCCTGATGGCGTCATTTTTTTGCCTTTTTTCTGCCGGTTTAGCACACAGCCAAACCGCTGCGCCCAGCAGCCCAGTTCAACCTCAAACGGTATCTAACACAGCGCAAGTGGCTCCGCTGCTGCGACCATTTACTGCACGTTACGAGGTGTTTCGTTCAGGCGATAAACACGGGGAAGCCGATCGCCATCTTGCTCAATTAGCCGATGGCTACGAATTAGGTTTTACCAGTGATATCACTTATCTGATCTACCAAGATAAGCGCATTGAAACCAGTCAATTCAAGGTTGAAAACGGCCAAGTGCACCCACTTAGCTATCAAATGAACATTGAAAAAACCGGGCCGGATAAATTTTACAAAGTCACGTTTGATCGCCAGAACCAACAAATTCGCGTCGGTAAAAAACAAGACCTCAAGCCGCTGCCTTGGAATGAGAATTGGCTCGATACCAATAGTTTTCACGCTCAATTGGTATTGGATTTAAAAGCCGGTAAAAAGGACTTTGTATATCAGGTGCTCAATCGCGACGGTAATCCGCGCGAGTATAAATACAAAGTGGTCGCCGAGGAGTTGCTATCACTACCCTTTGGCCAAGTGAAAGCATTGCGCATTGAGCGTTATGGTCAAACCGCGGACCGCCAGGTCCACGCTTGGGTCGCTCCTGAACTCGATTTTATGTTGGTACGCTTATGGCAAGCTGAAGACAACGTCGAACTATTTGACGTGCAGCTAAAGAGTTACCAGCTGCAATAGCTAGCGCTACATGCACACGAAGTCCGCCGGTTACCACTGGCGGACGCACTCTCCCGCTTTAAACAAACACGCCTGCCCCGCTTGCAAACTTTGCCACTGCTCATTGCAGGTTAATGGCATAGTCGCAATGACTGTGACGACATCATTCGGCGTCGTTTCACGGGAAAAATCGATATCCACATCAATATCCGACAACCGTGCCACGCTAAAAGGGGCGCGTCGTGTAATGTAATGCAACTTGGTCGTGCAGTAGCAAAACAAAAAATCGCCGTCTGACAATAACAAGTTGAACACCCCTAAGGCGCGGAGCCGATCAGACAAAGTTTTCACCACAGAAAACACATCCCGTCGACGCCGAGGCCCGTCAGGATATTTTTTTGCAAGTTCCGATAAAATGAAACAAAAAGCCCGCTCGCTGTCCGTGGTGCCAACCGGCGTAAAACGTTCACAGGGCAAATCGTCATAATCCGTTAACTGGCCGTTATGCGCATAGGTCCAATAACGCCCCCACAATTCGCGTGTAAACGGATGGGTGTTTTCCAGTGCCACCTTGCCACGGTTTGCTTGGCGAACGTGTCCTACCACCGAGGTACTTTTTATCGGGTAGTTACTGACCAATGCCGCTATTTCGCTTTGGTAACTGGCAATAGCATCTTTAAAAGTAGTGACTCCCTTGCCTTGATAAAACGCGATGCCCCAGCCGTCTTTGTGAGGACCTGTATTACCACCACGCTCACGCAGCCCCTTAAAACTAAAACACAAATCTGTTGGCACGTTCGCCGACATGCCGAGTAACTCACACATACCAAACTCTCATTGATTAATGAACCGAGCATACCTGCACCCACGTAACATGAGCAAGTGACATGAATCTTCTGTTTTAACAAGCGCACCGGCCCAGTTAACTGGCAGTGAGATGATTGTATCTAAAGCAATTCATCGCATGTTAGCTACACTGGGATCAGAAGCACTTGCAACTTCGACAGAAGCTTTATACTCTATCGCAGTTTAGTGGTCTGACCTCTTATCAGGAGTTAACGATGGAAATCTTCATGTTTTTACTAATTCTGCTGCTCGCAGTTGGCATCCTGGCATATCACCGTGCCGGTTTGACGCTGTTCACTGCAGCCCTTGCTGGTTTAATGGTACTGGGTAGTTGGTTTGGCCCAGTGAGTCTTGTGGGCTGGATCCTGTTTGCGCTGGTCGCGATCCCGTTGAATGTGGCGTCGATTCGCCAACAACATATCACCAAGCCACTGCTGAAGTTATACCGCAAGATCATGCCGGAAATGTCCAGCACGGAAAAAGAAGCGATTGACGCAGGCACCACCTGGTGGGAAGGCGATTTGTTCCGCGGTAATCCGGACTGGCACAAAATGCATAATTTTCCAAAACCACGGTTGAGTGCGGAAGAGCAAGCGTTTTTAGATGGCCCGGTTGAAACTGTGCTGCAAATGGTCGATGACTTCCATGTCACCCACGACCGCGCTGACTTATCTCCTGAAGTCTATCAATACCTGAAAGACCACGGTTTCTTTGCGATGATTATCAAGAAGAAATACGGCGGCTTGGAATTCTCTGCGTATGCCCAATCCTGTGTTCTGCAAAAATTAACCAGTAAATCTATGGTGTTATCAAGCATCGTTGGTGTACCTAACTCATTAGGCCCTGGCGAATTGCTGCAACACTACGGCACACCAGAGCAGCAGGACTATTACCTACCGCGCTTGGCCAAAGGCCTAGAAGTACCTTGCTTTGCACTGACTAGCCCAGAGGCTGGTTCAGACGCTGGCTCTATTCCAGACACCGGTGTGGTGTGCAAAGGCATGTGGCAAGGTCAAGAAATCGTCGGTATGCGCCTGACGTGGAACAAGCGTTACATTACGTTGGCGCCAATCGCCACCGTATTGGGCTTAGCGTTTAAACTGCAAGATCCTGAGAAATTATTAGGCGACACTGAAGAACTCGGTATTACTTGTGCGCTGATCCCTGTGACGACGCCGGGTGTGAAAATCGGCCGTCGCCACTTCCCGCTGAACGTGCCGTTCCAAAACGGTCCGACGCAAGGTCAAGATGTGTTTGTACCGCTGGATTACATCATTGGTGGTCCATCGATGGCCGGTCAAGGCTGGCGCATGCTGGTGGAATGTTTGTCGGTTGGCCGTGCTATCACGCTACCTTCAAACAGCACAGGCGGTATCAAAGCCGTGGCTTTGGCAACAGGTGCTTACGCCCGAATTCGTCGTCAGTTCAAACTGCCTATCGGTAAAATGGAAGGTGTCGAAGAAGTCATGGCGCGTATTGGTGGTTATGCCTACATGGCTGACGCCTCAACCACCATGTCTGTAGGTTCGATTGATCTTGGCGAAAAACCTTCAGTGATTTCAGCCATCACCAAATACCACATGACTGAGCGTATGCGTCAAGCCATCATTGATGCGATGGACGTACACGGCGGTAAAGGTATTTGTATGGGCCCGAATAACTATTTAGCTCGTGGTTATCAAGGTGCACCAGTAGCCATCACTGTGGAAGGCGCTAACATTCTGACCCGTAACATGATTATTTACGGTCAAGGTGCCATTCGTTGCCATCCTTATGTGTTAGCGGAATTGCAAGCGGCAGGTTTAAGCGATGAACGCGCTGCAGTGACAGCCTTTGACCGTGCGCTGTTTGGCCATATCGGCTTTAGCATCAGTAACTTCTTCCGTAGCTTCTGGTTAAGTTTAACCAATGGCGCTTTCAGTGCAGCGCCGGTGCAAGACGCAACGGCGAAGTACTACAAGCAAATGAACCGCTACAGCGCCTCATTAGCCTTGATGTCTGACATCGCCATGGCAACCTTAGGCGGCGATTTAAAACGTCGTGAGCGGATCTCTGCACGCTTAGGTGACCTGTTGAGTATGCTGTACCTGACGTCTGCGACGCTGAAACGGTTTAACGACGAAGGTCGTCAAGCGCAAGACTTACCGCTGGTGCAATGGGCTTGTGAAGACAACCTGTACCGCGCACAAGTGGCCTTAGATGAAATGCTGGCAAACTTCCCGAACGCGTTGGTGGGGCGTCTGATGCGCGCCGTGTTGTTCCCAACCGGTCGTAGCTTGAAAAAGCCAAGCGACATCGTCGAGCATCAAGTGGCTCGTATCATGATGACGCCTTGCGAAGCACGCAGTCGTTTAGGCACCCACTTGTACCTGACACAAGAGCCAAACAACTTGATCGGTATGTTGGAAAAAGCCTTTGCCGACATCCTGGCAGCCGAACCGCTGTTTGACAAAGTCTGTCATGCCGCCAATAAAAAGCTACCGTTCTTCAAACTGGACCAAGTGGCTGAGCTGGGTTTAAGCCTCGGCGTGTTAAGCCAAGCCGAAGCGGACAAACTGCGCGTTGCGGAAGAAGGTCGCCTGAAAACTATTAACGTCGATGATTTCGATCCGCTGGAATTGATGGCAGACAAATCGCTTGCCCCGTATCCGCAGGAACGTGCTGAGCAAGCCGCGTAAACACAACCTCGATTGAAAAGCCCGCTCTGCGGGCTTTTTTATTGGGTCAAACGCAGCAGACGTTGTGCTAGCCAGATGTAGTGTAGAACAGCTCGGCGCCAGCCTTAATTGCAAAAAGCGTTCAATGTCGGCGATGCACTCAACCTTGAAGCAGAGTTTGACCTATAGGCAACGCGCTCCCCTGCCGACAAGCAACAAGCAACAAGCAACAAGCAACAAGCAACAAGCAACAAGCAAAGAAGAATAAAGCCATTTCTAGAGCGGATGTCGGCAACAGCACACTTAGGAAAAGCAAGGTCAGGCAGAGAAACGGCTACAAGCAGGCGAGAGGTTGAATTAGGCAAAGCCTAGAAACGAAAAAACTCGCTTTCGCGAGTTCTGTATTGAATGGTCGGTGATGCAAGATTCGAACTTGCGACCCCTTGGACCCAAACCAAGTGCGCTACCAAGCTGCGCTAATCACCGACATAATTCAAACTACTTGAGCAATCGATTGGGGTGGCTAATGGGACTCGAACCCACGACAACCGGAATCACAATCCGGGGCTCTACCAACTGAGCTATAGCCACCACTGATATCGACTACTTTTTTCACGTAACTGGCGCGTCCGATAGGACTCGAACCTATGACCCACGGCTTAGAAGGCCGTTGCTCTATCCAGCTGAGCTACGGACGCAACTACGCGGCCACAGAAGCGCTCACCTTTTACGTGAAGATGGTCGGTGATGCAAGATTCGAACTTGCGACCCCTTGGACCCAAACCAAGTGCGCTACCAAGCTGCGCTAATCACCGACGTCGTTACACTACTGCAACGGGGCGCAATATTACAACCCGTTACCCAGACCGTCAAACGATTTTTTAGTGGTTGCTAACTGTTTGCCTAATATTTGAACCTTTCGGCAATTGACTGCTGAAAACACCAGCAAAACTGCGAATTTTTCACCAAAATCAACCAACTGACATCGGCCTTTATCGCTCCGATAGCCCAGGGCGTATCCCCTTGCTGGCAGCCACTAGTCAGATATGCGACAATAAGCGCAGTATTTTAGATTGGATCATAGGCACTTAATATGGCAGCTCAAATCATTGACGGTAAAGCGATCGCACAAGCCACCCGCAACCAAGTCGCACTGCGTGTACAACAGCGCCTTGCCGCTGGCAAACGCGCTCCAGGCTTAGCCGTGGTGTTAGTCGGTCAAGACCCGGCATCGCAGGTGTATGTCGGCAGCAAACGCAAAGCATGTGAAGAAGTGGGGTTTGTGCAGTTCTCCTACGACTTACCGGCCGATACCAAACAGCAGCAACTGATCGATTTAATTGACCAGCTTAACGCGGATAAAAACGTCGATGGTATTTTGGTGCAGTTACCACTGCCGGCAGGCCTCGATGCATCGGCAATTTTAGAGCGCATTCACCCACTGAAAGATGTGGATGGCTTTCATCCGTACAATATCGGCCGTTTAGCCCAGCGCATCCCTGCCCTGCGCCCATGTACACCAAAAGGCATCATCAAGCTTTTGCAATCTACAGGCGTGCAAATTCGTGGTATGGATGCCGTGGTGGTTGGCGCATCGAACATCGTCGGTCGTCCAATGGCTCTAGAGTTGCTGTTGGCGGGATGTACCACAACCATTTGCCATCGCTTTACCAAAGATTTGGAGCAACAAGTGCGCCGCGCTGATTTAGTCGTGGTGGCTGTAGGTAAACCTGAATTTATTCCGGGCGATTGGATTAAACCAGGCGCCTTAGTTATTGACGTTGGCATTAACCGCCTCGAAAGCGGCAAGTTGGTCGGGGACGTCGAATTTGCCAAAGCGGAGCAACATGCCCGTTTTATCACGCCTGTGCCTGGCGGAGTTGGCCCGATGACTGTTGCCTGTTTGATTGAAAACACGCTTGAAGCCTGTGAGCAGTTCCACGACGTGTAACTTATAACCATTTAGACCATAAAAAAACGCGGCTGATGCCGCGTTTTTTTATGTCATTTGCTTAAGTCGTCACAATTAACCACGACGCCAGCTGGTGACACCATTTTTATCTTCAACGATGATGCCTTTGGCGGTCAGCGCGGCGCGGGCAGCATCGGCCGCCGGCCAATCTTTAGCGGCGCGAGCGGCGTTACGGCTGGCGATCAGTGCTTCAATCTCGGCCACATCATCATCAGAGCCGCCGGCTTGCAAGAACGCTTCGGAGTCGCCTTGCAAAATGCCCAACACTGCACCTAAGTGGATTAACAAACCTGCCAACTCAGCGGCTTTGGCGCTGTCGGTGTCTTTTTCTTTGTTAATATCACGCGCCAATTCAAACAGCACTGGTAACGCCAAGGCCGTGTTGAAGTCATCGTCCATCGCGGCTTTGAATTGCTCAACATAGCTATTGTCCAGCGATGGCTGCGCTACCGGTGTAATACCGCGCAGCGCTGTATACAAGCGCCCTAAGGCCGCATGCGCTTGTTGCAAGTTTTCCTTCGAGTAGTTCAACTGGCTGCGATAGTGGCTGGAAATCAAGAAATAACGCACCGACTCGCGGTTGTATTCGGCCAACACATCTTTCACGGTAAAGAAGTTGCCCAGTGACTTGGACATTTTTTCTTTGTCGACTTGCACCATCCCCGTATGGATCCAGGTATTCACGTACGGCGTGTCGTGAGCGCAGCAGCTTTGGGCAATTTCATTTTCATGGTGCGGGAACTGCAAGTCTGAGCCACCACCGTGGATATCAAAATGCTGTCCCAAATGTTTAGCGCTCATCGCAGAACACTCAATGTGCCAACCTGGACGACCGTCGCCCCATGGTGACTGCCAGCTTGGCTCGCCTGGCTTGGCCATTTTCCACAGCACAAAGTCCAGAGGATCGTCTTTGGCGGTATCCACTTCCACCCGCGCACCGGCTTGTAACATCTCTAAATTCTGCTGGCTCAAACGACCGTATTGTTCAAAGGTCGACACATCGAACATCACATCGCCGTTGCTTGCCACGTATGCGTGTTTTTTCGCGATTAAGGTTTCAATCAGTTCGATGATTTCGTGCATGTGCGTGGTGACGCGTGGCTCGATGTCGGCTGGCAACAAATTCAGCGCTTTGAAGTCATCATGCATGGCTTTGGTGTAACGGGCCGTTAAATCATCACACGACTCGCCATTTTCATTGGCACGGCGAATAATTTTGTCATCGACATCCGTGATATTGCGCACATAGGTCACGTCATAGCCAGAAAACCGCAAATAGCGGTTCATCACGTCAAACGCAACGTAAGTACGGGCATGCCCCACGTGACAGAAGTCATAAATGGTAATACCGCAGACGTACATCCCTACTTTGCCTTCAACTAATGGCTTAAATTGTTCTTTTTGGCGGGTTAGGGTGTTGTAGATCTGTAACATAAAGTCCTCATTGGTATGAACATCGATACGCGGCTGCATCTGGCATGCCGAAACGCGCAGTCATCTCTGGCGGCCTGCTAAAACGCGATAGTGTAACACTGGCCGCGACAGACAGCCATCCCAGATCGGCGTATGAAAACCGGTCTCGACCACGGTTTGAGGCATATCGTACAACGCCAGCACGTGATTCAGTTGCCTTGGGTTTACTCGCTGTTTTTGATACACTTTGCCAATCATGTTCGCCCAAAGCCACGCTTTGAGCGTGCTCCTGTAGCATTTTGCTGCACTTGAAGCTAAATAAGGAACTCCCATGGTTACGCTGCATACCAATTTTGGTCTGATAAAATTGGCTTTGTTTGCCGACAAAGCCCCAGTGACAGTTGAAAATTTCAAAAGTTATGTCAAAGACGGTCATTTCGACGGCACCATTTTCCACCGTGTCATTGATGGTTTTATGATCCAAGGCGGCGGCTTTACAGCAGAGATGGAACAAAAAGACACCAAAGCGCCGATCAAGAACGAAGCGAACAACCGTGTCTCCAACAAAAAAGGCACTATCGCCATGGCTCGCACTAGCGATCCGCATTCAGCGACCTGCCAATTTTTCATTAACGTTGCCAACAACAACTTCTTAGACTTCAGCAGCGAAAGCCGCGATGGTTGGGGTTATTGCGTGTTTGGTGAAGTGGTTGAAGGCCTTGATGTTGTTGAAAAAATCAAAGCCGTACGCACAGGCCGTAAATTTGGCCATGCCGATGTGCCAGTGGATAATGTGGTGATCGAAAAAGCCGAGATCGATGGCGAATAATCGCACCCTGTTTATTGCAGATCTGCATTTAAGCGCAACGCGGCCCGATATTACGGCCGCGTTTTTGCGTTTTCTACAGCACGACGCCCAAGGCGCCGACGCCTTGTATATTTTGGGTGATTTGTTCGAAGTATGGATTGGCGATGACAATCCAGACCCCTTGCTTGACGACGTCGCCGCCGGCCTTAAACGCTTACAGGATGCAGGCACCGCCCTGTATTTCTGCCACGGCAATCGAGATTTTTTATTAAAAAACCGCTATGCCAAGCGTGCCGGCTTGACATTACTGGCCCCACACACTGTGGTTGATTTGTACGGCACACCAACCTTACTGATGCATGGCGACAGCTTATGCACCCTGGATGTGGGTTATCACAAATTCCGGCAATGGTGGGACCAACCTTGGTGGCAATGGCTGATCTTGCATCTGCCGCTGTGGTATCGGCAGCATTTGGCTCGTAAGGCACGCCGCACCAGTGCCTCGGACAAAATGGCCAAAACAGCCGCCATTATGGACGTCACACCCGATGAGGTGCCGCGTGTTATGCAACAGTACAGCGTTAGCCATCTAATTCATGGCCATACGCACAGGCCTAACGTGCATGCTGTTGCACTGACTGAAACCACCACGGGGTATCGGTATGTGCTGGGAGATTGGTACCAGCAATGCTCGGTGCTGACGGTCACCCCTACCGAGTGGCTCTTGCAATTTTCCCCATTCGAACACGCCGATCACTAATTTATCGAGATTGCTGTTATGAGTTTTTCCGAACTGCTTGCCCCTATCCATCAATTTTTGCACTGCCAAACGCCAGATGCATGGCTTGAGAAGGCGGCGCAGCCAGACATGCTGCCGGTGCTTTTAACCGATCACTTGTTATGTGAGCTCAAGGCGGCGCAAACAGCGATGTTGTTACTGCGCAAATACGCGGTCGATCAGGACGGCAGTCAAGCGTTGCTAGAATGGCTTAAACCCTTTGAGGACTTCGCGTACCGCTTTGAAGGGGACATGGACAGCTTGCGCAACAAAGTCAAACTCAGCCGCAATTTGCAAGCGCGACCTGATGTGCCCTACTCCAGCGATATTATTGAAAAAATGGTGCTGCTGATCCGCGAAGAGTTGCATCACTTTTACCAAGTGTTGGAAATCATGCAGCAACGTGGCATCGCCTATGACAACATCAGCGCCGGCCGTTACGCCAAGCAACTACTTAGCCACTGTAAAACGCACGAACCGCAAATTCTGGTGGATAAACTGATCTGCGGCGCGTTAATCGAAGCTCGGTCGTGTGAACGATTTGCAAGGCTCGCCGAGCGCGTCGATGCAGAGCTTGCTAGTTTCTACACCTCATTATTACGCTCAGAGGCGCGTCATTTCGAGGATTACCTCACACTTGCCGCACAAGTGGCGGCAACCGGTAAAGCCCCTGATATCCAGCCGCGCATTGACGCGTTAGCCGCGGTGGAGGCAGAGTTGATCCAGTCTTCAGATAGCGACTTTAAGTTCCACTCAGGGGTGCCTGCTTAGCGACCACGGCCAGCGATGTTGACCTGAGGCCGCCCCACGACCTGAACATTTTTTACATAGCAGTAATCCAACGTTGTGTTCACCTCGTTTTAAATAAGGAACCCTTCCACAAAACGAGGTGAATCATGGTCGTCACTCATGTAGTCGGGATGCTGTTTCATCCCAAACAAGAATGGCAACGCGTCGACAGCAGTACAGACCCTTTGCCCTCAACCTTCATCCAACTAGCACTGCTTGCCGCACTTCCGGCATTTTGTGCCTATTACGCAGCCGTGAATATCGGCTGGCAATTAACCGGAACCGAACGGATCTTTTTAACCGCTGACAGTGCCTTGCCGCTAGCTTTAGGCATGTACGCAGGGCTAATTGTTGGTGTCATGATGCTCGCCAGGCTCGCGCAGTGGATGGGCGAGACATTTGGGGCAACCCCTACCTTTCGCCAATGCATGAACTTAGCACTGTACTGCTCAACACCCTTGATGCTCGCCGGTTTGTCGGCGTTTTATCCACAGCTGTGGTTTATCGGCTTGGTGGGCATGGCTGCGCTAGCGTGGTCCGTGCAGTTGCTTTACAGCGGTGTTCCTACCTTGATGCATATTCCTGAAGAACGCGGATTTATCTTCGCATCCTCGTTGGTAACCGTGGGTCTTGTATTGTTAGTGACATTGCTTGCGGCGACTGCGATGTTATGGACCTCGGGACTCCACCCAATCACCACGATGTGATCTAACATTCAATAAAAAAGGAGCCCAAACGGCTCCTTTATCCTAATTTAACGCGGTGTTAGCTACCTTCGTTGTAGGTTTCTAAGTTACCGGCCATTAAGGCTGCTTTGCCACTTTTGGCATTGTCGCTACGCGCTGCATCCAACTTGTTCAGGTAATCTTGCGTGATGTCATTGGTGACATACACCCCATCAAACACCGAGGTTTCGAAACGTTTGATGGATGGATTCTCTTCGCGAACTGCGGCAATCAAATCTTCCAGCGATTGATAAATCAGACCATCAGCACCAATCATCTTGCAAATCGTCTCGACATCTTGACCGTGGGCAATCAATTCTTGTGCCGATGGCATATCAATACCGTACACGTTTGGAAAACGAATTTCAGGCGCTGCAGAGGCGAAATACACTTTGTTGGCACCGGCTTCACGAGCCATATCAATGATTTGACCAGATGTTGTGCCACGCACAATCGAGTCGTCCACTAACAACACGTTTTTGCCTTTGAATTCTTGCCAAATCGCGTTCAGTTTACGTTTGACGGATTTTTTGCGCAGGCCTTGGCCTGGCATGATAAAAGTCCGGCCGATATAGCGGTTTTTTACAAAGCCTTGGCGAAATGGCAGGCCTAGCTCTTGGGCAATATGCAACGCGGCATCGTTACTGGTTTCTGGGATAGGGATCACCACGTCGATGTCCAAATGCGCCCATTCTTTTTTGATTTTCTGACCGAGTTTTTTACCCATATTGACGCGAGAGGCGTACACCGACACGTTGTCGATGGTTGAGTCTGGGCGAGCAAAATACACGTATTCGAAAATACATGGCGTGTACGTTGGATTTTCAGCGCATTGTTGGCTGAATAATTGACCATCTTCGGTGATATAAACCGCTTCACCTGGCATCACATCACGCAGCACGGTAAAACCATCCGTATCTAACGCGACACTTTCTGAAGCGACCATGTACTCGGTGCCTAAGTCAGTTTCACGTTTACCCATCACCAGCGGACGAATACCGTTGGCATCACGAAACGCCACTAAACCGTGGCCGATAATCAGCGCCACCACCGCATAACCACCACGAACGCGACGATGCACATTCGAAATGGCTTTAAAAATGGCTTGGGGCGTTAGATGCAGTTCGTTGTTTAGTTGCAGCTCATGGGCAAAGGCGTTGAGCAATACTTCAGAATCTGAGGTGGTGTTGACGTGACGGCGTGCTTCGCGAAACAGCTGCTCTTTTACTTCATCAGCGTTGGTTAGGTTACCGTTGTGCGCCAAGGCAATACCAAAAGGGCTGTTGACGTAAAACGGTTGCGCTTCGGCAGTACTGCTTGACCCTGCGGTTGGATAACGCACGTGGCCTAAACCAATGTTGCCGGCCAGACGGTCCATGTGACGCTGTTCAAACACGTCTTTAACCAAACCGTTGGCTTTGCGCAGGCGTAAGCGGTTTTGGTCCACGGTGACAATGCCGGCGGCATCCTGACCCCGATGTTGCAAGACGGTAAGGCCGTCATACAACGCCTGATTCACTGGATACTTACCTACGATACCAACAATACCACACATGGGATCTTACCTCGTCAGAACAGATGTCTGTTGTAAAAAACTAGAAGTGTCTTTCAGATAACTGAAAAACCATTCAATGATGAAATCAAAATGGGGAATGAGAACCGACGCTTTCCACCAATCAGTTTTGGCCGACGTCGTAAAGGAATCTAGGAAGAACAACAGCGCGGCCACCACAAGCACGCCACGCAAGGCACCAAACACCAGTCCTAACAGACGGTCGGTACCACTCAAACCGGTCGACTCGACCAATTTGCCGATTAAATAGTTCAACAAGCCCCCCAGCAACAAGCTGCAGATAAACAAAATGCCGATGGCGACGGCATTTCGAATCATGGGACTTTCTATATTAGAGAAATATGGCGAGAGAAAGGGATAATAATGACTGGCAACAAAAAAGGCCAGGATCCAAACGATCACAGAAATTGCTTCTTTCACGAAGCCGCGGATCAGACTGATAAGCGTCGATAACCCGATAATTGCCAAGATGGCATAATCAACCCAGACCATTTGCTACCAAAAGGATGCTTGATGACGGCGCGCATTCTAGCAAATGCAACGCCGTTTCATCCAGTTAATTTTCTATGGGCTGGTAACTGCTCACTCGAAGGTTTTGTGAATTCGAGATTTGCTGAATTTGCGGCAATGCTTTTTCTAGCTTTTCTTTTTTTAAATCCGGCCCGACAAACACTGCAACCATCGGCACCCCCTGCGCATTCACCACTTTGCGGGTAAAGGTCGTCATGCCCGCAGCTTTGAGTTTACCAATCAGCGCATTGGCGTTGGCTTCCTTACCAAAGGCTCCAACCTTGACCATAAACCCGGTTTTGGCCAAGGGTTTGTCGGTCGCGGCTTCTTTTGCCAGTTCAGCTTCGTTTTGTTTCAGCGGATCTTGCAGTTTGGTGCTCTGCAGTGCAGTGGTCGTGTCTTTTTTCACCTCAGCCACTGGAGTGGTCACCGCGGTTTGTGTTGCTGCAGGTGCTGTCGCTGGCGCAGCAGCGGTTGCCGGGGTGTTTGACGTGCTGGTCATGCCTGGTACGTCAAGAGGTTTCTCCATCGTTCCCACTTGCACTGTGGCAGGGTCGGTCACCACCGCCGAGCCTATGGTCGCAGGTTGCGGATCTGTGCCAGCGCCATCCACGGCGGGTTGATTCTCCACCGGCAAGGCTTTCGCTTGTTGCTCCGCTGCTTGATGCTGATCCGCATTAAAAGTCTGCGGCGCGGTAACCTCGGCAAATTCTGGACGTTCTGGTACGGCTTTAAAATCGTCCTTACGAACCTGCTTTTGGCCATCTAGCAGATCTGGCAAAAACACGATAGCCGCCACAATTAAAATCGCACTTCCAATTAATCGATTCGTTAAAACTGAACTCATTTTTCGTCCTGTGTCCATTGCTGCAAGAATTCAGCAACTGTGACAAATGATCCAAACACTACCCATAACTCATCCGTGGCGGCTTGATGCATGGTGCGCTGCAACACGTTGAGATCCTCGATTTGTACCACGGCTTCGCAACTTGGCAATGCGGCTTGAAGTTGCGATGCGTGAGCGCCTCGTGCGCCTGGCAATGACAATAAATGCCATTGATAGTTGTGGCCAACAAAAGGTTGTAACGCCTGTTGGATGTCCTTGTCCTTTAACATACCTGCAATCAAATGGATTTGGCGATACTTTCCGTGCAGCAATTGCAATTGATTGCTCAGATAGTGTGCCGATTGGGGGTTATGTGCGACGTCTAACAACACCGCTGGCTGACGGCTGAGCCATTGCATACGACCGGCAAGTTGCAATTGCCCCAGAACCTGATTCGCCGTCGCCGCAGTGGGTAGCAAATGTAACAGCGATAAACAGGCAAACGCAGTCGCCACATTTTGCACCGGCACCTGAGGTATTGTCAGGTCTTGCAGGACCACTTCACCGCATTGCCACTGCCAGCTGCGAGCACTTTGCTGGTAACCATAATCCTGATTGACGCGAAGCGTTGGGCACTTGAGTTGGGCAGCCATCTCACTGACCGATAGCGGTGCCATTAACTCACCAATCACCACAGGCGTCTGTGGACGGAAAATACCGGCTTTTTCACGACCAATACTTTCGCGATCTGGCCCCAACCAATCTTGATGATCCAGATCGATGGTGGTGATCACACTGACATCGGGCGAGACAATATTGGTCGCATCCAAGCGGCCACCCAAACCCACCTCAATAATACAGACATCTGGTTTTTGCGCCTTAAGCACCGCAAAGGCGGCCAAGGTTGTGAACTCAAAATACGTCAGCGGAATGTCCTGACGAAGTTGTTGCACCTGCGCTAAGCCTTGCACCCACAGCGCATCCGATACATCGACACCAGCGATGCGCAACCGCTCGTTGAACTTAAGCAAATGTGGAGAGGTATAGACACCGACGGTTTTACCTTGAGCCTCAAGCATCAGCTCTAATGTTCGGGCTGTGGTGCCTTTACCATTGGTGCCTGCCAATAAAATCACCTGCCCAGGCAATTGGTGCAGCTGGCCACGCTCGGCGACGTGTTGCACTCGAGCAAGACCAAGTTCGATTTTTTCAATAGGATGGGATTGTTCGATAAAACAAAGCCAATCGTTAAGTGATTGGCTTTGCGAAGTTAGAGTAGACATAACGCCCTATTAGGCGACGCGATGCTCCTGATTCGGAGCAGGCAACCGCATGAATTTCGCAACCAGTCCGGCAATTGTATCGCGCATTTTCCGACGGTCAACAATCATGTCGATGGCGCCGTGTTCTAACAAGAATTCGCTGCGCTGGAATCCTTCCGGCAGTTTTTCCCGCACGGTTTGTTCAATCACGCGTGGGCCAGCAAATCCAATCAAGGCTTTCGGCTCACCAATATTGATATCACCTAACATGGCTAAGCTCGCCGATACACCACCCATGGTCGGATCGGTGAGCACCGAAATATAGGGCAAGCCTGCTTCAGATAATTTCGCCAACGCCGCCGATGTTTTCGCCATTTGCATCAATGAGAACAGCGCTTCTTGCATCCGCGCACCACCCGATGCGGAGAAACAAATAAACGGCACTTTATGCTCAAGTGCAAACTCGACACCTTTGACAAATTTGGCGCCGACCACCGAGGCCATGGACCCGCCCATGAATTCAAATTCAAAGCTAGCCGCAACCACTGGCATACCACACAGTGAGCCGCGCATCACCACCATGGCGTCTTTTTCATTGGTGTCTTTTTGGGCTTGGCTGATGCGATCTTTGTAACGTTTGCTGTCTTTAAACTTCAGCACATCTTGTGGCTCTAAATCCGCCGCAAGTTCAACACCCGTATTGGCGTCAAGAAAATTGGTTAACCGAGCACGTGCAGTGACGCGCATATGGTGATCACATTTAGGGCAAACACCTAAGTTACGGTCTAAGTCCGCTTTGTATAACACGGCATCACAGGATGTGCATTTCGTCCATACCCCTTCAGGGATGTTGCGACGCGCTGAAGACGACGTACGTGGCAGGATTTTTTCTAACCAACTCATAAGGATTCCTTTATCACACTGCGCTTATTTTCTGCGCAGTTCAGCTGAAATTACCAGAAAATCAGCGAAAATGAAGCAAAACGGCGGCTATTAAAACACAAAGCATCCGTAGGGAATATCAAAAACTGGTCTAAGTTGTTGGCGATAGCGACGTCGCACATAAGCAACAACCGCCGATATGACAGCCGTTGCCTAGCAAAAGTTCCGGTTTAATCCGGTAAAAACAGCGGGCCAAGTGGTAGTTGTGGAATATTAAATGCTGCCGGATAATCCACCCCAACTAAGTACAAACCCTCGGCTTTCGCCGTTGCCGCAGCCAAGGTTCGATCTTTTGCATCTAACAGGTAGCGGATCCATTCGGGCTGTTGCCGTCCCATACCGACTTCCAGCAAACTGCCGGTAATGTTTCGCACCATATGGTGCAAAAATGCATTGGCCTTGATATCTAACACGATGTAGTCACCAAAGCGTTGAATGTCTAAATGCATCACGTTGCGAAACGGAGTATTCGATTGGCACTGAATCGCTCGAAAGCTAGTAAAATCTTGCTCGCCCAGTAACGCAGGGGCTGCTAATTTCATCCGTTCGACGTCAATGTCTTGGTGATAATGACTCAACCCAGTCCCTAAAATTGCTGGGCGGAACTTGCGGTTATAGATGATGTAGCGGTAGCGTCGCGCCGTTGCTGAAAACCGCGCATGAAAAGACTCATCCACCTGCTGCGCCCAACGTACGGCAATATCATCCGGTAAATGGCTATTGACCCCCATGATCCAACCGCGCATATCACGCAAGGCGTTGGTATCAAAATGCACCACCTGCCCCGTCGCATTCACACCGGCATCGGTGCGACCGGCACAAAACGTTTCGATCGGTTCATTTGCAACAAGCGCCAACGCCTTTTCAAGTTCACCTTGAACGCTCGTTACTTCACGTTGACGCTGCCAGCCATAATAACGGGTGCCGTTGTATTCAATACCAAGTGCAATTCGCATGAGGACTCCTGTACCTAAGCTGGCCAGTATATCAAAAAGCGTCAAACCGACCAATCGGCCGATGGATGGGTGAATAGTTCAGGTGCAAAGGGGGGACAAAACCTAAGCAACAGGCCGACACATGCCGGCCTGTTAATGAGCGATTCGGTTACACACTGGATAAGGAGCGTGCTTCCGATTTGACATGCTCTGGTGCATCGGAGACCAGCAATTCAGCAATCAATTGATCGGCACTTTCTTGATCGCCAATCTCAATGTAAGCGCGGACTAAATCCAAACGACTAGCAAAACCATTGTCCTGCAAATCGACATCTCCATGCTCATCTGCCGAAATTAAATCTTCGAAGTCCGACAAGCCCACATCAATATTTAAAGGTGTATGTTCATCGGATACGCCATGCTCTTCGGCAGCGGCCAACAATTTGTCGATTTGTACATAGTCAGGTAACAACGCACCGCTATCTACATCCTCGTTGTCCTCGTCGTTTAGCTCAGGCAAAGTCGCTAACTCATCCAGCGCTTTGGCCGTACTGGATGCATCCTGTTGCTGTTGCTCATCTGCAGGGACATCGACCAAATCAGCTAAAAGCTCATCAAAATCAGTAGCTTCAAGTTCTGCTAGTTCTGGCAAAGCCTCGGTCGACATCGCAAACTTTTCCAGCGGTTCCATCTCGTCACTGCTGTCATCCACCAATTCATCTGGATAGATGCTGTCAAGTTCTGCATCATCTAACGCCAGCTCAGGATAGCTTTCTAACACTCGACTTGGATTTTCTACAGAGAGCTGAGCGCGGCTGGCCGGTAAATCATCAGGAGCTTCAGCAACTGCTAAATCGGGCATCTCTAGATGCTCTTCAAGCTCGGCAAACTCGTTAAGATATTCCGCTTCAGCAGTGGCTTCCGCCGCTAAGTGCTGCTCAATCCCAAGTTCCGCGTCATTTAGCAACGCATTCTCGTCGTGCTGTTCATGCTGAGCCGCTTCAATATGCGCGGTCATCTCATCGATCAGCTCATCAATGCTGTCATCGTCAGTACCACCGGCCTGATAACTGTCGATAACAATATCCTCGTCCAAATCTGGTTCAGGCGCTGCGTTTAGCTCGGTCAGCGAAGTGTCTAGGTCATCTGACGCAGATTCCTGCAACAACTGGCCGACGTCATCCAGACTCAGTGGCGACTCCTCAAAATCCTCGCGAGCTTGTTGCCATGCTTCTTCTGGAATTTGCTCTGGCAGACGCTCCTGCGCTGCTGCGGATTGTGCACGTATTTCGGCGACTTCCGACAAAATGGCATCCAATTCATTCGCGGCATCTAGGTCATCATCCACCAGATTGATGTCTAAGACTTCTTCTGGTAGTTCCTCGACCAACTCACTGAATTTTTCTGGCACCACTTCATCGGCCAGAGATTCAGCAAATGCATCCAAATCACTGCTATCAAAGGCTTCTTCGTTGACGATTTCAGGTTCAGCCACTTTCTGCGCTGTTGGCATCGCATTGGCGGCCAACAAGGCATCAATGTCCGTGTCATCGTCATCCAGTGCGTCCATGGGTTGCACCGGTGCTGCGACCGCGGGCTCTTTAGCATTGGCGACTGGTTGATTGGAATTCACAAGAGCGTCGATGTCAAAATCATCATCGGCTATTTCTAAAGGTGCTGGTGCATCTGTCGGTAACTCGAGCTCAATTTCTTCTAACAATTCATCTGCCGCCGCCAATTCCGACGCCGCACTGGCGATAGGATCTGCCGCCGGGCCATTGTTGGCTAACAACGCGTCAATATCGACTTCTTCATCATCGAGTTCTTCAGCGACTGGCGCCTTTGCCGGGGCGGCCGTTGCAGGCGCTGCGATTGTAAGATCATCATCATCGTCGGCTAAGTTCTCAAACAACGAGGATAACTCGTTACCTGATAAAATATTGTTTGGATCAAACTGTTCTTTGGCGACAAATGAATCATCCGCTTGACTAAAGAGCGCACTTAAATCATCGCCAGACAAGATATTATTGGCATCGAATTCGGTTTTTGAGGCCGAGCTTGGGCTATCCAACGGCTCATCCAACAAATCGTCCAAATCCAATTCATCGGCATTTTTCTCTTTCGTGGGCGGCAACAACGGCTCATCGGGTAAATCCAATGCATCATCTAACAAATCATCGGCACCAAAACTGCTGCTCAGCGGTTTGCTAACCGGCATATCGAAATCATCGTCTAAGCGAATGCCGCCCCCTTTTCGGTCATTGAGCAGCGAGTCGTCTAGGTTAATCAGACTGCTTTCGTCAAAGTCCAGGCTGTCATCCATCGGTGGCAATGGTGATTTATAGTTCGGATCGGTCAATGGCGCTGCGGTAGCCGCGGTGACCACGGCGGCAGCTTTTTGCCCTTTACGGCGCATGATGCTGACAAAGACTAATAACAACACAATGGCCGGTAGTGCCGCTGCCATCACCCAACCTGCTGGGCTGTTGGCAAATTTTTGCACCATATTGGCAAAACTTTCTTCTTCCGCCTTTTTAATTTGTTCGGATTGCTTGGCCAGCATTTCTTGCTGTTGTGCCAACAACTGCTGCAATTGCTGCTGAATCTCGCTGTCTTTATCCAGCTGTTGTTTCACCGACCCCAGTTGCCCTACGACCGTATCCAGTTGCGTTTTAAGCTCGCCATTTTCTTTAACGATACTCTCAACATTGGCCATCGACGCACTGAGTTTGTCTTGGAGAACGCCCAGTTGCTCTGACTGTTCCGACTGCAAACGCTCGAGCTCATCACTGATCTCGGCTTTGGCTGCTTCTAAATCTTTTTGCTTGGCGGAGTTATCTTCAGGTTTGACTTGAGCGGCCAGACGAATTTTTTCCGCCCATTGCCGGTCATCATTTTCAGACTTCCGTTGTGCTTCGGCAGGATCAATGGCCATGATCTCACGTAAATTCGGCACATCCAGATAGGCGCCTGGTTTTAAGTGATTAAAGTTATCGTCAAGGAAGGAATCAGGATTTTTCTGATACAGCGCAAACATCACTTGATAGATGTTGACCCGAGGATCTGGTCGAACTTGCGCCGCCAAACGCCACAAGGTGTCATGCGCAGATAAAGGCCCAAGGCGAGTCACCGCCGGAGTGTCGAACTCTTTCGGGCCTCTTAGTTTGGCAGTCTGTTCGGCCATAGGCGCCGTCACCAGACCTACACCTATCAGCACTATAAGTAGTTGCAACCAACGCATGCAATTGTTCCTAACGGCCGTGAGCCTTTGCAAAATAGCTGGAATGACAAGAGTTTGACGCGCCAGCAGGATCTATGCAGTTCCCCTGCAAACTATGTTCCAACACCAAAAAGCCTTGGGAAAATTCTAAACTAGAATGCGAAAAAACGGCAGCGCCTGAACAGTTATCTGCCTATAAATCAAAAACTTTATGTTTTTTATGCGGAGCCGAAGCGGAAAAGGCCCCGCAGGGCCTGTTTAGGGGAGATGTTAGAAACAATCCCGAACTAATAATTCCGCGATTTGCACCGCGTTGGTCGCCGCACCTTTTCGCACGTTGTCGGAGACCACCCACAAATTTAAACCACAAGGATGTGATTCGTCTTTGCGAATACGGCCTACGTACACAGCATCTTGCCCTTGCGCATCACCAACTTGGGTTGGGAATTCAGCGTCATCTTCCAACAGCACCACACCTGGGGCGTCTCGTAACAAGTCTTTGACCGCTTGCACGCTAATCGGCGAAGCCGTTTCGAGATGAATGGCCTCGGCATGACCGTAAAATACCGGCACTCGCACGCACGTCGCGTTGACGCCAATCGTGTCGTCGCCCAGAATCTTCCGGGTTTCCCACAGCATTTTCATTTCTTCTTTGGTGTAACCATTGTCCATCAACACATCGATTTGTGGGATGACGTTAAAGGCGATTTGCCGGCTAAACTTACCGGTGCTTTCAATTGGCCGCCCATTTAACAACGAGGTGGTTTCACGCGCTAACGTTTCGATGCCTTGTTGACCTGCACCGCTGACACTTTGGTAGGTTGCGACATTGATGCGCTTGACACCCACCGCATCATGAATTGGTTTTAATGCCACCAACATTTGGATGGTCGAACAGTTGGGGTTGGCAATGATGTTGCGCTTGTCGTAATCATCAATCGCTAATGGATTAACTTCCGGGACTACTAACGGCACATCCTCGTCATAACGGAAATGCGAAGTATTGTCGATCACGATGCATCCCGCCGCCGCCGCTTTGGGCGCATAGACCGCAGAGACACTGCCGCCTGCTGAGAACAAGCCGATTTGCGCTAGGCTCCAATCAAAGGTTTCAGCATCAAGAACTTCCAATGCTTTGCCTTTAAAGGTCACGGTGCCGCCAGCAGAACGCGCTGACGCGAGTGGATACAATTGACCCACCGGGAACTCACGCTCCGCTAATACGTCCAAAAGATTTTGGCCGACTAAACCGGTCGCCCCGAGAATTGCGATATTAAACTGTTCCATTTTTATCCCTTAGTAGCCTCGGCGTGAAAGCCAAGTTCAATTAAATATGGTGGTACTTGGCCTTGCAGGGTCACCGCACTGAATTCACGCCGTGCTGGATAATGTTTGCGTAACCAATCAAAACCTTCGTGTTCGATATGCTGACGAAATAGCCGGTCATCGCGACGCACATCAAAGAGCATGCGGCATAGATTGGCAAGCTCAAGCGGGCTAAAGGCATCGGATAAGGTCACCGCAGGCATCGCAGCTTTGGGTAAAAAATCCGCCAGGCACGCCTGCACCGGCAGCCCCAACTGCTGACACACCGCTTGATACAGCATCTCTGTACCACGCGCTTTGCCTTCAATACTGTGACCCGCGATATGCGCTGTGGCAATTTGACAATAGGGGACCAACGCAAGCAATGGCGTTGGCTCGTGCTCCCAAACATCTAGGTATAAAGCACGCGCACGCCCGGCACGCTGTTCAGCCAACAGCGCATGATTATCGACAACTTCACCGCGACAGGCGTTAATTAACGTCGTGCTGACCGGCAATTGCGCCAAGGTGGATGCATCAATCAAATGTTCGGTCGTCGCCTGTGGCGCGTGTTGGCGTTTAATCAGCGGTACATGCAAGCTGATAACATCAACGGACTGCAACAAGACCGGCAACGGGGTGTGGGCAAAGTTTGCATCGTGGGCTGCACGAGGCGGATCACACATCAGTACATCGACCCCAAGCGCCACCAGAGCCTTGACCAAACGAGAGCCTATCTGCCCCACTCCAACCACACCGATGCGTAAGCTGCACAATGCACATTGTCGCCGCTCGGCTTCTAAAAACAAGCAACTCAATACATATTCCACCACAGACTGCGCATTGCAGCCGGCAGCGTTGGTCCAAGGGATCGCTTGCTCATCTAGAAACGCGGTATCCAAATGATCGGTGCCAATGGTCGCGGTGCCAACAAACTTCAGCTGCTTAGCATCGGCTAACAACGCGGCATTGACCTTGGTGATACTGCGCACCAACAGCAAGTCAGCGTCGTTTAGCGCTGCAGCCGACAGGGTGCGGCCTGCCACACGCTGAATCTGGCCAAGTGGGGCAAAAAACTGCTCCACCAACGGCATATTGTCATCGGCGATAATCTTCACTGCGCTCTCCGGCCACGTAAAAAGCGGATTGTAACGAGTTCGAGGTGTGCAGGCAAAAACAACTGCCTGAAACCCACCCTCAACCACCCATACGCATAAAAACTAAGCAGCGCGGCGCTCGGCACAAAAAAAAACCGTCGAAGCCGACGGTTTTTTAGTATGACCGACGCGACGGTTAGTTGCCGTAGCGTTTGATCACTAAGGTTGCGTTGGTGCCACCAAAACCAAAACTATTGGACATCACAGTGTTTAAGACCGCAGGTGTCGCCTCGCGCACGATGTTCAAGCCTTCAGCGGCAGCATCTAATTCAGTGACGTTGATCGACGGTGCAATAAAGTTATGCTCCATCATCAGCAGTGAATAAATTGCTTCATGCACACCCGCCGCGCCAAGCGCGTGGCCTGTCATGGCTTTTGTTGCACTGATGGCTGGGCTGTTACCACCAAACACCGCTTGAATAGCGCCTAATTCTTTCACATCACCCACCGGCGTACTGGTGCCGTGAGTGTTTAAATAGTCAATTGGCGTATCGACGTTTTGCAGCGCCATTTGCATACAACGAATGGCACCTTCGCCACTTGGAGCAACCATGTCATAGCCGTCACTGGTCGCGCCGTAACCGACGATCTCACCATAGATTTTCGCGCCGCGCGCCAAGGCGTGTTCGAGTTCCTCAACCACTAAAATACCGCCGCCGCCAGAAATGACAAAACCATCGCGGTTAGCGTCGTAAGTCCGTGATGCCAGTTCCGGAGTTTCATTGTACTTGGTCGATAACGCACCCATCGCGTCAAATTCCATCGCCAGAGTCCAATGCACTTCTTCACCGCCACCGGCGAAAATAATGTCTTGTTTACCCAGCTGGATCAGTTCCACTGCATGGCCAATACAATGCGCGCTAGTGGCACATGCGGAGCTAATTGAGTAGTTCACGCCTTTGATCTCAAACGGCGTGGCTAAACAAGCCGAACACGTCGATGACATGGTTTTTGGCACGGCGTACGGGCCAACACGTTTGACGCCTTTTTCACGCAGAATATCTGCCGCTTCGATTTGCGTTTTTGATGACGCGCCGCCTGAACCAACCACTAAACCGGTGCGTACATTGGACACCTGATCCTGGGATAAACCTGCATCTTCAATCGCTTGTTGCATGGCAATGTAGGCGTACGCAGCCGCATCGCCCATAAAACGATAAGCTTTGCGATCGATGAATTCAGCGGGGTCCAGTTTGATATTGCCCCAGACTTGAGAGCGCAAGCCCATGTCGGCAAATTCTTGTGAGTTGGTAATGCCAGAACGGCCATGTTTTAAGGAATCTAGCACTTCTGCTTTGTTATTACCGATGCTAGAAACAATACCTAACCCTGTGATGACCGCTCTTTTCATGAAAACTCCAGACGTTTATTTTGGTCAAAAATACCTAGACTCGGCCATTGTACGGACTTTTTCCATACAACTGGTCTAATTTCAGCGAACAGATGTTCACTATTCGCGGTAATAGTGACAATCAGGTTAAACTATCACTTTTTTTGCAGGATCTCGCATGACGACTATTCAAAGTGCCCGTCTTCATTACAACGAGCAAGGCACACCTGTCTCCGACGTATTTGACGACGTGTATTTTTCTAACGACAGCGGCCTGCATGAAACCTTGTACGTCTTTGTAACACAAAATGGATTACCAGAGCGTTTTCAAACACATACGCGCAGACAATTCCATGTGATGGAAACAGGCTTTGGTACGGGCTTGAATTTTTTGGTGCTGTGGCGCGAATTTCTGACGTCCCTTGAACAGGCACCACACCGCATCTGCCAACAATTGCATTTTTCAACCTTTGAAAAATTTCCATTGTCGCATGCAGATTTACAGCAAGCCCTGCGGCAATGGCCTGAACTTGCCTGGTACAGTGAGCAATTATTGGCACAGTATCCCAAGGTGTTTTTACCCGGCTGCCAACGGTTACGTTTTAGCAATGGCCAAATCACCTTGGATTTATGGCTCGGCGATGTCCATGACAACTTGCCATTGGTCTCAGCCCAAAATAAGGTCGACGCTTGGTTTTTAGATGGTTTTGCGCCCAGTAAAAACCCAGATATGTGGCAAGACACGCTCTGGCGAGGTATGGCACGTTTAAGCGACGCCGGGACCACGGTCGCCACCTTTACCAGTGCCGGCATTGTTCGACGCGGTATCGCCAGCGCAGGGTTTGTCGTAAAAAAAATCAAAGGTTTTGGCAAAAAACGCGAGATGGTTGTCGCTTGCATGGCCGCGCCCGACGGCCAGTTGTTGCATCATTGGCCTTTTCCCACTGCACATAGCGGTGACGAAGCGGCCTTCTCATCAGCGTCTGAGCCAATCGCGTTCGATGCCTTGCCCATGACAGAGGTCACCATTGTAGGTGGCGGTTTGGCCTCGCTGTTACTCGCGACCTCGTTCATCGAGCGTGGGGCTCGGGTTCACTTGCTCTGTGCAGATCCCAGTGTCGGCCATGGCGCGTCTCACAATCGACAAGGCGCGTTATACCCACAATTGCAGTACCGCATGACACCCAGCTCACAATTGCATTTGCATGCCTTTGTCTTTGCGCAACGTCGTTATCGCGAGTTGTTCGAGCGGTTGGATGTCGCTCATGATTTCTGTGGCGTATTACAACTGGCTTGTAACGAGCAATTGATGCAGCGTCAGGCCAAAATTAGTGCTTGCGCTGAATTTCCTAAAGGCCTTTGGCGAGCGGTCGACGCCAAAGACGCCAGCGACATCGCCGGTTTGACAGTGCCATTTAGCGGATTTTATTTCCCAGATGGTGGCTGGATAGCACCACAACAACTTTGCCAACAACTGCTGTTCAATCTGCAAAGCAATTCAAGTTTTCGTGTTGACCTAAATTGCCAGGTGCAAGGGATGTCGCATGACAATGCCGATGGCTGGCGCCTTCAAACCAGTGCCGGTGATGTAACGGCTCAACAGTTGGTGTTGTGTGTCGGTCATCAGCTACCGCAGTGGCCACAAGCCGCACATCTGCCGATGAGCCAAGTGCGTGGCCAAGTTAGTCATGTCCAAGCAAACGGCCTTGCCAGCCTTCGAACCGTGTTATGTCATCAAGGATATATTACCCCGTATGACCTGGTACGCGGCATTGATGAGGCCTGCGTCGGTGCAAGTTTTGACCGTGATTGTGCCCTGCCCGTGTTAAAACCTGCAGATGATGTGTTTAATCTCGAATTGGTACAGCAGGTATTTTCCAAACCGCAGTGGTTCGCTGAGGCGACAGTGCAAAGTGCTAAAGCAGGCGTGCGCAGCACTGTGCGAGACCATTTGCCCGTTGTTGGCCGTTTGGCACCACAGCTCTATGTCCTTGGCGGACTTGGTGCTCGAGGATTGTTATTCGCGCCGCTGCTCGCCGAGCAACTGGCCGCCCAAATATGCATGCAAGCTCAACCGCTTAGCCAATCGTTAGCATCGCTCGTGGATGTAGCACGCTTTACCTCACTACAGCCCACCGCAGCGAAAACCCACTGCGATTCGCTTTAAAAAGTGGGCGTTTCGGCGCGGGTTAATTGCACCACGGCCCTGCGGTTGATCGCCCGACCACGAGCGGTATCATTGGCTGCGACATGTCGTTTTTCGCCAAAGCCTTCGGTGTTGATCACCGTCGCCGCCACGCCGGCTTGCACAAAAAACTCTTTGAGCGCTTTGGCACGTTTGCGCGAGAGCTCATCGTTAATCCAACGACCACCATACGAATCCGTATAGGTGTCAATTTCTATCTTGGCAATGGCTTTGTCATGCTTTAGATACAACGCGATTTGTGCCAGTCGCGCTTGTGATTCACGGGTTAAGGTATCGCTATTGCTGTCGTAATTGAGCACGGTCAACGCAATATCTTCAAAACTAAATTGCAGTAAACCGGCGATACAGTCATTAAATTTGTAATAACTATCGGTAAAGCGCACTGGGTTCAAACTGGCTTTGATTTGGTCGTAAGGGCTGTACCAATCGGCAAAAAACAAGGTCGGACTGTAGCCCTGCTCTAGCTCAGTCAGCATCAAATTGGCTTTGGCCTTGGGCAGGTCGCCATTAAATTGCTTGAGCAATGCCATGTCAGCAATAGGCCGTGCTTGCTCGCCGGCACGCCAGTTTGGAGGCACAGACACCACTTCGGCCAAGCCATAAGCATCAGGCTGCCGGATCATTTTCATCTCAAAGCGCAGGCTTTGCTCTTTACCTGCTTTGCTTAGAAAAACCGCCTCGCCAAAATGAGGAATGGCATGGACTAACTGGCATTCCAGCGCTGTGGCATTTTTAAGCTGCCAACTGGACGAATCCAAATTTGCACTGTATTCACGGATCGATGGCCGAGCCTGGCTAGCCTGCGGATACACCAACGACAGCATAAGCGCGCCTGCAACTGGCAACCATCGCCAACTGCGTCCGCCTTCAGCCAAGCTAAAATTCATCGATGATGTGTGCATACTAAACTCCGAAGCAGCGCCAGAAACGCTTCTACTGTGTTGAATTGACAGCTTAGCAAATTTGTTTGCAAAGCTGATACCACGGCAGACGCTTGCCGAAAAATTTGGCATACTGCGCACCCATTTTGTTGCTGAGGTTTTCGCATGTCCGCCAGTTCGTCTTTGTTCGCGCAGCGCTTTCGTGGTTATTACCCTGTGGTTATCGACGTCGAAACCGCAGGCTTTAATGCAAAAACCGATGCTTTGTTAGAAATTGCTGCTTGCACACTGAAAATGGACGACAACGGCTTGCTGTCGATTGACCAAACCCTGCATTTTCATGTTGAGCCATTTGAAGGGGCGATTTTAAACCCAAGTTCACTGGCGTTTAATGGTATCGACCCCTTTAACCCACTGCGCGGTGCGGTTTCCGAGCGCGAAGCACTGACAGAAATCTTTAAGATGGTGCGCAAAGGGCAAAAAGATGCCGATTGCCAGCGCAGCGTGATGGTGGCGCACAATGCTGCCTTTGATCAAAGCTTTTTAAATGCCGCCGTCGAGCGAAACCATATTAAACGCAGCCCATTTCATGCGTTTGTGTCGTTTGACACCACCACGCTTGCCGCGTTGGCGCTGGGGCAGACGGTGCTTGCTAAAGCATGTTTAGCGGCAGGGATCCCGTTTGATCAAAAAGAAGCGCATAGTGCCTTGTACGATACTGAGCGCACCGCAGAATTGTTCTGCCATATCGTCAACCGCTGGCATGGCTTGGGGGGTTGGCCGCCACCGCCAGGCATTGTCGACGATGCCCCAAGTGAAGCTGTGGATACTGCAGAGCCCGCCGTCGAGTCATAGAACTGCGCAAGCAGATAGCTTTCTCAAATCACAGTTCCATAAACGAAAAAGGCAGCCAAGCTGCCCTTTTTGTTTACCGAGACGACGTCGTCTCGCTCGAGTGGGCTATTACAGCTTGTCGCTGTGCGAGCTCAAGTACGCTGCCACGCCTTCGGCTGACGCCGTCATACCCGCATCGCCTTGTTGCCAACCGGCTGGGCACACTTCGCCGTGTTGTTGGTGGAATGCTAACGCATCAACCATCCGGATCATTTCATCGACGTTACGGCCCAGTGGTAAATCGTTAACCACTTGGTGACGCACGTTGCCTTCTTCGTCAATCAAGAAGCTACCGCGAAACGCTACGCCTTCAGCTGGATGCTCTACGCCGTATGCTTGGCAGATTTCATGTTTGATATCCGCCACTAAGGTGTAACGAACAGGGCCGATACCGCCTTGGTTGACTGGCGTGTTGCGCCATGCAGCGTGCGTGAATTGGGAGTCGATTGACACACCAATGACTTCAACACCGCGTTTTTGGAATTCTTCAAAACGCTTGTCAAAAGCAATCAGCTCTGACGGGCATACGAAGGTGAAATCCAGTGGGTAGAAAAATACCACGGCTTTTTTGCCTTTGATGGCAGTCGCCAGATTGTAGCTGTCAACGATTTCGCCTGAACCTAATACTGCGGCGGTGGTGAAATCCGGCGCCTGACGTCCAACTAATACACCCATACTAATCTCCTGCACATGGTGGGGTTTGAATCGACAACAGATATGGGCGTCATTTGGCAAACAATCAAGGCTTGGCATGAAAAAAAACAGGCAGCCGAGGCTGCCTGTTTTTCTTTAACTAGTTGAACTTATTCGGCTTGTTTGTATTTAGCCGCAGTTTCTTTGATCAGTGGTTGCAATTCGCCACGTTGAAACATTTCCAACATGATGTCGCAGCCACCAATCAACTCGCCTTCCACCCACAGTTGTGGAAAGGTTGGCCAGTTGGCAAATTTTGGCAATTCGGCACGGATATCTGGGTTTTGCAAAATATCCACAAAGGCAAACGGTTCACCACAGGCGATCAAGGCTTGGCTTGCTTGCGCAGAAAAGCCACAACTTGGTAGTTTCGGCGAGCCCTTCATGTAAATGATGATTGGATTGTCGGCCAGTTGTTGTTTGATTTTGTCGATTGTTTCCATAAAAACCTCTGTCACCAGGACGCAAAAAAAGAACGGCTATTTTTGCACAGTCGGGTCAGTTTGCCTTGTATTTTCACAATGCGCCCCAACACTTAGCCCGATGCCTTGCATCGCCTGTGCAACAACTACGCAACCGCTCTAAACCAAAGGCGGCTGCGACAGTAAAACTTGAGTATTTTACTCGGGTTTTGTAGTCTACGCGATGCAGATTGACTAAACAACGCCGACGGAGAAATAGAATGGCTTTTGAATTACCAGCATTACCATATGCAAAAGATGCGTTAGTACCACACATTTCCGCTGAAACTTTAGAATTCCACCACGGCAAACACCACAACGCCTACGTGGTTAAACTGAACCAACTGGTTGAAGGCACTGCATTTGCAGGCAAATCTTTAGAAGACATCATCAAAACGTCTGAAGGCCCAATCTTCAACAACGCAGCGCAAATTTGGAACCACACTTTCTACTGGCACTGCTTGTCACCACAAGGTGGCGGTGAGCCGACAGGCGCTTTAGCTGACGCTATCAACGCCAAATGGGGTTCATTTGCGGCGTTCCAAGCGGCATTCAATGACCGCGCGGTCAACAACTTCGGTTCAAGCTGGACTTGGTTGGTGAAAAAAGCCGATGGTTCATTAGACATCGTCAACACCTCAAACGCTGGCACGCCACTGACAGACAGCAGCGTCAAAGCGTTGTTGACTGTCGATTTGTGGGAACACGCCTACTACATCGACTTCCGTAACGCTCGCCCAACTTACTTAAACGCTTTCTGGGCGCTGGTAAACTGGGAATTTGCTGCGGCAAACTTCGCTTAATTCATCATTGAATTAGACTGCATTGTAAACCCGGCTACGGCCGGGTTTTTATTTTCTAACCGCTAGGATCTGTTTTCATCTGCGACAACTCATTGTTTCCTGAATGCAAAAAAACCTACTGGCACGCCTCAGCGATGGTGATTTGCTAACAACCATCGGTCGCAAATTTCTGAAAAACTTGTAAATTTCTCCCCAAGATCACAACTTCGCGTCTACCTTTAAAACAAGAAGGCTGTTTTGAAATGACATTCTGCGGAGGTGCATCATGGGCATTTTTGAGCATTACAAATCACGGTACGAAGCTGCACGCGAAGAAGAGTACAGTATCTCGGAATTCTTAACGCTCTGTAAAAATGATAAAAGCTGTTATGCCAGCGCGGCAGAGCGCTTGTTATTAGCCATTGGCGAACCTGAATACATCGATACGGCGCAAGACTCTAAATTATCTCGGTTATTTTCCAATCGGGTGATTGCGCGCTATCCCGCGTTTTCCGAGTTTTATGGCATGGAAGAAGCCATTGAGCAAATCGTGTCTTATCTGAAACACTCTGCGCAAGGTCTCGAAGAACGTAAGCAAATTTTGTATTTGTTAGGCCCCGTCGGTGGCGGCAAATCGTCCTTGGCCGAAAAGCTCAAGTATTTAATGCAGTTAATGCCGATTTATTACATCAAAGGGTCTCCCGTGTACGACCATCCGCTGTGTTTGTTTGATGCTCGGGAAGACGGTGCCATTTTGGAACAAGAATACGGTATTCCAAAACGCTACCTAAAAACCATTATGTCGCCATGGGCCAGTAAGCGCTTGCACGAGTTCAACGGCGATATCAGCCAGTTCCGCGTAGTGAAAAAATACCCCTCGATTCTAGACCAAATTGCTATCGCTAAAACCGAACCCGGTGATGAAAACAACCAAGATATTGCGTCCTTGGTGGGGAAAGTTGATATTCGGATGCTTGAGCATTTTGCACAGAATGATCCAGATGCCTACAGCTACTCCGGTGCGTTGTGTCGTGCCAACCAAGGTTTGATGGAATTTGTTGAGATGTTCAAAGCACCGATTAAGGTGCTGCACCCGCTGTTAACGGCAACACAAGAAGGGAATTTTAACGGAACCGAAGGCTTAGCAGCCCTGCCTTTTGAAGGGATCATTCTGGCACACAGCAACGAATCTGAATGGCAGACCTTCCGCAACAATAAAAACAACGAAGCATTTCTTGACCGTGTGTATATCGTCAAAGTGCCTTACTGTTTACGTGTATCCGAAGAAGTTCGAATTTATGAAAAACTGCTGGAGCATAGCGAACTAAAATCCGCGCCTTGTGCACCAGGTACGCTGACCAGCTTGGCGCAATTTGCCGTGTTATCGCGGCTAAAAAACCCGGATAACTCGAGCATTTATTCAAAAATGCGCGTGTATGACGGCGAGACACTGAAGGATACCGATCCAAAAGCTAAATCGTACCAAGAATATCGCGACTATGCCGGTGTCGACGAAGGCATGACCGGATTGTCCACTCGGTTTGCCTTCAAAATATTATCACGGGTGTTTAACTTCGATACCACCGAAGTGGCCGCAAATCCGGTGCATTTGTTTTATGTGCTCGAGCAGCAAATCGAACGCGAACAATTTCCTTCCGACGTTGCCGAACGTTACCTAGAACATTTAAAGGGCTATTTAATTCCGAAATATGTCGAATTGATTGGCAAAGAAATTCAAACGGCCTACCTCGAGTCGTATTCAGAATATGGGCAAAACATCTTCGACCGCTACGTGATCTATGCCGACTTCTGGATCCAAGACCAGGAGTACCGTGATCCGGAAACCGGTCAGCTCTTTGACCGCGCCGCTTTAAATGCCGAACTGGAGAAAATTGAGAAACCCGCAGGTATCAGCAATCCCAAAGATTTCCGTAACGAGATCGTCAACTTTGTGCTACGTGCTCGGGCGAAAAACAACGGGGTCAATCCAACATGGACCAGTTACGAAAAATTGCGGACCGTGATTGAGAAGAAGATGTTCTCCGGTACCGAAGAGCTGCTGCCGGTGATTTCGTTTAACACCAAAACCTCGACCGATGATCAGAAAAAACATGATGACTTTGTCAATCGGATGATGGCCAAAGGCTATACCCGTAAACAAGTTCGACTGTTATCTGAATGGTATTTGCGTGTACGGAAATCTCAGTAAACGTACTGAGATGGAGGTTTTATGGCGCATTTTATTGACCGACGCCTCAATGGCAAAAACAAAAGTGCGGTGAACCGGCAACGGTTCATCCGCCGGTATAAAGCGCAAATTAAACAAGCGGTGTCAGACGCTATCGCCAAACGTAGCGTCACGGATATCGATAAAGGGGAAAGTATCACTATCCCATCACGGGACATCAGCGAACCATTTTTCCACCAAGGCTCTGGCGGTGCTCGACAACGCGTGCACCCTGGCAATGACCAATTTAGTCAAGGTGACCGGATTAAACGCCCGTTAGGTGGACAAGGCGGTGGCTCTGGGCAAGGCGATGCCAGCGCAGATGGTGAAGGCTCAGACGAGTTTGTCTTTTCAATCTCTAAAGATGAGTATCTGGATTTGCTCTTTGAAGATTTAGAATTACCAAATCTTCAACGGAATCAACTCGATAAACTGATTCAGTATAAAACCGTCCGCGCGGGGTATCGCTCCGAAGGGGTACCGAGCAACATTGATATTGTGCGCTCCCTGCAAGGCTCGCTGGCACGCCGTGTGGCGATGACATCCAGTAAACGGCGCAGCTTGCATGAACTTGAACAGCAAATCGCCCTGCTTGAACAACAACAAATCCCAGATGAAGTGCTGCTTACGCAATTACGAAAGCAAGTCGACGAACTCAAAGCCAAAATAGCCGCAGTGCCTTTTATTGATAGCTTTGATTTACGCTTTCGTAATTTCGCCAAACGACCTGAACCAACCAGCAAAGCGGTGATGTTCTGCTTAATGGATGTCTCCGGTTCGATGGACCAAGCAACCAAAGACATGGCAAAGCGCTTTTATATTCTGTTGTATCTATTTTTGAGTCGAAGCTACAAAAACGTTGAGGTGGTTTACATTCGGCATCACACCCAAGCCAAAGAAGTGGATGAACATGAGTTTTTCTACTCACAAGAAACCGGCGGAACCATTGTTTCAAGCGCGTTGAAGTTAATGGATGAGATCATTCGCGATCGCTATAACCCCGCAGAGTGGAATATCTACGCCGCACAGGCGTCAGATGGCGATAATTGGGCCGATGATAGCCCTCAGTGTGCCGCTATTTTGCAGGAGCAGTTGCTGCCATGGGTTCGGTATTACGCTTATATCGAGATCACACAGCGGCCCCATCAAAGTCTATGGGTCGAGTATGAAAAGTTGATGGCGCAATTTGAGAACTTTGCGATCCAGCCCATCCGTCAAGTCAGCGACATTTATCCAGTGTTTCGTGAGCTGTTCAAAAAACAAGCTGCTTAAGTTGCCACGGAGGAACTCATCATGTCCGATACAGTGCAAAGCCGTCAGCCCCTGTCCGATGGTCCCGATTGGACGTTTGAGCTGCTAGGTCAGTATCAAACCGAAATAGAACGCGTGGCCAAGTTTTATAAATTGGATTATTACCCGAATCAGATAGAAATCATTACTGCCGAACAAATGATGGATGCGTATTCCAGTGTCGGTATGCCTATCGGTTATCAGCATTGGTCCTATGGTAAGAAATTCATTCAAACTGAGCAAAACTATAAACGGGGTTTTATGGGGTTAGCCTATGAAATTGTTATCAACTCCAACCCATGTATTTCATATTTAATGGAAGAAAACACCGTAACGATGCAAGCGTTGGTAATGGCTCACGCCTGTTATGGACATAATTCATTTTTTAAAAACAATTACTTATTCAAAACCTGGACTGACGCATCGTCGATTATTGATTACCTCGTATTCGCCAAAAAATACATCAGCGACTGTGAAGAACGCTATGGCATCGATGCAGTTGAAGATATCCTCGATTCCTGCCATGCCTTGATGAATTACGGGGTCGATAGGTACAAACGGCCACAAAAAATCTCTTTGGATGAAGAACAGCGCCGACAACAAGAGCGCGAAAAATACCTGCAAAGTCAGGTCAATCAGCTGTGGCGAACCATTCCAAATAAAGAAGCGATGCACTTACCGCAAGAGGTGCATTACCCAGCGGAACCCCAAGAAAATATTTTGTATTTTATCGAAAAAAATGCGCCGCTACTCAAACCTTGGCAGCGTGAAATCATTCGTATTGTGCGCAAGATCTCGCAGTACTTTTATCCACAAAAACAGACCCAAGTGATGAATGAAGGGTGGGCCACATTTTGGCATTACACCATTTTGCAGCACCTGTATGCCGAAGGCCTTGTCAGCGATAAATTCATGCTCGAAGTGCTGCATAGCCATACCAATGTGGTGTACCAGCCCGCTTATAATTCAAAATATTATTCTGGGATCAATCCGTACGCCTTGGGGTTTGCCATGTTTACCGATCTTCGGCGCATTTGCGAACACCCCACCGCAGAAGACAAAGAATGGTTCCCAGATATTGCCGGTAGCAATTGGGTCGAGACATTGCATTTTGCGATGCAAAACTTTAAAGATGAGAGCTTTATTAGCCAATACCTATCGCCCAAGGTGATCCGTGATTTTCATTTATTCGCTATTGTCGATGATGACAAAGAAGCGAATCTGGAAGTGGCAGCCATCCATAATGCGGAGGGCTACCAAAAAATTCGCCAGATGCTTTCCGCTCAATATAACCTCAGTAACATCGAGCCCAACATTCAAGTTTACAACGTCGATGTCACCGGCGACCGCTCATTAACCTTGCGGTTTGTGCCCAACAATCGGGTGCCTTTAGCCGATTCATACAAAGAAGTGCTGCGTCACTTGCATCGGTTGTGGGGGTTTACCGTGCGGCTTGAGCAAGAAAATGCCGATCACAGCATCAAGTTACTCGGTATGTTACCGGCGGATTCATAACACGGAGTCAATTTAGCGAGCACATCACGCCCGCTTCAGGTGATGTGCTCAATAAAAGCACGTCTTAACGACAGAGATAAAAAAGCCAGTCATCGACTGGCTTTGTTGTTTACGACCCCGCTATTCAGGGGTGTAAATGGTTAACTGATTGCGGCCATTGGCTTTGGAGGTATACAGCGCTTTGTCTGCAGCCTCAATCCAATTCCGATGCTCAAGCATCGTATCCTTGTATTCGGCAATACCAAGACTAATGGTCGCTTTTAACAGTTGTCCGTTGTATTCAATGGTTAAATTTTCAACCGTTTTACGCAGGCGTTCGCCAAAGTAGGCGGCTTGATCGGACGTCGTATCCACCAACAACACGGCGAATTCTTCACCGCCGTAACGGCCTGCAATATCGGTTTCACGAAGATTTTTCTTCACCGCTTTGGCCACCGCCTGAATCACCGCATCCCCGGCGGCATGACCAAAGGTATCATTAACCCGTTTAAAGTGATCGATATCACACATCAGCAAGGCGCCACCATGATTACTGCGTTTGAGACGCTTAAATTCATGGCTTAAGGTTTCTTCCCAAGCACCTCGATTGTGCAGGCCGGTTAAGAAATCGGTTTTCGATAATTGCCGTAATTGGCCATTCATCGATTCCAACTCCAAGCGACTTACCGCAACATCCGTGACGTCATAAATAATCATGCAAAGATGGGTCACGGTGCCACGCAGATCGGTGATTGGGAAAATAGTGGCGTTTTGATACATGTAATCCGCAGCACCGGTGATCGGGCGATAATTGCGGAATTTGAAAATATACGGCCTTTGCTCCCAAATCGTAAAGGCACGGTTCTTCAGTAAAATCACTGGGTCGCATTTACGCCGCAACCACTCCTCGTCAATTTCGGAGAACATATCAAACAGATAACGATCACGCACCTGCCGTGGCGTCAAACCACTGTGGTTCTCCATAAAACCATTCCACACTTGGATCCGATAATCGGCTGTTAATACCACAAGTCCAACATCGACGGTCTGAAACATGTCGAGTAGCCAGTGGACCTCGGCAACATCTTGACTGGTATTTTCCATAGCTAATCTTCTAACAAGAATTCGACTTTATATTTCAACGTCTTAATACTGTCTTCGGTAAAAAGCAGTAACAAGTCGCATTGGATATTGTAGTTTTCGATGCCGTAACTGATTTCAATGGCCAGTGTACGTTTCCAACGTCTGGCGTTGGCTTTGATCATTTCAGAAATTGGTGCATGTTGGCCAAGAACCACAGGATGCCCCTGCGAGAAGTTCATATCGATTTGCTCGGCTAAGCCTTTAAGCACCGCGCCAATTAGAATATTGCCGATATCCATCAACAGCTCTAATTCGACTTTCGTATTCAAGCGGCCTTCGTAATGCATTAACTGGGCAATGTCACTAAAACTTGAATCGTTTAAAATCAGCAGGGCTTCACCCGACACGCCGCCACCGATAAACCCTTGGCATACTGCGGAGGTTCGTGTTTTTTGTTCCACCGACGCCACCGCCATATGTAACTCACTGACTTCAATGACGTTGACGTTCGGAATTGGCAATTTAACAAAGACTTTTAACAAGCGCGCTAATAGGTCACCCGCTTGCCCCATCGCCACGTTGGTTAATTCTTGAAACACGTCACGCAAAATGGCATCCAGCTGAAAATTATTGCTCAGCTGATTAGCATTCATCGCGCGTTCGATGACTTTTTTACTATGCTGCTCGGTGTGAACCGAAAGGAACTGTTGCAGGATCTCTTGCAGTTTTTCTGCAGATACTGGCTTTTTGATAAAGTCGAGCGCACCATAGCCGAGCACCCGTTCACGCGCTTCGGGTTGAATATCACCAGAGACCACAACAACTTTAACAGGGATCTCTTGTTCTTGGATGGCTTGTAGCACTTGATAGCCATCCAAAATTGGCATGTTCAGATCGAGGAATAACAGGTCAATGGGCTGGCGTTTCAACACCTCCATTGCCTCTTGACCGTGGCCAGCAAACGATATTTTATCTTGCCACTCAGCAGGAAGACTTTTAGCCATCTGCTTGCGCGCCAGATTCGAATCGTCGCATATAAGAACAGCAGCTACCATTGATGCTCCGGATTTGGCATTGATAAAAATCAGTGTAGCGCCGTTGTCAGTTTTATGCGAATAAATAAAAAACTGAAATGAAAGTTTTTTCGTAATCTTAGTGTCTGTATTCACTGATGTTTTTAAATGAAATAGGAGAACCCGATTGAACAAGAAATTACTGACAGGACTTTTGGCACTGTGCCTTGCTGGTGCGGCATCGGCCACAGATTTAACCGCCCAACTACCAAGCCGTATGTCCGAAATCAAAGCGGGTGAGCGTCCATTGGAACTGCAAGGGACGCCGGCGCAACTGCAACAGTTAGCCCCCGACTTTAAAGTGGTGGATGCAAGCTTCAAAGCGGTGAAATTAAGCGATTTTGCCGGCAAGACTGTGTTAATCAGTGTGGTGCCAAGCCTCGATACCGGGGTTTGTTCTATTCAGACTAAAAAATTTAATCAGGAAGTGACCAATCTGCCAAAAGACGTGGTGTTATTGACCATTTCAACCGACTTACCTTTTGCGCAAAAACGCTTCTGTCAAAAAGAGCAAGTTGACAAACTGCTGGTGTTATCCGATGCCGTATGGGGCGACTTTGGCAGCAATTACGGCCTTCGCGTTAAAGATATGGGCATCTTAGCTCGTGCCGTCATGATCATCGATCGCAGTGGCAAGTTAGTGTATCAGCAATTAGTGCCTGTGCTGTCGCAAGAACCGGACTACACCGCAGCGTTGGCCATGGCCAAACAATTCGCTGCAAAAAAATCTTAAAACCTCTGCTTGAAAAGAAAATATCTGGCGCATACATAGGGAGTAAGGGACGCCGAATGGGTCCTGAACTCCCTGAACCTGCTCAATGGAGAGGTTCGTAATTAACTGATTTGCTTAATAAAAGAAATTAGTGAGGCATGTATGACTACCTTTGATTTTTCTCCTTTTTACCGTTCATTTATCGGTTTTGACCATTTAGCCAATTTGATGGATGCCGCCGCCCGTAATGAAAAACAACCGGCCTATCCACCGTACAATATTGAAGTGACTGGTGACGACCAATACCGCATTACCATGGCCGTCGCAGGCTTTGAACCCAACGAATTAAGTATTGAAACTGAGCATAACAATTTGCTGGTCCGCGGCCAAAAAGCCGACAAGACTGACGGCCGACGCTTTGTGCATCAAGGTATTGCTGAGCGCAATTTCGAACGCAAATTCCAGCTGTCGGATTACATCAAAGTCACCGGCGCTAGCATTAACCATGGGTTATTGCATATTGAATTAGTCCGTGAAGTGCCGGACGCGTTAAAACCTCGGAAAATTGCCATTACTCAGGGCCAGACCCCAGCAGCGTTGCCGCAGCAAGCCGCAGCGAACAGCGAACCGGTGACACTGACCCAGCACGCAGTCGGTTAACCTCCCATCCACAGTAAAAATCCACCTCCATAGGAGGTGGCTTTGCTTTAGGCCCCCTAGAAGGGGGCTTACTTAAGACTCTATTCCCAGCAGCAGCTGTCGTTGCTCTTCTTCTCTGGCGACTTTGTCTTGATGTCT
>JACCDZ011979102.1_pt1 | contig 62246 bp, 60 predicted proteins | sample 7449551 | NCBI WGS metagenome assembly JACCDZ01 (sample SAMN15323452, study PRJNA562643) | freshwater metagenome | isolation source: river surface water | place: USA:Blue River Watershed | collected 2017-08-18 | reverse complement strand
ATAAAAAGTGACAAAATTGTCACTTTTATGGTCGAAAAAGTGACAAAATTGTCACTTTTATGTTAATCTAATGAGTAGATAGGGAGTAAAAGCATGAAACGTCTCTTAATGGATCGCTTAATCATATGGAAGGATGGAAAGGAACGTAAGCCACTCTTGCTCAAGGGGGTGCGTCAGGTAGGGAAGACTCATTTGCTTAAAGAATTTGGCCGGAATCTCTTCAGAGAATATCATTATTTAAATTTCGAAAAACAGCCCAACCTGGCTAAGATTTTTGCACAGGATCTCAATCCTCAGCGGATTTTAGAAGAAATCAGCTTTAACCTTGGTCGATCAATTCGTGTTGGAGAGGATCTTGTCATATTTGACGAGGTGCAAGAAGTTCCTAAAGCGCTCACAAGCTTAAAATATTTCCAAGAAGATTGCCCAGAGCTTCATTTATGCGCAGCGGGATCGCTTTTGGGCCTTCATTTAAATTCAGGCTCTTTTCCGGTAGGAAAAGTCGATTTTGAAACTCTATATCCAATGACCTTTGAAGAGTTTTTAATGGCAGGCCAGGACAAAGCGTTGCCTATCTTAAAAAAGCTAGGGTCCCAGGATACAATTCCGGAGCTGGTTCATGAGCACTTATGGGAGCAGCTTAAACACTATTTTGTTGTAGGCGGGCTACCAGAGGTCGTCGCAAAGTATTATGAGCACAGAGAAAACTTGTTTGAGGCATTTAAAGTTGTAAGAAAAAAACAAGATGATCTCTTGAATTCTTATTATGCCGATATTTCCAAACATTCTGGAAAAGTCAATGCGATGCATATTGATCGTGTTTTTAGAGCGGTGCCTCAGCAGTTGAGTCAAGTGCAGGACGGTTCTGTTCAAAGATTCAAATTTAGAGGCGTGGTTCCAGGTGTGAGTCATTACGATAGGTTAGCAGGGGCTATCGATTGGCTTGAAGCAGCAGGCCTTATCATGAAAGTGCATATCGCAAGCACGGGCTTCCTTCCTTTTGGAGGCTACACAAAAGAAAATTTCTTTAAGTTGCTGCTTTTTGATGTAGGCATTTTAGGTCTTATGAGCGGACTATCTCCAAAAGTCGTCTTGGATAGTGACTATGGAACGTATAAAGGATTTTTTGCAGAAAATTTTGTTGCGCAAGAGCTTGCAGCAAATAAACATGGCTCCCTTTACTGCTGGCAAGAAAAAAACTCAGAAGTGGAATTTTTACTAGAGATTGAAGGCAAGGCGGTTCCCATCGAAGTCAAATCGGGTCATACGGCCCACACAAAAAGCCTAAAAATATTTTCAGAAAAGTACAAGCCACCTTATGAGGTTGTTTTTAGTGGAAAGTCTTATGAAGGCAAGTTGAATAGAGGCGTTTGGTATTACCCTCTCTATTTGGTGAGCCGATTTCCGCTCTCTTGATTTCATTTGGCGAGTTCAGTAAGATTATCGCTCTTACATGCGGGAGTGGCGGAATTGGCAGACGCGCTACTTTGAGGTGGTAGTGAGGCAACTTGTGTGGGTTCGAGTCCCACCTCTCGCATTCTTTTTTCTCAGCAAGGTTCTATAACTAAATTATTTTACAGACAGTAAGGGAGCAGGCGAAAGAGGGAACTCAGAAAACAATTTGAGAAATTTTTCTGCATGCACGGTAGGAACTGTGTTTTTTTCAAAGAGTGCATAAAGAGTGTAATTCATAGGGTTGAGTTCTTCAAACACCGGTTTTAAATCTTGATACTCATTCATGATGTAATCAGGACAAAGACCGATGCCAAGACCTTCTTGAACAAGCCTAGCAATCATGCTCCAGCTGGAGACTTCCATCCAGACGGGTAATTCTTTTCCGTGAATAGTTCTATAGGTGTCTTTTAAAAGGTTGGTTTCGATCCGCTCTTCTGAATCTAAGAGAAAGGGTAGCAGAGAGGGATTTTCGACAGCTTCTGATGCAAAAAGACGATAGGTTCCTTTGTGCAAGGGATATTGTTCAAATAACGATAAATCGTCGTTATCAAGAAGAATGCCAAAATCGATCGTCCCTTTTTTGATCCAATCTTTGATGTTAAAATAATGCCCCAATCGAAAATTAATTCTCAGTTTGGGGAGATGCTCTTTGGCAAGTTTTAGATAGTGGGGAAGACAGGAAAGTGCAAAGCTATGGGTGCACCCAAATGTAATCCTGCCACCGTCATCAGCTAAAAAGTCTTCAGTTGTTTGAATGGCTTTAAAGATTTGTTTGGCATGAGTGAAGAGCTGTTTTCCCTCTTCGGTTACTTTGAACCGATTGGGCTGATGAGTGATAAGTGTGCACTCTAGGCTCTCTTCAAGTCTATTAATCCCTTGGCTGACAGCAGATTGGCTGACATGATTTAGCCTGGCAGATGTCGAAATACTTCCGCTACGGACGGCATCGCAAAAATACTTTAAATAGATCAAGTTAGAATGAAGTTTTTTCATAAGTTTTACTTATAGCAAATTTAAGTATTATGAGTTTTTCTTATTTATTGAGATAGCTTTATGATGAGGTTCATAAAAAAGAGTGTATATGGGAACTTTTCTATCGGTTTTTGCAGCAAAAGAAGCTAAGAGATTCAAACTAAAAGTGGGTATTTTAGTTGTTCTTATCGAACAAGGGCAAGTGCTTCTTCTGCGAAGATTTCAAACGGGTATAGATGATGCACGCTATGTGGTGCCAATGGGAGGACATGATGGACAAGAGCCTCTTACCCTAGGCGCGATTCGAGAGGCAAAAGAAGAAGTTAATATCGATTTAAAACAAGAAGATATAGAGGTCTGCCACGTGATGCATCGTTTTCACCCTATGCCAGAAGGGCTATCCTTTGAGCAGGTCGATGTCTTTTTTAGAGTGAAAAGTTACGGAGGAGTCATTACAAATAATGAGCCTGATCGCTGTGATGAGCTTGCCTTTTTTCCATTAAACGATCTTCCAAAAGCAACGGCTCCCTTTATCCGCCAGGCATTGCTGTGCATTCAAGAGGGAAAAAGCTATTCAGAGTTTGGATTTGAATAAAAAAATCTAGACAGCGCTCTATAACAAAGTTTTGAGCAGATTTTCTAGCTGTATAGCTGTATCTCCAAGGCCTTTTTGATCATAGTGCGCACGGAAAGATTTGGCGTGGGCTAAATTTTTTAGCTCATCCCAGGTTTCTTGGGGGTAGGAGAGGGGAAAAAGTGTGGACTTCTCCCATGCAAGAACTCCTTCGTGTGTCAGGAGCTTTAAATAAAATAGAGCGATCAGGGTTGCTGGCTGCTGAAAATAAGGTAAATGTTTAAGGCAGGCGATCAAAAGCTTGTAGAGATCGGGAGCTGCTTTTTCAGGGAATTGAGACTGAAGCAGGGCGCTTGCTATTTTCCCGGCCGATTCTAAAAGATCCCAGCGCTCTCTTAAGAAATGATGGTGCTCAATGACAAAGCCTTCTTTGAAAAAACACAAATCAGATCCTTTTTTTCGATAGACAACTTCGAGCTGTGTCAAGGGAGAAAGCAGGGCTTGCATTTTAGGCCTTGAGACACCTTTTGCAAGTAGGCTTATGATTCCGCTATCAGGAGTAAAAATTTGGACGATTCGGTGATGATCTTTATATGGAATCATTTTCAAAATGATTCCTTCGGTCTTGATTTCACTCATAGCGCTATGTTATCTTTTTTCAAGCATTCAGTAAATTATGTTCGCCGAATGTTTACCTTTTGCACCGATAGCTCAATCGGATAGAGTACCCGGCTTCGAACCGGGTGGTTACAGGTTCAAGTCCTGTTCGGTGCGATGTCTATACTTTCTTTTACGCAATCAGAGTTCGCAGAGAAAATGGTTTCACTCTTAGGAAAGGGTAGGCGCCATGCTGAGCGTCTTTATCAGCATTATGTAAGAAAAGGCGATTTTTCAGACCTTTCTTGGGTTGAGCCGCAAGCTAAACTTCTTGTACAAAAAATGATTGAAGCTGCAAGTTTTAACTGTGATCCCATCTCTAAAATTTTGGAAGATGGAGATGTGAAAAAAATCTTGATTAAGCTTCAAGATGGCCTCGAAACAGAATCTGTCATTATCCCAATGAAAGCGGGTTTAACCCTCTGCGTCTCTTCTCAGGTGGGCTGCAAGATGGGATGCGCTTTTTGTGAAACGGGTCGGATGGGACTGATCCGGAATCTAAAACCTGAAGAAATTGTACAGCAGTTTTTTATTGCCAAGCATGTGCTTAAAAAACAGATTCGAAATATCGTTTTCATGGGGATGGGCGAGCCGTTTGACAACTATGATAATGTGATGAAAGCCATTCAAGTTTTAACTGACCCCAAAGGTTTTGGAATAGGTCCTCGTCACATCACAGTGTCAACAAGCGGCGTGGTGGATGTCCTAGATCGATTTACAGTAGAGGCAAATCAAGCGATTCATTTGGCTGTCTCAATTAATGCGCCCAGTGATCAAATCCGATCCAAAATCATGCCTGTCAATCACAAATGGTCTATGGAACAACTCAAGGAAGCATTAAATAGATACAGTAGTGTAGGAAGGCGGGAAATTTTAATAGAATATGTTTTATTAAAAGATTTGAATGATGGAATTGAACATGCCGATCTTCTTGCAACTTATTTAGAGGGGCTCCCTGTAAAAGTAAACCTCATTCCTTATAATGCACAGCGAAAAACAAGGTTTTCTGCACCAGAACTTGAGAAGCAGGAGGCATTTTTTCAAAGGCTTAGAGAAAAAAAATACCAGGTTCTTTTAAGGCACCACAAGGGGCGTGGAATCATGGCTGCCTGCGGCCAGCTAGGAAATAAAATATTACGTCATACTCAAAAATCAGTTGCATTCGTATAATGCCAAAAGACCTCAAAAGGAGATCGGCATGGTTGACAAAGCAAAATTTACAGAACAAGAAAAAGCATTAGGTTTGAGAATCAGCATTCTAGGACGGAATGTTTATGTCACCGATTCTATGAAAGATTATGCCTTTGAAAAAATTTCAAAGATCGAGAGGTTTCACAACCATATCATGGATATTCATGTGACAATGGATGTTCAAAAAATGGAACAATCTGTGACTATTATGCTCCATTTAGAGCATTTAAGAGTCAAAGTTTCAGCAAGCAGCACGGATATGTACGCCTCTATTGATAAGGCGATTGAAAAACTTCAGGAAAAAATCAGACGATGGAAAAGCAGGATTCAAGATCATCATAGAAAGTCACGTTCTGTTGTTGACATGCAAGTTAACGTTTTAAAGCGCCCCTTTACTGATATTGAATTGATAAACGAGTCGATTGAAATTGAAAATGCGGCTGAAGCCATGCAAGAGTTTGAGCTCCCACAAATCATCGGCACTGATACACGTCCCATGAAGATGCTCACAACAGAAGAGGCGATTATGAAAATGGAGCTATCCGATGATAACTTCATGCTCTATCGTGGAGAAGAAGATCAGAAACTTAAAGTCATCTACCGTCGAACCGACGGTAATTATGGACTGATTCTTCCGGAATGAAACAGGTTTTTGATCCACTAAGAAACGAGTGGGTCGCTGCCACTCCTGAAGAGGTCGTGCGTCAGACTTGGATTCAGCGGATGATCCACGAGCTAAAATTTCCAAAAGAATTACTCGCGATAGAAAAAGAACTGACAGCTCTTCCGCATTTAAAAGAGAGTAAAGGCTTACTTCCTGCACGGAGGATAGATCTACTTTCTTATATGAAAAAAGGTGATGCCGTGAGTCCACTTTTACTGATCGAGTGTAAAGAAAGTGCCCTTACACAAGAAGCACTGGATCAAGCGCTCGGTTATAACCATTATGTTAAAGCTCCCTTTGTTGCAATTGTGAATCAATCTGAAGTCCGTTTTCGGTACCAACTTTCTTGCCGCTCGTGCGAAATTTCTCGGCTTCCTTCTTATCTTGAACTCGTTGAGGCTCTCCATGAATGAGTTAGGGGGTGAAGTATTTTGTGTCACAAAAGGAGACGAAAAGCAGCTGAAAGAGTGGGTGGATGCTAAACCCAATCGATACGTGGTCTGGATAAGTCCAGAAAAAAAGGATCTTCATCCACGCATTATTAATACAGATGACGATGAAATCTCGCTTCAGCAAATCGCAACTCAGCTACTTTATCTGCCTTTTGTTTATGAGGAAGGGGTGCATCCAGCCCTGCAAAGGCTTGCACGTATCCAGACTGAAACTCATTATAGATCCACCGATTATCTCGACCAGGGCGTGAAACTTCTGACAAATTTCAGGTCCAACATCCAAAACCCGACCAAGCTTGCCACCGATTGTTTCGGACAGTTTGAGAAGTTTCCAGCTATTGTCTGCGGAGCAGGACCTTCTCTTCAAGAAGTCATTCCATTTTTAAAACAAAACAGCGACCGCTTCTTAATTGTGGGATGTGGCGCTGGAATGCAAGCGCTTCTATCTGCCGGTGTGCAGCCTCATTTGGCAGTTCACGTCGATCCCGACCCTTATCATAAGTTTTCCAAAACCTCCATTCCTCTTTTCTATCAGCTGCGGACAAGCCTCGATGTGGTCTCTCAAATGAAGGGGTCTCATTTCTTAATGACAGGCTCAGGAGAATTTCCTTTGGAGAGATGGATAGAACAAAAGCTAGGGCTCGAATGTTCCACAGACGGAGGCTGGACAGCTGCTACGTGCGGAGCATCGCTTGCTTGTTCACTGGGATGCCAGGCAATCTATTTTACCGGGATCGATTTTTCAGCTTCCTCAACAGTTTACGCCAAAGGTGTTCAGCCTCCACAAGAGGGGAGTTTAATCCAAATAAATCTTCCAGATGGGACAACTGTTCAAACAAGATCGGACTGGCTGCTTGCTGCCGAATGGATGAACAACAGAGCCTTAGAGCGCTCAGATGTTAAGTGGGGCCTTCTTAACAAAAAAAATCCGCTGATGCCTGCGCTAGAGGCTGTTGAATTAGACCCTTGCCTAGGAGTGGATGGCGTCTCTTTATTTGCGAGTCAGGTTTTTGAAGCATGTCCTGAAAAATCTGGAAAAGCTATCTGGCAGGAAATGGCTCAAAGTTTTAAAACCTGCCGTAACCTCGTTGATCAATTTCTTTCCCGTTTTCAAAAGATTTTCCCAGGACTTCCTTCCAGTGATGAAGCTTGTAGGAGTATTATAAAAGAAATCGATGCACAAGAAGCGATTCATCAAGTCATCGATCCTATTTGGAACCATTGGGAAATAGTTTTGAAAAGGTCTCCTGAGAACCATCCCGATGCGATGATTGTCCACCGCATTCTCTTGATTAAAACACTGGCTGATCGGTTTTATGCTTGAGAAGTATCCTGATTTAGAATTCCAGCTTCATCTTGCCGGTTTCGAAGAAGTGCAAGTCAGTTGCGCACCTTGTGAAAAAAAACTAAATCTTCCTCTTCATGATTTAGACATTATCTATGTCTATGGACTTTCAGATGGCCATCCCTTTTTAGAAGTTGAAGAGTGGTTAGAGGCCGTTTCTGGAAGGCATCTCATCTTTCTAGAAGACGATCTATATGCGCTTCATCGACTCTCGCAACTTCCGTGGGGAAAAAGGATGCTAAACCACCCCCAAGTCCATCTCAAATTTCTCCACTATCCTCGCGATTGGGTTTTAGAACTCTGCGCCAAGGAGTTTCCCTCAGAGAGGATTGCTGTTACAACCCTGAAGAAAAAAACGAAAAATTTTCAATCCATCAAGCTCTCGCTTCTTCGCAAAACGGTTCTTTGGAATTCTTTCACATCCGAAAGTCTTTCAGGTCATATTCTTCATCGCAATATTCTGTCTAATTTCCAAAAAGTTCCACAGAGTTTTTATGTGAATCAAGCTAAAAACGCCTTCAAAGGCAAACCTGCTGTCATTTGTGGAGCAGGCCCTTCGCTCAGCCCCGTTATTGAAGATCTTAGAAAGCTGCAAGATAAAGCGCTCATCATTGGATGCGGATCTGCGTTATCATCGCTTTCTTATTTTAACTTAAGGCCTCACGTTGGAGTGGCAATAGATCCTAACGCTAGAGAAAAAGAGTGTCTTCAAGGATGCAGCTACCGAGATCTTCCCCTGATTTACGGCAATCGTGTTTATCCAGGGGTATTTGATCTTTTTGATGGTCCTTATGGCTATCTCTGTTCGCCGACGGGTAGCCCTCTTGAAAAAGCGATTGAAGAGGAACTCGGGCTTACTGAATCAGATGTCGGTCAGGATCTCGGCCGTGAGGCGCTATCGGTTACAACACTAGCCCTATCGCTTGCTTGCTTCTGGGGATGCTCTCCCATTATTCTTGCAGGGGTGGATCTTGCTTACTCAGGAGGAGATCACTATGCCAAGGGTGTTCCTGTGCATGCTTCAAAGCACAAGCAAGAGACTAAAGCTGGCGAGCAGGTCATCTATCGAAAAGGGGCTGAAGGTAAAAAGGTTGCAACTTTAGTCAAATGGGTGATGGAGCAAGAGACCATCGATGCCTATACAAAGCTCTATCCTGAAATAACCTTCATTAACTTCACTGGGAAGGGGCTTGGATTTTCCTCTATCCCTCATCGTACTATTGACCTTCCAAAAACCTCTATCGATCTTCAAAAGCTTACCTCTCATCAAACAAACGTGACTCCTGAAAAACTCATCACAACCTTGAAAGGATTTAAAGAGAGCTTTGAGAAGTGCCTGCATTTTGCAAAATTCCTAGAGCAAGAACCTGAAGGAAGCGGCAAAGCAATCATCTATGAAGAGGATCTTGTGCAAGAAAAAGCTTACATACTCACTTTGGCGCCTGCTCTAGAAGCGCTCGAGCGCGTCTTTGTCTTAAATATAGAAATTCCCTTCAGCCGGCATAAGTGGAAGTTTCTGCGAGAAATTATCGAAGAGTATCTACTGATATTGGTTTAGCTTATTCCGCAGAGTGCGGACATTAATGCCGAGTGCCTCTGCAGCTCTGCTACGGTTATGATTGAATCGAGAAAGAGTTTCTAAAATATGCTGCTTTTCGACTTCAGCTAAAGTCTGCTCGCTGCTCACAGGCAGCGTCAAAAGAGCAGGAGATGTCGGATCAAGATTTAAGTGAAGGATATCGAGTATGTCTCCTGTATGCATAACGACAGCCCTCTCTAACGTGTTTGCCAGTTCACGTATATTTCCCGGCCAGGGGTAATCTAGAAGGCACATCTGCGCTGCCGGCGAAAGAATCTTTTTCTTCTTTTGATTTTCCTCGCAAAACCTCTCAAGAAAATAGTTAGCCAATCCTAAAATATCATCTTTTCTCTCACGGAGAGGAGGCAGTTGAATAGGAATCACATTGAGACGGAAGAAAAGATCCTCGCGGAACAGTTTTTGATCGACCATTTCTTTCATATTCCGATTGGAGGTTGCAACCAGTCTAACATCGACATGAATCGGCTTTGTGCCGCCCACTCGTTCAAATTCCTGCTCTTGTACAACGCGCAGAAGTTTTGCCTGAAGAGCAAGGGGAATTTCTGAGACCTCATCGAGTAGTAGCGTTCCCTGATGAGCCAGTTCAAAGCGTCCCATTCGTTGCTCTAAAGCCCCTGTAAAAGAACCCTTCTCATGGCCAAAAAATTCAGATTCAATCAATGACTCAGGCACTGCTGCGCAGTTCACTTTTACAAAGGGTCTATTTGCACGAGGAGATTGGTAGTGAATCGCATGTGCAATCACTTCCTTTCCAGTTCCTGATTCTCCCGAGATGAATACGGCTGCGCTGCTTTGAGCAATCTTTTCAATATCTGCCAGCACTTTTTGCATCACCACGCTTTCTGATAATATCACCTCATGACGGTTTCTTTTCACATGAGAAATCATTGTCTTTTTAGGTGCCGGTGCATTCAGTCGATCAATGAGCTTTTCAATATGGGTTGTCATTAAGGGCCTTACGATATAATCAAAGGCGCCTTTTCGCATAGCTTCAACGGCTTCAGGGATCGATCCAATGAGAGGGGCCACTACAATGGGAATTGTCTGGAATTCTTGCCTGATGCGATCAAATAAATCGAGCTCTTCAATAATGACTAGATCAAATTTTTTCTCACGAAGATGTTGGAGTAAAGATTGGTTATTTTTCGCAATTGTGATATGTCCTTCAGGAAATAAAAGAGTATCGCAGCTCTGGAGGAGAACGTGTTTCATGGTTTCTATCTTTTATCCGCACTTTAAAAAAATTTCTATTAATGTGCAAAAGATGTTTCTATTAATTTTATGTTTTGGGTGCTCCGGCCATGAAAAATCAGAACAAGAGCGGCTCCGAGACCAGAATGCCAAAGGGGAATATGTTTATCGGCATCATAATGAAAGGCAATATCCCTTAAAAACCCCTACCCATAGAGACCCAGAGCCTTATCCCTGGGAGAACGATACAGCTTCCAAATAGTATTTTTCAGGGGAAGTAAAATCGGTTTTGAGTCATAATTAGCTCTCTTGCCGATGTGGCGAAATTGGTAGACGCGATAGATTCAAAATCTTTTTCTAGCAATAGAGTGCTGGTTCGAGTCCAGTCATCGGCAAACAAAGCTCCCTGTAAGGGAGCTTTTTTTTGACGATGAAGCAAGCCATAGTATGGCCTCTCGTCTGGACGAGAAGTGAAACGAGCTTGCGAGTGAACCGGCTCTCGGGACGGGACAGCAAAGCTGCCCGCCAGAGAGGAGTCCGGTTACAAAAGTGGATATGATGGATTGGATAAACAAATTTGACTTATTTCTGTTTGACTTCGACGGTCTTTTAGTTGATACCGAAGGGCTCCATTTTGAAGCCTATCAACGGCTTTGTGCCCGATATGGCTGCAATCTTCCATGGACTTTAGATCAATTTTTCAATATTGCCCATACAAGTGCTTTAGGCATACGTAACGAAATAGAGCGGCTATTTCCTCAAATGTTTGGGGGAAGATCATGGGATGCTCTTTATTCCGAGAAAAAGTCGATCTATCAAGAATTGCTTCAAAGTGGAAATCTTTCTCTCCTTCCAGGTGTTCAACCTCTACTAGAAAAGCTTGCTGCAAGAGGCAAGAAACGATGTGTTGTCACGAATTCAACACTTCCGCAAATAGAACTAGTCAAAACCCATATTCCCGTTTTACAAACCATTCCTTATTGGTTTACTAGAGAGTCTTATGCAAATCCTAAACCTGCTCCAGATGGGTATTTAAAAGCCCTTCAAGAGCTTAAAGGACCCCAAGACCGGGTCATAGGCTTTGAAGATTCATTAAGAGGTTTAAAGTCACTTCAGCAAGCAGGTGTTGAGAATACAGTTTTGATATGCATGCCTACACACCCTCAGCTAGAGGGGTTTCATAATCCTCATATTTTGATGGCATCTTCGTTTATTGCTCTAAATGAGATGCTTTAGGCATCAGAAGAAATCCGGTATTTTTGGAACCTACTGTTTGGTTTTTCCGGAATCGTTAAGTAGATCTTTTCGCTTTTGGTAAGTTTAATAAGGGCTTTTTTCAACCCCCCGGAAATATGACCATGTCCTAGATGATGGGCAATCTCCACCTTTGATAGGGATCCTTGACTTAACAAATTCAAGATCTTATCTTCAAGTGACTTGGGCCTCGACTCGGGCCTTTTAGTTTGATTGATTTGATATTTTTGCAGCCTGCTATTGGTTTTTTTTGAAATCATTAATTCTATTCTTTCGCTATTGACCAGTTGCATGAGATTTTTTTTCAAACCTCCAGAAATATGACTATGTCCTAGATGACGAGCAATCTCCGTTTTTGATAGAGGGCCACGACGCAATAAATTCAATATTTTTTCTTCGAGCGACTCGGGCCTTAACTCAGGCCTTGACTCGGGCCTGTTTTGAGAAATTGCTCGTTTTTGAAAAGTTTTTCCTTTAGCGAAAAAGCGAGAGGGTAGAAAAGTTGTTACTACAGATTGTGTTCGCACTTGCCAGTGAGGTTTTGGATTGCCATTTCCTTTGCACCAATCAACAATACGGACCCAAAATCATCTTTTTTTTCATGCACCATTAGTTTTGCAATTACCTTTATTATTTTTTAATTTTTCGAGAAGCTGGAATTTTAACGGTTTGACAATATGCGAAAGGAGATTTGTTTATCAGTTGCTTCAAGGATGGAGATGGTTTTGTCTTGGTAAGCAAAGCTGGACTGACCTTCTGCGATTTCAATGACCGTATTTTTAGAGTTGGTTTTTGTTGAGGAAGTAAAGAGGTTGTTTTTAACGCGATTCTGGATCGAGAATTCATTAAACCGAAGTTTTCCGTCTTTCTTGCCAAGGTAGGTCAATGAAATAGCGTCTTCTGCTTTCGTAGCATCATAGAGTCTGGTTTTTTTCCATTTGGCATCTGTTGGCATAGGATAGGTGTATTCTACATGCTGAACCCATGCGAAAAGGGATGCTTCACCGTCAGTGGAGATTTTAATTCCTTTTGCATCAATGCGACTAAAACCTAAACTTTCAAGCACGGATTCATCTTTTTTCTTATCTGTAAGATAATAACTATTTCCTTTAGACGAATAGCTTAATGCAAGTGACTGTGGCCGAAGCGTAAAGCTGGGAGATAGTAGATTTTGGGACTTTGCTTTCACTTCAGACTCTAATTCAATCCCTTCCAAGACATAAACATCGGCTTCTGTGTAGACGTAGTCACCAACCCGGGCGTGTTGTATATCTGTAGAGATGGGGGTTACTTGTCGTTCATGAATACTTGATACTTGGGAGGGGTTCACATATCTGCCGCAGCTTTGAAGAAGGATCATTCCAAACAGGCATAAAATAATGATTTTTTTCATGAATCAAAATCCATTGTTTCTCAGTCGCGTGATGTTAACATAAGGATCAATATGCTTCTTATGAATAATTCACTTTCATGAGAAATAGACCCTGCGGCGGGGCAGAACAGCTCATTTGTTTGCGATCTTTGAGGGCAAAGAGGTCGGGGATTTTTTCTGGAGAGAGTTTCTTACGGCCGACATCGAGAAGTGTTCCGGTGATATTACGAACCATTTTGTAAAGAAAGCCGTTTCCTTCAAATTCAAGACGGGCGCCTCCTGGCACGCGGATAAGGTCTAAGCGTGACAGAGTTCGAACGGGGTTTTTGGCAGCGCTGCCCTTAGAGGCTTCATTCGCGAAGGAGGTGAAGTCATGGGTGCCGATGAAAAAAGGAATTGCTTTTTCCATGAGTGTAAGGTCCAGCGCATAGGGATGATGATAGGCATAAAGCCGTTTAAAAGGGTCGAGGGCCCACTCAAGATGGATATGGTAATGGTATTCCTTGGATAGCGCAGAATAACGGGCATGGAACGTGTTTGGAACATTTTCAATTGTTAGGATTCTGATGTCGACTGGCAAAATCCCGTTAAGAGCTCGCAGGAGATATTTTAGGTCGGTAGGAGGAGCTGTAAAGTGAGCGACTTGGCCTTTGGCATGAACGCCAGCATCGGTTCTACCGGATGCAGAGACGGGTGTTTTTTGCCTGAGAGCAATTTGGAGGGCGTTTTCTAAATGTGCTTGAATCGACACGGTATTGGGTTGGATTTGCCATCCGCCATAGTTGGTGCCATCATAAGAGATGAGTAGTTTATATTTTAATTTCGAATTGTCCACGAGGAAAGTATAGCAAAAAAGAAAGAGAGGAGCACGGGAAAACCATGCTCCTCAAGAAAAAACTAGGAAAGGTGTTTGTTGACGAGTTTTGTCATTTCAAACATGTTAACTGTTTTTTTGCCGCCAAAAACTTTTACAAGCTTTTCATCAGCAATAATATTGCGCTTATTTTTTGGGTCTTGGCATTTTTTTGATTTAATGTATGCCCAGAGTTTTTTTGTAACTTCTGTGCGTGGTAGTGGTCCTGCACCTACTACGGCTTTAAGATCTTCGCTCAGACGCATTGGTTGCATGAATTTGGATTGTTTCTTTGCCATTTCCAACTCCTTATATGTTTTTGGCTCGCTATCTATCGATACTTTCGATGAGATAGACATTTGAGGTTCTTTATTTTCCTCGTATGTCTCTTGTAACCCTCTTCGGGTATTATAGTCAAAAAAAATCAGCAAGAGCGTCTATTTTTTTCTTAAGGGTTCTCTTCTCTTGCATTTTTCTTCTCTATCGGGTATGCAAGGAGGATTATGTTTCACTTACTTGCCCAGGAGCTTGCGAAATGTTCCTCTTCGAAGGAGAAAATTAATCTTTTACGTAAGAGCGACTCTGTAGAAAATTTTTTGTCAGGATCGCTTGAAACTGCATCTTTGGTAGATCAATTAGAAGAGATCCATCAGCTGGCGCTTCTTTCACTTATCGCAGCGGGTCAAGGGGAAAGGCTTTTAACTTCGACTGACTTGAAAAAAATCATGCCCTTACTGGGTCAGCTTGTGAATGTTGAGCAATTTTATGCATCGATAGGCGGTATCATCGGATATCACGCTCGGATGATTGAGCTTCTCAACATGCAAGAATCTAAAGGACTTTCTAAGACCAGATATCTAGCGCCAGAAGGGGTTTCTATCGCTGAAAAAAGTGAGAAATGGGCGATCGAAGGAGTGCGGGGGCTGCCCATTATGGGTGAGATATTTCCGCTGGGAGGTGCAGCAGATAGACTGCGGCTTTATGATGAAAAAACAAATCAGCCGCTTCCAGCAGCAAGACTTCCCTTTCTTGGAAAAACACTCCTGCAAGGTTTGATGGATGACTTGCAATCGCGAGAATATCTACATTACAAGCTGCTAGGTGTCCAAGTGACAACACCTGTTGCAATGATGACCTCACATGAGAAGAATAACCATGATCATATTATAGAAATTTGCGAAGAGGCAGAGTGGTTTGGACGTCCTAAAGAGATGTTTCGCCTTTTCTGTCAGCCGCTTGTTCCAACAATCAACCGTGAAGGGTCTTGGTGTTTGCAAGGTCCGCAGCAGCTGCTTATGAAACCAGGAGGTCATGGAGTTCTTTGGCGCCTGGCTCAAGAAGAAGGTATTTTCACTTGGATGCAGGGCTTAAATCGTAGAAAAGCTCTAGTTAGGCAAGTGAACAACCCTGTTGCTAATACAGATGACGGACTCTTGGCCTTTACTGGCGTTGGATGCCAGGGCGATAAACGATTTGGGTTTGCATCATGCCCCAGGCAGGTTAAGGCTTCAGAGGGGGTCAATGTTCTCATTGAGACATCTACAGAAGAAGGCTATAAATATACCCTGACTAATATTGAATACTGCGATTTTAAGAAGTTTGGGATTCAAGATAAGCCAGAGCGCCCTGGAAGTTCTTATTCTAAATTCCCTTCCAACACAAACATCTTATTTGTTGATATCAACGCCGTTTTAGATGCTGTGAAAAAATGTCCCATTCCGGGAATTTTAGTGAACATGAAAAAAATCACCTACAGAACGGCAGAAGGATCTAAAAAAGATGAAGAAGCAGCTCGCCTTGAATCGACCATGCAAAACCTGGCCGATTTCATGGATGAATCTTTTGCAGCGCCGCTAAAAGAAGGCGATCGAGATGCACTTCAAACTTATCTCACGTATAACCACAGAAGAAAAACGATCTCTGCCGTCAAACGTGAATTTACCTTAGGATCTTCTCTTTTAGAAACGCCAGAAGGGTGTTTTCTAGATATTTTGCAGAACGTGCGTGATGTATTAACAACAGAGTGTCATGTACAGGTTCCGCCTGCCTGCGATCCCTTCCAATTCTTTGAGAATGGGCCTTCTTTTATCGCACTTTATCATCCAGCATTAGGCCCTCTTTATTCTGTAATTGGGCAAAAATGGCGTGGAGGCAAACTTCATGCAGGCAGTGAAGTCCAGCTTCAAATCAGCGAGATCGATTTTGAAAACCTTATCATCGATGGAAGCTTACTTGTCCAAGCAGAATCGATCATGGGACATAAAGAGGCGGATAAACGTTTAGTCTATTCAGAAAAAGTAGGTCGCTGTGTTTTAAAAAATGTGGTCATTTCAAATAAAGGGATCGATCACGACCTTCCCAATGTTTTCTGGAAGAATGAGATTGCCCGTCAGGAAGTATGCCAGATCATTCTCCGAGGAATGAGCGAGTTTTATGCAGAAAACATCACGCTCAAAGGAGATCATTTCATTGAAGTGCCGCACGGTATGAGATGTTATGCACAAGAAAAAGAGGGTGCTGTAGAGTTTCATTTCGAAAAAATCGACAAGCCTACTTGGAATTGGGATTATCAGCTCTTAAGAGATAGCACCATCAAACTAGAAAAGCGCCTTCAGAGCTGAAGACGCATCAGAATTTTATTGGCCTGCTGAAGAAGCAAAATTTTTATATATTGCTCTTAAGAAACAATACGTCAGCCCAATTGAGACAACGCCTTTAACAGCAAAAGTCACACGTGGGTACTTAGCAGCTATTTCTATAACAGGATCTTTGATCTTATTGAAATGAGGAGCAGCAGCATCCTTTGCCTTACAGCCTAAATCCCAGCCAGGCTTGCCGACTTTTTCACAAAACAAAGTGTAGCCATTCCCAACATATGGAATTGTTTTGATGTTTCCATCGAACCACTTTGCCCCGTCTTTCATATAGGCTAATCCAACGCTGAACATTGAGTCCTCCAATTTGATAAAAAGAGTTGATTGTAGAAGCTAGTGTACTTTCTGTATACAGTGAATTTTATAATATAATTTTTTGAACAACTAATGGTGTAAGGAATAACCTTGCGTTAAGAGGGTTATGCAACATCCCTGGGTTTCTTTAGGATAAATTAATTGTAAAAAATATTTAAGTTTTTAGTAAAAAATTACTATTTTGTTTAATATTAATTATTAATTAATTATAATATAACAAGTTTAATTCAAAATAAAAAAGGAGTTTGTTTGTGAATAAAATATTAAAGGAAATAGGCGTAGCAGTGGGAACTGGGGCGGCCAGTTTTGCATGTAGTGCAGCACTCACAGCTGGATCAGTCATGTATCGCTACCCTATGGTGCGAAGCCCGCTTATAACTGGTGTTGTGGCAGGAGCGCTAGCCCTTGCAGCAAAATATGCAACTTTGGATCAAGGAAAGTCTCTTGAAAAGCGAGACTATATTGTCATTGGTGGTTCATCATTGATCGGTGGATTAATAGGTCATAGAGTTGCCAAGGGTGTTGTCTCTGCTTATCTTGGAAGAAGAGCAATAGCATTAGGATGTTCAGTAATCGGAAAAATGTTTACAAATAAATTTGTGACGCCTTTCTATATGTCGCTAAAGTCAATAGAACAATAGTTTTATTGATCCAATATCACAGCGATCCGTTCTTTCGATTCCGAATGTAGGTATCTTTTAACAACGTTTTGATTGAACGGCCCATTTCCTTATGGCATAATGAGTTTTTTCATAAGGAAATTTTGCATGAACGAATTAATTCAAAATCGACTGACTAGCATCCAAAACCGGCTTTTGCATATGTGGAGGTATCTTTGACCTCGAAAAAAAGCAAAATCGGATTGATGAACTAAATAAGCTCACGGAAGAAGCCTCTTTTTGGGAGGACCCTTCTGGAGCTCAAAAGGTCATTTCAGAAACAAATACTCTTAAAGAGTGGACTCTTCCTTACTACGATGTCAAGGAGAGGTTCTCTAATGTCGAAGCTTTATACCCGGAAGCAGAGGGTGCAGGAGATCAAAGCCTCGTGGACGATCTTCTTAAAGAGCTCGATCTTGTTGAAAAAAAACTAGCAGAGCTTGAAATCCGCCGGATGCTTTCTGGAGAAATGGACGCAAAAAACTGCTACTTGAGCATCAATGCAGGAGCGGGTGGAACTGAGGCCTGCGACTGGGCGCTGATGCTCTCTCGCATGTACCAAAGATGGGCCTCTCGCCGTGGGTGGGATGTGGAGACGCTGGATTGTGTGGATGGCGAAGTTGCAGGCATCAAAAATATCACCTTCAAAATCTCCGGTTCTTTTGCCTATGGCTACTGCAAAGCAGAAAAAGGAGTTCACCGTCTCGTCAGGATTTCCCCTTTTGACGCTAACGCTAAACGACATACCAGTTTTGCATCGGTAGATGTCACACCGGAAGTCGGCGATGATATTGCCATTGAAATTCGTCCAGAAGACGTGCGCGTAGACACCTACCGTGCATCAGGCGCTGGCGGACAGCATGTCAATAAAACAGACTCCGCAGTCCGAATGACGCACATCCCAACAAATATCATTGTGTCCTGCCAAAGAGAGCGCAGCCAGATTCAAAACCGTGAATCATGTATGCAGATGCTGAAGGCAAAACTCTATGAGCAAGAGCTGGCTGAGAGAAAAGCAAAAATCGACCAAATGGGCGGTGAGAAAAAAGAGATTGCCTGGGGAAGCCAGATCCGCAGTTATGTTTTCCAACCCTATACTCTTGTTAAAGATACGCGCACAGATGTTGAAATGGGCAACATCCAAGCTGTTATGGACGGAGATATCGACGATTTTGTGATTGCCTACCTCAAGGAGTTTGGTTAATGGAGGGGCTTGATATTCGGTATACCTTTGTGACAGATGGCAGCTACCTGCGGCAGTGGCTCTATCAACCGGATGTTCTTAAGTGGTTCCCTGTATCGACAGAGAAAGAAATTGATGATGCCATTCAATGTTGGATGGGGTATTGCAGATATAGCTGCAGTTTGACTGCAACAATTAATAACGTTCCTTGCGGCATAGGGACCCTTTTTTTGATGCCTTATCGCAAAGTGGCCCATCAAGCTGTTTTCAAAGTTGTTGTCGATCCTAAATGGCAGAAAAAGGGGGTTGGCGAGTCGCTCATTCGCAATCTCAAACATCTTGCTAAAAACTATTTCCGGCTTGATTTGATTGGGATTGAGATGTTTGAAGGGAATCCGATTTTATCACTGCTTAAAAAGCAGGGGTTCCAAGAAATCTATCGCCAAGAAAACTATCTCAAAGATGGCTTAAGAAACCTAGCGCGTATTTACATGGAGGTGGAGCTGTGAGCATTGTGATCCGCCCCTCTATTGAAACGGATGCCGCTCTTCTTTCTAGATGGATTGTAAAGCCCGATGTTTTACGCTGGTTCCCCATGAGCGATCAGCGAGAAATCGATGACTCTGTCCGTATTTGGATGGCGTATACCCGTTTTGGGGCTTCGTTTACAGCGGAATATGATGGAAAACAAGCCGGCATGGCTGTTTTATATATTCAGCCCTACCAGAAGTTTTCCCATCAATGTCTTTTCGCAATCATCGTCAGTGAAGAATTTAGGAATCTAGGGATCGGTAAAGCGTTGATTGAACATTTTGAAAAAGTTGCGCGCGAAAAGTTTAACATCGAGCTTCTTCATCTTGAAGTCTACGAAGGAAATCCGGCTATTCATCTTTATCAACGGTTAGGTTTTAAAGAGTATGGAAGACATCCTCGTTTCATTAAAGACAGCGGCAAGTACATTGGAAAAATCTTAATGCAGAAGGAAATTAAACATGGCAGGACATAGTAAGTGGGCCAATATCAAACATCGAAAAGGAAAAGCCGATGCCGTGAAGGGAAAAGCTTTTTCCCGTGTGACTAAGGAAATCATTACCGCCGTTAAACTAGGTGGCCCCGACCCGAAATCGAATACACGTCTTCGCTTAGCGATTCAAAAAGCCCGCGAAGTTAACATGCCAAGTGATAACATCGATCGAAATATTAAAAAAGCGAGCAGCAGCGATCAAGCTGCTTACACTGAAGTGACCTACGAACTCTATGGATATGGAGGAGTGGGGCTGATTGTTGAAATCATGACCGATAACAAAAATAGAACATCATCCGATATCCGCATCGCACTCAACAAACGGGGCGGCACACAAGCAAACCCCGGTGCTGTCGTTTTTAATTTCGATCATAAAGGTGTAATTCAAGTTTCTAAGCAAGGGGTTAATGAAGACGATCTTTTTCTTGCTGTGTCAGAAGCTGGAGCCGATGATTTTGAATCAGAAGATGATTTTTTTATGATTACAACACCTCCAGATAAGCTCTTTCAAGTGAAAGAAGCCATTGAAAAGTTCGGAATTAAACCGGAGCTTGCCGAGCTTCAGCAGGTTCCTAAGAATTGGATCGAATGTTCTCCTGAAGATCAGAAAGCAAATCTTGAGCTTATCGAGTGGCTAGAAGCTCTCGATGATGTCGATGCTGTCTATCACAATATGAAAATTTAAATTTGTTTAAATTTGAATTTTGTGTATAGTGTCTGCACATGTTTGAAATAAGTAATCTCTCAATATATTCAATCGAGGGGTGTATTTTTCCGATTTCACAAAGCCCATCGTGCGGTTCAGAAGCTCAGGCTGCTCTGCCTTCTCTTACGTCTGTTACACAACTTGCTCGTTTAGATGATTTAAAAGCATCCCTGGATCAATATGAGGAACTCACTAACTTACCCGTGACAGATCCACTCTATTGGAAACCAAAACTCATTTTACAAGTCTTGAATGCACCTTCTGTAGTGTCAGTTTCATTTATTCCGTTGAACTGTGCAGGTAATTCAATACTTTTCATTCAAAAGGAGATCATAGAAAAAGGAATTACAGGATTTTTTGCCCCCTATCTTCCAGAGGAGCAGCAAGAAGAGTGGAATGCAACCCCAGAGCTTCCGAATATTCACCTGATCCAAAATGAGGATTCTATTGATCAATCCCTTACAGGACTGGAACAAGAGGTATTCCAAGAGATTAAAGACTGTCTTAAGTATTTCTTACTCGATAGCTGTACTCATGCAATCGCTCTTACGTATGAAACAGCAGCCGGCATCTGCTCGCGCAGCTGGATAAAGGTATAGAATTTTCCAAAACTACCGTTTATTTCGCTGAAATATACGAACCTGTATCTCGGATCTTCTCTTGAGAAATTTGTTCATAGCGGAGCTGATTCTGTGTGGGTAAAACCCCTTCCATCAGAACAGCAATGCGCCTATGGTTTTGACGTGAAAGGTCAGTTTCAGCTTGTTTAACAAACGAGTCATAGGAAAGAGATTGAACCGATTGAATCCTTTTTTGAAGCCACTGAAAATCTCCTCTTTTCTCAAATGCTAGATGGTGAAGCAGCACAGCTTTGTCTTGCAGGTTTTCAGGGGGCATCTCAAGCTTTTTGATGAGTGTTTGTTTAAGCGTATTAAACCTATCAAGCGGAACTTTTTCCTGAAGATCCCGCGTGAATTCCTCTAAAAATAGATCAAATCGTGCAAGCAGTTCTGCGGGCTGGTGAGTGATGGATTGTACGCCGAAGAGTTGAAAAAGCTGCTCTTCAATTTCTGTATCCCATGTGGTCGCGATATAACCGGTATGTTGTTTGGTGCGGAGAGTATCAAAGAAGTCATCTTGGAGCGCTGCAGATAAGATTTGTTGAGTCGCTCTTGCTTCCATAGAAAAAGTCCCTTCATGGATGAGAAGAAGAGTGCCATTTCCTTGCCTTTGGGTCGATTCAACGATCATGTAAGGTCCTTGCTCTTCCGATGGAAGGAAGACAGCTTTTTTGTACTGCTCTGCCTTTAGGAAGGGAATTGGAGAAACAGCTTCTTTATATTGTTTCCATATTTGAAGTGCTTCAGCCCCTGTCAGATTTCCATAGATCGTGCCTTCGACATACGATTTTTGAAAAACATCATGGGCAAATGTTAAAAATTGTTCATAAGAAACATCTTCTAAAGCTTCATAACGGGCAGTCGATGTAGGACTATTGCTGACAAGAATGGAATTTAAAACCTGAAAGCCTTGTTTTAAAGGGAGTTCTTTTGAGGCGTTATCGTAGGTAGAAAGAAGCGACTGTTTGAAAATCTCAAACTCTGAAGATGTAGGAGAAACTTCATGCAAGGTTTCAAAGATGGTTTTGATAAACAGCGGAATTTTTTCACTATATCCATTAGTAGAGATAACAAAACTGTTATCGACTTGTGAGATATTGAGGCTAAGTCCTGCCTGACTTGCAAAAAATAAAGAAGAAGAGAGCTTATCCGAGAGCGATCGGATATAAAGATCAAATAAGACTTTAGATCTCGCAGTGCCATTCATCTCTGGGGTTTTAATCGCGAAAATAACAGCTGTTTCAGGAACCTGGTATTTTTGATCCTGCAGAAAATAAACTGTGCCGAAATCATCTTCTACAATGGGAGAAGGCTCGGTTTTTGCCGGATTTTCAGGAGGGATGAGTGCCAGTGTGTCTGGAAAGTAAGGATTGGGAGGAGGAAGGTCAATGCGCGGGTGGGCAGAAGCTTCTGACCAAGCCATCAGTTTATCTGACGAAATATCTTTAAAGGCATAGGCTGCATTCATCCACTTTTCATGATTTGTTGGATCAACACCTGTCAGTTTTGGATCTGCAGAGACAAGATAGACGCAGTTTTGGGCAGTAAGGGCATCGACTAAAGCGGTCATTTGCGCAGGATCAAAACGGGAGGCCAAAATCAGTTTTTGAGGGTAGGATTCGAGCTTTTCTTGAGTAAGCTCGCCGGCGATATTCATTGCAACCTGAAAAGCATCATCGCGTGACTGATGTTCATAATTCATGAGATTCAGTTTTTGCTGCTCATCGTAAATATAGCGAGGAATTCCTGTTTCTTTAAGACGGGCAATAGCTTGAAAGGCTCTCTCTACAATTGTATCGAGTTGTTTAACGCCGTGGTCTGTAAGTGAAAAGTCGACGCTCATCAAAAGACATTCTTTGCTGAACTGATCAGCTGAAACTGAGAGGTTCTCTATCAATTTTTCTCTTTTGAGTTCTTCACAAAGACCGTTCTGTGTTCCATTGGAAAGAACATAAGAGACAAGATCAGTTGAATGGGTCTCTTGATCTAATGCTATTGACTCAGGAAGCTGCCAGACCATTGAGAGGGTCTTGAGGTCTTTGACAGGCTTGATATAAAGCCAATGCCCTTTTTGCTGAGCAGAAAGCATCTCTTGCGGATACATAGCTGCCTTGATCGTTCGGTTGATGACAGGCGAAAATTTATCTGAGGCAAGTTGAATGAGATCGTCGATAGGAAGAGGGGATATCATCACCAAGTGCATCTGGCTTGCGCTATAATGGTTTTCATACCATTTTTTGAGAGCCGCTTGTGGTATGCCAGAGAGCGTTGCGGCGTTTCCAGTCGAAAACTTTGCATTAGGATGTTCTGGGTTGCCGGTCTCTTTTAAGATCATGTAGGCGCGCCAGCCGTCATGCTCTAGATTTTTGCCGTGCTCTTGATCGACATTTTTCAGTTCTCTTCCAACGCTTGTTTGAAGAAAGAGCGGATCGATGAAAAAGTGTGAAAACCGATCTAGTCCTTCTGTAAAAAAGTCGTTGTTAATGGAAAATCCATAGACAGTTCGATCAGAGGCTGTGTAAGCATTGCGGAGTCCACCATGGTCTGAAATATAAGAAGTATACTCAGATTCTTTTGGATAGGCTTTTGTGCCCATGAAAAGTATATGTTCTAAAAAATGGGCCATCCCTGGATATTCTTCAGGGTCTTCCCAGGATCCTGCATCGACAGCCAGTGCCGCGCATGATTGATGAACACCTGGATCGGAGATTAAAAGAGCTTCTAGGCCGTTTTCAAGGCGGATTTTAGCTGTTTTTCTTTCAGCAAGATCTGGAGTCAGTATTTTCAAGGTGCATTCGTCTTGAACTCTGACATAGGGTGCGTCTGTTGCAAAAAGTGAAACACAAATAAAGACCGCGATAAAAGAGAATCTGCCCATGGGATACCTACCTATTTGTCATCTTAGCAAAGAGAGATCAATTGCTGGTACTGATTATTGACCTGATTCCAAAATGAGCAAATCTTTAGCAAATTTGTAGCTTATAAAAGCGTATTCTGTTGTTTCTGTGTATCCTTTTTCTTCATGGGCAAGATTGAATATTTTTTTTGCTCCCATGGATAAACAGAGCTTATGAATATGTTCTAGTGTTTCTTTTTCACTATCATCAAATAGAGTAAGATCTGGAGAGGTTAATGTTTCATACGTATGATCTTTATTTTCTTTGAGCAGTCCTTTATTCACAAGTTCAGCATAAATTGTCCGGTATTGATCTGGACAAGGGCCATATTTTAATGGTACATAACGGGCTCCAGTAAGACTTGTCCCATGTTTTTTAAAGTGAAGAAAATCGACATAGAAATGCAGTTTGTTCAAGTAAAGAAGAGATTCTTTAGCGCATTCTACCAGAAAGAGGGCAACATTTTTAAATAGCTCTAAACTGAATTTTCTATTTCCACTATAGATATCCGGCTTATGTCGTTTCCAATATACATCTAGAAAATTAATTTCTGCAGCAGCCTCATCGCATTTAAGGCGAATATGCTCATCTTGTCCAATGTCTTGTACATAATAAGTTTCCCATCTCTTGATGCTTGCTTCACCAACATTTAAATATCTTGCAAAAGAGGATTGAGACATCCCTAGTTCTTCTCGATAAGTTATAATTTCACGCGCTGTAAGCAGTCCGTGTAATTCTCTATATTTATCGGCCGCTGCTCGTCTCAAAGTATTCATTTGCTCACTATCCATGAAAGGGGCTTCACAATTTTTGCAAACCTTGCATAAAACAATGACTTCAACCATCTCCCCTTTGACTTCGGGGTTGAATCGAGTATTTAGTTCTTTGAATTCACTGCTATTACAATTAAGACACTTCATATTTTTTCCTTTTCAATCATTTTTTAGGAAACTTGCTTTCGTGTAGCGATACATAGTAGAAAGTTCCCTCTTTGATAGAAAATTTCAGATACATTTGTTTTTTTAGCACGGTGCTTGTCCATGAAAACGCCCACAATTCACAATCGGCAATTAGTGGCTCATAGCTTTTTTGAGGAGGATGGCCCCCAGCATAGTCAGTCAATTGTAATTCACATATGAGCTGACTGATAAGTTCCCATACTTCTTCTGAATCACCGATATCTAAGTTTTCTAGCTCGCCAACAACTTTTGCAGGGTTTGCAAATAACGCTTGTCGATTTCGTAAAGCTTCTTTTGCTTCCTTAAGGCGTTTATCAATTTCTTTGGCGCTGGGACGATTCACAAGTTAACCGGTCCTGTATCATATTATAGCATCATATGATACCAATATCAACTGTTTTTATCAAATATTATTAGTAACTAATTGATTTTGAATAGGTTAGATGTTTTTCATAGTGCTGGCTCAGTGCCCATTTCTAGTCCAAAATCAACTGCTGGTACTGATTATTGACCTGATTCCAAATATAACTAGCCTTAGCTATTCGGCGCGATTTTTTATCCGCCGTATCCGAACCTGGGAATGTTTCCATATCGAGCTCAGGACCGATTGCTAAGTGAATGGGCGCTCTTCCGGCATGGCGCATCTCGCCCAGCTCAATCTGGATCGTTTCTGGAGGTGGAAGAACATCATAGGTCACTAAAGACATTGGGTAAAAATGAGTGCGTGTTCCTGCTTTTTCAGCCATCAAATGAAAGAGCTCAATGCTTCCCGCATCAAAGGGTGCTACTTCGACAATCCCTTCAGCATTTCTTCTATCGCGCCCTCCGCTGGGCGCTACATAGATAGCTTTTCCGCCCTCTTTGAGAAGAAGGCTCATCAGTTCCATCACCCGTTTATTATGGGTCTGCTTTTCGACCTTTTTCTCTGGGGGATGATCGATGTACCTTTTGGAATAGATGCAGAGAAGGTGGCGGCCTAGACTGAACGGGATAGCTACGGGGTCGGTGATGACACGTTCTCCCGCCACAAAGATCATTTTTTCTGCAAAACCGGGGTAATGATCATCCAAGAGAACGCTGAGGGCTTGCGGGTCGGCTTCAATTTGGTGATTAGCCAGAAAAACGACATTGTGCCCTTTTTTTAAAAGTTCTTGGATCTTTATGAGATGATCATGGCCTACAACTTTTGATTGAGATCTATCAACCAAAGGCTTTAGAAAATCGTTTCCAAATTTGTAGAAATCAAACGGTTTTCTGACGGCTGCATGATAAGGTTGGAAGGTGGGCAGCTCTTTATGTTCGTCGCACAAGATTTTGAAAAACGTATTAAACCACGCAAGAATTTCATCTTGCGAAGCAGATTCTTTTGCAGCTTGGCAGTAAGTATGAAAAAAAAGCAGCAAAGCTTTAGCGACTTTGTCGCTTAGGTTCCCTGCTTTTTTAGCTTCTAAAACTTTTTTTTCAAATATCGAGAAGCTGTCCATTGGTCGTCGAGTAAAACTGGAATTCGTTGAGATGGAGTGTGTCGTCGGATTTAAACTTCAAATCTGCATTCAATTTCTCTGCCAGCTTTTTAAAACTCGCCTTATCTTGATGGGTTAAAAAGTGATCTAAGCTTGGATGAGAGACGAGCTGAAGAGCAAAATATTGTTCTTGCTGAATCAACTTCTTTAAAGTCCTCTCAATCTCAATGGAGACGCTTTCATGGGTTTTGACCATGCCAAGACCGCTGCAATAGGGACACGCGGTGAACATCATTTGGGCCAGTGACTCACGGTGCCGCTGTCTTGTCATTTCAACAAGCCCGAACTCGCTCATTCCCAAGATTGTACATTTTGCTGAGTCTTCCTTCATCGCGTCTTTGAGCCTTTCGAGTACCCGTTTTTGGTTTTTACGCATGCGCATATCGATGAAGTCGCAAATGATCAAACCGCCGATGTTACGCAGACGGAGCTGGCGTGCGATCTCTTCAGCCGCTTCCATATTGATCCGCACTAAAGACTCTTCCACATCAGAGGTTGACTTCTTATCTTTACTACGTCCTGAGTTGACATCGATCGTGAGCATTGCTTCTGTGCGATCAAAAAAGAGATAGCCTCCGCTAGGAAGCCAGATTTTTCTTTTAAGAGCTTTATCAATTTCTCTTTCAACGCCGAACCGCTCATACATCGGGATTTTATCGCGGTATTGCTCGATTTTTAAACTTTCATCTGCACCAAAACGAGCCGCCATTTGTTTGAGCCTTTGGACCATTGCATGATCATCGACTAAAACACGTTGGTACTTCTTATCAATGGCTGTTAAAAGGGCTCGTTTAATTAGATCAGACTCTTCAAAAAGACATGTCGGCTTTGTCGATCTTTCAAATTTTTCCATGATATCTTTCCACGTCTCTAAAAGATCATGGGCTTCTTGGACGAGCTGCTCTTGAGTGGCGCCGACACTGGCTGTTCTGCAAATAAGACCCATATCTTGAGGCATTTCAAAAGCTTGGATCAGTTTTTTAAGTCTTTCTCGTGCTGCTCTATCTTCAATTTTCCTAGAGACCCCTCGATGAGGCGTACTTGGAACGAGAACTAAAAAGCGTCCTGCAATTGAAACGTTTGAGGTAAGTCTGGCCCCTTTAGACCCAATCGGCTCTTTCACCACTTGCACGAGGACCGGTTGATCGGGTTTCAAAATTTTGGCGATATCGGTTTCATCTTGTTTTTTCTTCGACTTGGTGGCGATATCAAAGTCCATATCAAACATCTCTTGGAACTTCTGTGTATTTTCCAAAATGTCTGAAATATGAATAAATCCATTTTCCCCTTCATTGATATCAATGAAAGCAGATTGGATATTGTGGAGGATATTGGTGACTTTTCCTCGATAGATGTTTCCTGTGAGTTGGCGGTTGTTTTTCCGCTCGATCACGAGGTCATGGAGGATGCCGTTTTGAAGAAAAGCGCACCGGATTTCTTTCGACTCAACATTAATAAGAATTTCTTGATTCATGGTCTCTTCTTTGTGAAACCCCATTTTAACCGGTCTGGTCCTAAAATTCTAGTTATTCTAGAAGTGAAGAAGGTATTGCAAAATTTACACAACTTACAACGTCTAAAAATAAAATATTAAGTTGGCAATCCATCAGGAAATGGCTTGAACGTCCCTGCATCTATATCGGGTTGTATCCAATTAGGTAAACGCCATTCATATAGTTTATAAAGCACATCGAAATTGACGTACATTCTGGCTCGATCACAATAATCATTATACAACAATCGCCATTGGAACTGAGGGGTTCCCTCTTGATAGAATTGAGAAACATAGTGGTCTGATGGAGGACAAGATTTCAACAATACCTGACCATGATCATCTTTTTCTACCAAAGCAGATTTCCTTGCATGATGGTAGATATAGGAGCACAGAGTGAAGCATCTGAAAAATAACAGGCCTTGGTCCTTGACGATCAGTGCTCTTTTTTCCATCTCTGTGTGAGTTTTAAAATCGGGGTTATCCCTATTAGTTATCACAGCATCTGGTATACCCTCTAAAGCAAGGCATCCAATCGCGTACACAATCTTCATATACTCATCTACATGTTGAATGAGCGCTTCTTCTCCCCAACAATCAATATTTTTATCTAAGATGAACGTTTCTAGTTTTGTGTAAAATTCATCATAAAAATTTGTCATCATATATACCGCCCAAGCATAGGGGGGCTTATTTTCATCTGCCAAAAATTGATTAAAATATTGATCGGTGGATTGCACTGTAAGTAGTTTCTGCTTTGCAAATTCTATGGCTTCTAGACCTTCTGGAGGATATTCTTTCATAGGCAAAGAAGGCTTATTTAGAGGGTCTACTGCTTTTGTCGACAAACAGTAAGATGACCATCCTTTCCATACAAGCCCACCGACGATTAAGGCTGCAGAGGCAAAGAGTGTAACCTTATGCGCAAGCGGCTGATGAGGGCATCGGATGTTATAGAACAAATGTCCAAAGAGTGTGTGGTGACATGACTGTGAAGTGAAATTCGTTTGCATGATGACTATCCTCATGTTAAAGACTGGGAGTTTAAAATCTTTTATCAATAATTTACATCAAATTATTCTAGAGATAGCTTTCCTGACTATGAAGGGGTTGCTAGAACGGCCCTTCTAAATGGAGTATGATTTTTTCGAGGAATTGATGCTGAACAAGGCGGGCAGCTCCCTTGATAGAAGACATGAACTTAGCAGGGGAGATGTCGCCGTGGCATTTGACGACGATGCCTTCAACTCCGCAGAGGATCGCACCGGGGTGCTCTGCGACATAGAGGCGGTCTTTAAGGGAGGCAATCTCATGCCTAAGAGAAGGAGATCCTTCAAAGGCGCGCTGTTCAAGCTGTTTTAAGATGAAGGAGGCAAGTCCTTCAGCAGTCTTTAAGAAGACATTTCCTGTAAATCCGTCGGTGACTAAAACGTCGATATCACCGCGAAAAACATCTTTCCCTTCAATGTTTCCCAGGAAGGTTGGCTGGTCTCGATTCAGGGTTTCTAATTTGGCATACGCTTCTCGTACCTGTGGCGTTCCCTTAATAGCTTCGGTCCCAATATTGAGAAGACCCACTGTGGGATGCTCGATCCCTCTGCTTTTTTGGTAAGCGATTCCCATCGCAGCAAATTGAAGAATATGGTGCGATTTTAGGGTTAAATTAGCTCCAACATCAAGTACGGCGACTTCTTTTTTGTGGGTTGGAAGCAAGGTGAGAAGGGCGGGCCTATCGATTTTGGGAAGTGTTTTTAATTTGGTTTTAGCAGCAAGGAGTAGAGCTCCGGTATTGCCTGCAGAGATAAAGGCGTCGATCTTTTTTTCATGCAGAAATTGGATTCCTAGGGCTAGAGATGACTCTTTTTTACGACGTACGGCCAAGATAGGATCGTCGTGCATTTCAATGGTTTCAGGACAAACGATATGAGGCAGGTTTTTAGGAAGCTCTCCTGCGACTTCCAAGGAGACAAAAAGCAAAAACTCCGCGGGAAAACCTTCCTCGCGAAGTTCTATGAGAGCGGTGGCAAGCTCAGTGGGGGGCGTATCGCTCCCCATGAGATCAACCCCAATTTTGGGCTTTTTATTTTGCAATGGATCGTCCGGCATAGTGTCCGCAATGAGGGCACACCTTATGGGACATTTTTTTACCTTGGCAATTCGAGCAGCTCACCGCATTTTTCGGCACTTTTGCGTGATGAGCCCGTCTTGAATTTTTTCTTGCGTTTGATAAACGGTTACGTGGTACTGCCATAAAATCTCCTATAAGTTGGTCAATTATACCTTAAATTAATGAAGGTCTGCAAATGGAAAGTTGTGAGGATCTTTTTTTAAATAAGGTTTTAGCTCAGGCCGCTCAGGGCAAGCCCCTCTTTTACATTCGACAAATTGGGGCACGAGCATCACGATTTCCTCGCGGACAAGCTCGGAGCAGTCAAAAACTGAAGACGGAAGTTCTGAGAGGGGAATTGAGATAAGAATATTTTTATTTTTGAGAGGGACTTTAACAATCTTATTACAGATAGAGCAGGGCATTTCAATTTCAGTGGAAACATCAAAAGAGAGCATTAATAAGTCATCCAGAACATAGACTTCTCCCTTGACGGTCACAGGAAAAGAGGTTTTGATCTCTTTTTCGTGAAGTTCCAAAAAATCTGGCGGGAGAGCAATATCAATTTTCTCGCGGCGATTGTCTCTCAATTGCTCAGTAAAAATTTTTAGCAGTTCTGTCATAGGGCAGCTATTATAGCTTAAAGAAGCGTTCTAATCAATGCGCCGGCATCTTGCTCTGACGTTAAAAGCTCTCTCACTTCTTTACAGGCTAGGTGGCAGGCATGCCGGTTTTTAAGATCCAAAAGAGCGGTTGCTGCATCAAAAAGATTTTTGTCAGTGAGCTGAGGGCCGATGAGTTCCGGAAACAGAGCACGATTCAAAATAAGATTTGGCAGGCTATAGTAAGGGAGTTTAATGCGAAAGATCCATTTGGCAAGGAAAACATCCAGAGGAGATATTTTATAGGTGACAATAGTGGGGATGCCTCTTAAAGCCAGCTCCAAAGCAATCGTCCCGCATTTAGCAAGGGCTAGCATCGGTTTTTTTTGGCTCATTTCTGCAGGGGTAAGAAGTGTAATAGGGCCGGCCATTTTTTGAATGAGAGGTCTATATTTTTCTTGAGAAACAGAGATAACGAACTTTAGCTTTGGATCAAGTTTTGGAATAAGACGTAAAAAGTAGGGGAGGTTGCGTTCAATTTCATGAGTGCGGCTTCCTGGGAAAAAAGCCACAAGATTTTCTTCGGGGTAGTGTTCATAGGCAACCTTTTTGATCAGAGGGTGTCCGATGAATTCAACGCGAAGAGATGTCTTTTGAAAAAGAGGTTTTTCAAAGGGGAGGAGTGTCAGGAGCAGATCATCGTACTTTGCAAGAGTTTGGATTCTTTTTTTTCCCCAAGCCCAAACAGATGGGCATACAACATGGCAGATTTTTCCTTTGTATCCTTTTTTGCGCAAGGTTTTAGCAAGCCGCAGGTTAAAGCCGGGATAGTCGATTGTTACAACCACTTTAGGCTTGAGATGGAGGATTGTTTGTACGGTAGAGCGGAAAATTTTAAAAAGGCGTGGAAGGTGTTTGAACACATCGATAAATCCCATGACTTGCAGCTCTTCCATAGGGATTGTTGGAAAAAGGCCGTGCGCGCGCATTTGTTTTCCTCCGATGCCGACCACATCGAGATCTTTTCTATCTTTAAGGAGGGATTCAAGGATTGAGCCGCCTAAAATATCTCCGCTGACTTCCCCTGCGACCATGAAAAGATCAGGCGTCATAAAAGCCTCTCAGAGAGCCAAAGAGCTCCTGCGCGGAAAATTTCGGGTCCTGTGCCATGCCCTTCTCTTCCAATCGATGGGGTCATGACCATTTCAATGGGAGGGGAGCGAATTCCTTTTTCTTGAGCGACTCTCGCAAGATTGAAAAGCCAAGAAAAAGTTTTTTCAGTTCCTACCCTTGTATCCTGATTGCCGATATAGCAGCGGATCGTCTTGGAATAGAGTTTTTCATTTAAGCAAGAGAGATGCCACTCTTTTAAGTAATCAAGTTCTGTCAGCGGAGCAAATCCTAAGATCGTTTGTACAGAAGACAGACGTGCTGCGACATGGGCTGCAATATATCCGCCACGAGAAAGCCCCATGACGCCGCATTTTGTTATGATGTTCTTGAGGATATGCTCTTCAATGTATTCACAAACCTTTTGGATAAAAAGTTCAAGTGGATGGCGTCCTGCTTTCCACTCCTCTTCCCAAAAGCTCATAGCAGTTTCTTTGGGGAGAATATCGTGGCCAGGAAGCGTAATCGAGCAGATTCTTAAATCAGAATTTTCTAGTGCGATGACAGGCTGATTGAACGGGTCAAAATAAAGCGAATCGTTTGCCGAGAGCGCAAAATAGAACACTGCAGGTTTAGGTCCTTTGTCAAAACTAGGTCCTAGCCACTGAGCATCAATCATGAGCTCTAGCTCTCTTCTTTAATGAAAGATAAGCTCTTTGCCAGATTTCCCATGTTTTTTTAAGAGCAGGCTCCATTGTTGAGCGAATGCTTAAGAATTCAAGAGCCAGTGGGAAATCAGGATCGCGAGGGATGCGAATTTTTCTGTTTGTTTGCTTATGTAGAGGTGTCATACGAAACTGTGCAATTAAAATAGAGGTCATTTTCATCCGCAGCTTGCGAGGTATTAAGAAAAAAGGTCTAAAAACGTTTGAAATTGCGTTTTGGATTTCTTGTACGATCTCACCCAGGTGGGGAGTTTTGCCGCGATCCAAAAAGTGCACTTGAATGTGTTTTTGAAGATAAGGAAATGTCAGGCAGCAAAGAAGAAGGGCTCGATCTAAAGCTCCATTTTTAGTGCGAAGGTCGACTTCAAAAAGAAGATCTAATACATCTTCTCCATCAGGTAGCGTCAGAAATTGAGCAAAAGCCGGAGTCAAAAGTTCTAAGAACCTGTGTTCATGCATGAGATCAATAAACATTTCAGAAGAGCCTGATTCTAGCATGCGGAGAAGTTCTTCAAAGATTCGGGCTTGCGAGCTTTTTAAAATATCAGGAGCACATTCGGCAAGGGCAATATTAGCTTCAGAATCGATATCGAAATTAAAACGAGCTTTAAATTTAAGAAGCCGAATCATGCGCACAGGATCTTGTTTGAACCGGAGATAGGGTTGTCCAATCGTGCGAAGATACTTTTTTTGCAAATCGGGATAACCATCGACGTAATCGATGATGGTTTCTGTCGAAGGATCATAATAAAGGCCATTGATGGTAAAATCTCTGCGAAGAACGTCTTCTTCAGGAGTTCCCCATTCGTTATCGCGCACGATGAGCTCATTGGATGTCGGGTCGCCTGCACGAAAAGTCGAGACTTCAAAGATTTTTCTTCCATGGCGAATATGCGCCAATCGAAAACGTCTGCCAATGAGAAGGCATTGGCTTTTGAAGAGTGCTTTGATTTCTTCAGGGCGTGCAGACGTTGACATATCATAATCTTTGGGAGAAAGCCCTAAAAGAAGGTCTCGAACCGAGCCTCCAACTAAATAGGCGACATGGCCCGCCTGTTGCAAGGATCGTATAATTTTGAGCGCATCGGGGTCGCAATGGCTTTTATCGAGAGAGTGCTGATCTGCTTGGTAAATCTTCGGGTTCATGTTTCCTAAATTCTTATTCTAGCTGATTGGCTTCTTTTTGGCTGAGAAATTCTTCTTTCCAGTGATAACGATCCAGTAAACCATCGGTTGACCTTCCTAAAATCGAGTAGGCCACATAGAGCGCTTCTATGGAAGCAAGCCCACGCTCTGGGTCCGGGCAATCGAGCTGCCTTCGTGGATAAGCTGTTTTATAATGGGATGGAAGGCTTCTATAGATATGAGATCCTTCAGTAGGGATTATTTTAGACATCACCTGGGCATATCTCCAGGTTCCATCGATCAGCAATACTCCCCGACTCTTATCATTTATCGACAACTCGGGCGCATCGATGGTTAAAATACAGTATTGGTCGATGTTGGGTAGGTTTGACAAAGGATAGGTTAAAAAAACGAAATCTGATCGATTTTCTAAACCACTAAGGGTGCACTTTTTAAGATTTTCTCTTTTGTGGCGCAAAATAAGTGTTGGAGGAAAGTAAAACATTTTTTTATAGATACCATTTATGCGTTCTAAACTAGGTATTATATGAAAAAGGCAATCTTTTGTATCGTGACTTTTTTCGGAGTTTTTCAAGGAAATCTTTGGGGAAATCCTAAGGTTGTAGCGAAATTTGGGAAGTCTCAGTGTCCTTGGTCTGAGCAGCTCAAACAAGAAGTGTGGAATTCATCTACGTTCCAAGCGCTTTTAGATGGTGCGGGAATTGAGCGGGAAGAAAAAGATCCTTCAGAAAAAGACCAAAACGTTCCGATCCTTATTCTTGTATCTTCCAGCGGCGAAGAAATTGGAAGTATTGGCTACCTCATGATTTCTCCTGAAAAATATATCGATCTTTTAAAAGAAATGCTCTCTATCCATTCTTTATGCCAGACGCTTGATCTTTTAAATGCGCAGCAGCTTTTGCAGCTTTATCGAAAATCACAAGTACTCCATATGACTGCCTGTGAAGAAAAACTTCTTCAAGCAGGGCTTACAAAAGATAGCGGCGTTGAGTTTCTCATTGAACATTACGCTAAAATAGTCAAAAACCATCCGCGGAAAGCGCAAAAAATCAAGGAAGAGATTCGCGCACGCAAATCACAAGACCCTGCAACAGAATGGGAACTTGCACTCCTTTCTTTTCAGGCTCGAAAAGAGAAAATGAAAGATGAGAAAAAAATAGCCCTTCCTCTTGAAAAATTTCTAAAAGATTACGGCAGTAGAGATCTAGATTATGCATGGAGATGCCATCTAGTGCTTGCCGAATTTTATCGAGACAAAAATCGATTAGAAAAAGCAAGGCATCATGCCAAACTCGCAGCAGAGGGGGCGCCCACAGAGCTCAAAGGAATGATCAACGAAATTGGAAACGCTGCTTCATGAGTCGTGGTATTCTTGTTGGGTGTGATAAAAAGCAGGAGTGGATGCTGCCTTGGTGGCTCTTTCATTTTAAACTCCACAACAAGCTCCCTGTTGCATTTGTTGATTTCGGCATGACATCTCACGCAAAAAAATGGTGCAAAACTCATGGGATTCTCATTCCTCTTAAAGCTCCTCATGACTTTGTCTATCCGAAAAGTCAAATTGCATTGGAGCTATCTGAGAAATGGGAAAAACGGCATGGAACTCATTTTTGGAGCGCACGAACTGGCTGGTTTTATAAACCCTTTGCACTCCTGCAAACGCCTTTTAATGAGACAATTTGGATCGATCTAGACTGTGAGGTTTTAGGATCTCTTGAGCCTATTTTTAATAAGCTTCATCGACATTCGCAGATTGCCCTTGTCCGCGAAAATGGTGTTCCTTTTGAAGATGTAGGCTATAACTCTGGCCTTATTGTCTATCATGCCAAATCACCTCTCCTCATGAACTGGGCCTCTTGTTGCATCAGAAAAAATCATCTATTTTCAAGCGACCATGAGGTGCTAAGCCACCTAATACAAGAAGGAGATGTCGAAATCTCTGAGCTTCCAAGCAAATATAATTGGGTGATTAAGGGCGGCATTAACCCCGATGCAGTTGTAATCCACTGGTCCGGCCATTGGGGAAAGCAAATCATCCGCAATATGTGGGGCGCAAAGTCATATGACTTTACGCCCCACCATGTCTAATTTTATAGTAGATATTAAAGGTTTCGGAGAACAGTATTAATATCCGTAATAGAGGGTCTTTCTTGAGGATTGTCAGATAGGCAGGCTTGGATAAGCCTTTTCATTTTAAGTTCTTTTTCTGTAGTGGGCAACCAGTTTAAAAGAGTACTTTTTATTGAGGGGATTAAAGTGGGGTTTTTAACTCTAATCAACGGTTTTGCATCTGGAATAAACGCTTGTGCAAGCATCAGGCCAAATTGATAAATATCTGAAGCATGTGAAACGGGATCTCGAGGGTATTGTCGTTCTGGAGGGCATGTCCACGGACAGGAATTGAAAGGGGCGGCTCCTACTGGGGTTGTTAATCCAAAATCAATGAGCATTCCTTTGCCATTTTTAATCATAATATTATCGAGCTTGAGATCGTGATGGCATAACCCCCGCATATGCAAATAAGAGACTCCTCTTGCAACTTCATAGAAGAACTGAACTTTTTGACTAAACTCAGGAAGTTCATCATTTAGAAATAGCGTTTCAGCAGTTTGCTGGCATTTTTGTTCATAGATCGACAATCTGGATTCATGGGAGTTTGTATATTTATAGACGGCATAGATTTTAGGGATAGATCGATGGCTCAACTGGGATTGAAGATTTGCCTCTTTTTCTCCTAGCCTAGTCTCGGTGCGAATTTTTTTGTGGATAATTTCTTCAACTTTGCAAGAGGGCATATGAATCATTAATGCATTTTTTGCCGACTTGAAATTTCCCTTATTTTTGAACTGGTGTAAATGAACAAAAATTTTATTGTCCTGAAGAAAATAAGAATACTGAAAACCGGTTTCCTTTTTTTTGAACTTAATTCCGTTATTTATTTTGTTTCTGCATTCAGGCTCTTTAGACATTCGATAGACAGTTAACAATTCTTCAGATAATCCCTGTGCATTTTCTTGTGAAATAGCGCTAGCAGAGGCGATCTGTCTACACAAGACACCTAGTCGCCTAGGAGATGAGGGGGACCCAATAGGTGACTTAGCTTGTGAACAAACCCTTTCTGCAAGATGAGTGATGGGGGTAGTTTTTGGGGTTTTATTTTGAGGATTTACTCCGTAGTAAAAAACCTCAGGGAGGGTTTGTTGCTGATCGTATGAGCGTGTTTTATCATAATTGAATGAATAAATCCCGTACTGCCCTAAATCATTAATTACAGATATCACTATTATTTCCTTATTATAATTTCTATTAATTAAAGAAATAATTATAACATAATATAATTAATGTATTATTAAGTTATATGTTATTAATGGTTAAATACTTAAATTGATTATAGGGGGGGTGTAGCTCTACGCTTCGTTTGCAAAAGGAGGGCTGACGCTCTTTCTGCCCTCTTTAGGTTTATAGTTGAGACAGAATAGAGGCTATTTCAACTATCTGTGGCCTGTTTTCAGGAAGATCTGATAAACATAGATCGATGAGTTTTTTGAGCCTGCTCTCGCCTGTGCTAAAAGGTACCCATTTTGCTAGCGCGCATTGGATATCAATGGCAAAATCACCTCGCAGGACATCTTCTTTTCCAATGAAATTAGACATGCCTGTTTCGGCAGGCGCAAAGGCTAAAGCTAGCATCAACCCAAACTGATAAACGTCAGTCTTAGATGAGATAGGGATTGCTCGAGATGCTTTTCTTTCGGGAGCCATGATTGCTTGGTGTGAAAGAGCTGGAATTTCGCCTTCTTTTGTCATTACGCCATAGTCAATCAGTTGTCCTTTGCCTTCAGCAATCATAGTGTTGTTAAGTTTTAAATCGTTATGGCATAAGCCTTGTCTATGCAAATGGGCAACAGCTCTTGCTATATCACAGAAAAATGTAGTTTTTTGATTAAAATTCAGACGGTTTCCTAGGAGTAATTTCTCGCCAGTTGCCTCACATTTTTTTTCATAAATGGATGTGCGAGGCTGTAAATTTTTTGTATAGGTGTAAACTTCATGGACTTTTGGAATAGAAGGGTGGCTCAATCTAGCCTGTGCTTCGGCTTCAGCTTTTGCAATTGCGCAGGAGTCAACATCTTGAAATGCTGTACTGGGGCGAATTTTTTTATGCACAATCTCTTGGACTTGATTGCTGGGGAAGTGGATCATTAAGGCATCACAGACAACCTTAAATCCCCCTCTAACCTCATTTTCTTTTAAATGAACATAGACTTTACTTCCGGAAATAACATAAGAAAAATTCAGATTATGATCGTCCCGTTTGAACTTAACTTCTCCCTCACTGCAGCGGCTTCTATTACCAGGGAGTTTACTCCATTGAACGACTTTAACAACTTCATTGGCTATAGTTGCTGCATCTTCTGGTAGGATCTCAGTCGCACGAGTGATTGCATATGCCAGTTGTTTTGCTTTTTCAGGGTGATGGTGATCTCTAGGAAGTACCGGAATTTTAGCGGAAGCGCTTCGAACAGAAGTAGACAGGTTGTTTGTGGTTATGTCTTCGTCATAACTGCTTCTTGAATCAGTAACATAATTAATTTTATGTTTTTGTTGAGTATTGAAACTATCGATATATATCATAATTATTCCAAATAAAAATTATAAAAATAATTATAACATATAAAAATTAATTTAATGTTAACTTCTGAATAAAATGGTATTAAGTTTTAACTAATTGATAATCAACTAGTTAATGTCTTTATGAGAGCGGATCTGAACCAGATCCTGGGGGATCTCGAATAAGAAGCGGGATGGGGTCATAGCCACTTGCTTCCCATGCCGGAGGCGGTGGCGAGCCATCGAGATAATGAGGTGTTTTTTTGCACGGGTCATGGCCACGTACATAAGCCGTCTTTCTTCTTCGAGGCCCCGTTCTGCAATGCTTTTTTCATGAGGCATGATTTGATCTTCGAGGCCGACTAAGAAGCAGAGGGTAAATTCAAGCCCTTTTGCACTGTGGAAGGTCATGAGGTTAGCGCTGTTATTTGGGGTTTGATGGCCGCTTTTGGCAAAAGGGTTATCTTCAAGGGCGAGTGTTCCTAAAAATTCTTGGAGGTCTGTATAGTTTTCAGCGGAACGGATAAGTGCTTCGACGTTCTCCCATTTGAACTCGCGGGCATTTTCGCTTTTAACTTCTTCATGGATGGCTTTTTTATAATTGATGGTTTCTACAAGCCATCTCAAGGCTTCATTAAAAGGAGGCTTTGCGAACTTCTCTTTTCCTTGGCGTATGATTTCCAAAAACTGCTTAATGCCAGCAAGGGCGCGGTCGGAAAGTCCATCTTCAGAAGAGGCGTTTTGTAGGACAGACCAGAGAGAGAGTTTTTCTCCTCTATTTTTTTGGGTCAGTTTATCAAGCGCTTGGTCAGAAATTCCTCGGCGGGGCACATTGATAATGCGTAGAATGGCTTCTTGATCAAGAGGGTTTGTAATCACTCTTAAATAGGCAGCGATGTCTTTGACCTCACTTCTTTCGGCAAACTCTGTTCCTCCATAAATTTGATAAGGTATCCCTCTCCTCCAAGCGCCATTTTTATTCCAGGCAGCATGCATGAGCGCCATTTCAAAAGGCCTTGCTAAGAGATTAGAGCGATAGAGAATGGCCATTTCATTCCAAGGGATATTCTCATTTTGATGGTAATAGAGCATTCGATCGACCACAGCTTTAGCTTCCTCTTCATCCGTAGGGGCATTAAAGATTTCTATCGGCTTTCCGGGAGATTGTGTGCTCCAAAGTTCTTTAACGTGCCTTTCATTGTTATGGCGGATGACATGGTTAGCAGCCTGTAAAATGACAGGCGTTGATCTATAGTTTTGCTCGAGTTTAATAACAGTATCGGCTTCAAATTGGAGTATGTTTTTAATATCGGCACCGCGCCAGCCATAAATGGCTTGATCGTCATCACCAACTACACAGAGATTTTTATGCTTGCCGCTCAAGAGTTTTGCCAAACGATATTGAACGAGGTTCGTATCTTGATACTCATCGATCATGATGTAACGAAAGCGATCTTGGTATTTGGCCAGTACATCAGGATGCTCTTCAAAGAGCCTGAGTGTTAAGAGAAGCAGATTGTCAAAATCGACAGCGTTATAAGCTCGCATAGTGGTCTGAAGCTTGCCATAGAGGTTTTTAGAAAAAGCGTCTCCTTGCATTTCTTCAGGGCTTTGAGCTTTATTTTTTGCTTGAGAAATAGCGGCAAGCGTCGGATCAAGTGAGGGAAGGTCGCCATCATGGGCCAGTTCTTCTCGAACGAGTTGGTTTAAAAGTCTTCGGGTTTCTTTTTCGTCATAAATGCTAAAATCTTTAGTATATCCCAATTTATCAATATCTCTTCGAAGGATTCTCATGCAGAAACTGTGAAAAGTCGATAAAAGAACTTGTTTTGCAAGAGCGGGATCGACCATTGAGGCAACCCGTTTTCTCATTTCTTCGGCAGCTTTATTGGTAAAGGTGAGTCCTAAAATAGAGGAAGGATTGACCTGTTTTTCTTGAATTAAGTAGGCAATTCGGTGCGTAATAACGCTTGTTTTGCCGCTTCCGGCTCCTGCGAGCACTAAAACGTGGCCTTCAGTGGTTTGAATGGCTTTGCGCTGATGATCGTTGAGCATGTTAAGGGCTTATACCATTCTCAAAGAAAAGAGTAAAATCTGCTTCAACTTCAGCAAAAGTAGGCGGCTTTATTCCAGGGCGTGGTGAGGCGTGAATTACAAACCCCTCTGGCAAACGGTGTTTAAGCTTGCGGAAAGCCTCGCGAATCCTGCGTTTGAAGAGGTTTCGCATAACAGCAGAGCCAAATTGCTTTGACGCAGTGATGCCTAAGCGAGGATAACTAAAATTTTCACTTGAATATTGGAAGATTAAAAATTTACCTGGAAGGCGTCTACCTTCTCTTTGAATTCGCCGAAACTCCTGACGCGTGCGAAGACGAACTTTTTTAGGAAAGTTTTGTCTTAGACAGAGAGTCGCTTGCGTCCGATGCGTCGACGTCGATTGATGATTTGACGCCCTTTGGCAGTCTTCATTCGCTTGCGAAAGCCGCATTTTTTTTGACGTCTACGTTTACTAGGTTGATAGGTTCTTTTCATAATTTTTTCTCTAAAGTAGAGATCTTAACCTATTTAAGGAAAATCCCTCAAGCAAAAGTTGTTGCCATGAAAATATGTCACCCCCTAGAATAATACCAATTTTAAGAAAGGTCTAACATGAAAGTTCGAGCATCAATTAAAGCGGATCCTTCAAAAGGCGACAAAGTTGTACGCCGAAGAGGTCGCATTTATGTGATCAATAAAACTGATCCAAACCGTAAACAACGTCAAAAAGGTCCAGGGAGAAAGAAATAATGGCACGCAAAGGTTCGATTGCAAAAGAAAAACGACGAGAAAGAATGGTCAAATTGAAGTGGAATCGTCGCCAAGAATTGAAAGAAATTGTTAAAGATCTAACCAAAAGCGATGAAGAGCGGCATGCCGCAATGATCTCCCTCAATAAACTCCCTAAAAATTCTTCCCCTACGCGTCTTCGCAACCGTTGCCAATTTACAGGAAGATCACGAGGATTTCTCCGCAAGTTTAAGATGTCTCGTCTATGCTTCCGTGAGATGGCCAACCAAGGATTGATTCCAGGTATCGTTAAAGCCAGCTGGTAAGGTTTTTCTTAGCGTGAGCTAAAAAAGCCGTTTCATCTAGTGAGTTAAAGGTCAAAATAGACGGCCGGATCGCTAGCAAAGCATCGTTTTTTCGGAAGAGAAAACTAAGAAGCTGTTTTAATTTTCCAATACGATTTTTCGCAGGGCTCTCAGGGGAGAGCTCTTTTACAAAAACTTCCATAAAATTTTCAAAAAGAGACTGGCTAGGCACGTAAGAAGTGCTAGTGAAAGATGCTTTGATTTCATGGAAAATAAACGGATTCATCGCGCTTCCTCGTCCAATCATAAGAGCATCGCAACCTGTTTCCTTAAGCATTCTGTGTGCATCATTTGCTGTTAAGATATCGCCGTTTCCTACAACAGGTATTTTTAGAATGGATTTAGCCAATGCAATGAGCTCCCATTTGGCCGGCGGTCCATATCCGTCGACTTTTGTGCGTGGATGAAGAGTTAAGAATTGGATCCCGCTTTCTTGTGCAGCAAGTAAGTTTTCTTTAAGAAGAGACGTATCTTCATAGCCTGAGCGCATTTTTACTGTAACAGTTACATTCACGGAGTTGACAAGAGCTTTTGCGACTTCATGGAGAGTAGAGGGGTCTTTGAGTAAACTCGAGCCCGCTCCTTTTCCGACAACGGTATTGGAGGGGCAACCACAGTTTAAATCGATCCGCCTAGCCCCTCTTTGAACGAGCGCGCGGGCCATTTCTGCAACAAGATCCGGCTCGGATCCCATGATTTGGGCAGCCAGCGGAATAGGAGAAAGCTCATCTGCATCGTAGACACTAGCTAAGCTGGGAATATGTGCATTTTTAGGGACACGGATAAACTCTGTCACTGCCTCATCAAAGCCCCCAATAGAGGCCATTGCTTTTCGGAAAGGCCTGTCTCCAAGCCCTTCCATAGGAGCTAGCAGCAGATAAGGGCATCCATTTGAGTTTTTAGGAAGAAGTGTCATGCATGAATTATCCTCCCTCGGAACATTTCTCTCACTATTTTTCACTTTCTCAAAAAATTGCTCACCGTGTATAAATTATTCTAAACAAAATCTTAACAAAGGGAGTTTTATGGTCGACGCTATCGATAGAGATATGGAAATCGATTTTGAAACAATGATGCTGCCACAGGAAACCAATCAGAAATATCAGTATAAATGGAGTGATGACGAACTCACCATGGCAATCGGTCGAACTGTAAGAAGTCTTTTTAACCTTCTTCATCAAGCCCAGCCGCAGCCTCCTCAAATGGTGGGTGTGGTTGTGCTCAAAGAAAAAATCTTGATCGAAAAAGAGATTGAAGAAGTTAAAGAAGAGATAGATCAAGTCGTAATCCAAGAACCCCCACTTGCTATAGAAGAAACAGTGCCTGTTCAAAATGAGCTTAAAGTGGAACTTCCCCCCGAGCAAACCCGGGAACAAATCGAGCAGATGATTGGCAGCTATAACCAGCTCATCCATGTTCTTTCACAAGCAATCTCTGAAGAGCAGCGCCGTTTAAAAACACAAGAACAAATTCTCGTTCTTCGTCAAGCTAGCCGTACTGCGAATTCTTCTATTGTTGATTCAACAGAAGAGCAGATTCGGAAAATTGAAAAGCTTGAGCAAGAAAAACAAGAAGTTCAAAAAAAGATGAACGAGCTCAAGCAAACTTTGCAGGATATGTAAGGCTTGTTATAATGGGGCTTCATTAGCAGTGAGGCCCCTATGAACAATCCTTTAAAACGCATCGATACAAAAGAAGTCGAACTCCCAGATACAATTTTTGTTCGAGATATCGAAAATAAAGTATTCCAGTCCATCATTGTGCAATGTCTTCTCAATATTGAAGGAATTGCTCTTGTTGAAGGAAATCTTCTCGACTATTTTCTCGGTAGAGAGCCAGCAGAAAGAATCTCTGGTATTTCTGTCGAACAAGATCCTAAGACGCATTCGATCCAAGTAAAAATCGAAATCAGTGTCGCCTACGGGATAGTCATTCCGCAAAAAGCAGAGGAAATTCAGCAAAAGGTCGCAGAACAGCTTAGTGAGCTTACAGGTCTTCACGTTAGTATTGTACATGTGATCTTCAAGAGTTTAATTACAGAAACGCCAGCTATTTCAGAGCAAAACGTGCCTCAATACTCGGATACTTTTTAAGTATGAAATGGACGCATCACCTTTTCTCCGTCGTGCAGTTTTTTCAAGTTCTTTTACTGATCTTAGGGGGCATTTTTTGTTTTGCACTCCCTTTTGCGCCCAATCTCCGCGTAAATATTGCAGATGCTCTTCTTTTTAAAGATGCTCTTTTTATGTGCTTAGGAATTATTTTTTGCTCTGTGGGCCTTATTTTAGGCATCGGTTTTTATTTCCTACAAAGACATCAAATGCTCCAAATTTCCATGAATCCGCCGGCTTCTATTGATAAAGAAGTCATTAGAGCGCTTGTGCAAACCTATCTACAAAAGCGATTTCCAGACCATAAAATGACAACCCAGGTTGTGCTAGGGTCTTCAATGGAGCTGATCACTGAAAACCTCAAACTGCCTCCCGAAGATCTTGAAAAACATCTCTCTGAAATGGAAACTGAAATGAGCCAGCTCCTTCGCCGCACTGTGGGCTATGATAAAAAATTCCTTATGACGTTTTTAAATTAGACACTACTTTTTTAATCTGCTCGACGTCTTTTGAGGTGATGCCTTTGACGGCTAAGAGATCGGCAGGGGATGCGGCCAAGATTCTTTGAAGGCTGCCAAAATGTTTTAGAAGCCTTTTTTTCTTTACATCGCCAATTCCTGGGATCTCATCAATTAAAGAGGAAATAAGCCGTTTTTCACGTCTTTTTCGATGAAATCCAATGGCGCGCCTATGAGTCTCATCGCGGATCCGCTGCAGAAGAAAAAGAAGGGGAGAGTGGAGAGGCAAAATAATCGGCTCGCTTTGATCAAGCACGAAAACTTTTTCTTGAGTGAGACCCTTGTCATGCTTTCCTGACTGTTTGGCAAGAGAAATAAGGTCGATCGTGGCAATATCTAAGCTTTTAAGAACATCTCTACCGATACCAAGCTGTCCTTTTCCCCCATCGACGATAATCAAATCGGGAAGCGTGTTTTCTTGTTTTGCTCTTGTCAAGCGGCGGGTGAGAACTTCTTGCAATGCTCCATAATCATCACCTTTTGTGACATTTTTAATTTTATAGAGGCGAGACTCTTTTTTATCGTACTTTCCTCGTGTGAAAACAACCATGGAAGCGACAAGATCCGATCCTGAGATGTTTGATGTATCAAAACATTCAATTCTTTCTGGATAGCGTAAGAGATGCAGCGTTTCTTGTAGATCAAGAAGCATTTTTTCTGTGAGGTCGCGATCATCTTTCTCTTGTTTGAAGAGGACAAGAGCATTTTTTTCTGCCATTTCAACAATCTCTTTCTTTTCTCCTTTTTGCGGGATTGTGATTTTGATCTGCAGGATCTCTTCAAGCTCGGATGGGAGATCTAGAGGGGCGATGACTTGGGTGGGAAGGGGGCTTCTGTCTTTATAGTATTGAACTAGAAAAGATGAGAGGAGTTCTTCATTGCTTTCCACGACATCGGTGAATGAATAATGTTCTGAGCCGACAAGCTTTCCTTCTCTGAAGAAAAGCTGGGCAAGCATCACATCGTGCCCTTGCCTATAGAGCCCAAGTGCATCGGTATCTTTCCCAATGGCTTTGGCGACAAGGCCGCTGCCGGAGGTCACATGTTCGATTTGTTTAATTGTCTGCAAAAGAGCGGCTGCTTTTTCGTATTCGAGGGCTTCAGAAGCTGCATGCATCTCTTTTTTGAGCTGTTCTATCACCGCCTCGTCCTCACCTTTCAGAAAATGAGTCGCTTGGGCTACGATCGCTTGGTACTCTTCCTTGGTACATAAGTTTACGCAGGGAGCAATACATCGTTTGATGCCGTAAAGAAGGCAGGGCCTTGTTCGTTTTTTAAGTTCTTCATCAGAGCACTGGCGAAGAGGGAAAAGGCGTCCCATCAAATCAAACGTTTGCCGGGCCGCAAAGGCGCTTGTGAAAGGGCCAAAATAGAGGCCGTCTTTTTTTGGTTTGCCTTTGTAGCGGATGAGCTCCACTCTGGGCCAGGGGTGTTTGTGATTAATCATGAGGCTCACAAAGTTTTTATCATCTTTGAGGAGCGCATTAAATTTGGGCTGGTGTTTTTTGATCAGGGTATTTTCTAAAAGAAGCGCCTCTTTTTCTGAAGGGACAACAATAATATCGATAGCTGCAACCTCAGCTATTAAAAACGGAACCATCGGCCGGCCGTCGCGCCCTGGTGCAAAATACTGTTTGATGCGTGTTTTTAAATTTTTTGCCTTGCCGACATAGAGAACATCTCCATCCAGATTTTTCATGAGATAGACGCCGGGATCTGTGGAATATTTATCTAAAATTTTGGGGTCAAAAGAGCTCAAGCTGGCTCTCCTTCTTCAAATTAATTTCCGGAGCATTTTGATGAAGTTTTTTTAGCATTGCGTGTGCTTTTTTTAAAACAGAAGGGGGAAGACCCGCCAGTTTTGCTACATGGATGCCATAACTTTTATCAGCGCCGCCACGGACGATGCGATGTAAGAAAACAATATCTTTTTCGGTCTCTTCGACAGCAACGTTGTAGTTGACAGCTCCTTTCATCTCTTTTTCAAGCTCTGTGAGCTCAAAGTAATGGGTTGCAAAAAGAGTTTTGGCTCTTTTCCCAGGTGTTGTGAGGAAAAAATCGGCCACTGACCAAGCGATTGCAATTCCGTCATATGTACTTGTGCCCCGTCCTATTTCATCTAAAATGACAAGTGATTTGGAGGTGGCGTTATGGAGGATATTTGCAGTTTCACTCATCTCGACCATGAAGGTTGATTGACCTCTACTTAAATCGTCGCTTGCACCAATCCGTGTAAAAAGTTTATCGACAATCCCGATCTCTGCTTTTTTTGCCGGAATAAAGGAGCCCATCTGGGCCATTAAGACAAGAAGCGCTGCTTGCCGGATGAACGTCGATTTTCCGGCCATATTAGGCCCTGTGATCACTAAAAGCTGCTCGTTTTCTCCATCCATTTGGATGTCATTTGGCACAAATGACTGCTTTTCAATCGACGCTTCAATCACCGGATGTCTTCCGGAGATGATTTCGATGCGATCTTTTTCAGTAACAAGAGGGCGGATGTAATTTTGTTTTCGCGCGCTGTCTGCAAAGCTTAAAATGACATCAAGATATGCTAGTTTTTTTGCCACTCTTCGGATCTCTTGTGCAGATTTTGTGATTTCAGCTCGCAACTCTTCAAAAAGTTTATTTTCCAAAAAACCGATTTTTTCTTCGGCAGAATAGATTTTGTGTTCGAACTCTTTCAGTTCTGGCGAGATGAACCTCTCTGCATTGACAAGCGTTTGTCTACGCTGAAAATTCAGCGGCATTTTGTCAGATTGTCCACGGCTGACATCAATGTAATATCCAAAAGCTTGTGTGTAGCCGACTTTAAGAGTTTTGATTTGAAAAGTTTCTCTGAGCTCTGCTTGATAAGACGCAAGCCAGGATTGGCTATCTGTTTTGAGTTTTTTGATTTCATCGAGCTCCTGATCATAGCCTTCTTTAAAAATGCCTCCTTCACTGAGCTTTAGAGGTGGATTATCAACGATCGCTTTTTTAATAAGCTCATGGACAAAAGAAAAATCTTCTTCTGGAAAAATAAGAGGAATAGGTTCTAAAGAATACCGAAGACCGATCAAGTCGCGAGGAGATGTATATCCTGTTTCTATGCGCATGATAAGACGCTCTAAGTCTCGGACGTTTTTTAGCGCTTCTCTTAAAGCACCTCTCTTTTTGTCGTCTTGAAAATAAATCTGTACCTCTTCTTGCCGGCTTTCGATTTCTTTGGCCGATAAAAGAGGATGGACAAGCCACTCTTTAAGCAGCCGTCCTCCCATAGGAGTTACGGTTGTATCTAGAACAGAGAGAAGTGTTAGTCCTTTTTCATGAAGAGGTTCTATCAGTTCTAAATGTTTTTGCGTGGTCCGATCCAGCCATAAGAACTGATCGGGTTGAAAAGGAGAAATCTTTTTCAAGTGAGGAAGTTTTAAATTCAAATCTTCGACAGCATAGGAAAGCAGCCCACCGGCTGCATTGATGCAAGCAGTCATTCCTTTGAGTCCAAAACCATCGAGTGAGTGGACTCCAAAATGGCGGATGAGTTTTTCTAAACTGCTTTGATGATCAAACTCCCATTCTTCCTTGATCTGAATGGCTGGAATTGAAAGAGTCTCCAGAGAAAGTTTTTTTGATGCTTTTTCGCTGATGATCACTTCTTTAGGATTAAGTCTTGCAAGCTCATCGATGAGCTGTGATCCAGACGCGAATTCCATCACACGAAAGTCAGCTGTTGTGACATCTAAAGCAGCGAGCCCAAATATCGAATTAACCAGGACGATCGCTGCCATAAAATTGGAGACTTTATCTTGAAGAAGCGCTGACTGAACAATAGAGCCTGGAGTTAAGAGACGGACCACTTCTCGCTTGACGATTCCTTTGACTTCCTTGGGATTTTCCATTTGTTCTGCGACAGCGACTCGATAACCTTTGCTGACAAGACGATCTAAATAGGCGTCTGCCGAATGCGCAGGAATTCCTGCCATGGGCGTTTCTTGGCGCTTAGTGAGCACAAGATCAAGCTCTTTTGAGAGAGCCACGGCATCGTCTTCAAACGCTTCGTAAAAATCGCCTAAGCGAAAAAGTAACAGAGCCCCTTTTGCCTGCGCTTTGCACGCGTGCCACTGGACCATCATCGGTGTTGTCATAACGGATATTATCCGAAGAAAGAAGATTTGAGTCTATCAAGCAGATGATGTATCAAAGAAACTTTTTTAACAGGAGCTTTTTCTTCTTGAGCTGGAGGCTCAATTTTTTCCAGCGCGTTTTCAACCCGCTTTAAGCCCAGTTTAAGCATCTCTTCATACTCTGAGATTTGCTGCCGGATTTGAGTCAATTTATGACGGATTTTTTCCTCGTCTTCTGGCGAATCCACCGAAGAGCGTCTTAAAAGCCTAGAAGGGGCTTGCATCTGCCGCGCTTCATCTTCGACTTTAAACACGGAAGAAAGGATATGTGTGATGGTTTGAACCTGCTGGCTTCTCCATTCCTCCCAGGAAGCATCGTAGGATGAAATATCAGGTTTATCGCTCTGACTGAGTTTGTCCATGAGTCCATTAAATCCTCGAGACTGATTTCTGTAAATAGAATTAAAAATTTCAATTTTTATATTAAATGCCGATCCAAGGTTGTGAATGGATTCTAACGAGATATTAAAAAGCTAGAAATTGACATTCAGCTGGGCATAAAGTGCGTTATCAGCAAACCTTTTTCCGAAGCGGCCTTGATAAAATAGAGAAAGACCGCAGGCTTGATTTGCAAGAGTTGAATGAATACCAGCCTCAACACTGCCGAGCACACGTGAAGGATTTAATCCTCTTACATCCAGGCGGCATCCATTAAATCCTGCTTTTTCGTGGAGCCCGCGGTATCTTGCCTCATACAGTGCACTTCCTTGAATGTAAGGAGTGACAGTTGTCCTAGATGCTGAAAAACAATGGGAAAGTTTGAGGCCTGCCTCTGAAGTTAAGAGATCGGAATTTTTACTAGCGACATGAAGGTTTAAGCTTTGAGCGCCATGCTCTTTGAAGCTGCCCTCATGAAGGTAAATATAGCTTGCCTGAGCAAATGGCGACATAATGATTTTTCTTCTCTCAAAATCACCAGCTGCTTTGACATGGAAAGAGCCTTGCAGTCCATGATGCTGACCTTTAGCATGGCGGTCGAGTTCACCGTCAAATGCAAAGAAAATATGTCTGTTTGTCTCATAGCGGCTATAGCCGAAAATCAGAGAGGATTCAAGATAGGCATGCCGTTTGCCCCATTTGCTATAGAGAGAAGCATAGCCAGTGTCTTGGTGTGCAGAGCCAAACTTTTCAGACCACTTCAGATTTGAATGGGAATACCCAAGAAACCCTCCTAAAAGAAAGCGATCTGTTGCAAATCCATCCATGCCTAAGAGTACACCAGGAGTTGTAGCTCGGTATCCAGGATTCTGATGATGGTGGGATTGAGTTTGACGTGTTCCAAAGGGAAGGAACCATAAGTTAATTCCTCTTTTTTTAGGGGAACAATAAGGCTGAAGCGATTCAATGTGATTAAATAATCCACTATTGACATCTAGCGTGTTATTTTCTTGCATCAGAGCTAGAGCTGTAAATTGCGCAGGCTGCATGTGTAGAAGAGCTTTTTCAAGTTCCTCCGCATTCGTTACAAAATGAAGCTCATTAATCACAACTTCCATATCTGAGCCAGCCGCCGGTGTAAAACCATCGAGGCAATGAGCCACTTTTCCAGCATTGCCTGTTGAAACAAGCGTTGAAAAGGGGAGCATTCCCAGACTTAAGAGCACATCGGTGGCCGTGTAAGTTACATTACCTGAAAAAAGTGGAAGCGTACTGATGACATTTGTAAATGTTCCAGTGACACCGGCTGTCGTGTGAATAAGCGTATGTGTGAAAGGCGATGAATAGTCGCCTGTATCAGGAATAAACCGCAGCGTTGCACCGGATTGTATATCCATCGTTCCAGTGACATTGACAAGGTCATTTGTAGTGGGAGTAATCTCAATATCGAGCATTGATCCAGATGTCAAAACCTGCGCACCGACTAGGTTGATCGTACCGATACTATTGCCGGGAGAAAGCGTTCCTTGGATTGTAATGTTTTTGGTAATCGTTCCAGTTCCACCAAGAGTTGCCCCCGAAGAGACTATCATAGGGCCTCCTCCTGCTAAAGAGCCATTGATGAGAAGAGTGCCCGATGAAACAGTGACTTGATTGGCAAGCGTGCTAGCACCTATGAAATTTAAAGGACCTGCCCCTTGAGTAACAAGGGTTCCTGTTCCTGTGATAGAGCCGGAATAAGTTCCAGCGCCTCCCTGGTCAAAAACAAGGTTGGCGTTGTCCAGGATATTCCCTTGAAGACTTACTGTATTGCCTTGCAGTGTACCAGCTGAAATCGTCGTACCGCCAGAGTAGCTATTAGTGCCTGTTAAAATGGCAGTGCCTGAACCTTGTTTTATGATAGAGCCGCCCCCTCCGTTGATGTTACCCGCAAAGGGTGTGCTGGGTGTTGCCGTACCAAAAGTTAAAGCTTTAGAACCAAGATTCACAGAGCTAGAGGCAACTCCTGATAAATCTCCAATCATTGTACCAGATGTCGTGCCGCTGATATCAAAAACAGAGGTAGCGCTGTTAACGTTGACAGCGCCCGTCGAAAAAAGAGAGCCAGAACCTGAAAGTCTGAGAGTCCCAGCATTGATTGTCGTGCCGCCTGAATAGGTGTTTGTGCCTGTTAAAATGACAGTGCCAGAACCTTGTTTTATAATAGAGCCGCCCCCTCCAATGATGTTACCTGCAAAGGGCGTGCTGGGTGTTGCCGTACCAAAAGTTAAAGTTTTAGAGCCAAGATTAACAGTGCTAGAGGAAGCACCTGATAAATCTCCAATCATTGTACCAGATGTCGTGCCGCTGATATCAAAAACAGAGGTAGCGCTGCTAACAGAGACGGCTCCTGTTGAGAGAAGTGAGCCAGAACCCGAAAGGCTGAGAGTCCCAGCATTGATTGTCGTACCGCCAGAATAAGTATTTAAACCTGTTAAAATGACAGTGCCCGAGCCTTGCTTTACAACAGAGCCGCTCCCTCCAACGATATTACCTGCAAAGGGCGTGCTGAGTGTTGCCGTACCGAAAATTAAAGTTTTAGAGCCAAGATTCACAGTGCTAGAGGCCACCCCTGATAAATCTCCAATGGTTGTGGAAGTTGTAATACTGCTAATATTAAAAACAGAGCCTCCAGTGCTTAGATTGACAGTACCAGTTGAAAGAAGAGAACCTGAGCCTAAAAGACTAAGAGTGCCACCAGCAATCGTTGTACCACCAACGTAAGTATTAATTCCAGAAAGTGTGACAAGTCCGGCTCCTGCCTTGACGTAACCTCCAGGACCTGACATAGCTCCAGAAATAGTGATGCTTCCTATAGGTGCTATATTATGAACGACAGGACTTGATAAAGCCATAGAAGTGCTTATCATATTTGCACCACCGCTTACAGTGTTGATGGTAGCTGACACACCTGCTTGGAGCGTAAGAAAATTACCACCTATAGCAGCAATGGTATAGTCATCCGTTGAAGTAAAATCCAAAGTTCCAACTGTAAAGTTACCATCGACTGTAACAGTTCTTGTTGTACCACCTAAGTTAGGAAAAGTAGCAACATCATTGATGCCATTTGGAAACACTGTAGGTGTCCAATTGGTATTTTTTGACCAATCACCCGATCCATTGAAATTCCAAGCTGCAGAAACAGAAAATAGTGGAGCCTGCATAAACGCCGTATATAGACAAAGAGAGTAGCACAGCAATTTTCTTTTTTTCATGTTAACCGCTCTAAAAGGTTTTTGGCATAGTTTTAGATAGTCCTATTTTGCTTATAATTAAGTCCTAAAAATAAATACAACTTCTTTGATTCTTAGTCATTGCCAAGACAGAGAAAATATCTTATCCTGGCTCTTATGCCCCTCTATACAAAAGAAAGCCTGGATCTCTTAAGACAAAGAATAGACTTGCCTGAAGTAATAGGGTCCTATTTATCACTCAAGAAAGCAGGATCATCTTACAAAGCTCTGTGCCCCTTCCATGAAGAGAAAACTCCCTCGTTCATGATTAACCGTGGAGATACGCATTACCACTGCTTTGGTTGCGGGGCGCATGGAGATGCCATTGCTTTTTTGATGAACTTTCAGAAGCTGGGATTTGTAGAGGCGATTGAATCGCTTGCAGAACGATTTGGTGTTGTCTTAGAACGCATCCAGCAGGCTGAAGAGACAGGCCCTTCCAAGATGCTTCTTAGAGATGCTGTGGAACTAGCTTCGCAGTTTTATCATTTTTTACTTCTCTATTCTGAAGAGGCAGCCCCTGCTCTTAAATATCTTTATGATAGGGGCATTGATCAAGACTTTATTCAGCAGTTTCAGGTGGGGTATGCGCCTCGAGATCGCAAAGCGCTGCAAAAACTTTTACATAGCAGAGGCTTTTCAGATCTTGTTTTACAAAAAGCAGGTCTCGTCTCGGTCTCGGAGCAGGGGCCGAATCGTGATTTTTTCTCAGAAAGAATTACCTTTCCGATTCGGGATGGAGTCGGTCATGTCATTGGATTTTCTGCGCGCAAGTTTAAAGAAGAGACATTTGGAGGCAAGTACATCAATACATCTGAGACACCTCTTTTTAAAAAGTCGCAAGTTCTCTTTGGCCTCAGTTACTCACGTAAAAAAATCATGAAAGAGAAAAAAGCCCTCATTGTCGAAGGACAGATCGATTGTTTAAGACTGATTCAGGAGGGGTTTGATTGGGCAGTGGCAGGACAAGGAACTGCCTTTGGAGAAGGCCATGTACGAGAACTTGTCCAGCTAGGAGTTCAATCGGTTTATTTAGCGCTAGATGCTGATACAGCAGGCGAGGAAGCAACTGTCAAAATTGGAGATCTCTTCCAGAAAAAAGGAATCGAAGTGTGGGTCGTTCAGCTGCCCGGTGGTCAAGACCCTGATGCGATTTTACGTAAAAAAGGTCCGCAGTTTTTTGAAAATTTATTAAAACAGCCGCTTGATTATTTGACATTTCTTGTGCAGAAATTTTCGAAAACACATAACACTCAGACCCCAACAGGTAAGCATCAGCTGGCAGAGCTTCTCATTCAGAGAATACGAAGCTGGGATCAGCCGGTGCTCATCCATGAAAGCCTCCGAAAACTTGCTGAATTATTAAAGCTTCCGCAAGAAGTCATCCATATGGGCCCGATGCCTCCCACGCTTATTAAGCGCGAGGGGCATGCTACGCAAGATTATGTCGATGCGGATAAGATTTTAGAAACAGATCTTCTTCGTCTTTTATTTTTTTCAGGAGAAGGATCTGAGGCGCTTATTCAAGCAGCAAAAAGCAATCTAACTCCTGCACAGCTTAAAGTCCCGATGTGCCGCAGACTTTTTGAGCTGGTGCTCCAAGGCTCTGAAGAAGGTCATAAAATCGATCTACTCACCTGCGCTGGAGGTCTTGAACAAGAAGAAGAAGGAGATCTTGTTTTAGAAATGATGAAGCGGAAAATCAATCCCGAAAAAGCAAAAGCCTCGCTTCAGTTCACACTCAAGCGCATTTTAGAAAGAAACTGGCTAGAAGAGCGTGAAAGAATTAAACTAGCGCTCCATAGCGGCAGCCTCACAGAAGAAGAGGCGCTCGAGCTTGCCAAACAATTCGATCTCTTAAAGAAACAAGTTCCTACAATTACTCTTGAATCTGACTAAAATCGAGCAGGGTTGAAAAATATCCAAACACTTTTTGCAGGAGCGCTAAGCGATTATCGCGCAATTTGGGATCATCAGCTAAGATTTTGACATGATCAAAAAGATCTGCAAGAGGGGACTGTAGCTTTGCAAGAAGCTCATAGGCTGCAGTGTACCTTTTTTCTGAAAGGAGCGTATGCCACTTTTCATGGACAGCATCTAAAGCTTTAAGAAGGTGTTTTTCTGCAGGCTCGGTTGCTAAAGAAAGATTGAAAGGGGCGCCTACCTTGTGGGAGAGTTGTCCTTTGGCTCTTTTATAAACTTCGAATAGATCTTTGAACGCAGGAGTTTTGCGGAACGCATGCAGCGCTTGAACTTGGCAAAACTGATCGTAAGGGTTAATGCAAAGAGATCTGAGTGATGCATCGATCTCGTCTTTTTTGAAACCGACTTCTTCAAAGACGCCTTTTGCACGTGCCGTGATGAATTTTAATATCTCTTCAATGAGTAAAGGATCAAAAGAGGGATAAAAAGTACTGCAGCGGGAAAGAAGCTCTTTAAGGTCTAGACTGTAGCTTCCTTCGATGAGTATTTTGAGGAGGCCAATTGTTTGACGGCGAAGACTATAAGGGTCGCTCGATGAGGTTGGTTTGAGTCCCACGGAGTAGTAACCGAGTAGATTATCGATTTTATCTGCAAGACAAACGATGGTTCCTGTGGCGGAGGTAGGAAGTGGAGCCCCTTCTGCGCGCGGCATCCAATGCTCTTCGATGGAACTTGCAACTTCTCGATCTTCTTTTTGTGCAATTGCATAATATTTTCCGATCGTTCCTTGAAGCTCAGGGAACTCCTTAACAAGTGAGGAGGCAAGGTCTGCTTTACATAGAAGAGCCGCTCTTTCGACTTTTCGAGAATCTGCAATCTCTAGTTTTTGATTGATGAGAGGTGCAATAGAAACGATGCGCATCACTTTTTCTAGGACGGTTCCAAGATCTTTTTGAAAGACGACGGTTGAGAGTTTTTGATTAAATGTTTCCAGCGGGATTTTAACATCTTGTTCATAGAGAAAAACTCCATCGGAAAGACGGGCCGAGAGGACTTTTTGGTTTCCTTCGCGGATGAGATTGTTGGGTGTGTTGTCGCAGGTGATGACGAAGAGGTTTTTGAGATGGTTCTTTTCAGCAACAGGGAAATATTTTTGGTGCTCAATCATTTCAGAAGAAAGAACTTCTTTTGGAACTCTTAAGAAACTCTCATCAAAAGAAGCGGTGGTAAGCTCTGGCCATTCAGTCAGTTGCACCACTTGGGGGAGCACTCGATCCACTTCAAGAACCTGAATCTTGTGTTTGGCTTCTATTTTCTCGATTTGAGAGAGGATCGATGCTTTTCTTTCCTGAACATCTGCTAGAACTTTATGATCTTTGAGTTTAGGAAGATAGTCATCAGGAGATTTTAAGACGATTTTACCAGGAGATCTTTGCGCATGACCGAAGGTGAAATTTCCTGCTAAGACATCACCGAAGACAAAAGGAATAACCTCTCTTCCAAAGAGAGAGACAATCCAATGAACAGGTCTAGCATAGGAGACATCAAGCATGCCCCAACGCATTTTCTTCGGAAATTCTAAATTGTCTATGAGAGCGGGGAGATGGTCTGCTAAAATTTGTGCGGTGCTTTTTCCCGCTGTTTTAACGGTCGCAAAGAGGTATTCAGTCTCTTTGACTTTTTCGATGCGAAGATGGTTTGATCTTCCATCGCGGATGGAGGCAAGTGAAGAGGCAGGTAGAGAGGTCGATTTTAAAAACCCTTCTCCTTGAGATGTCCAGCTACCGGTAGAATCAAACGCCATTGAAACGGGAGGTCCTCGTTTATCAAGAGTTTGAGGGGCGGCTCCTTCCACAAGACCTTCGACTTTAACACAAATTCTGCGAGGGGTTCCGTAGGAGGTTATAGAGTCAAAGCTAAGCCCTTCTTTTTCGAGAAGAGTTTTTATTGCTCGCTCTAAATTTCTCTGGCCCATCGGAACAAAAGTTGCGGGAAGCTGTTCAGAGCCTATCTCTAGAAGAAAATCCCGTTTTTTATTGCCATCGAATTTTTTGGAAGGTTTTTTCGGCTGTTTGATGGAGGGCACTTTCATTTTGTGAGTCAGTGGAAACCCGAGTTTTTCTCTGGAGGCAACATATTCACCGGCAATCAGGCGAGCCAGATCTCTAATCCGTCCAATATAACCGGTTCTTTCTGTTGTTGAGATCACACCTCGTGCGTCCAGAAGATTGAAGGCATGAGAGGCTTTAATGACAAAGTCATAAGCGGGGAGGGGAAGATGAAGAGAAATGAGTTTTTTCGCTTCTTTTTCAAAATCTTCAAAGTGTTTTAGCCACATCTCTGTGGACGCTTCGGTGAAATTATAAGCACTCCATTCCACTTCGTTTTGTCTTGAAATATCGCCCAAGGTCATCGTTTCGTTCCATTGAACGTCCATGATATTGTCGACATTTTGGATGTACATGCAGAGTCTTTCAAGGCCGTAGGTGATTTCAGCAGAAACAGGTTTTAAAGGCAGGCTTGCCATGCCTTGGAAGTAGGTGAATTGAGAGACTTCCATTCCATCGCACCATACTTCCCATCCAAGTCCCCAAGCGCCGAGTGTAGGAGATTCCCAGTCGTCATGCACAAAGCGGATGTCATGTTCTTTGAGCTTGAATCCAACGGCTTCAAGTGATTTAAGATACAGCGCTTGAACATCAGGAGGAGACGGTTTTAATATCACTTGGAATTGATGAAAAAGTTGTAAGCGGTTCGGGTTTGCTCCGAACCTGCTGTCGGACGGTCTTCGTGAAGGTTCGACATAAGCTGTGTGATAGGGCTCTGGGCCAAGACATCGAAGAAAAGTAGCTGGGTTAAAAGTTCCAGCGCCCGTTTCTAAGTCATGCCCTACATGGATGACGCAACCTTTTTTTTCCCAAAACTTTGTCAAACGGAAAATCAATTCCTGAAATGTAATCATAGGTTCTCATTGTACTTGAATCGCTACCCAGAGTCAATTGAGAGAAAAATTGTTTGTGACTATTGTTCTTTTTGTGGAAAATCATCCGATTACGTATGGAAGAGGTATGCCCCGATTAAAAATAATCATGTTGAGCCTCGTAGGGATGACTTTCTTGTCAGCTGCCTCTCAATCACCTCCCGTTCCTCCTGCAGGCGTTGTCGATCGGCAGATTGAAGAAGAGTATGAAGTCAAAGAAGTCGAGCCTACGAAAGAAGTTCCTCTCCTAGAGTTTGATCTTCCCACTGAGGAGTTGGATGTCGGCGATGAAAAAGTGACTATCTATTCTGTAGAAATAGGGGGCAATACGGCCATTCGTGGGAGAGTATTAAGACGTCTTGTCAGGGATTATTTAGGCCGCCCTCTTTCTATGAAAGAATTGAAAGAGATGTGCCGTCTTATTCAAAATCAATATGTACAGAAAGGTTATTTTTTAACGCGTGTTTATTTGCCTCCGCAAGAGATCCGGGATGGCACACTAAAAATAGAGGTGATCGAAGGGCGTCTGGGGAATGTATCGGTTGTTGGCAATAAGTTTTATAGTACTAAATTTATTACGAGCTATTTTGATCGATACCAGGAGAAGCCGATTCAATATGATCAAATTTTACGAACTCTTTTTCTTTTGGGTGAAAACTCCGATCTAGAAGTAGGCGCTGTTTTTAAAAAAGGGGAGAAGTTTGGAACGGCTGATTTGATTGTGCGCGTTTCAGACAAAAGGCCGATTCATCTTTTGCAAGATACCAATAACTATGGATCGGATCATACAACGCACCAAAGAACTGGAACGAGGCTCGACTATGGCAACTTGATCATGTATGGAGATACTCTTACGTTGATTGAAGTGCTAGGATCGCCTGTTTCTCATTTGAACTTCACCGATGTTATTTATCATGCTCCTGTTAATACGATTGGTACGTCCCTTGATATTTCATACTTATGCGCTAACTTTAAAACAGACAAAGTGGATCACATCCGTTATGTAGGTAGATCGCATATTGGGGGAATTAAATTAAATCAGGCTCTGCAGCGCACGAGAATTTTCAGTACTGATTTTTTTACCTCGTTTGATGTGAAGCAAGTGCAGAACTTTGGCGGAGGCAAGCGAACCAGTTTTGATAAGTTAAGAGTTTTAAGCGGCGGAATGAACATCGATTACATCGATAGTTTGAAAGGACGTAATTTATTTAACTTTTCTTTCGGCTGGGGCATTCCTGGAATTTTTGGGGGATCGTCTGCAAAAAGCGACGATAGCAGCCGTGTGGGGTCCGGTGGAGAATTTCTCAAAGGAAATTTGGGATGGAAAAGGCTGCAAGAGCTTCCCTACAACTGCTTTTTACTTTTCAATACAGCGTTTCAGTTTAGCTTAGATAAGCTGCCGCTTCCCGAAGAGTTTTATATCGGCGGGATCGACACGGTCCGCGGCTATCCACTTGCTGAAGGGATTAGCGATTGTGGATATCACGGAACCGTAGAGCTTCATGCGCCGCCGCCGTTTCTTAGAGCGCATAAAGTGCCTTGGTCAAAAAAACAGACGTGGGGTGAGTTTTTACAATTTGTCGGCTTTCTCGATATGGGACAGACCTTTTCGCTAGGTACTGATATTTTGCGTGAAAAAAATGACGATTCTGATCATACAAAGCTTGATGGCCGTGTAATGCTCATGTCGGTGGGCCCGGGGATTCGATTGCATGGACCCTGGAAGCTTGAATGGAGTTTTGATGTCGGGTTCCCGCTCACTGAAAGACATCGTTCATCCAACACGATCACTTATTTTAGAGTTGCATGGCAAATTTTATAATTATTTTATTGTTTATTGCGCCTCTTTGTCTTTCTGCGCTTCCCGGCAGGCCTGAAGTTGTCAAGGGAGGATGCTCGTATGAGGTCTCAGGCGAAAGCGAAGTGCTCAAGGTCTCAGATAAAACCATTCTTGAATACTCAAAATTCGATATTGGCAAGCAAGAAAGTGTCAAGTATGTGCAGCCCGGGTCTCATTCAACACTTTTATGCCGTGTTAATGGAAAAAATGTTTCAAAGATACGAGGTAGGTTAGAGGCCAATGGAAAGCTTTTACTAATTAATCCCAGTGGAATTATTTTCACTGAAACCGCCCACGTCAATGTGGGATCACTCGTTGCATCGACACTCGATCTTCAAAATGATGATTTCTTAAATAATGCTTACAAGTTCTATAGCGACTCTAGCAAAGGTATTAAATCGATTATTAACCGGGGGAAAATCCAAGCCGACCAAAGTGTTGCCCTCATTGCTCCACATATCGAAAGTCATGGGACGATTATTGCAAAAACCGGAACGATTGCTCTTGTGGGAGGAGAGGCTCTTACACTCTCTTTTGAGCCTGATGGTAAAATAGAGTTTGCTGTAGAGATGCCCATCACAAATGGATCTATAGAACAGATTGGGAACCTTAAGGCAGGAGAGGTTTACATCCACTTGCCAATGGCTCAAAAGGCCATTCGTAGTGTGTTAAATGATGCGGGAGTAATTGAGGCGGGCCATATCGAAATTAAAGATGGAATCATTTCTCTTAAAGCCGGCAGCTCCGTTGATGCGCGGCTTCTTTCTGTCAAAGGTGATACGATCTGTATGGAAGAAGATTTGAAAATTCCTGGCACCTTAGATATGCAAGCTAGCACCATCCTGCAACATAAAAAAGTGATCGCCAAAGGACCTGTTCATTATCAAGCTCAGCAGATTTATTTAGGGGATGATATCACGACAACCGCTGATATTTTGCTGGATGGTCCTACGACGATCTTTAAGAGCGACTCTATTTCTTTAAGTGCCAATAAATATAACAAAGGCAAGGTTCTTTTGACCTCAACGCTCGATGCTGATAGCCCATCGCGGTCGCTTAAGATAAATAATGGAAAATCTCCCACCGAAATCAGAGGCGCCATCGGTCAAAAAGGACCTCTTAAAGATCTCGTCATCGATTCTGGAAAAACGATCTTACAGGGCGATATTGGCGCAGGAAATCCAGGAATTGCCGGACAGCTATCCGTCAAATCGGTTGAAGTTGAATTTAAGGGACATAAAATTTACACAGGCGAGCAGCTTTGGAATGTAGTGGCTCTCCACTTAACATATGAAGGAAGTGTTGAAATCAAAACAGCGGGAAAGCCTCTTTTCTTTGGGAAGGATGCTCGTCTAGAGCTTGATGCAACGACTGCACTTACAATTGGAACGCAAGGAGGGAGATTAGATCTTGCCCCCATCATCTCGGACCGCCCACAACCTATTACCCTGTCATCAGGGCATGGACAGACGTATCTTAAAGAAATCGGCAAGCAAGTCACCCATCTTCATGCGGAAGGAAAAGATCTCTTTCTACATGGACATTTAGAAGCCGAAGAGATTTTTATGCAAGCCGACCATCATTTAGAGTACGATGCCACTCAAGTGATTTCCACTGCGATTCAATCCAGTGGCAACATCACACTGAATTCCAAACATAGCACAGTCGGAACCTCAGAAAAACCTTTGAATATCAATACTAAAGGCGAGCTCTTTGTTGGAGCAAAAACAGTCGCCCATTTAGAGGGTTTTTGTGCCGATCAAAATCCTCATGCCTATCCAGCTAACCCTCCAACACACACCTTTTTTAACGGGTATGAGTTTAATCATGCCTTTATGGAGGATCTCCTTGCAGAAGATGAAGCCCTCTTAAAAACTCTAACGCCAGCCCTCGGCCAAAAAATACCGACAGCTTTTATAGATGGCGCTGCGATAAAACCCCGTAAAGCCCCCATTTATTATGACACATCCGCTCGTTGATGTTGCAGTACTTGGTGGAGGTGCAGCAGGAATTTTTGCAGCTCTTTGTGCAAAAGAAAAAAGACCTGAGGTATCTGTCACTCTTCTTGAAAAATCAGCCGTCTTCCTTTCAAAGGTACGGATTTCAGGTGGGGGAAGATGCAACGTCACACATGCCTGTTTTGAACCTGAAAAACTCATCCAAAATTATCCACGAGGCGCAAAAGAGCTCTTAGGACCCTTCCACAGATTTGGGCCTAAAGATACCATTACCTGGTTTGAAAGACGAGGAGTGAAGCTTAAAACAGAAGCCGATGGACGGATGTTTCCTGTCACAGATAGCTCTCAAACCATCATCGATGCTTTATTAAATGAAGCGCAGCATCTGGATGTAAGACTTCAAATTAGGCAGCACATTATCTCCATTTTTAATTCCGAACAAATTTTCCATATCCAATTTCGTGATGGGACCACGCTTTTGGCAAAGGCGCTCATTCTAGCAACAGGAAGCAGCTCTGAGGGGTATCGCTTAGCAGAGTCACTCGGACACACCATCCAGCCGCCGGTGCCTTCTCTTTTTACTTTCAATGTCCCAACTTCCAGGCTCTCTATCCATTCAGGTGTTGCCGTTCAAAGTGCCACCGTCTCCATCCCTGTAGTTTCCATGAAGCAAACAGGCCCTCTTCTGATCACTCATTTTGGATTTAGTGGACCTGCCGTTCTCAAACTCTCTGCCTGGGCAGCAAGAGAGCTAAACAGTCTTGAATATAAAACCACGATCCATATCAACTGGGTTCCTTCTCTTTCACTTGAAGAAATTAAAACAGAAGTAAAAACATTTAAAGAAAAACATTCATCAAAGAATGTTGGTCTCCAGCCTCTTTTTGACCTACCGAAAAACCTCTGGAAAACCCTATGCGGTCCTCTCGCAGATAAGCTTTTTGCACAACTGAGTAGGCAAGATCTTGAACTACTGTCTCAAACTCTCCATAAAGACCCTTACCAAATGGATGGAAAAACAACACATAAAGAAGAGTTTGTGACCTGCGGCGGCGTCACTTTAAAAGAAGTCGATTTTAAAACGATGCAAAGCAAAATCATGCCCGGCTTATTCTTTGCCGGTGAGATTTTAAATATTGATGGGGTGACAGGGGGATTTAATTTCCAAAATGCCTGGACAACGGGCTATCTAGCAGGTCATTCTGCTGGAGGTTCCTGCTGAATTACTAGTTGGTAGTCAACGGCTGGGATCTCTACTGGAAGTGCTGGTTGATAAGTTGCATCCACAAAACCCGGATTAAGAGGTTGGTACTCGTTTAGAGCAGGCAGTTGAAATTTCATCTCATCCGTATAGAATCTAAGATCGTATCGAATTTTCTCAGCGAGTTGGCCTATTTCGGAATAGATTTGCGGGACTTTTTTTTGTTCTGTGCGATGCAGAAGCCAAGTATATCCATAGAGCAGGGCTGTGGCTAAAAGAGCCGACTTACCTGCCGTCTTCATCCACGGAATTTGCTTATAAATGCCTGCAGAGAGTAGAGCACTACCGAAGACCCCAAAAGCTCCACAGAATGTATAATTAGTTGCCTCTGTTTTTCTCATTCTATCGATTTCTACAACTTTCTCAGTCAGAGTGAAAATTTTTTCAGAGATTTTAAATAAGGGGTTGTCGTTTCGCCGTAACTGATCGTGATATTGATGTTTTAAAATACTTGCTGCAGACATATAAGCCTCTGAGATTTCCAATGCTTGGCCTGCAGCTTGAGCTCGATGCCTTGTAAAGAAAGGAGCTAGCTTAGCTAGCACGATGTTTTCATAAAGAGGTTTTTGAGGAGAGTAGGGCCTGAGATTGGCATTGGATAAATTAGAATTGATTTCGAGATCAGTAGAAAGGGCTGCTTCGACCTCGAGGGTCTCTACAAAAGCAGCAACTAAACCTTTCTGTGTTAAATTAACTGGCAACATTACTTACCTCTAAAAATTGCAAACATTTTATCACCTAGATAGTTTTATAGATACAAATTAAAAATTTTAATTAGTTGTATGATTACTTGTT
>JACCDZ010754916.1_pt1 | contig 62320 bp, 50 predicted proteins | sample 7449551 | NCBI WGS metagenome assembly JACCDZ01 (sample SAMN15323452, study PRJNA562643) | freshwater metagenome | isolation source: river surface water | place: USA:Blue River Watershed | collected 2017-08-18 | reverse complement strand
TAATACACGATGTTCACCCAGACCTAAAATTGAAAGATTCCTTATTATTTAAGCTAATGAATCATTTGCAAACAATTACGACTAAACAGTATTCGACCGTTTCGGAGCCAAACTTTTGTGTTAAAGTCACATTGTTTAAGATAGAAACAATGACATAGGAGAGCTTAATGTCACGTCAAGTTATTCATACTGAACACGCCCCTGCTGCTATCGGAACATATTCTCAAGCAATTCTTGTTGGCAATACGCTCTATCTTTCAGGTCAAATTGGCTTAGACCCATACAGTATGGAACTTGTAGAAGGTATTGAGGCTCAGATTCGTCGTGTATTCGACAATCTAAAAGCAGTATGTGCAGCCGCAGGTGGCAGCTTAGCAGATATCGCTAAATTGAATATCTTCCTTACAGATCTTTCTCACTTCCAATTGGTGAATCAAATTATGGGCGAATATTTTGCCCAGCCCTATCCAGCTCGTGCAGCTTTGGGTGTCGCAAGCCTACCTAAAGGTGCATTAGTCGAAATGGATGGTATTGTTATTATTCCAACACAGAATTAAATGCGATATTTATCAAATAGATAAAATAAAGAAAGAATACCACCGATCAGGTGGTATTTTTTTATTCAAATTCTCAATAAGAATATATTCACTCTAAGAATGAAATTCATTGACAAACGATAACAATTATCAATAATATCAATTATCGCATTAATATTTGTGGATCACTCCCATGTATGTCTGTTTATGCCGTGGAATCACAGATCAAGATATCAAAGACGCTGTTGCAAACGGCGCTGAAAGTTATCGTGAAATTCGTGATTTACTCGACTTAGGCACTTGCTGTGGTCGTTGTGCACCCGAAGCCCGTTCTATTATTAGTGATGAGCTTGCAGAAATAGCTGCTCGTATTTCAGTTGCTGCATAATCTAAATTAATCCAATATCTCAACAACCTCATTTAACGATCTGTTTACGACTACGCCGCTTCTTGTCGAACTTTAACCATTCCTCAGATAAGCGGTTTTTTTATTTCAGTGATTCACTTTAGTACGAATCCAAAATGCTTTTCGTATTTTGATTGTGATTTTCATTTGCCGTTCTATAATTTACTCGTCAGATTATTATTTGTTGATTAAAATCATATAAATTGCCTTAAAAACTAGGGCATCATGGTGTTATGGAGTAAGTGCAATGAAAGGCAATCGAGACGTGATTAATCAACTGAATCAGGTGCTTTATCACCATTTAACTGCAATTAACCAATATTTTTTACACTCTCGTATGTTTAATGACTGGGGAATTGAAAAACTTGGCTCCGCTGAATATAAAGAATCAATTCGTCAAATGAAGCATGCGGATAAGGTCATTGAACGAATCTTATTCTTAGAAGGCCTACCTAATTTACAGCATCTAGGTAAATTGTATATTGGGCAACATACCATCGAAGTCCTCAATTGCGACATTCGTAAAGTAAAAGAAAACATTGAAGCGATTAAACAAGCTGTTGAACTTGCTGAAGCACAACAAGACTACGTTACACGTGATTTAGTTCAGGAAATTTTAGAGAAAGAAGAAGAGTATTGGGATTGGCTCGATACACAACTTGATTTAGTTGAAAATGTTGGCATCGAAAACTATATCCAAAGCCAAATTTAAAGCATGTCATCTACTTTATCCCTTAAAAGATAAAGTAGATGAATTTTACAAGTTTATTTATTATTTAATTCCATAATTTCTGCCAAGCTTATTTTTTGCTTATACAATTGTTGTAAAACAAATAATTGTTGCTCCGCTTCATCAAGCCTATGATTGTAAACAAGTAATTGTGCATATTTTTTTAAATTATAAGGTGTAGCCTTATTTTTAACCATTTCGCCAATTACGCTAAGATCTGAATCAGACATCAATGTCTGAGGCTTTAAAGCAATCCAATCTAATCTTTGCTGAAATTGAGTAAGTATCAATATTTTAGAACTTCCCAATATTTCTTCTGAAACTGGTTTTTGCTTAAAAACCAATTTACTATTCTCTTGGAACAGTTTGTAATCTCGCCAAATCAACAGTAAGACAATCAGAGAAACGAGCCATACACAACGAATAATATTTCGATGTAAGCTAACACCGTTTAAATTTGGCGTTTGAGCTTGAATTAACCCCAACAAAAAACCCATTGGCAATAAAAAGTAAGCATAACGCTGCGGAAACTCCAACATCGCATGCATCAAAATTGCACTCACCATCAATATTGCCACAATCGAAATTGTATCTTTTGCATTTTTACTTAACCAAAATAACCAAATCGCAAAGTACGCAATAATTAAAAAGCCTAATGGCAAACCATTCCAAACCAAAAGATCTAACACGATATTATGCGCGCTATTAAACCAAACTTGTACGGTATTAAAATGAATACTTTCCACAACCGCGACACTTGTTTGATTCCAGCCATAACCAAACCACGGACGCTCACCTATGGCATGTATAATTTGCATCCACATCCCAAGACGCTCATGCCCTGAACCTGCACGTTCTGCTAGTGATGCTGTATGGGTTACTGCCTCTCCAACACTTGTCGTCATGACTTGTGCGATAATAGGCAATAAATAGCCTGCAATTAGAAAATAAGTAGCAGCCCAACCAAATAATTTAATAAAATTAAGCCTTGGTTTATTCTTATATTGCTTAATCACCCAATAGATACAAATAAAAATACAGACTAGCCAAGAAGTCCGTGACTGCGTTAAGCAAATCGCAAATAAGATAGATAAGCTTGATGGAATAAGTAGCCATAAAGATGCTTTATGCTTTTCATATAAGAACAATGCACCCATTAAACCTATAATCAAAAATGTAGCTAAATTATTGGGTTGACCAAAATTGGCATAGGGACGATTGCCTTTGAGCTGAATAACCCAATTAAAGTTTGACTCTAAATTCAACCATTGAACAATCGCAATCAAACTACTTATAAAAGCAACGCTCAGTACGATATAACTCAACCCTTGCATAGAGCGTTGACGATTTTCAGATGTAGAGGACAGGTTATATCCACCTATCATCATCAACCAAAACATAAAAACATATGAAAAACTTAGCAATGCCACACTAAAATCTGGAACGAGTCCAAATAGCCATTGAAATACAGGAATCAAAAGCAACGGCAACATCAAAAGTTGTGGTTTAGGAATTCTAATATTTTGTTTGAGCAGAACACCCAGTAACGCCAAAGCAGCTCCGAAGCTTGCTAGCTCACTGGAAAATGTCACCCAGGGATAGGTATGAAATGGTGACAGCCAAGCAAAACTAATCAGCAAAGCTGCAACTACACTACAAAGAATTTGCATATCGACATAAAAAAATGAGCTTCGATAGATTATACATCGAAGCTCATTTAAACAAATTTTCAAAATCGAATAAATTTAATTTAATTTCCAAGGTCGTAAATCTACAATTTCAATTACCTCGGCAGTTTCTTTATGAATTAACACAGTCATATCTACTGCATTTGCTTTTAGTGGAATGTAAGCATTTGCTTTCGGATATTGAGCTAAAATTCCTTTTACGAGTTGTTTATCGTTGTATTGATACAATTCATTAAGATCTTTAGCTCTTTTTTGTATTTGCTGCCTTTGATTAATCAAAGGCAAATATAGATTAGGCCTCTGAGCTATATCAACACCTGAAAATACTGCTTCAAATGTTAAATTATTATTTTCCTCTACATTCTTAGGTGCAGAAGCTGCGACCCATTGAGGAGAAAACCAAGATGGATTTTGATATTGCTGTTGTGCTTTGGCAATATTTCGATTATCTAGCTCATTCACTCGAACATTATCAAAACGATCAACGTTAAATACCAACCATACTGGCCGCCCCTGAGAGATAGTCCATAAACCATAACTAAGCGCAGACACTTGCAATATAACAATAATTGTTAGATCGAAAATTAATGTTTTTTTACCTTCTTTATATACAAGCAGCGTTAGTAGTGGTCCTAAAATCACATCTATCGCCAACATCATTAAGAATATATGGGTAACACCTACAGCCTTTGCTAAAGGTGCTGGGTACCAAATAAAAAAAACAAGACCAATAACTAGTAATGCAATACTAATTGAAATCAATCCATGAATTAAAAATGCTTTTATCCGTTTAGACATAACAATATTAAGAACCTTGCTTGAAGGAAATAATTTTATACATCAAAGCGTGTATCGGCAATTAGCAGGAATATATTTGTAGGCCGTTACTGAACGCACACCGCACCCCCAAACAATAGGTTGTCCTGGAATAATTGGCGCACTAGGACGAGCAGAGCCTGCAACCGTACCTGAACCAGGAGTTAAAACAATATTTGAACCCAAAACACTATTAATCAACCCGCTGTACTGAATTTCTATGCGCCCTTCATTCATAGCAGGCGTTGCTAAACTAGTAACCCCTGCAATACTAATACTGCTGACATTTTCAGTTGGTGTGAATTGAAAAAAGTATGATCCTGGAAGATTTGTGCCTGTTCCACTGTAAGGTACAATGGTACCACTAATCATATAACCCAACGTTTCGACTACGGCTAATTTTGCTTCACTCGCAAGTACCAGTCCTTCTGAAACTTTTGTTCTAACCGTATAATTTTGATAAGCAGGAATAGCAATCGCTGCAAGAATGCCAATTATCGCTACCACAAGCATTAATTCAATTAAAGTAAAGCCTCTAATCGCTTTCATGAGCTTATTTCCCTATATTCTATAATTATTTTAATCTTACAATTTTAATGCCAACTATATTAACTATAAATAACAATAACTTAAAAAAATAACCAATAAATAACTAACAATAATTGTCAAAATTTCACAATTTATTGACCGAATTTACCTTAACCATTATAAATAAAAAAACGCATCCTAAGATGCGTTTTTTGAAGCTAACTAAATATTAGTTTGCATAACGGCAGTTTGCAGGTACATATTTAAATGATGCTTCTGCACCAGTTACTAATGTACAACCCCAAACTACTGGAGCACCTTGAGCAAGTGGAGAAGCCGGTAAACCAGTTGTTGCACTGTTCACAACACCACTACCAGGCACCAAACGAATTGTAGAAGCCAAAGAAGTCGCCAATTGACCAGCATAAGTAATTGTAATAGTACCGTCATTCGCAACTGGCGCAACTACATTTCCAATTGCTGCAATAGCAATTTGCGCAACATTTTCACCTGCTGTGTATTCATAACCATAAGAACCAGCAACTGATGGACCTGTACCAGCATAAGCGGCAATCGCACCAGTGTTACGAGTTGCAAATGTTTCTGCAACAGCAGTTTTCGCAGCATTAGCTAAAGTTAAACCTTCTGTTACTTTCGTACGCACCGTGTAGCTTTGATAAGCTGGGATTGCAATTGCAGCCAAAATACCAATGATCGCTACAACGATCATTAATCAAATAAGAGTAAAACCCTTTTGCATTGATTTCATAACATTTCTCCAATGTATTAAATTTTTATAAGCCTTTTCAGCTACTTTGTATTTAGCATGTTCTATGCCAATCCTTAGCTTAGCCAATTTTAACTCAAAAAAACAGAGACTTAAAAGAATATTATTGCAGATTAGTTTTAATGCAATTATCACTATTTATGACAAAAAATGACGAAAAATGTCACCTTTCACGACTTATTTTCAAATCTTGTATCCATTAAGCATGATTTCTATCGAAGAGGCGTAAAATTGAGCGAAACAAATCACATAAAAAATATGAATGTTTACATGACCGTTTATCGGAAGATAAAAAAGTTTTTTTAAGAAATAGCCTTTTATAGAGCTATTGACTCGATAAGCATGCTCCAGATGCGTCCAAAAAGATCATAAAACTATTAAATCGTTCAATTTAGAATGATAGGCTCGTTTGGCAATTCATTTTTGTTATCTATTTTCGAGTTAGCATAATAATGATCTAATACCTGTCCAATCTCACCAATTCCGCTTTTGATGGCATCTATGTACTGTTTTCGAGCAAGTTGATAGACTATACCTTGACAAATCTGATTCCAAATCTCAGTTTGAGTCGCATTTTTAAGACCACGATCAATTACAATCTCAACTTTGCGCTCACAAAGATTCAAATAAAGCAGAACCCCACTATTCAATTCAGTATCCCATACACCTAATTCAGCAAATAGCTGCTGAGCACGTAGCCGTGTGTTCTGATGATAAGCCTGTGAACATGGTATATGCCCTTCTATTACCACCTGAATTTCACCGACATGCCCTTTTTCGGCTTGCTGCACAGTTTGTGCAATATCCAAGCGATCTTTTTTATTAAAAAAACGATGCGCCGAAGAAATATAGAAAAAATGTTTGAACCAGCGTTTTAGACTAGGTTGTGCATATTCTTCCAGTTTCGATTGCGTAATGATTTCCGTTGTATCCGTCTTTGTCACCATGAACCTGATGCTCCTCCTCCACCAAAACTACCACCACCGCCACTATATCCGCCACCGCTTCCTCCACCAAAACCACCGCCACCTCGTCCCCTTCCAGATAGAAAAGCTTGAAAAATAAGCTGAGCTAGTGAGGTAATCAGTAAAAAGAAAATACCAAAACCAAGCAATAAGCTCATCAAAATACCTGCACCATTTAAAAGTCCAGCAGCAGCCGCGGTAACGCCAGCTGTAGCAGCGCTTAAACGATTGCCAACAATGAATGAACCGACAACACCGGCTATAAGGATAAATAGCGCCATAGTTAGCGTATTATCTTTCGCTTGTTGCTCACGTAAAGCTTGTTCATGACGGTCTTTTAATTCTTGGGCAGCCTGTTGAGCAATTTCTGGATCTTGATTCACAATACGGCTAATTTCATCCAAACCTGATGAGATTCCTTGTGCATACTGACCTTGTTTAAAAGAGGGTGTGATCTGATTACGAATAATGCGACTAAGAACCACATCAGGTAAAACACCTTCAAGACCATAGCCTGTTAGAATCTGAATTTTGCGATCATTGACTGCAATTGCCATCAACAAACCATTATCTCGCTTCGCTGAACCTAACTGCCATTTTTCGCCTGTACGCAAAGCAAAATCAAAAATAGCTTCTTGTCCTGTGGTTGGGACAATAATCACCCCAATCTGAGCTTTACCCTGCTGATACAATGTCAGTATTTTTTGATTGAGTTGCTGTGTTTCCGCCTCACTTAATATTTTGGCTTGATCTATGATGGGCTGATTTAATGTCGGTAAACCGCGGATTGATTCACCCTCAGCCATATCATTGGCAACTTGCGGTAAAATAGGTGTTTGTTGTGCTGTAGTGTTTGGTTGTGATTGATTTTGTTGTGGCTGCTGAATCATTTTACCTGCAACAACTAAATCAGTTTCATCCGTTGCAGTCGCAACCTCAGCCCAAACTGTATGTTGAAAAAATAGTGTTACAAAAACAATCATGAGAACAGCCGAAAGCTGCTTAAGTTTCTGTGTAATTTTTCCCAACATATGGCAACTCCAAACCCATCAAGAACAATTTCAAATCTTAATTAAATGAAACTGTTGGCGCTTGCTGCGCAGATTGCTCTGCTTTAAAGTTCTCTTTGGTTTTCATACCAATGACTTTTGCTGTCATTGCTTGTGGGAACTGACGCACATATGAATTGTAATCTTGCACTGTCGTAATATAGCGATTACGAGCAACCGCAATTCGATTTTCTGTACCTTCCAATTGTGCTTGTAAATCACGGAATTGTTCATTGGCTTTTAAATCTGGATAATTTTCAGAAACAGCAATCAAACGAGATAATGCACCTGTTAATTGACTTTGTGCTTGTTGATATTTTTCGAATAGCGCTGGATCTTCTAAAACTTCTTTATCCACTTTTAAACCCGCAACATTAGAACGAGCTTGCGTAACCTCTGTGAGGACTTGTTCTTCATGTTTAGCATAGCCCTTAACCACATTGACAAGATTGGGAACAAGGTCAGCACGACGTTGATATTGGTTTTGTACTTCTGACCATGAAGCACTCACAGCTTCATCTTTCACTTGCAAAGTATTATATCCACAACCTGTGAACAACAAGGTGCTTGTTAATACGGTTGCTAATGCGGTTTTCTTAATAACTTTCATAAAAATTTATCCTCAGGTTTTTCTTTATATTTTTTCAATAATTCATTGTAGTGTGATTTTTTGTTCGCTGTGTAACATTTATTTGTTGAAATCTTTATATCATTGCATAGAATCATCTGAGAAGTGTAACCGTTGTACTGTAACCCCCAATGCCTTGGGAAGATTTAAATAATTTTCTCTGAATTTGCATTTACAAGAGCCATCTTTATTGCCTGCACAATTTCCTGATTGGTCTTCGAGTATCATGCTGAAAAATGATCAGCGACAGGGCAAAAAGCTTACAAGATTTGCTAAAACTACCAAAAAGATAAGATGAAAAAAATAAAGCCTGCTTGAGCAGGCTTTATCGCAATCAAACTAAAAAGATGAATTAGACACCTAAATAATCCAAAATACCTTCTGCTGCTTGGCGGCCTTCCCAAATTGCAGTCACAACAAGGTCTGAACCACGCACCATATCTCCGCCAGCGAAGATTTTTGGATTAGATGTTTGGAATTTAAATTCTTGTTGTTCTGCCGCAACAACACGACCTGAACCATCTAAACTTACATTTGCAGAACCAAACCAATCAGCAGGACTTGGACGGAAACCAAATGCAAGTAATACCGCATCTGCTGGTAAAATTTCTTCAGAACCCGGAACAGGTTCAGGACTACGACGACCACGGCTATCAGGCTCACCCATTTGGGTAGTGACCACTTTAACACCAGTCACTTTGCCATTCTCGCCCACAATCTCGATCGGTTGGCGATTGAATAGGAATTTTACACCCTCTTCATAGGCATTCTTCACTTCGCGCGCAGAACCCGGCATGTTGCTTTCGTCACGACGGTAAGCACATGTCACATCATGCGCACCTTGGCGTAATGAAGTACGGTTACAGTCCATTGCAGTGTCACCACCACCCAGAACAATCACTTTCTTACCATCAACACTGATGTATTCGCTTGGATCTTTTTCCCAACCTTGGCAACGATTGACGTTAGCAATTAAGAAATCTAGGGCATCGTAAACACCATCAAGATCTTCGCCAGGGAAACCACCTTTCATGTAGGTATAAGTTCCCATCCCCATAAATACGGCATCGTATTCAGCAAGGAGTTGTTCAATCGTTACATCAACACCGATTTCAGTATTTAAGCGGAATTCGATACCCATCCCCGTGAAGATTTCACGACGACGTTTCATCACATCTTTTTCCATTTTAAATTCTGGAATACCAAATGTAAGTAAACCACCAATTTCAGGGCGTTTATCAAATACAACTGGTTTCACACCGCCACGGGCAAGAATATCAGCACAGCCTAAACCTGCTGGACCCGCACCAATGATGGCCACTTTTTTATTGGTCCATTTCACGCCAGACATATCTGGACGCCAGCCCAAAGCGAACGCTGTATCATTAATATATTTTTCTGCATTACCAATCGTGACTGCACCAAAGCCGTCATTTAAGGTACATGCACCTTCACACAAACGGTCTTGCGGACAAACACGACCACAAACTTCTGGCAAGGTATTGGTTTGATGGCAAAGTTCAGCCGCTTGGAAAATTTGACCTTCTGCAATCAGCTTTAACCAGTTTGGAATATAGTTATGTACTGGGCATTTCCATTCACAATACGGGTTACCACAGCCTAAGCAACGGTGCGTTTGATTCGCAGCAACTTCCGCAGTAAAGGGTTTATAAATTTCCACAAACTCTGCTTTGCGGACAGTAATATCTTTTTTCTCTGGATCTTGGCGTGCTACATCCAGAAATTGAAAGTCATTATTGAGGCGTTCTGCCATGTCTCTCTCCGTGGGTAGGCGCAGTGGTGTCCTTCACCTCTGCACCTGCCTATGTCTTTGCAGTCGTGGAATTATTGTGGATCAGCTTGGGTTGTTTTCAAAAGCGATTGCAAATTAGCAGCTTTTGGTTTTACAAGCCAGAACTTACGACTATAGAAGTCGAACTCATTACGGATTTTATACGCCCAAGCACTTCCTGTCTCTTGAATATGTTCATCAAGAATACGGAGGAGGTTTTCTTTATGATCTTCCATCGCCTCAGTCGAGATACGATTTAAGTCAATCAACTCATGGTTATAGTAGTCAACAAAGTCGTTATCAAGGTCAAGTACATAAGCGAAACCGCCTGTCATACCCGCACCAAAGTTATGACCAACTTTACCTAAGACAGTTACCACACCACCTGTCATATATTCACAGCAGTGATCGCCAGCACCTTCAATGACTGCAAAAGCACCTGAGTTACGAACAGCGAAACGCTCACCCGCAGTACCCGCAGCAAATAACTTACCGCCAGTCGCACCATACAAACAAGTGTTACCGATGATTGCAGTATTTTGTGTTTGGAACGGTGAACCTTTTGGTGGGAAGATCGACACACGACCACCCGCCATACCTTTACCCACGTAATCGTTTGCATCACCTTCAAGTTTGATATGCAGACCACCTGCGTTCCAAACACCAAGTGACTGACCAGCTGTACCAACAAGATTCATCACAACTGGGCTGTTTTCCATCCCTAAGTTGCCGTAGCGACGTGCGATCTCACCTGAAATACGTGCGCCAATTGAACGATCACAGTTACCAACAGTGAAATTAAATGAACCGCCTGTACCTGCTTCAATCGCTGGTAGCATTTCAGCAACCATTTTCTCAGCCAATACACCTTTATCAAATGGCGCATTACCTTGAACTTGGCAATACTGAGCTTTGCCTTCAGCAGCAGGATGTGATGTCAATAATGCACTGAGATCAAGATGCGCATGCTTTTCAGTTTCACCTGGTAAAACCTCAAGCAAATCAACACGACCAATCAAATCTTTGAGTGATGCAACACCTAAAGCAGCCAACCATTCACGTGTTTCTTCAGCAATAAACTTGAAGAAGTTGATCAGCATTTCTGGTTCGCCAATATAATGCTCTTGACGTAAATGGTCTTGCTGTGTTGCGACACCAGTTGCACAGTTATTCAAGTGACAGATACGTAGGTATTTACAGCCTAATGCGATCATTGGCGTAGAACCAAAACCAAAGCTTTCAGCACCTAAAATTGCAGCTTTAATAACATCTAAACCTGTTTTTAAACCACCATCCGTTTGAACACGAACCTTACCACGCAAGTCATTGACACGAAGTGCTTGATGCGCTTCACTTAAACCAAGTTCCCAAGGCGAGCCCGCATGGTGAATCGATGAAAGTGGAGATGCTGCTGTACCACCGTCATAACCTGAAATGGTAATAAAGTCAGCGTATGCTTTTGCCACACCAGCCGCAATCGTTCCAACACCTGGCTCTGATACTAGTTTTACCGATACCATCGCTTGAGGATTGACTTGCTTCAAGTCAAAGATCAATTGTGACAAATCTTCAATTGAGTAAATGTCATGATGCGGAGGCGGAGAAATCAAAGTCACACCCGGTACTGAGTAACGTAAACGTGCAATTAAGCCATTCACTTTACCACCTGGTAACTGACCACCTTCACCTGGTTTCGCGCCCTGTGCCACTTTAATCTGCAACACTTCAGCAGAGGTTAAGTACGCAGGAGTTACACCAAAACGACCTGATGCAATCTGTTTGATTTTCGAGTTACGAATCGTACCGTAACGTGCAGGATCTTCACCGCCCTCACCAGAGTTCGAACGACCACCAATCGTATTCATCGCAATTGCAATTGCTTCATGTGCTTCTGGAGATAATGCACCCAAAGACATTCCCGCAGAATCAAAACGAGGTAGAATCTCTTCAATCGTTTCAACTTGATCAATCGCAATCGAATCGGTTGTTTTTAACTTGAATAAGTCACGAATCGTAGCAACTGGACGGTTGTTTACTAGCTCAGCATATTCTTTGAAGTCTTGATATTGACCTGAACGAACCGCTTTATGCAATGAGTTAATCACATCAGGGTTGAACGCATGGTACTCTTTACCGAATACGAATTTGAGTAAACCACCCTGATCAATTGGCTTGCGATTTGACCAAGCTGTGCTTGCCAATTTTTTCTGGTCATTTTCTAAATCAGCGAAAGTCGCACCTTGGATACGACTTGGTACGCCAAGGAAACATTTATCCACGACTTCAGATGACAAACCTACTGCTTCAAACAGTTGGCCGCCACGATAAGAAGCAACTGTCGAGATCCCCATTTTAGAAAGAACTTTTAATAGACCTTTCTCAATCCCTTTACGGAAGTTTGCTTGCGCATAAATTGGGTCACCCAATAATTCGCCTTTCGCAACCAAATCATTAATCACGTCATAAGCTAAATACGGGTAAATTGCTGTCGCACCAAAACCTAGCAGTACTGCAAATTGATGTGGATCACGTGCAAAACCTGTCTCAACCAAAATATTTGCATCAGTACGTAAACCAACTTGAATTAAGTAATGATGTACTGCACCAGTTACCAATACTGAGTTTGCTGGCAAGAAACCTTCGCGAATATTTTTATCGGTCAAAACGATTAAAGTTTTACCATCACGAACAGCTTGTGCAGCTTCTTCACAAATACGTGCAACTGCGGCTTGTAAACCTTCGGTTTCTGCATAATTCAGATTGATATCAGCAACAGCATAACCCGCACGTTCTTTTTCAACATCACGAAGCTGCTGCATTTTTGAATGTGACAATACAGGGCTTGAAATAATGATGCGGTCAGCGTGTTCAGGACCCTGTTCAAACACATTTTGCTCACGACCCAAACATGTTTCCAATGACATTACGATTGATTCACGTAATGGATCGATTGGTGGGTTAGTCACTTGCGCAAACTGTTGACGGAAATAGTCTGATACATGGCGAACTTGACGAGACAAGACTGCCATTGGCGTATCATCACCCATTGAACCAACAGCTTCCTGACCACTTTCTGCGATTGGACGCAAAATCTGATCACGCTCTTCAAATGTCACCATAAACATTTTTTGAGCCGCTTTTAATGCATCACCAGTTAAACCCTGATCACTCAATTGTTCTTCAAGCTGAGGATCTGCTTTCAAACGAATCGCATGGTCACGCAACCATTCACGATACGGACGCATGTTTTTAAGGTGATTGCTGACATCTTTCGTATCAAGCACTTTGCCTGTCAAAGTATCTACAACTAAAATTTGACCAGGACCAACACGACCTTTAGACACAACATCTTCTGGTTCATAACCCCATACACCAATCTCTGATGCAAGCGTGATGTAATCATTTTTGGTGATCACCCAACGTGCAGGGCGTAAACCATTACGATCCAACATACAAATCGCGTGACGACCATCTTGGATCACAAGACCTGCTGGACCATCCCAAGCTTCCATATGCTTAGAGTTAAATTCATAGAATGCACGTAGATCAGCATCTAAAGTTTCAACATTCTGCCATGCTGGTGGAACCAACATACGAAGTGCACGGAATAAATCCATGCCACCACCAACTAAGATTTCAAGCATATTATCTAAGCTTGAAGAATCCGAGCCAGTACGGTTAACAATTGGATTTAGTTCAGTTAAGCCTGGAAGTAATGGGTTTTCAAATTTTGGCGTACGAGCCAGTGCCCAGTTACGGTTTGCAGTAATGGTGTTAATTTCACCATTGTGTGCAAGATAACGGAAAGGCTGAGCCAATGGCCAACGCGGTAATGTGTTGGTTGAGAAGCGTTGATGGAATACAACGATATGTGATTTTAGACGCTCGTCTGCCAAATCAGTGTAGAAGTCAGCAATTGCTGCCGGCATCATTAAGCCTTTATATGTGATAACAGTTGTTGCAAGTGTTGTCACATAGAATAATGGGTCGTTTTGTAATTGTTGTTCTGCACGGCGACGAGCTAAAAATAACTTGCGGTTAAATTCAACTTCAGTCAAACCCATTGGGCAGTTCACTAAAATTTGTTCAAATGCTGGGAGTGATTGTAATGCAATTTCACCTAAAGCATCATTATTTGTTGGTACAACACGCCATGCCGCAACCGTTAAACCTTCTGCTGCAATTTCTTTATTTAAAATGTTCTTTGCATTTTGAGCTAAAGCAGGGTCAATATTCAAAAATACTGTGCCTGCAGCAAAAATCTCAGTTAGATTACTGCCTAGCTTCTGAGCTTCTTCACGGAAAAATTGTTTTGGCATTGCCAATAACAATCCGCAACCATCTCCTGTTTTACCATCCGCGGCAATACCACCACGGTGCGTCATGCAACTTAAACTGTGAATCGCAGTTTCGACCAGATGATGGCTTGATTCACCCTTCATATGGGCAATCAGACCAAAACCACAGTTATCCTTAAACTCATCAGGCTGATATAAGCCTTGAGCGGGAGCTACAGTATTAGGCGATGGCATGTGCATAGCGTACCCTTCTTTCAACATGGCTCTTTCGAGCAACAAACAATCAATTCATTTTCTGCGATATTGCCGATCAACTCATATAAAGTTCAATGCTTCGCAAAAACATTTTTCCTGGCGGATTTGCAATATACGCCTTTCTTTAAGAAGAAACAGCGTACTCAAGCATATAAAGTGTTTTCAGTTATTACACCTTCACCAATGTTTGTAAAGCACAAAAACTTTCCATTTCACTAAATTAATTGGGTGTTTAGTGTGAAAAAGTGCAATGAGCAGATAAATTAGCACCACAAGGAAGCAAAAAACATACCAATTAATTGTAAATTTACTAAATCATTAAAAAAATTAAAATAACCTTAATTTATAATAGACTAAAGCTATATCTTATCAGGTTTTTTTGCACCAAAATAATTCATTTCGCCTTAAAAAAGCGCCAATAATGCTCAAAATTAGTGCAATACTAATTGAATGGATCTACCACATCGCGTTTAGAAGAATCTGAATTTTCTTTCAATTTTTCAGGGTTTTGTGTTGAAGATTGGCTTTGTTTGACGTTTACCACGTTACCTTGAGCATCACGCTGTGTGACTGTTGTCTGAGTTGCTATTGCAGGATCAACTGCTGGCTTTTCTGAACTAACACCCAAACTGCCTTGTGAAACCACCGCCCCTGCAGCCAACAAACTCTCGTCCAATTTAGGTAGCGCTGCGGGTTTTAACTGAATATCATAAAGCTGATTTGTCGCTGTTTTTAATTCATCAAACCCTAAATCATTCACAAACTCTGCATATTTTGATAATTGCTGGGCTTTAGGTTGCACGGATTGCGGAAGTACCAAATTCAATTGAGCAAACTGATGATTTGCTTCCTCCATATTCGGTGACATACCATAAACAAGAACATATTGTTCTGCCTGATCTTCCCCAGTTAAGCGGAAATAAATAAACTTTTTCCGATCTAATCGACTCAACAAAAAATTTTTAACAATTGCTTCATCTGAACTACGAAAGATTTCCATCGTCCATTTTTGCTGATTTTCTTTAATAAATTTAGTGCCACGAAATTCTGGTGCATGCTCATTAGAAACAACAACTCTGGTTGTTAAATCTAGCGGCTTCACCTCATTAGAAAAGGCACCTAGATGAGCAGTTGCAGTCACTTTTTCAGGTTGAATTTGAACTTCAGTTTTAGCTGGTTGATCTACCTCAACCAAAGCATCTCCATCAGTAATTCCCCAAAAGACCAATGCAGCAATCAAGCATACAATTGCAAGCGTGAGCCAACTGTATTGTTGAATATTTTGCCAGATTGATCTAGAAATAAACATATTTTTCTCAATATATTGATTATGAAGATTGGTTCGCAAGAATCGTTTGCTTCATTAAATCCACATCAAAATCTTTGGTAATGATCGCTTGGCCTAACTTTTTAAGTAAAACCAAACGTAATTGGCCATTGAGCACTTTTTTATCATGCGACATATAAGCCAAAAATTCGTCAAGTGGAATCTGTGGACATGATATCGGTAAATGGGCACGTAGAATAATTCTTTTTGTACGCTCAACATCTTCAGCAGATATCCAACCTAGACGGTGTGACAAATCTGCCGCCATGACCATACCTGTTGCAACCGCTTCACCATGTAACCATACCCCATAACCTAGATAGGATTCGATTGCATGCCCAAAAGTATGCCCTAAATTTAGAAGTGCACGCTCACCCTGCTCTTTTTCATCATTAGCCACAATTCTAGCTTTATGTGCGCATGAGCGATAGACTGCTTCTGCGAGTAAATTCGCATCACGTGCAACAAGCGCATCCATGTTCTGTTCTAACCATACTAGAAAATCCACATCGCCTAGTAATGCATATTTAATCACTTCAGCCAAACCAGCAGAAAGTTCACGATCTGGTAAAGTATCAAGCTGTGCCATATCCGCTAATACAACTTGAGGTTGCTGAAACGCACCCAACATGTTTTTACCTAAAGGATGATTGATTCCTGTCTTCCCACCCACACTTGAATCAACTTGAGATAATAATGTAGTTGGTACTTGAATAAAATTCACTCCGCGCTGGAAACAAGCAGATGCAAAACCAGCCATATCTCCAATAACACCACCGCCTAATGCAAGCACTGTGCAATCACGATTAAAACCTGATTCCAAAAGCGCATCAAAAATTAAATTCAAATGTTCAATGTCTTTAAATTGCTCACCGTCGGGTAAAATACATTGTGCAATCTGTTTATCTAACTGGCGTAATCCATCAGCATAATGTTGCAAATATAATGGTGCGACGGTTGTATTGGAAACCAACATCACTTGTCGACCATGAATATATGGCGCTAGCAAATCTCTGGGATTTAAATTACTTCCAATAAAAATAGGATAGCGACGATCACCCAATTCAACATGTAGTGTTTGCATAAAATTAGACCAACAAGAAAATTACTAAATTTGTTTAGATAAAATAAGCTGTAGAATTTTTTGCGCTAAATCTCGCGCTGCACCCTGATTTGTTTCAACAATGAAATGCGCAACCTCACGATAAAGTGGATCTCGCACAGTTAACAAATCTCTTAATTTCTTTTCTGGGTTTTCTACTTGCAACAATGGACGATTCTTATCGCGATGAGTTCGCTGTAGCTGAAGCTCTACAGGAGTATATAGATAAACAACGATACCTCGCTGTTTTAAAAACTTTCGATTTTCCGATTGTGTTACCGCACCACCACCAGTCGCCAAAACAAGGGCAGAACGTGCAGTTAGGTCATTTAACACATTAGTTTCACGTGCTCGAAAACCAGATTCACCCTCTTTTTCAAAAATCCAAGGGATTGTAGCACCTGTTTTACGCTCAATTTCATGATCACTATCAATGAATTCACGCCCCAACAATTCTGCTAAATGTCGACCAACTGTTGTTTTCCCTGCCCCCATTGGCCCTACCAAATAAATATTTGGTAGGGTTTCAAACGCTTTGCCTTGCAACGCGCCACCTATATTAATTGCGATTATTCAAAATATATTAATGATTTCTCGTCAAAGTGTCATTAACAATTCTTGGTGTCACAAAAATAAGTAGTTCACGTTTATTGTCTGTCTTTTTATCATTACGAAAGAGCTTACCAATGTAAGGTAGATTTCCTAAAAAAGGCACTTTGGTTTGTTTGTTTAAATTTTCTTGCTCAAAAATACCCCCAAGTACAACTGTTTCACCATTATTAACTAGAACATTTGTATTCAACATATTCTTATTAAAGTAGAATTGTCCTTGTGGTGTTACACCAGCAATACTATCTTTTTTAATATCAAGATTCATTTGAACTTTTCCATCTGGCGTAATACTCGGTGTTACATCCAAACTTAATACAACATCTTTGAATTCTATTTTTGGTGAAGCATTTGCTCCAGTACCAGTTGAAGATGAGAAAGGAATTTGCGAACCGGATTCGATTTTTGCAGTCTGTTTATCTGCTGTAAGCACTTTAGGCGTTGAAATTACCTCACCATAACCATCAGCTTGAACAGCAGACAACTCTAAATCTAGCATAAAATCAGACAGGCTAATCAAACCAAATGCAATCCGACTTGCACCAGCTGTTGTTGCTCCCAAATTAACATTTAGGTTATTAGGACGTTCAATTTCATATTTCCAACCACCAGTGTCACTATCTTTAGTAGGTTTTCTTAAGTTCCATAAAGTAGTATCACTCCCACCTACTAACAAGTCATTATTACTGGTAATACCTTGCGATAAAACACCCCATTTAACACCCATTTCTTTCGTAAAATCGGTACTTGCACTCACAATACGCGCTTCTATCATAACTTGTTTTACTGAGACATCTAACAAATCAATCAATTTTCGAATTTTGTCAATATTAAGTGCAGTATCATTAACAATTAAAGTATTTGTACGAGTATCTGCCACAGCACTGCCACGAGAACTTAATAGACTTTCTAAAGCTAATGAGTCCGAGTTAGCTGTTCTATTTGATGTTCCACCTTTACCATCACGAGACTCTTCAATTAACTTGAGTACATCTGCGGCTTTTGCATAACTCAACTTAATATATTCTGTTTGTATTGGAGAAAGCTTAATACTTTGTGCAATAGCTTTTGCCTCCTCTTCTTCAGATTTTATTAATTCTGAGACTGGGGCAATCCACATTACATTGCCATTACGACGTTTATCTAAATTCTTGGTCTTAAGAACAATATCTAAAGCTTGATCCCAAGGTACATCTTTCAGACGTAAAGTAATATTGCCTTGAACCGTATCGGCTGCGACCATATTTATACTAGTGAAATCTGCCAGTAACTGCAGAACTCGACGTACTTCGATATCCTGAAAGTCTAAGGATATTTTATTTCCAGTATAGACTTGCGCTTTAGCCTTCGCAGGAGACTTATCTTCAGGACGCTTAAGACTAATCGTTAATTTATTTTCCGCTTGGTAAGCCATATATTCATAACTACCAGCAGACTGAATGGTGATCACACCATTTCCTTTATCATTATAAGCATCTACACTTGCGACAGGTGTAGCAAAATCGTTGGTATTTAAACGACGAGCTAAATGCGTTGGAATTTTATTTCCCATCGTTCTAATAACAATTTTACTTCCCTGTTGCTGCACATCTACAGGTGTATTACTACCCAATAGATCAACAACAACTAATCCTTCACCTTGAGCACCGCGCTGGAAACCAATATTTGATACACCTTGCTGTGGTTGTCTGACAACCGTAGCATTACGAACAGCGTTTACTGGTTGAACTGCATTTATTTTAAGAATAAACGTGTTCCCTTCAACACGTGTCGTAAATGCTCCTGCCTCTTTTAAATTGACCACTAAACGTGAACGTTGATCATCTGCTGCAAGGTCTATAGATGATGCTTCAGCAGTTGATACAGAGATCGATTTTTGTTTTAGATTTTGTTGTGCCTTATCAAAATCTAAAATCAATCTTGAGGGTTGCTCTAATTGATATGCCTGTGGTTGTGGTGGCAGACCATCAAACATCACACGGATTTCTGTACCTTGGTCAGCCAAACTCATTGGAACAATATTCGTCATACTCACCTGTGCAGATGCAACTTGCATAATTGCAATTGCGACTGCACCCATTGAAAATTGACGGAATGCATGGCTCATAGTCTTGACTTCCCCAAATAAAGAATTTGTAAACTGTTTTTTCATTGTTATTCCCTTAATCCTAAGATATTGGCCCAATTAAAACGAGCGTCCGTGGTCTTTCAACATAACCCTCTCGCCCATCTGGCACAATCTCCACTAAATCAATTTGAGTCGGGTTGATCTTAATGATTCGCCCTTGGTTCATACCCAAATAACTACCAACCTGTACACGCTCAATCTGACCATCTGGTGTTTGAATCAAGGCGATCGTGTCATTATGCTTACCACGCATACTACCTTTCATATTCAAGGCTTCAAGAGCATAACTCTCTAAAGGTTGTGACTGCCGGTTAAGGTTAGGATAAACACGCTTACCTGCCATAATTTTTAATTCAGCAGCTAATGAACTTGGCATAAACGGACTTTTCAACTGGTGCGATGCGTAATTAAATAATGGTACTGGAGCAAATACAGGAGCAGGTTCGATAGGTAACGGTTGTTGATTACGAATATCAGCCATCTGTTGATTTACAGCATCAATACGAGAATCACAACCAACCAAGCTAATTGTAATAAATAGAGTAGATATTATTTTATAATTATTCATCAGTGCTGCCCTCCTTGAACTGCTGGAGTTGTCGTTGTAGCTGGTTGAGTCATAGATTCTTTCTCAACTTGCTCTTCAGGACTAATATAACGATATGTTTTTGCTTTAATTGAGTAGTTTACGACAGGAATGTCTGAAGCCTTTAACGAATCTGCTTTTCCAGCTTCAACAACAAAATCATGCAACGTTACGATGCGCGGCAATGCAGCAATCCCTGTAACAAAAGCACCAAAGGCGTGATAATCACCTGTAGCTTCGATACTAATTGGCTGCTCAATAAAAAACTCTTGCTTTACTTCATTTTCTAAGCGGATATTTTTAAACTTTAATCCAGAGTTCACACCAGTTAAATTAATATCTTCAACTAAACTTGGAATTTCAGTTTCTTTCGGTAGTTGTTCTAATTGTTGATTGAAATTTGCTTCCATTTCTTGTAATTGAGCTTGATATTGCTGCAAATTACGTAATTTAGAATCTTTTTCTTTAAATTCATTTAATAAATTTTGCTCTTGTGCTTGCGCGCTGGTTATATTGTCAAGTTGTTTTTTAATGACAATAAAATATCCTAGAGCAATAACTGCTAGAAAAACGAAAATCCAACAAGTGATTTTTACAGATAGAGGCCACCCCCCATAATTATTCATATCCAACGTATTAAACTGTTGGAAAAATTGCTCGAACGTCATCTTCTTTTTCTTTACAACAGCGACTTCCTGATTTAAATCATCCGATTTTTCTAAGTTCATTTTGTCACCCCTGCTGTCCCTGATGCTGCTGCTTCTAAAGTTGAGTCAGCTTCAGCTGTTGTCCCTATCTCCCCCAAATCGACAGTAACCAGAAAACTACCATAATTTTCTTCGATTCGAGGAACTAAAGAGCTTGTTGTTTTATCTTTTTTATCATCTGCCGCCAAGAAAGAATTCATAAACGCGTTACGATACCAAGGTGAAGCTTCTAGATTTCTCAAAAGCTCAGCAACGGTATTTGGACTTTCTGCTTTACCCTCAATGGTAAATTTATCACCTGTACGGGTAAATTTTGTCAAATACATTGTAGGTGGTGTTACTCGCACTAGCTCATCAACCAAACGCACTGTAATAGGACGCTGTCCTTGTAAGCCTTGAATCAACTTCATACGCTCAATGATTGCATTACGTTGTTCTTGCAAACCATCTAATGACTTAAGTTGAGTATCTAAATTCTGATTAGTACTTACAATTAGCTGATTTGCCTGCTCCTGATCATTCAGTTTATGGTCAAAGTACATCCACCCAGAAAAAACTGATACTACGCCTAATGCTGCTACCCCAGCACAAAATGCAACGAACTGTTTCTTTTTTTGTTCTCTTAGCTCATCACGCCAAGGGAGTAAGTTAATCTTTGCCATTAATCAAAACTCCTCAATGCTAAACCACATGCAACCATCAATGAGGAAGCATCATTTTCAATTTTTTTAATATCAATCTGCGGAGAAAAGCCCATTTGTAAGAATGGATTGGAAATGGTGACGCGATAACCTAGTTTTTGTTGTAACAACTTGGCTAAACCAGGAATATTGGCATTACCACCTGCCAATAAAATATGATCAATCTCATTGAATTGTGATGATGAAAAGAAAAACTGAAGTGAGCGAGCTGCCTGTTGAACTACGGCATCTAAAAAGGGTTCGAGCACTTCCGTATCATAGTCGTCAGGCAGTGTTCTTTCTTTTTTCGCACGCCCAGCCTCTTCAAAAGACAAACCGTAACGGCTCTGAACATCCTGGGTTAGCTGTCGACCACCAAATACCTGTTCACGTGTATAGATAATTTTACCTTTCTGCATGACAGATAAGGTGGTCATAGTATGACCAATATCTAAAATACCAACTGTGTTTGCACCTATTGGCAAAGTATCTGCGAATACACTGAAAGCACGTTCCATGGCATAACTTTCAACATCAGCAATTTTTGCAGATAAATTAGCCAGCTCAAGAACTTCTACACGTGTGTCAACATTTTCTGTACGCGTTGCCACTAACAATACATTTACACGATTTGGGTTTGCTAATTTGTCAGGTAAGACTTCAAAATCTAGACTTACTTCATCCAATGGGAACGGAATGTATTGCTCAGCATCCATACGAATTTGAACTTCTCGTTCATCGGCTGTCATATCTGCATCCATTTCAATGATTTTATTAATCACCATTGAAGTTGGCACAGCTATAGCCACATTCCTCGTATGTGGATTAGCAAGGTTAACGACTCTTTCAAGCGCGTCACCAACTGCTTCTGGATTGATGATGCTTTTTTCTACGACACTGTTTTCAGGCAGTGGCATCACAGCATAGCTTTCAACCCAATATCTACCGTTCTTTACAGAGAGCTCCAATAACTTAACAGTTGTCGAACTAATATCGACACCCACTAACCCCTTATTTGGTTTACGATATAACCTGAGCACAGTACATTCTTATTTATTTTTTTATCCCCAAAAATACAACTCACTAATTTGTTTTGGTCTTTAATTGATACGGATACAATATCTCATCTAACAATCCGTAAGGCTAAAGGATATACTGACCATAATTAGTTTGCCATTCGCTCTTATTAAAACTTACTTATTATGAAAAAGCTATCCAGTTCTGGTATTGTTCGTCCATTTTTTTTGATGCTTATTATTATATTAGTCTCACTTCCAATGGGATTTTATGGCATGTATCTCTATCTAGCACCCTCTTTGCCTGATATGAGTTCATTAAAAAAGGCACCTTTACTAAAACCATTGCAAGTTTACACGGCAGATAATAAGTTAATTGCAGAATATGGCGGCAAACTTTCCATTCCAGTGAAATACGAACAGATTCCACCAGCGTTTATCCATGCATTTCTAGCAGCAGAAGATTCGTCATTTTTTGAACATAATGGGATTAGTTTTAAGGGCTTGGGGCGAGCACTAACAGAATCTATTACAGGGTCAGATGTACAAACTGGTGGTTCAACCATTACAATGCAGGTAGCAAAAAACTATTATTTGAGTCCAGAACGAACACTTAAACGCAAACTAACTGAAGTTTTTCTCGCTCGCAAAATCGAGCAAAATCTCACCAAACAAGAAATTCTAAGCTCATACGTCAATAAGATCTTCTTAGGCAAAAATGCTTACGGAATTGCTGCAGCTGCACAAATCTATTACAACAAAAATATTAATCAACTTACCATTGCGCAAATGGCAATGATTGCAGGATTACCGAAAGCACCATCAAAATACAACCCTGTCGTCAACCCTGAACGCGCGCTTGAACGCCGGAATTGGATTTTAGGGCGTATGCTACAACTTGGCTATATTAATCAGAGTCAATATCAAAAAGCTGTTGCTGAGCCAATCAACCTGAATATGATTGATCGCTCTGTCAGTAATGTTTTCCCGTACGTTGGCGAAATGGTTCGTTCAGAATTGGTTGAAAACTTTGGCGAGCAAGCAATTGATTCAGGATATAAGGTATATACAACGATTGATAGTAACCGTCAACGTTACGCTGAAGAATCAATTCAAGACGGTTTAGAAGCCTACGATCGCCGCCATGGTTGGCGTGGACCAGAAGCACATGACAAACCTCTTAACCAGTTTGTCCCATATGCAAATACCTATCCAGCACAAGTCATAAAAGTGCATAACAAGTCTTTTGATGCTTTGATGCAAGATGGCTCAACAGTTACGGTAAATTGGGCAGGAATGTCATGGGTTCGCCCTTATCGGAATGCGAACAGTGTAGGCGGCGCTATGTCGAATGCTTCACAAATCGTTAAAGTGAAAGATATTATTCGATTACGCCCCAATGAAAACAAAACCGTTTGGTCTTTAGTACAGGTTCCTAAAGTTCAAGGTCAATTGATTGCATTGAATCCAAATGATGGCTCCATAGAAGCTGTTGTTGGCGGCTATAGTTTTTATCAATCGAAGTTTAACCGTGCGTTACAAGGGTGGAGACAACCAGGTTCAACTATTAAACCATTTGTTTATGCATTGGCACTTGAACGTGGCATGACACCTTATAGCATGGTGAATGATAGCCCCATCAGTATTGGTAAATGGTCTCCAAAAAACTCCGATGGACGTTACTTAGGCATGATTCCTTTACGTCGTGCATTATATTTGTCAAGGAATACGGTTTCTGTCCGTTTATTACAAACTGTGGGAATTGAACGCACACGCCAACTATTTATGGATTTTGGATTACAAGAAGATCAAATTCCTCGTAACTACACAATCGCATTAGGAACACCTCAAGTACTCCCTGTGCAAATGGCTACAGGCTATGCCACTTTTGCAAATGGCGGTTATCGCATTCAGCCCCATTTTATTAAACGAATAGAAGATGCATCAGGCAAAGTAATTTATGAAGCAAATCCAGAATACGCTTGTATCCCTTGTATTAGTGATCCAAATGCCTATGCAACAGCCGATGCTATTCAAGAGCAAGATGCTGTAAATGAAATCACCAATGAAACTTTAGATGGTGTATCTGCCGCATCTGAAACTGTTACATCTAACTCTCAAACAGCCGCAACGACAAATAGTAATTATCGCCAAGCGCAACGCATTTTAAAATCTAGCTCAGCTTATGATATGGCTAATATTTTACGCGATGTGATTCAGCATGGTACTGGACGAGCAGCACTTAAAATCGGTCGTAACGATTTAGGTGGAAAAACAGGAACAACCAATGATGCCAAAGATGCATGGTTTGCAGGTTTTAATGGAAAATTAGTTGCAATCGCCTGGGTTGGTTTTGATCAACCTCGTACACTCGGTCGACGTGAATATGGCGGAGTTGCTGCTTTACCAATTTGGACGAATTTCATGGCGAATTCGCTTAAAGATACGCCATCAGCGTGGGTACATTTCGATAAAGATGCGAAAGATCCAATTTCATTCGACAAATTACAACTGGAGAAAAATGAGGGGCAAAAAGAATATCGTGCTTCCCCACCGTTGGCACGCCCACTTTATCGTCCTGCTCCTGTTGCACCAACTCGCTCCGCGCAAACTGACTTCTCAGATTTACCAGATACAGCACCATCTGATGAAGAGCAAATTATTGTTCCAGCGATGGAAACAGCATCACCCCAAAAAGAACATGATGGTATTGAAAATTTAATTAATAATATTCAATAAGTAAATTTAAAAGAAGCCATCAAATTGATGGCTTCTTTCTTTTTTGGAATACATAAATTTGAAAAGCGGCTGTCACTAAGAAATGCTGTTCTTGTTCTAAAATCATTCTTCGTTCAGGATTCGCTTTATAAGCATAAGGTGTCATAGCAATCAAATTTTTTAGCGCTTGTTGATCTAACTCGATTGCACTCTCGACAAGTTGTTGTTGCTGTAATTCAAATTGACCATCTAGCTGTTCTAAAAATTTTTCTGGTTCGTGTAAATTTACTTGCTCAAATAAAGCTTCACGCAACCTATAGAGATGTCGAGGTGCAGGTGTCACCACAATCAGATGACCATTCTCTTGAAGAACACGTGTGATCTCTTCTTGTGGAATTGGACTAAATAAACTAGTACATACGTCGATTGAATGACCCTGTACGGGCAATGTTGCACCCGTCCCAACAACCCAAGTGACTTTGGAGTTGAGTTTTGCAGCCCGTTGTACAGCTGTTTTAGCAATATCCACACCTATACAGTGTTGAGTATGCGCTTGCATCGCACTGGTGTAATAACCTTCACCACAACCAATATCTAAAATAGTTTTCGGCCTGAGCCGCTGCAACAGTTCAACAATCGCCTGCTGTAACGGCTGATAAGCACCTGTTTGCAAAAATTCACGACGAGCCAATACCGACTCTGCAGTATCCCCTGGTGTCTTACTATGCTTATGTTGTACGACATGCAGATTGACATAACCTTGTTTGGCGACATCATAATGATGGCCTTTTTCACAACGCCAAGAACGCTCAACCAAATTCAATGATTGGCGACAAACAGGACACATCAATAAATTCATCTATTTTCTCCAAACATAAAAAAAGCTGGTGATCACCAGCTTCTTTTTGAATCATGGTTTAACGCAACTTTAAGGTCATTAAGCCTAACACAACAAGGAAAATGGTAATAATCCAAAAACGAATAACAACCTGTGTTTCCTTCCAACCTTGTTTTTCATAATGATGGTGTAAAGGTGCCATCAAGAAAACGCGTTTATTCCGCATTCGTAATGAACCAATTTGTAAAAACACAGAAACAGCTTCCATTACAAAGACACCACCCATAATCGCAAAAACGATTTCTTGGCGGACCATAACAGCAATTGTACCTAGCATCGCACCAAGTGCCAAAGCCCCGACATCACCCATGAATACTTGAGCAGGATGCGCATTATACCAAAGGAAAGCCAAACCTGCGCCAACCATGGCTGAACACACCACCACCAGTTCAGAGGTATATTTTACATAGGAAATATGCAAATAATTGGCAAACCGAATATCACCTGATAAATAGGCAAATACACCCAAACCTGCTGCAACCATGACAATTGGCATAATTGCCAATCCATCCAATCCATCCGTCAGATTGACTGCATTTGACGCCCCATTAATCACTAAATAAGTGAAAACAATAAATGCTAAACCAAACGGCACCGCTGAAAGTGGAATGGAGAGATTCTTAAAGAATGGAATCAGCAAATCTAGCATATTTGCAGTATTCATTGGATTATCTTGTTGTTTTGCAATTAGATATAAAGCAATACCAGCACCTAATGATGCTACAGAAGTCCAAAAGAATTTTTTACGTGCAGGTAAACCAGCATTATCTTTATAACGAACTTTAATCCAGTCATCTGCCCAACCAACAGCACCAAAGACCACCATAACACCCAATACAATCCAAACATAAGGGTTTGATAAATCAGCCCATAATAAGGTACTAATACCAATTGAGAGCAGAATTAAGATCCCACCCATCGTTGGTGTTCCCATCTTCTTCGCATGATTTTCAGGAGCAAATGAGCTTACTGCCTGACCATATTTTAAGGCTTGTAATTTACGGATCATCACAGGCCCCAAAGCCAAGCCAATGGTCAAAGCAGTTAATACACTCAACAAAGAGCGTAATGTTAAATAACGAACCACTTGGAAAGAGCTGTTATAGCCTGCCAATTGTTCAAATAACCATAACAACATTTAAATCTTCTCCATCAAGTCAGCCATCAACGTTTCCATATGGGTATAGCGAGAACCTTTAAATAGGAAACTCATGTGCTGGGGTTGATGTGTCTCTACTAAACTCATTAAAAATGACAAAGCTTGCCCCTGATTCAGAAAAGCTTGTAATTTTTTACCGTATTGTGTGCTTCTTGCACCTTCTTGAGTGGCAGGTGAGAATTCACCCACTGCAACTACAAAATGAATACCTTGCATCGAAACCAAATCTCGGCCCAACAAATAATGTTGTTGCGCTGCTGTACTTCCAAGCTCACCAATATCCCCGATTACCATCACTTTAATGCCCGTTTGTTGAGCAAGAACTTCTGCTGCTGCACGCATTGAAGTTGGATTGGCATTATAAGTATCATCAATGAATAAGTGATTTTGGTGTTGAATAAAATTCAGACGCCCTTTGGCACCCTGTGCTTGTTCTAAGCCTTGTACAATATCATCAAGCGCAATCCCAATTGCCAAGGCAAATGCTGTTGCAGCAGTTGCATTTTGCACATTATGTGCACCTGCAAACGGTAGATCTACTGTACGGATACCCTGTGGAGTATGTAAATTGAATTTTGCTGATTGAGGATGTAATTCAACCTCTGTCGCAAACACATCGCCACCATCACCAAAACTCAACATTGAATGAGCTTGAGCATTTTCACGAATAGTCGCTGTAAAGTCATCATCAGCGGGAACAACCGATATTCCGTCAGGCAAAATATGTGCATAAATCTCCGACTTGGCACGACAAATTCCTTCACGCCCACCAAATTCACCCAAATGCGCCGTACCAATATTCAAAATCCCCGCCACATGTGGCTGCACCAGATTCGAGGTGTAATCAATTTCACCTTGGTGACTGGCACCCAACTCCATCACAGCATATTGATGCTCCTGACGCAGTTCCAGCAACATCATCGGCACACCCAAATCATTATTCAGGTTGCCACGCGTGATCAAGGTTGGTGCTAAACGGGATAAAATACTACCCAACATTTCTTTCGTGGTGGTTTTACCACTACTGCCTGTTAAAGCAATCACTTTCAACTGTGGATTTTGCTGACGGCGATACGCTCCAAGATGCCCTAAAGCCAAACGTGTATCTTTAACGACGAGTTGTGCAATATCTGCATCAATTGGGCGCTCTACGATGACAATCTCACAACCTTGCGCAGCCACTTGTGCTACAAAATTATGAGCATCAAAGCGCTCGCCTTTTAAAGCAAGAAAAACATCTCCAGCTTCAGCATGACGAGAGTCAGTCAAAATACGTTTAATTTCGCTTTGTGGAATCTTATGATTATGCCATTCACCTTGAGTCGCTTGTTGTAATTGCTCTGCTGTCCAAGGTTCTAGTGGAACGGTGCTGGTTGTTGAAGTATGCATACGCTTTATTTACCTTTTAACCTTAGTGTGCAGGATAAGCTGAATCTACAGAATGTGGCTGAGCATTAATCGCAGATTGCACTTCGACTACATCATCAAACCAGTGACGAACGCCATCTACTTCCTGATAGTTTTCATGACCTTTGCCAGCAATCACGACAATATCTCCAGCTTGAGCTTGAGCGACCACAAATTTAATCGCTTCACGGCGATCATGAATTTCATGTACGCTGTGTTCTGCAAAATCAATTCCCTGCTTCATATCAGCAAAAATCTGTTCAGGGTTTTCAGTTCGTGGATTATCTGAGGTGAGAACTACTGGATTAGCATGATCAAGCGCAGCCTGAGTCATTAAAGGACGCTTACCGCGATCGCGATCACCACCGCAGCCAAATACCGCCCATAATTGTCCAGTGACATGACGTTTCAACGTGGTTAACACCTGAATCAATGCATCAGGTGTATGTGCATAATCAACGACAAATAGACGATCCGCATCTTGAATGACTTGCATTCGTCCTGGTGCACCCTTAAGTTGCGGAACAAACTGCACTAAATCAGCAAGCGAAAAACCAGCATATTCTGCTGCAATCAAGCTTGCTAATAAATTTTCTACATTAAAATGTCCAAGCAATGGGCTTTGCACAGCAAATCTACCTGTTGGACTAATCAATGTAAAACTTGCACCACTCAAGCGATATTGCAAATGATCAATATAATAATCCGCAGAAGTTTGAGTCAAAGAATAAGTCAAAACTTTCGGTTTTGATGGATTTTCTTTCGCAGCAGCCAGCATCACGTTTGCATGTGCATCGTCGATGTTAATCACAACAACTTTTAATGTAGTAAATTTAAATAATAGCGCCTTAGCTTCTGCATAAGCCTCTAAAGTACCGTGATAATCCAAATGATCACGGCTTAAATTACTATAAACTGCTATCTCAAGATCACAACCATTCAGACGACCTTGTTCCAGACCATGCGAACTCGCCTCAAGTGCAACAAAATTAGCCCCTTGTTTAGCGTAATCATGCAATGCCTGCTGTAAGTGCAGCGCATCTAAAGTGGTGTGGGTTGAGGGGGTCAAGTTTGGCAAGATACCATTGCCTGTTGTCCCCATCACTGCACAGCCTTGCCCTTGCGAACTAATTAACTCTGCAATTAAGCGTGAAATCGTGGTTTTACCATTGGTACCTGTGACTGCAATACCACGTAATGACTCTACAGGATCGACCGCTTGTAAATATTGCTGCTGCCATTCACCCATAAGAAAACGCACTTCAGGGCAAACCCATTCGTTCGCAAGCCCCAAACTTGTTTCACTAATGACCGCCAATGCCCCTGCATTCAGCGCATTTTGTGCAAATTGACGGGTTTTTTCAGGTTGGCTATAACTACTTAAAGCAATAAAAATCTGCCCAACTTCGATCTTACGGCTGTCTAGACAAAAGCCTTGAAAAGGCTGAGTGAACCAAGCCGCATCGATATGAATCGGATATATCTGCTGAAAACTAATCGACATAATCTACCTACGGATTGGATTTTATAGAGGTATCAAGTGGTTTATCTAAAGGTACATTCAGTAATCGTAGCGATTCTTGCATAATTCTCGCAAAAACGGGCGCTGCAACGAGACCACCATAATAACGACCTTGAGGATTTTCAACGACGACAATCATCGCCAGACGAGGATCACTCACTGGAGCAACCCCAGCAAATAAGGCACGATATTCATTACTCGAATAACCTTTACGGTCAGCTCGTAATTTATGTGCCGTACCTGTTTTACCACCCACACGATAACCAGGAATATTGGCCTGTGTAGCTGTACCACCTGGCATAGTAACTTGCTCAAGCATCAATAACACTTGATCTGCAATCTTAGGATCAAGAACTTGCTTACCTTGGGGTGCTTGATCTAATTTTCTTAGACTTAATGGCATTTCCACACCATGGTTTGCGAGCATCGCATAACCTTGTGCAACTTGGAGAATGGTTGCGTTTAAGCCATAACCATACGCCATCGTACCCAACTGAGAGGGGTTCAACTTATCACCCGAATACAACAGCCCTGCGCTCTCGCCTGGAAATTTCACATCAGAACGATGCCCAAAACCGACACGACGGAAGAATGATGGAATCGCATCTTTAGGTAACGATAACGCAAGTTTGGCTGAACCCACGTTAGATGATTTAACAATAATACCTGTCAGGGTTAATGCACCATAGTTGTGTGTATCACGAATGGTATGCCATCCCAACTTCATTGAACCTGGTGAGGTATTCACGATTGTGTTTGGCGTGTATTTGCCACTTTCTAAGGCAGCTGCAACAGTAAATGGCTTCATCGTCGAACCTGGTTCGAACATATCGATTGCACCACGGTTACGCATTGCATCTTTGTTGGCTAAACCATTTTTATCATTTGGGTTATATGACGGCCAACTGGTCATTGCTAAAATTTCACCAGTTTTTACATCTACAGCAATAGCGGTTGCCGAACGAGCATTATTTGCAACACCAGCAGCGGTCAATTCACGATACATAATATATTGCAAACGTGAGTCGATACTGAGCGTGACATTTTCACCTGACTCGACTTCTTTAATCACTTCTGAGACTTTAAGACGATTACCTTTTTTATCCCGAATAATTTTTTGTTCACCATCGACGCCTGACAACTGTTTATTCAGTTGCATTTCTAAACCTTCAACCCCAACACCTTCACTATTGGTTAAACCAATAATTTGTGCATTCGGCTGTGGTTGCGGATAGTAACGCTTATACGTCTTTTCAGCATAAACCCCTTGAAAGTTTCGCTTGGTAATGAGGTCAGCTTGCTGCGGTGGAATTTCTTTTTGTAGTACCAAATAACGTGAGCGTGGACGAGCTTCCATTTGCTTTTTGAGATCAGCACGGTCTACACCAACCGCATCTGCCAACTCATCCAAATTCAAGTTTTTATCAGGTAATTGACGTTTTAATTTTCGGTTATGTGGATCTTTTTTTAATTCGGCTGTGATTTCATCAAATTGCTGTTTCGTTTCCCAATAATCTCTTGGGTCAATCACAATTTTCATGATCGGTGTACTAATCGCTAAAGGCACTCCGTGGCGATCACTAATCACACCACGCATTGCTTCTAGGCGTTCCGTACGCAAAATATTGGCATTCGCTTTATTTTGTAAAAAGTCTTTATTGACCACTTGCACATAAAATGCACGTGCAATCAATACAATAAAGCACAGCAATACCGTACCCCAAAGCAAATAAAATCGCCACATGTCTAAAGCAAGTGTCGGTCTTTCAGAAATAGACTGCTGTTTTTTTCGTATTGGTTTACTTCGCTTATCTGCCATACAGCATGCCTTATTTGTCTTGCTTTGAAGTCATAGGTAAAGAAATCACAACCGTTTGTGCTGCGGGTGGTGAAAACATCCGCAATTGTGTAACAGCACGAGAGCCAATCTGCGCAGTTGCACCAAACGTTTGTTGTTCAATCAGCAAGCGCCCCCATTCTGCATTCAGATCGTCTCTTTCACGCATATAAGCACTTAAATCACGATAATCATGACGATATTCAAACACTTGAAAGACCACCATCATTGCGCTTGTGAATACCATCGCAATCAGCACAGCATACACTACAACTTTTTTCAGTCCTTTTTTGCTGCTAGATATGATCTCATCATCATTCTTTTTGTTCATTATCTGCCTTTCTGCTCTAAACGCTCTGCTACACGTAACCATGCACTACGTGAACGAGGATTTGCTTTTACTTCTGCTTCACTCGCACGAATACGAGACACTTTCTTTAAACGTCGCGTATCGATCTGTGCTTGAGGCATTCCCCAACCATGATCTTCCGCTAAAGTTGATTCTTTTTGAATAAATTGTTTAATCAAACGATCTTCCAAAGAGTGGAAGCTAATCACAGCCAACTGTCCTTGTACTTTCAACAATTCTACAGCTTGCGGTAAAAACGTTTCAATATCATCAAGCTCTTTGTTAATTGCGATACGAATCGCTTGGAAAGTACGTGTTGCAGGATGTTTATGCTTTTCCCACTTTGGATGCGCAACCTTAACAATTTCAGCTAATTGCGCTGTTGTGGTGATTTCGCCTGCCGATTTAATCGCTTTGGCAATACGGCGACTATAACGCTCTTCGCCATATTGGAAAATAATATTGGCTAATTTTTCTTCTTCGATTTCAAGTAACCATTCCGCCGCAGTTAAACCTTGAGAATTATCCATACGCATGTCTAGTGGGCCATCTTGCATAAAGCTAAACCCACGTTCTGCTTGGTCAAGTTGTGGTGAAGACACACCCAAATCGGCCATAATGCCGTCAACTTCGGTAATACCAATATTTATTAATTCCGCCTGAATATCGGCAAAACTGGCATGAATAATTTTAAACCGCGAATCTTCTTGTTCTAATTGTGCGGCAACTTCAAGTGCCTGAGGATCTTTATCAAAGGCGTAAACACGTGCATTTTGATCCAATTTGGAAAGTAAGAGCTTGGTATGCCCTCCTCGACCAAACGTTGCATCGACAAAAATACCAGTATCGCGACCTGCCAATACGCCATCAACGGTTTCATGAAGTAAGACAGAAATATGCGACATAACAATAGGATCAATAGCTAAAAATGTAACTGCACATTATCACCTTGTTTTATCCCAGTACCAAACGACTTTTTGTAGAGAATTCTTAACTTTTCATAGATAAAACCGTTTTCTTATCATTTTTTATGCAACAAAAAAGCAAATACTCGGTGTATTTGCTTTCCCGTATTCAATCACAAATTTTATATATAATTTATTTACTGTTTATCTGCATAAATTTGATCAAAAATAGCACCATTCACAAAGTGGGTTTTTTGCGCTTTTGCCCATCCACCAAATACATCATTAATGCTGAAGAGTTTGATCTTTGGAAATTGTTTTGCATATTTTGCTGCAACTTGCGGATTACGTGGACGGAAATAATGTTTTGCCGCAAGTTCCTGCCCTAAAGGTGAATAAAGAAAATTTAAATAACCGCGCGCTAAATTGCGATGACCATCTTTATCCACGGTTTTATCTACAATCGCAACTGAAGGCTCAGCCAAAATCGAAATTGATGGATAAACAATATCGTATTTATCTTTACCTATTAAACCCAAAGCAAGCAATGCTGCGGCGATCACTGTTTTCATTTATTATTCACTCATTTTCTGTATATCTGTGATCACTATATTTATTTAAAAATAATTTACAATCAAATAGTTATATCAATAATTTAGAAATTATTCTTTTTTTATATATCGTAATATTAAGGATGTATTGCAGTTAAAATGCTAAGTGTTTATTCATGTTATTTTTATTTTGAGAAAAATTATCATTCTCCACTTTTTCTACACATTTGCTTGTTAGATTTGATTTGCAGATATTCTAGCCATCAGGCTTACAACACCCAAAAGCGTGTTTATTTATTATTTTTTGTAAAAAGTGTGACATAGTTATATTTTTTATTAAAATTTATGTTTGAATCGTATGATTAAAGCAATACTATAGTCATTTAGTTAGTCTTTTAGACTCGAAGTCATGAAGGGGATGTTACCGTGCAAGCATCAAAACTTAAAAAAACACTATGCTTAAGCTTATTTTTGGTGTTTTCTATTCAAGTTGGACATGCAGCCGCAATTAAAGAAAACAATAATATTAAAACGATAGACAAATCGTCTTCGTTAATTGTGAAAGCGCTTGATCAACAAAAACGTAATACAGCCATGTTGCCTTCAACAGATGACGAATTAAAAATGTTGAATACGATCCGTACAACGCCAACGCAAACGTTCTTTGCAAGCCAACACGAACGTTTTTCACGCTTTGTTCAGACTATTTTTCAACCGCACACATCTTGATCTTTTAAATATGTAACGCTCTACATGTTTAAATAAGCCTAGTCATGCTGTGACTAGGCTTTTTCGTTATAATAGTTTCAATTTTAATTTAAGCTTCGATAATTTATGAAAGTTCGTACCCGTATTGCACCTTCTCCTACAGGTTTCCCTCATGTAGGTACTGCTTATATTGCGTTATTTAATTTATGTTTTGCTAAACAGCACGGCGGTGAATTTATTTTACGTATTGAGGATACAGATCAACTCCGTTCAACACCTGAATCAGAAAAGATGATTTTAGATTCTTTACGTTGGTTAGGATTGAACTGGTCAGAAGGTCCAGATGTGGGCGGCCCTCATGCGCCGTATCGTCAATCGGAACGTATGGGGATTTACAAACAATATGCCTTAGATTTGGTTGAAAAAGGACATGCTTTCTATTGTTTCGCAACAGCAGAAGAGCTAGACCAAATGCGTGCAGAGCAGCAAGCACGTGGTGAAACGCCAAAATATGATGGGCGTGGCTTAAAACTTTCACAAGAAGAAGTACAACAACGCCTTGCTGCGGGTGAACCACATGTCATTCGAATGAAAGTACCTGAAGATGGTATTTGTAAGATTAATGATTTGCTTCGTGGTGAAGTGGAGATTCCTTGGGCACAAGTTGACATGCAAGTGTTGCTAAAAACGGATGGTTTACCAACTTACCATCTTGCTAATGTCGTGGATGATCATTTGATGGAAATTACCCATGTATTACGTGGGGAAGAATGGCTGCCTTCAGCGCCTAAGCATCAGTTGCTTTACCAATATTTTGGTTGGGAAATGCCAACTTTATGTCATATGCCATTGTTACGTAACCCAGATAAATCAAAACTGTCTAAACGTAAGAACCCAACTTCTATTAACTATTATCGCGACATCGGTGTATTACCAGAAGCATTATTGAATTATTTAGGTCGCATGGGTTGGTCAATGCCTGATGAGCGTGAAATATTCACATTACAGGACATGGTTGAAAACTTTGACGTACAGCGTGTTTCATTGGGCGGCCCAATCTTTGATGTTGAAAAACTTAATTGGCTGAACGGTCAATGGATCAAAGGCTTAACACCGGGACAACTTCTAGATCGCCTATTAACATGGAAAAGTGACCGTCAAACACTTGAAGACATTGCGGCTGCGATTCAACCTCGTATCAATCTACTCTCAGAAGCTGTAAATTGGGCTGGTTTCTATTTCAATCACATGCCACAGATCAGTAAAGAACAGTTTGAAAGCAAAAAATTGACCGAAGAACAAGTTCGTCAAAGCTTACAATTTGCAATTTGGCGCTTAGAGAGTCAGTTTACGTGGAATAATGATACTGTCAGCCAAACACTGATGGATTTAGCCACTCAAATGGAAGTTAAACTTCGTGACTTTATGCCAGCATTCTTTATTGCGATTGCGGGTTCAACGAGTTCAACGCCTGTGATGCAATCTATGGTAACACTAGGTCCTGATTTGACTTTTGCACGTTTACGCCATGCCTTAGAAATCGTAGGTGGGCCAAGCAAGAAAGAACTTAAAGTTTGGGAAAAATTAAACGAATCACTCAAACTGCCGAAAAATGATGCAAATAGTGAGAATTAATTCAGTTTAATCATTGACGTGTGAGCGCATTCGCCCTAATATTGCGCTCACACAGACTGGGGTCATAGCTCAGTTGGTAGAGCGCTACAATGGCATTGTAGAGGTCAGCAGTTCGATCCTGCTTGGCTCCACCAAACTTCAATTTGTGTTGCCTCAATAAGTCCCTATCGTCTAGAGGCCTAGGACATCGCCCTTTCACGGCGGTAACCGGGGTTCGAATCCCCGTAGGGACGCCATATTTTATGCAAAATAATTAAAATTATAATTTTCAACTAAACATTCATTCATTCAGATTGCACATTTCAAAATTTTACATAAAATACCCGCTTCTCCACGCTTGGACAAATTGTGGTATGCAATCTTCCAACTCAAATGCTACCTCTGAATCAAAAACATTAAAACGTGCAATGAGCACCCGTCACCTAGTGATGCTTTCATTGGGCGGTGCAATTGGTACAGGTTTATTTTTAGGTTCTGGCGAGGTCATCGCTCAAACAGGTCCTATCGGCGCAATTATTGCCTACTTTTTAGGTGGTTTAATTGCCTATATGGTCATGCTCTGTTTAGGTGAGCTCGCAGTACATATGCCTGTGGCTGGATCTTTTGGCGCATACGCTCAAAAATATATTGGCCCAGGAACGGGTTATATGATTTCTTGGCTGTATTGGCTGACATGGACCGCAACGCTTGGTACAGAATTTACTGCCGCAGCCTTACTCATGCAAGAATGGTTCCCTCATATTTCAATGTGGATTTGGACCATTATTTTTGCAATTACAATTTTAGGATTAAATTTAAGTTCAACCCGCATTTTTGCTGAATCAGAATTTTGGCTTGCATTAGTCAAAGTCGTTACCGTTATTGTCTTTATCCTTTTAGGTTTATGCGCAATTTTTGGTTTCATTCCATTCCAAGGCACTGAATCAGCACCGTTATTTCATAACTTAACGGCACATGGTTGGTTTCCACAAGGTCTTTTTCCAATTTTTACCACGATGTTAATTGTTAACTTTGCCTTTTCTGGAACTGAACTCATTGGTGTTGCCGCAGGTGAAACCAAAAATCCAGCTGAAAATGTTCCGAAAGCAATTAATGCGGCAATTTGGCGACTATTAATTTTCTTTGTGGGTACGATTGTTGTTATTAGTGCATTACTTCCTTTCCATATAGCTGGCCTAGGCGGTGATGGAGTGAGTAGCAGCCCTTTCGTAACAGTATTTAAATACATCGGTATTCCATATGCCGACGATATTATTCGCTTCGTGATTATTACTGCCTTATTATCCGCTGCAAACTCAGGTCTCTATGCGGCTTCTCGCATGATGTGGTCTTTATCTGATCAACGCCAACTGCCAAGCATATTCTCAAAATTGTCTAAGAGTGGTACGCCTATCATTGCGCTAGTGGTAACCATGTTTGGCGCAATTCCCGGATTGCTATCTGAGCATTTTGCCCCAGAGACAATTTTCAAGAATTTACTAGGTGTTGCTGCATTTACCATGGTCATCGTATGGATGAGTATTTGTTGGAGTCAGTTTAACTTTAGACGCCAATGGTACAAGGCTGGACATTCAGCAAAAGATTTAAAATTTGCTGCACCACTTTATCCAATCGTTCCCATCTTAGGTTTTGTTTTCTGTTTAATTACAGGTCTCAGCATGGCATACGATCCTGAAATGCAGGCTGGTTTTATTGGATGTTTACTGTTTATTGCCGCTTGTTATTTAAGTTACTACGTTTTGTACCGTGATCGTAAATAAAATGATAATGAATAAAAAATGCAGCTTAGGCTGCATTTTTTATTTAACTTAAATTAACTTGCTTGATGATTTGACTTTAACTTCTTTATTTTGATTATTTATTCTACGATATGTTTTATTTTTAGACACTCACAAGATTTTTTTAGATTTTCTTTGGAAAAGTGTTTGACACCCTATCCAATTCACCCTAATATACGCCCACCTCTGAAACGTCCCTATCGTCTAGAGGCCTAGGACATCGCCCTTTCACGGCGGTAACCGGGGTTCGAATCCCCGTAGGGACGCCAATATTTATTATTGTTTTCAGATTTATGCCTCATATAAGTCCCTATCGTCTAGAGGCCTAGGACATCGCCCTTTCACGGCGGTAACCGGGGTTCGAATCCCCGTAGGGACGCCAAATTCTAAAAAGCCACTGCATTGACAGTGGCTTTTTTATTGCTTACTCACTTCCAATTCCAACTTGGACTTCTAAACGTCCAGACTGAACACGTAAGCCTCGGATCTCAAATTGATCAACTAATTGTTGTACCAATTCACGGCTCTCTTGCAAAATATTAAGTCCTGGCAAAATACTAAAATCAGTCAAGCTTAATAGCTTATCGACCATCCATGAGCGGTTATTAATGAAATCAATAAAACCCGCTTCTTCAAGGTCGATATACCATAAACGATGCCCTTCTTTTTGAATCCCTGGCACATCACGAATGAGGTGATTGATCAAAAATGGGATCGGTAAGGAATTAATCACTTCAAAGCTGATATTACCAACACGTCTTGCTGCCCAATTTGTTAAAGTACCACCATGACGAATTTGTAAATCCAGATGCTCATCGACCTGACAAAGACGTAAATATTTTTCCTGCCCAATACGACATTCTAAAACATTGAATTCTAAAGACAGACGATATAGGAAACGGCGATAGTGGCCATCTAATTCAATATGAAAGCGATCATTGCCACATTCAATTTTAATATCATCAATTTCAGAACGATCCATACGTTTCCGAATTTGATTATTGAGCAGCATTTCAGGCAAATATAAGGTGAGGCTACTTTTCCCTAACGATGCACGTGCCATTGCCAACGCAACTTGACGCGCTGCTTCACTGGTTTCTGATACCATATCACGAACAGTATTTCGCATCCCTTCAACACCACGTTTGGTATGATGGGTAACTTGATCTAAGGCATCTAAGGCGGCATCTGCAACACCTGCAATATTACGAGAGGTATCACTCGCAAACTCAACAGCATCTTGTGCGTGCTGTAATGTCTTATTGATTAACCGACGTGATAAAGACGGTTTTTCATCTGATGATTCTATATCTGCAGGCATAATATCGAACATTGCCTTTTTGTCATCTTGTCGATTCAAGATGTTCTCCCTCTTCCCTTTCTCAGCAACTCAATTTTGATATGAGCAACAATCTGTTTTATCAACTTATTGGCTGTTTTTATGTAGATTAGCATGCTATGTAGCGCAATTTGCGTCTTTTTGTTGCACACTTTTAAATTAATTTAATCGTCCATTTTCTAAATATGTTTCATTGGTTTTCAATTAATTTGATAAGTTATGATGTATATAGAATATCTCCATCTGTCTCATGCTGGAATTTCCATTGCTTTGGTAACGAGACTTTAAACAATCTTAAAAAGAAATTTGCACTTAAATCAGGACTCTCCATGCTAACCAACATTAGCTTGTCTTGCGTCGAAAGATGACCTTCTCCCTTTTCGATGCGAGCTAATCGTAATTTTAGAAGTTTGGTAGGCAACATGCGATTACTTGCGCATTATTCAACACATTCAGTTCACAAATTAGCATGACTGATATTATTTTAGCGAACAGGTTTAGACGAGCTGAGACCGATATGGATTGCTCGAATCAACTTAATATTTTAAAGATAGTACAAAATAAGTAAGTTTATGTATTTGAACAACGTAGGATTTTAGCTTTTGCATAATTTTCGCTAAAATAAGCAAAATACTATAGGAAATCTTTATGCAATACCGTTGCCCTAAATGTCAAAGCGTGAAAATTATGCCTGTCAGTCAAGGTGCCAACAGCCCTCGCCCAAATGTACCTAAAAGCTTGGTACTTTTAGTGCCTGCTATTTTTATTTTACTGGTGCTGGTGTTAATTAGTGTTGGGATGTGGATTTTTGGCAATGGTGCTGGACAAACACTGCAAATCGCAACGGTTGCGGTATTTGGTGTTTGTGTGATTGCAGGTGTTCTGTTCTGGCGCGATCTGCCTGATTTCAAAATTTCCATGCAGGCTTTTATGCAGGCGCAAAAGCACTGGAAATGCCGTGACTGTAATCACGAATGGCAAAACTAACACGTTGCTCTAAATTCCAATTCACATCAGCTTAGTGCTGATGTGAATGAGTGTGTTGTTCATCTTCAACATGTTGATGAGTATGCTGACAATTCATTTCAGCATCATCTTCGATCTGCAAAGTCACTTCGGCAATACCATGTTCATGCGATAACATTTCAATTGCAGCACGATGTAGCTGATTACGATCAACATTCGGTGCAAACAAATGTACGGTAAGATGAATATTCTTCGATGTAATCGCCCAAACCTTTAATTGGTGGATACTTTCAACACCATCTAAACCCAACAGATCAGTGCGTAACTTTTCAATATCAACCTCTTCAGGTACACCTTCTAATAAAATATTGATACTTTGTCTGAGCAAAATCCATGTTCTTGGTAAGACCCAAAAACCGATCGCAACTGCAATTATGGTATCAACCCAATACCAGTTGGTGTAATAGATAATCACAGCACCAATAATGACGCCCACAGAACCTAATGCATCACTCAGCACTTCTAAATAAGCACCTTTCATGTTCAAACTTTCAGTCGCACTCGACATCAAAATTTTCATTGAAATCAAATTAATGATTAATCCAATTGATGCGACCACCAACATGCCTATACTTTGAATTTCGGGCGGTTGGGTAAAACGTTGATAGGCTTCGTAAAGAATATACATCGCCACAAAAAATAGCATAGATGCATTAAATAATGCCGCCAAAATCTCAAAACGCTGATAACCGAAGGTACGCTTATCATCAGCAGGGCGTTTGGCAATTTTAATCGCTGCTAAAGCGATCGCTAATGCAGCGGCATCAGTAAACATATGTGCAGCATCGGAAAGTAATGCCAAACTCTGTGTGATGATACCTGCAATAAATTCGATGACTAAAAAAGTCGTGGTCAGTATTAGCGCAATCGTTAGTTTTTTTGCATTGCCTTCTGTAACGGCAGCATGACTATGATCATGCCCTTGATGTCCACTCATGTTGGACTCCTTATCATTATCAAAGTAAGGCTGTTCGGCCCCACAGTCGATCAAAGCATGAATCATGCTTTGATCGGTTCAGATTCTTCTTAATAAAATGCTTAATTAAGAAGATAACATAAATGGATTAGATTGCGGTTTCCTGACTTTTTGCTTCTTTAGCTTCATTCATCCAGCGATAAACTACAGGCAAAATCAGCAATGTCAGTAACGTAGAAGAAATAATCCCACCAATCACCACTGTTGCCAATGGACGTTGAACCTCCGCGCCTGTACCTGTGGCAATCGCCATCGGAATAAAGCCCAGTGATGCCACAAAGGCCGTCATCAGAACGGGGCGTAGTCGGAGAATCGCCCCCTGCCATGTCGCTTTATGCACATTAAACTGCTCACGAAGCTCTTTGATGAAACTCAGCATCACTAAACCGTTGAGTACTGCGACACCAGAGAGCGCAATGAACCCAACACCTGCTGACATCGACAAGGGGATATCTCGCAACCAAAGTGCGACTAATCCACCTGACAACGCAAATGGCACGCCACTGAAGACCAACAGGCTTTCCTTAAAGTTATGAAAGACTGCCATCAATAAAATAAAGATGGTCATTAATGCCAGTGGAATCACAATTTGCATACGAACCGCCGCAGAAGCCAAGTTTTCAAACTGTCCGCCATATTCCAGCCAATATCCTGCGGGTAATGGTTGCTGTTTCAGTGTTGCCTGCAACTCCTGCACAAATGAACCCAGATCACGACCCTCAACATTTGCGGTGACAATGACACGGCGTTTACCATTTTCACGACCCACCTGACTCATCCCTGAGATGGTTTCCACCTTGGCAACATCTTGCAACTGAATCAAACCACCATTGGGTAATTGAATCGGCAACTGTGCCAAGTTCTGTGCGGTACGCTGTTCATCAGGCAAACGAATTTCAAAATCAAAACGACGATCACCTTGCAAAATCTGTCCAACATTTTGACCACCTACGCTCGCTGCAACCACATCCTGAATGGTTTTTACCGACAGGCCATATTGCGCAGCTAATGCATGATTGATATCTACATTAAGCACTGGCAAACCTGTGGTTTGTTCAACCTTGACTGCTGTTGCACCCGAAATTTTCTGTACTTTTTGTGCAATCGCCTGTGCTTGAGTGTTCAGCACATTCATATCGTCACCAAAGACTTTGATCCCGACATCACTACGTACACCTGAGATCAATTCATTAAAACGGAGTTCAATTGGTTGTGAAAATTCACTGTTATTACCCGGGATGGTTTCCAAAAATGCTTGCATACGGCTACGCAATTCATCAATGGTTTCTTTTGGATTTTCCCATTGATCACGCGGTTTTAACAAAATCACGGCATCTGAGATATTCGGCGGCATCACATCGGTCGCAACCTCAGCAGTCCCCGTTCTAGCAAATACCGCTTTGACTTCTGAAAAATTCTTCATAATTAACTTTTCAGTATTTTCCTGCATACTTAAAGACTGCTCCAAGCCTGTGCTTGGCGAACGCATTTGTTGTAAGGCGAAATCTCCTTCACTCAGTTGTGGCGCAAATTCACTGCCAATTTGAGTCGTCAGTACACCTGTTAATACCAAAATGCTCACGGCTAAAGCCACCACCACCATTTTGAATTGATATGCCCAGTCCAAAATCTGTTGGTATTTACGTTTTAAGCCTTGCATCCAACGAGATTCTTTTTCTTTGACTTCACCTGTAATAAACAATGCAACCGCAGCTGGTACAAATGTTACCGACAAAATCATCGCACCCAGCAATGCCATTACCACCGTCATTGCCATTGGATGGAACATTTTCGCTTCTACACCTGTCAAAGCAAAAATGGGTAAATACACCACCATAATAATGGCCTGACCAAATAGGAGTGGTTTACGTGCTTGCTTGGCTGCCAAAAAGACTTCTTTAAAGCGTTCCTGCCGTGTGAGTAAGCGTCCAGCATGATGCTGTGCCTCCGCCAGCCGTCGAATACAGTTTTCGACAATGACCACAGCACCATCGACGATGATCCCAAAATCTAATGCACCTAAACTCATTAAATTGGCACTGATATTTTGTTCAGCCATACCCGTTAAGGTGAACAGCATTGACAACGGAATCACACAGGCAGTAATCAAAGCAGCACGGAAGTTGCCCAAGAAAATAAACAGAATCACGATGACTAAAATCGCGCCTTCTACTAAGTTTTTCTGAACCGTTTTGATGGCTTTATTTACTAAGCTCGTACGGTCATACACCGTTTCAATTTCAACGCCTTTGGGTAAAGTCAGCTGAATTTCCTTGATCTTACTATCAACCGCTTGGGCAACCGTACGGCTATTTTCGCCCATCATCATCATAGCGATACCAAGCACGGTTTCCTCGCCATTATATGTGGCAGCACCTGTACGCAAATCATGTCCGATCGCCACTGAAGCCACATCTGCAACACGAATGGGTAGACCATTTTTAACCGAGACAGTAATGTTTTGAATATCCTCAACTGTACTGAGCATACCCGGCACACGTACCGTTAGTTGTTGTCCATTTTCCTCAATAAAACCTGCGCCTCGGTTTTCATTGTTCTCTTGCAACGCAGTTTGGAACGCTGGCAAGGAAATTTGAAGTTGCTGTAAACGCTTTAAATCAGGTGAAACAATATAGGTTTTGTTGTAGCCGCCAATACTGTTAATTTCAGCCACACCTTTAACACGCTGTAATTGTGGACGCACAATCCAATCTTGGATTTCTCGTAAGTCCATCGCACTATACGGTGTTCCATCTTCTTTTTTTGCATCGGGTTTAGCTTTAACCACCCATTGGTAAATCTCTCCAAGCCCCGTAGAAATAGGTGACATCACAGGATCAACCGCATCTGGCAGTTGTCCGTCTGCCTCTTGCAAACGTTGATTAATTAACTGTCTTGCCCAGTAAATGTCGGTGCCATCTTTAAAAATAATGGTCACTTGCGATAAGCCATAACGAGAAATCGAGCGGGTTTGCTCTAGATCTGGAATACCTGCCATCGCAGTTTCGATCGGATAGGTAATCCGCTGTTCTACCTCTAAGGCGGTATAACCATTCGCTTGGGTATTAATTTGTACTTGAGTATTGGTAATATCAGGAACTGCATCTATCGGAAGCTTTTGATAGCTCCAAATACCAACTGCAATCCACGTCATCACAAATAGCATCACCCAAATGGCATTACGAATCGAAAATTGAATCAATCGATCAAATAAACCTTCTGGCTTGGGGAGTTGAGGAGAGTTAATGCCCATGTTCAGCCTCCCCTTTTTCAAGTTCTGATTTCAACAAGAAACTACCTGTTGCTACATAAGACTGGCCCGCACTCAAACCTTGGGTAATTTCGACCCATTGTCCATCTTGGGTACGTTGACCGATCTGAACAGGAATCGCTTTGAAATCAAAACCCTTTTTCTGATTCACTTGAGCGACGAAAACGACATCTTTACCGTCCACCTGTTGAATCGCTTCAGAACTTACGCGAATTGCAGACGTTTTTGAACCTGCTTGCAATTCAACATTCACCATCAAGTTTGGACGTAATTCAGTTGCATTTGACATCACTTTGGCACGAATCTGTAAACGACCTGTTTGCGCATCTGCTTCAGTCGTTAAACTTTGAACTTGGGCATTAAACAGATTGCCTGTTTGCAGTGATTTAAATCGAATCTGCTGATTGGGCTGTACATTGATATTCGCTAAGGTTGGTAATACAAATTCCAACCAAAGTTGATCTAACTGATCAATGGTAAATAGTTGATCTGCAAGTTGAACATTTTCACCAATAACAATGTCTTTATTACTAATCACACCATTGATCGGTGCAGTCAGCGTATAACGACCACTTGATCCAGAAGCTGCACCAAAGGCGCTAAGACGTGAACGTGCTGCTTGGACCTGAATCTGTGCTTGACGATAAGCATTATAAGCACGTTGATAGTCTTGTTTGGCAGAAATACCTTGCGACCACAAACTACGTTCACGCTCATAATCCTGCTGAGCTAAATCCAAATTTGTTTGAGCAATTTGTAGATTCGCTTGCTGATCCACTAAGTCTGGTACTAATAAGTTTGCCAAAGCCTGACCACGTTTCACTTGTTGGCCTAATTCAACATAAACGGATTCAACACGGCCGGCAAAACTTGGTGAAACATGCGCTTGGCGATCTGTATTCACCACCAATTTTGCAGGAAAAATTTGAACCTGATTCACTTCACCCAAAGCCACTTGCGCCAATTTGACACTATGCTGTTGCATCTGCTCTGCTGTTAGGCTAAGGCTTTCTTCAGCCTCATGTTCCTCATCGTTTTCATCATGTTTAGGTTCATCTTTTTCATTTTCCTGATGGGCATGCTCCTGCTCACCTTGTGCGGCAGTTTTAGGGGTCTTGGTTTTGTTATTCCATAATAGTCCTACTGCCAAAACGATTGTGAGTACCGCAATCACAGCGATCCAAAGCCATTGAGAACGTGTTTTTTGTTTCATATCCATCTCTTATTCTCCTACTTGGCTTGGAAAAACGTTACTTTGTTGCCAAACGCGTTGATTTAATTGCATTAAGGCATCTTTCGCTGTGATCTGCTCTACTGGAAGCCCCATACGTGCACTTTGTACTTCCACATTCAATTGCCAAGCTTGTTTAAGGAGTTGAACTTTACGTAAACGGACATCCTGTAACTGAGTTGTGGCTTGTTGCACATCCGTAACAGCAAATTTACCTAAGCGAAAACCTTGCAAAGTCTTTTGCTGAACCTGTATCGCTAAAGGCACTTGTTGGTCATTTAACTGTTTAAATTGCGTTTGTAGTCCACGTAGTTCAGCAAGACGAACATCAATATCCAACTGATTTTGCTGACGATAAAAACGTTGTTGTTGTTGAATCAGTGTTTGCTTCGCTTCCGCAATCTGAATGCCGTATTTTTGTGAGTTAAAGATATTGAGCGGAATCTCTACCCCTAAACGAATTTGATTTTCAGTATTTTGATCTGCCGAACGTGTCCGATTTACACCTAAAGACATAATCGGTTGAGGACGAGATTTTGCTTTGAGCTGATCAATATTGGCTTGTTGACGCTGAGTTTCTAATTGCAAACCTCGCTCAAATAAATTCTCTATATCTTGTCGGTCAGTTTTTACGACTGTGGCACGAGACCAAAGCTCATTGACACTTGGAGCAATCACAAATTGATTCAGGTCACTGCCCCAAAAACTTGCTAATTGCTGCTGTGCAACTCGAAGTTGTAGATCTGCTTGTTGATAAATACGCTGATTTTCTAAATGTGCAATACGAACTCGCTCAACATCAACTTGAGCTATATTACCAGCTTGATAACGCTTCATCGTTGCGTCTAAATTTTCTTGGCTGACTTGTAATTGCTCTGCAATCAAAGACTTTTCCAATTGAAATAATGCCACTTGTGACCATGCATATTGCACAATCAATTCAAGTTCAGCATTGTAGCGTTGCTGTTCTAAATCGACTTGAGTTGCTGAAAACTGAGCAACTTTTTGTGCTGCACGTCGTTGACCAAATAAATCTAATGGCTGTGAAATACCAATGGCAAGCTCTTGATCCTGATTATTCTGTAAACCAGTTTGCTCAATTGAAATGCTTGGATTCACACGTAAAGCACTTTGTTTGAGCTGTACATTCGCCATCTGTTGTTGGGTTTGCCAATTGGATTGGTTGGCTTGATAAGCACGAATTTGCTCAAGAATTTGTTCAAAGTTACTATTTCGCTGTGCAACAGTTGTTGGCGATTGATTCACATTGAGTAAGGACTCAGCTGAAGCTGCTTGAGCTAAAACTCCCACTGATAAACCAATACTCAAAATTGACCATTTCAATGATGATAAAAGCAGATGATTTCTAAGCGTACGCTTTTTAAATGCATAGCTACGCTGATTTAAACTTAAAGACATATAAAGCCCCGCAAATAAATAAGGTTGCGGTGGGCTATTTTTCGGCTACCCCACCTATAGCGGGGTGAATACAGGCGGCGGGGTGAGTTGTGATAAATGTGGCGACTGGTACAAATTAGACCAGTAATATTTTTGTTCTATTTCATGCGTTCGTAAAATTGGTTCATTCAACTGCTGTTGAGCTTCGGTCACAACGACATGAAAACAAGATGGCAAATGATCATGATGATCTTGCAAACTTAACGGCATGGGTAAATCAGAAGCATCTTGATCTGCAACTACTGCATGTTTTTCAGAAGCATCTAAATTTTCAGGGATATGATGCCCAAAATGATTCAACGTACGATATTCAGTCGGCTGTTCATGCGCACAAAAAGCTGCCGCCACATTCCAAAAACTTTGGAACATGAACAAACTCAGCAAGAGTGTCATAAATACAGCAGAACGTTGCACGTTACACCAACTGTTCAAAATTTGGGTCACTATAGCAAGTAAAGTACATGTAATAAAATTACATTAAACAAACTAAAACAAGATCGTCCTGAAAGTTGGCTTTATCGCACAATCCTTGATTTGTATTTATAATTTCTGAAAATAAAAACCAGCTCGAAAGCTGGTTTTTTTAGACAGGAGATTAACCTGTAATCTTTTTATACTTTGTACGTTTAGTTGCTGCTGCATCCCCTAAACGAGACTGACGGTATGCTTCGTATTCTGCATAGTTACCTGTGTAGAATTCTGGCTGTTCATTCTCAAATGACAAGATGTGCGTTGCAATACGGTCAAGGAACCAACGGTCATGCGATACCACCATCACAGTACCTGGGAATACAAGAATTGCATCCTCAAGCGCACGTAAAGTTTCAATATCCAAGTCGTTCGATGGCTCATCCAGTAAGATAACGTTTGCACCTAACTGTAAGATCTTGGCAAGTTGTAAGCGGTTACGCTCACCACCAGACAATTCACCTACACGTTTTTGCTGATCTTGACCTTTAAAGTTAAAGCGACCGATATAAGCACGTGATGCAATTTCGTAATCACCAATTTTTAGGATATCTAAACCACCAGAAACTTCTTCCCAAACGGTTTTGTTGTTATCCAAGGTGTCACGGATCTGACCCACATAAGCCACTTTAACTGACTCACCTAAAGTCACTGTACCTGTATCAGGTTGCTGTTCGCCAGTCATCATACGGAATAGCGTGGTTTTACCCGCACCGTTTGGACCCACGATACCCACAATCGCTGTAGGAGGTACAGTAAACGTTAAGTTTTCGTAAAGTAAGCGACCATCGAATGACTTGCTGATGCCTTCCACTTCCACAACCTTGTTGCCTAAACGTGGGCCAGGTGGAATGTAGATTTCAGAGGTTTCATTACGCTGCTGGAATTCTTTAGAGTTCAACTCTTCAAAACGCTCCATACGCGCCTTGTTTTTCTTTTGCTGACCTTTGGCATTTGAACGAACCCATTCAAGTTCTTTTTTCAATGCTTTAGCAAAAGACTCTTCCTGCTTCTGTTCCTGCTCTAAACGGGCATTCTTTTGTTCTAACCAAGAAGAATAGTTGCCCTGGTAAGGAATCCCCATGCCACGGTCAAGTTCAAGAATCCACTCAGCCACGTTATCCAAGAAATAACGGTCATGCGTAATCGCAACGATCGTACCAGGAAAGTCTTTCAAGAAACGCTCTAACCAAGAGACTGATTCAGCATCTAAATGGTTCGTCGGTTCATCAAGAAGTAACATGTCTGGCTTAGACAGCAACAAACGACATAATGCAACACGACGGCGCTCACCACCTGAAAGCAATGATACATCTGCATCCCAAGCTGGAAGATTCAATGCATCCGCAGCAATTTCAAGCTGATTATTCAGATTATGTGCATCCCAAGCATGGATGATTGATTCTAATTTTTCCTGCTCTTTTGCAAGCGCATCGAAATCTGCATCAGGCTCAGCATATTCTGCAAAAACCTGATCAAGACGCGCTAAAGCATCAAGTGCTTCACGCACACCATCTTCAACGTTACCACGAACGTCTTTGGTTGGATCTAATGGCGGCTCTTGTTCTAAGTAACCGATTTTGATTCCTGGTTGTGCACGTGCTTCACCTGAGAAATCTTTATCTACGCCAGCCATAATACGGAGTAAGGTAGATTTACCTGCACCGTTCAAACCAAGCACACCAATTTTTGCGCCTGGGAAAAATGATAAAGAGATGTCTTTTAAGATTTCGCGCTTCGGCGGAACCATTTTCGACACTCGATTCATCGTATAAATATATTGGGCCACGCAGGACTCCTCAATTGAAAAACCAATAAATCGCAAAAAGCGAAAAATAATCGCACGTATTATACGCTGAAAACGGTATTAACATGAAGTTAAGATCATCTTTGTTTCATCCAATCAAAGGATTTTCTTTTTCAAGACATTACACAATTTTGTCTTCAAAACAGAATCATGGCTTTCAATCGCTTATTATTTTGTTTATATGAATAAAAACGCAATAAATCGCATAAATTATGCACCATTTTGGATAGCTTTTCGGCTACACTCGATCAGTATTTAACTCACGTAGATGATGTAATCATGACCTATAAAGATGAAACTTTAGCCATTCATGCGGGATATTCACCAGAAGCCACTACAAAGGCTGTTGCTGTACCTATTTATCAAACCACGTCTTATGCATTTGATAATACACAACATGGTGCTGACTTATTCGATTTAAAAGTTCAGGGCAATATTTACACCCGTATTATGAATCCAACCACCGCCGTACTCGAACAACGCCTCGCAGCGCTTGAAGGTGGTATTGGTGCATTGGCTCTAGCCTCAGGTATGGCAGCGATCACCTATTCGATTCAAACGATTGCTGAAGCCGGTGACAATATTGCATCTGTATCCACTTTATACGGTGGTACTTATAACCTATTTGCGCATACATTGCCGAAACAAGGGATTGAAGTTCGTTTCTTTGATTATCAGAATCCCGAAGCTTTACGTTCTATTATTGATGATAAGACCAAACTGGTCTTTGTTGAGTCGATCGGAAACCCTCTTGGGAATATCATCGACCTAGAAGCAATCTCTAAAATTGCGCATGAATATGGTGTCCCTGTTATTGTAGATAATACTGTTGCAACTCCTGCTTTATTGAAACCATTTGAATTTGGTGCAGATATTGTGGTTCATTCTCTGACGAAATACATTGGCGGACATGGCAACAGTATTGGTGGTGTCATTATTGATAGTGGCAAATTCCCTTGGGGCAAATATCCTGAACGTTTTAAAGCGTTGAATACACCAGATCCAAGCTATCACGGCGTGAATTATGTTGAAGTTCTAGGTGAAGCTGCTTATATCGCACGTGCACGCGTTGTTCCGCTACGCAATACAGGGGCTGCGATTAGTCCGCTGAGTGTGTTTTTGATCTTACAAGGCTTAGAAACTTTAAGCCTTCGTATGGAGCGCCATACGGAGAATGCTCTGAAAGTTGCAAATTATTTGAAACAACATCCAAAAGTAAAATGGGTCAATTATGCAGGTTTAAATGACCATCCACAGCATCATTTGGCACAAAAGTATGTGAAAGGGAAACCTTCTGCGATTCTTTCTTTTGGCGTACAAGATGGCTTAGAAGGCGGTACTCGTTTTATCGATGCATTACAACTGTTTACACGTCTGGTCAATATTGGTGATGCCAAAAGCTTGGCATGTCACCCAGCAACCACCACCCACCGCCAGCTCAATGCAGAGGAACTTAAATCGGCAGGGGTCAGCGAAGATCTCGTTCGCCTTTCGATCGGTATCGAACATATTGATGACCTGATTGCTGACCTTGAACAGGCGCTTGCTCAGGTTTAAATTCAATGAAATCAATGAGCCCTTAACATAGGGCTTTTTTTCTATGCAAAATTCGAAAAATATAATATCATTTTCAACTATAGGTTTATTTTTTTAGAGTTTTTACTCTAAAAAAATATTAAATTTCAAACATTTACACTAGACAAACAAAAAATATCGGTTAATATTAATACAAAATAAAGTGCAATGTTTAATCGCAATAAAAAAGCATTGCAAACAACAGCTTGATTAATGTAGGTAACTTACATGAACGCAAAACTCAAAAAACTTTTTCAACAAAAAGTCGACGGGAAAACAATCATTGTCACTGGTGCATCAAGTGGTATTGGTTTAACAGTTTCAAAATATCTTGCTCAAGCTGGCGCTCATGTATTGTTGCTTGCACGTACCAAAGAAAAGCTGGATGAAGTCAAGGCGGAGATTGAGGCAGAGGGTGGCAAGGCATCAGTCTTTCCATGCGATCTAAACGATATGGAATCAATTGATGCCGTGTCAAAAGAAATTTTGGCGAGCGTGGATCACATTGATATTTTGATCAACAATGCAGGACGTTCAATTCGCCGTGCTGTACATGAATCTGTTGATCGCTTCCATGATTTTGAACGTACCATGCAACTTAACTACTTTGGTGCAGTACGTTTGGTTCTTAACTTGTTGCCACACATGATGCAGCGCAAGGATGGCCAGATCATCAACATCAGTTCGATTGGTGTACTTGCAAATGCAACCCGCTTCTCTGCTTATGTAGCGTCTAAAGCGGCACTGGATGCATTTAGCCGTTGTTTATCTGCTGAAGTTCACTCACACAAAATTGCAATCACTTCGATTTATATGCCGTTAGTACGTACCCCAATGATTGCACCAACCAAGATGTATAAATATGTACCGACGCTTTCTCCTGAACAAGCAGCAGACTTGATTGCTTATGCGATTGTGAAACGTCCGAAAAAGATCGCAACCAACTTAGGTCGTCTCGCATCAATTACTTATGCGATTGCACCAGATGTAAATAATATTTTGATGTCAATCGGATTTAACTTATTCCCAAGCTCTACAGCATCTATCGGTGAGCAAGAGAAATTAAATCTTGTACAACGTGCCTATGCGCGTTTGTTCCCAGGTGAACACTGGTAATCTTGTGATTCCGATTTTAAAAACAGCGTATCTCTAGATACGCTGTTTTTTTATGATTTAAATAATTTGTGTGGATGTTGTTTGTTTCATCCAATCTGTTGTTTTTGTAATGGCATCCGCTAAATCCCCTGTCTGGATATCCTAACGCTGTCTAAATTGTTTTAGCGGTTTTAAGTTCAGTTATTCAGTCTTCAAAAAAATTAACATCTCAGCCGACATTTCTAATTGATTTGCCAACCATGTCCAATTCGAAATTAATCGTAAAATAGTCAGCGGCACATGTTGTTTCGGTGCAGAGACATTGAATTGTTGAGCAATCATTTTCGTCAATTCAGACAAAAAATGTTCTGCTCTGGGGCAACTAATAAGGACTGGCTCACTAAACCTGAATCTGTTGCAGCTTGCACTATCACTTTGCATAGATCATCTACGCTCACCAAAGGCAGATAATGTTTTGGTGTTGCAGGAATTGCTCTCATTTTAGAGCATAATCTATATGCTCCCAATCTTTTAATTTAACTAATTCAACCAGAACACCAATCCATAAAAACACGCCAAACTCAGGATTATGGTCAATAAGGTATGTCGCACTTTATAAGCAATTACAATCGTTAAAATCGTGGCGAGAAAATACGGATTCAGTAAAGTCGAACGAAATGCCCCCTGCTCATCCATAAACACAATCGGAGTCGCAATTGCCGTCAGTAAACACGGTGCAGAATATTGCAAAGACTGCTGAAACCATTTGGGTAAACGCAAAGGAAGATTAGGTTCAAGCAAGATATAGCGATTCATAAACACCACAATTGCCAGAATAATCAGGAGAAACCAACTCATGCTGTACGCTCCCGAATATTCTGTAGGCAGGTTGCGGTCAACATACCAATTACACCCGCCATAATCGCGGCACTTTTAAAACCTAAGCTTAGAAAAACAACAGTTAAAAACACCGAAACCAGTACACCCACCAACGTATTCAGGTTTTTAATAAAGGGAATCACAATGGCAATAAAGGTTGCAACAATGGAAAAATCGAGATGATATTGATCTAAATTTGGCAGAGAGGAAGCCAACACAATACCGCCAATACTAAACAATACCCAAGCCAAATAGAAAAAACTGCCAGCCCCAAGCAAAAAATAAATATAATATTCACGCTTATGAATACCAACAGCAAACAATTCATCAGTCAGCAAAAAACCAAATAACAAACGCTGTTTTAATGGCAGTCTGGCAATTTCTTCACGAAAATATAGAGCATACAAATAATGCTGTGTGGTAATCAAAAATACTGAAATGATAATGGTGAGTGCAGGTGTACCCGCCATAACTAAACCCAGTGTCATCAACTGCGCTGCACCAGCAAAAACCAATGCAGACATTCCTATGGCTTGCCCAGTGGTCAGGCCAGCCTGAATCGCCATTGAGCCTGCCAGCAAGCCCCACGGCAATACCGCGAAACATAGCGGCAGTATTTTGATCACTCCTTGTAAAAAAGCATGCTGGGGTGAAGAAAGATTTTCAGTAGAATCTGGGGACATAAGAACAACAAGTTTGCGTTGGGAACTGAGGAATTATAATAAAGTTCAACATAAAAAGCGGAAAAATCATCTATTTTGAATGTAAAAAACCTCCCCGAAGGAAGGTTTTGTAAGTAGATTAAATTAGGTTATTTAGAACCTTTAATCCCTGCTTGTAATAACAAAGCACCTAAACCACCGATTTTTTGCTCTTGTGGTTTTTCAGTTTTTGGCTTGTTATTTTGTGGACGCTTAAAGTCACCTTCTTTACGTGGTGGACGCTGTCCCTGCGGCTTACGCTCTGAACGTTCCGCACGGTCTTGCTGTGGGCGCTGTTGTTGGCGTGGCGCTTTAGCAGGTGCAGAACCTTCTGCACGCATACTTAAGTTCACACGATTACGTTCCACATCAACTTGCATCACACGTACTTGCACAATTTGACCTGGTTTCACCACTTTATGTGGATCAGAAACAAATTCATTTGCAAGTTCAGAGATATGCACTAAACCATCTTGATGTACACCCACATCTACGAACGCGCCAAAGTTAGTCACATTGGTCACTACACCTTCAAGCTGCATGCCTTCAGTGAGTTGAGCAACTTCAGTAATATCTTCACGGAACTTGGCAGTACGAAACTCTGGACGTGGATCACGAGCAGGCTTTTCAAGTTCAGCTAAAATATCTTGAATCGTTGGCAAACCAAACTTGTCATCAACAAACTCATCGGCTTTGACTTGGCGAATAATTTCAGTATTACCAATAATGTCTTTTACTGTTGTGGCTTTTGCTGCAACAATCTTTTCAACCACGCCATAACTTTCTGGGTGAACCGCTGATGCATCCAATGGCTCAGAACCATTTTGAACACGTAAGAAGCCTGCTGATTGTTCAAAAGTACGCTCACCTAAACGTGGCACTTTTTTCAAGGCTTGACGGTTATCGAAACGACCATGTTCTTTACGATATTCAACGATTTGCTGTGCAATCGATTTATTTAAACCTGCAATATATGCCAAGATCGCTGGAGATGCGGTATTCACATCCACACCCACCGCATTCACACAGTCTTCAACCACAGCATCCAGTGTTTTTGCCAAACCTGTCTGATTCACATCATGCTGATATTGACCCACACCAATCGATTTCGGATCAATCTTCACAAGTTCAGCCAATGGATCTTGTAAACGACGAGCGATTGAAACGGCACCACGAATAGATACATCAAGTTCTGGTAATTCTTGAGAAGCAAGTTCACTTGCCGAATAAACAGATGCCCCTGCTTCACTGACCGTAATACGTGTTAATTTCAGATCAGTATTTGCCGCCATCATTTCAGCAACAACTGCCTCGGTTTCACGACTTGCAGTTCCATTACCAATCGCAATAAGTTCCACGTGGAACTCTCGGCATAAACGAGCTAACTCTGCAATTGAACCTTCTTTATCTTCTTTTGGTGCAAACGGGTAAATCGTGCTATGTGCGAGAACATCACCTGCATCACTCACAACCGCAAGCTTTACGCCTGTACGGATACCAGGATCAACACCTAAAGTGGTACGACCACCTGCAGGTGCAGAAAGGAGTAAATGACGTAAATTTTCAGCAAACACATCCATTGCTTCAGCTTCAGCAGCTAAGCGCTTATCAGTCAATAACGAATGTTCGATTTGCGGACGAATCTTACCAAGCCAAAATAATTTTGCAGTTTGTTTTAAATAATCTTGACGGCTTTGAGGCTGAATTTGATCAAGATTATATTCAGTTTCAATACGAGCTAACGGCGTATCATCTTCGCCATCTACTTTTAAACCCAATACATTTTCTTGACGACCACGTAACATCGCCAATAAACGATGCGAAGGTAATTTATTTAGGTTTTCAGAAAACTCAAAATAATCACGGAATTTTTTACCGACTTCTTTTTTCTCTTCAGAAGCAACTGCGCTCTTAAGAACTGCTGTTTTAGAGAAAATTTGTTTTAATTCAGTGGTTAATCCAATATTTTGTGCCCAGTCATCAATCAAGATGTGCTGAATTGCATCAAGTTGGCTTTCGACATCTGGATAGTCTTCATGACTAAAACCTGCCAATGCCTCAGTCGGATCAACTTGATCAGCAATAATTTTTTCAGCTATTGGACCTAAACCCGCTTCTTTTGCCTTAAATGATTTACTGGTACGTTTTGGACGGTACGGTGCATAAATTTCTTCTAATGCATTTTTAGTTTCTGCTGCATTCACACGCGCCAATAAATCATCACTTAATTTATCTTGTTCTTGTAAAGATTGAATCACCTTTTCACGACGCTCGTATAAATCACGTAGATAAGTTAAACGTGTGTCGAGTTGGCGTAATTGGGTATCGTCCAAGCCTTGCGTGACCTCTTTACGGTAACGTGCAATAAAAGGAACGCTAGCGCCTTCATCAATTAAACGAATAGCAGCTTCTACTTGGTTTGGACGTACGGCAAGTTCATTTGCCAACTGCTGAACTAAGTCAGTCATCGTGATTGATTCCACAAGGGTTAAGTCTAAAAGCACTGATTATAAAGTTCATGGCTATAAAATCCACCATTGTTTTTTTGAATATTTAACCAGTAGTTTTTGCAAATCCGTCAATGTTTCTAATATAACGGCGTTTTTTAGGCTAAATATTCAAAAACAGGTTGATTGTCATCTTTTTACCTGTATATATTTGGTATCTATCTCTTGATTTTATTGGCAATATTTGTTGCTTTATGACATAGCCAAACCTGTGCAATGAATCGTATACTCAAAGTTCTATTGATATTTCACAATCGCATTGCATAAAGACGATGACAATAAACGATAAAGGAGCACATCATGAGTTTAGTTGTACCTGCCGAATCGACGGAAACTGTACACCATGAGACAGACCGGGTCGAACGCATCTTAGTGGTCGATGATGATGTGCGCTTGCGTACACTGTTACAACGCTTTTTAGAAGATAAAGGCTTTGTGGTAAAAACTGCCCATGATGCAACCCAAATGGACCGTTTGCTACAGCGTGAACTGTTCTCCCTGATCGTGCTCGACTTTATGCTCCCAGTAGAAGATGGTTTAAGTATTTGCCGTCGTTTACGTCAATCTAATATCGACACACCGATTATTATGCTCACTGCACGTGGTAGCGATTCTGACCGTATTGCAGGTCTTGAAGCGGGTGCAGATGATTATTTACCAAAACCATTCAACCCAAATGAGCTATTAGCACGGATTCGTGCCGTTTTACGTCGCCAAGTCCGTGAAGTACCAGGTGCACCAAGCCAACAAGTGGAAGTGGTGAGTTTTGGTCCATGGTCGCTCGACCTTTCTACACGCACTTTAACGCGTGAAGGTCAGGTGGTCACGTTAACGACAGGTGAATTTGCAGTATTAAAAGCTTTGGTTCAGCACCCTCGCGAACCTTTAACTCGTGATAAATTGATGAATTTGGCACGTGGTCGTGAATGGGGTGCTATGGAGCGCTCGATTGATGTCCAAGTCTCTCGTTTACGTCGTTTAATCGAAGATAATCCTGCGCGTGCCCGCTACATCCAGACCGTTTGGGGCGTAGGCTATGTTTTTGTTCCAGATGGTGCTGAGTAAGTGCGGGAAACTCAACCTTGAAGCTTGAACCGATTGATCCACAAGAATTTACCGACTTTGAGACCTACTCTGAAAAACCACGGACCCAATGGGAACGTTTTTTAGACAAGATCAAGCCACGGTCTGCCGCAATGCGTACCACCGTACTGGTGCTGTTTACGGTGTTCTTTAGCCTATTCATGTCCTTGTGGTTCTTTTGGCGAACTTTATATTTACCAGAATTACAACAACATGCGCGTTATCTCGCCATTGAGCTTGAATTAGTCAATAATCCAGATATCCGTATTTTACATCGCGATACAGAAGTTGATATTGATACATGGCTTAAAAACCGTATTGGTATTGAATACATCACTGACCCCAAACAATTTCCAAAAATTGAAGATAAATTCTTAGCCGAGTTATTTACCAACCAAATCGAAACCAAACTTGCGAAAGAACTAGGAGTCGATAACGCTGATAACGTTACTGTATATTTTAAATTCAAACCGATACCACGTATCTGGATTCAAACGCCTGAAATGAATGGCAACTGGGTGCGTGAACCACTAAAAACGTATACTAACTACAGCGTGGAACTGATTGCAGCATGGCTATTTGGCGTTCCAATTATTTCTTCAATTATTATTTTAATTCTAGTCCGACAAATGAATCGACCATTACGTCGTTTACAGAATGCTGCCAACAATTATAGTAAAACTGGTAAAGCACCTTATCTTGATACCAATCATGGGCCACTCGAAATACGTCAAGTAAACCAAGCATTCAACCATATGGTATATACGCTTGAGCAAACTGAACGCGATCGACAAATCATGCTAGCAGGAATTTCACATGATTTACGTACGCCACTGACGCGTATCCGCCTGACCGCAGAAATGCTCCCAGATGAGTTTTTCCGCGAAGGTCTAATTTATGATGTAGACGATATGGATGCGATCCTGAATCAATTTATTTCGTATATGAGAGATGGATCTGATGAAGAACTATCACAAACCAATATCAATACATTGCTTCAAGAAGTCGCTGTACAATTTAAGCCCTTAGATATTCGTTTTGAAGCACAAGAGTTACCTATCATTCCTGCCCGAAGCCTATCTTTAAAACGTTTGATTGCAAATTTAGTCAACAACGCCAAACGTTATGGCGCAGAACCAATTGAATTATCGGCAAGCCATGTAGATGATCATATTCTGATTACCGTCGCTGATCATGGTGAAGGTATTCCACCCGATCAAGTTGAAGAACTCATGCAACCCTTTGTTCGTGGTAATTCAGCACGCACGATTCAAGGAAGTGGCCTCGGCTTAGCCATTGTAAAACGAATTGTTGACATTCATCAGGGACAAATTAGCATTCGCAATCGCGAGCAAGGTGGTTTAGAAGTGGTGATTTCACTTCCACTCAACCATGAAAATCTTGAAGAATCTCAAACGAATGCAATTGATAAAATTAAACAGAGCATCACTGGACATTTTTAGAACAATTCATGCTGGAAAAATAACTCTTTTTATCTCTGAAAAAGTATCACGCATTTCACATATTAGACCTTAGCCGTAGTCCAATTCCCTTTTCAAGTTTTAACGCTAAAATCCATATCTAACTAAGAAGTATATTGAGAATGGATCATGTCTTTAAGTCGTATTCGCCTTGCTACCCTACATGACAAAGTGATGAGCGCTGAACAGGCTGCTCGCTTTATTGAAAATGATATGACGGTTGGTATGAGTGGTTTTACTCGTGCTGGAGAAGCGAAAGCTGTGCCACAAGCATTGGTCGAACAAGCTAAAAAAAATCCGTTAAAAATCACATTAATTACAGGTGCAAGCCTAGGGAATGACTTAGACAAACAATTGACGGAAGCAGGTGTACTTGCTCGTCGTATGCCATTCCAAGTTGATAATACTTTACGTCGCGCCATTAATAATGGTGAAGTAATGTTTATCGACCAACATTTGTCTGAAACTGTTGAGCAAATGCGTAATCAACAGCTTAAACGTCCAGATATTGCTGTGATTGAAGCTGTTGCGATTACAGAAGATGGTCATATCGTACCAACAACCTCTGTAGGCAACTCTGCAAGTTTCGCAATTTTTGCTGAAAAAGTGATCGTTGAAATTAATACCTCATTGAGCGAAAACTTTGAGGGCTTACACGATATTTATATTCCAACATATCGTCCAACACGTACCCCACTTCCATTAACCCAAGTCGATGATCGTATTGGTTCAACTGCAATCCAAATTGACCCAGCAAAAATCGTAGGTATCGTTTTTAATAATACGGCCGACTCACCTTCAACTGTGACTGCGCCTGACGATGAAACTCAAGGGATTGCAAATCACCTCATCGCTTTCTTTGAAAAAGAAGTTGCTGCAGGTCGTTTAGCGAAAAATCTAGGTCCTTTACAGGCAGGTATTGGTTCAATTGCAAATGCAGTTTTGACTGGTCTTAAAGATTCTAACTTTGAAGATTTGGTCATGTATTCTGAAGTATTACAAGACTGTACTTTTGAATTGATTGATGCTGGCAAAATGAAATTTGCTTCTGGTAGCTCAATTACGCTATCTGCACAATGTGGTGAGCGCGTATTTGGCAACCTTGAACACTACAAAGATAAATTAGTATTACGCCCACAAGAAATTTCTAACCACCCTGAAATCGTACGTCGTTTGGGGATTATTGGGATTAATACAGCACTCGAGTTCGATATTTACGGCAACGTGAATTCTACGCATGTTTGCGGTACAAAAATGATGAATGGTATCGGCGGTTCAGGTGATTTTGCGCGTAATGCTCACCTTGCAATCTTTGTTACCAAGTCAATCGCAAAAGGTGGTGATATTTCATCAATCGTACCAATGGTAAGCCACGTTGATCATAATGAGCATGATGTTGACATTCTGGTAACTGAAGTTGGTTTAGCAGATTTACGTGGCTTAGCACCTCGTGAGCGCGCACGTGTGATTATTGACAACTGCGTACACCCGCTTTATCAAGCTGCGTTAAATGACTATTTTGATCGTGCCTGCGAGCGCGGTGGCCATACACCTCATATTCTTCGTGAAGCACTGTCATGGCATGCGAACTTCGAAGAAACAGGTCATATGTTAGCAAACGAAAAATTAGCAAAAACTGCTTAATTTTTTGCTTCACATCTTGAAAAAGGCTGAATCTATTTGATTCAGCCTTTTTCGTTTTGATCAGAATTTCAGACCATATGAAACACCTAAAATATGCTGATCCATTTCAAGGTTAGCTTCACCACCGCCAAAGTTCAAAGGAATAGATTGACTTCCTTTTACGGTTTCTTTCAAACCATAGGTATATGCAACACTAAGCTCCTGTGCACGATCAATATTCCACGTCGCCCCCACGCTGAGATGATCTTGAATTACACCAGGTGCAAGAATATTCAAGAAGGTTTGATCTTGAGGAATTGGCTGATCATTATGGCTATATCCAGCTCTTATCGTCACTTGTGGATTAACTTGATATGCCGCACCAATCTTGTAAACGTTGATATCTTTCCAACCAAAACCCTGACCTTTTTCTGAACCAAAACCATTCCCCGCCATCACCGAAGCTAGACTAAAAGGATTTCCAACTGAATCTACATCCGAATAATTAATACGCGCTATATCGGTTAATACAGTTAATGCAGGCGTCAATTGAAAAGCGGCTCCTACGCCGTAGCTCTCCGGTACATCAAAACCTCCTGCTTGAGCAAATAAACCGCGATATTGATCAAATTTGTCCGATTTAATTTTTGAAGAATAATTTGCACCAACAGTTACGACATCATTTAGCTTGGCACTCCAGCCGACTTTAACACCTATGCCTGTAGCAGAGTCCTTACCATTATTACTCAATTTTTGCCCATCAACAGAAAATGGTGCAAAACCTGAAATTCCTTTAGCTTCAAATCGTTGATAAAGAATGTTGGTTGCAATACCGATGGATTGGTTTTCGCTATAACGCCAAGCCACAGATGGAGAAATAAAGACCTGTGCTAAATCCACCCCTGCCTCACCTGTATTCCCAAAAGCTGCATACGGATTTTTCTTGTAGGAGGTATTCATACCGCCGTTACCATAAATCGCTAAACCCAAAGCAACCGTATCATTTACTTTCTTATTTACCGCAAATTCAGGTAGAACAAAATATTCACGCTCATTGCCACTGTAATGACCGTTGGCGCCTGCCAAATTCCCCTCAATTTCAGCAGAACGCTTAGGGTTAAATATAGTCGTGCCAATATCGACACGACTGTCTAACCAAGCCAATCCAGAAGGATTATTCGCAATGGTCAGAGCATCATTAAATGCCGCAATAGAAGCTCCAGCAGCGCCTTGGGCTTTAACCCCATAGCCATGCATAAAATAGCCTGTAGTTGCGAATGCTGATGACGATAAAGCGGATAAAAATAATGTAGGAAGTGTAAACCCAAGCAACTTTTGCATAACTTATCTTCAGTAAAAATAATATATACACAAGTATATTGTTTTTCTTTTATTCAGATAACTAAGTTAATTTGAGAAGCATATTCTTTTTATTCATAAACAGATTTTTTGATCAAAACACATCCCATTTTGCTTCATGCATAAAAAAAGCCCTAAACTTGAGTTTAGGGCTTTTTGAATATGGTGGGGGACCCTCAACCGAATTGAAGCCCACAATCCTTATGTAGTAATGCTTTCAGGTTTTGCAATTTGATTTATACCAACAAAAATACCAACAATACGCAAAAGTACCCTGTTTTTTGGCAGCCTATAGCGGCGGCTATTATAAACGCTTGCGCCGTGCCATTTCGACAAAATCG
>JACCDZ010216418.1_pt1 | contig 62586 bp, 60 predicted proteins | sample 7449551 | NCBI WGS metagenome assembly JACCDZ01 (sample SAMN15323452, study PRJNA562643) | freshwater metagenome | isolation source: river surface water | place: USA:Blue River Watershed | collected 2017-08-18 | reverse complement strand
GTTGAATAAACCAGTTTTTTACCATCATATCTGAAAACTAATAAAACTAGATTTTCTTTTTTCTCATCTACTGGAGATTTTAAACTAAATATTACATTACCCATAATAGTTGCCGTTATAGTTGCCGTTTTTTCTTTGTCAAAGATAATAAAACTTTACTTATCTTTACCAAAAATAACGCTTAAACCATTATAAATAAAGGAATTTAGATAAAATTGAATAAACTGAAATATTAAAAGTTCGAGAGCCTCTTTCTCCGCTGAAAAAAATCCTAAATGGTGTCAAAACCCTGTAAATCTTATGATTTACAGGGTTTTTTGCTTTTGCGCATATACCAAATTATTCATCGAATCTTATCGCTAAAGGGACTAAATCGAGACCCTAGAAAAAACTAGAAATCTAGGGTCTCGCTAAAATCCCTTAACCCTTGCAAACACAGGGCTTACGATTGTAAAGCTATAGCTTGTTCACTCAGTAAACATCTTGTTTGGCTTGGATTAGGAATTTAAATTGATAAATAATTAATCAGTCAGTAAAATGAAAGCGAAAGTAAACCTGCATTTCTATGCAAAATCTACAAAGGTTAATGCCAAAGGGCAATTTCCAATTTATGTCCGTCTTACTGTAAACGGAATCAGAACAGAATTCAGTACCAAAAAATTCATAGAACCAAGCCGATGGCTATCTGAAGCCTGCAAAATGAAGGGTACTACAGAGGAAGCCCGTTCAATAAATAGTTATCTTGATTTATTGAAATCTAAAGTACTGGATATTCAAATGGAGCTAATTCATAAGAATCAGGAATTGACAATTGAAAACTTTAAAGAAATGCTTTTTGGTGCTGAAGAAAAACAACGAATGCTCGTTCCCATCTTCCAAGACCATAACAATAAAATAAAAGAACTTGTTGGTAAAGAATACGCGCCCGGAACATTAGAACGTTACACAACTTCTTTGAAACATACTATTGAATTCTTGGAATGGAAATATAATATTTCAGATATTGAGATTTCAAAAATAAACCATGCCTTCATTACTGATTACGAATTTTATTTAAGAAGCGTTAGAAATTGTGCCAATAATACAGCAGTTAAATACATCAAGAATTTCAGTAAAATAATCAAGATTTGTTTAGCTAATGACTGGCTAGAAAAAAATCCATTTGCGAACTATAAGGCAAAAGTCAAAGAAGTCGAACGGGTTTATTTAACTGAAGAAGAAATTCAAAATATTATTGAAAAGGATTTGAAAAATGACAGGCTTTCCCTTGTGCGTGATATTTTCCTTTTTAGCTGTTTTACCGGATTGGCATACATCGATGTCAAAAACTTGACAAAGTCCCATATAAGTCTTGGAATTGATGGGGAGAAATGGATTTTCACGCATCGTCAAAAAACTGAGAGTGCTTCGAAAATTCCTATTTTGCCCGTTACACAAATTATAATTGACAAATACGAAAAGCATCCTCAAGCTATCGGGAACGATAAACTACTCCCTATTCTCTCAAATCAAAAGATGAATGCATATTTAAAAGAAATTGCTGGAATATGTGAAATAGATAAAGAATTGACCTTTCACATTGCCCGACACACTTTTGCAACGACCGTAACTTTAACGAATGGAGTTCCGATTGAAAGTGTTAGTAAAATGCTCGGACATAAAAATTTAAGAACTACCCAACATTATGCTAAAGTTCTGGATAGGAAAGTTAGTGAGGATATGAAGATACTTAAGAATAAATTTATTTTTAATGATAATGAACATGTGGCAATACATAAATGTAACAATCATTAGATATTCAAGAACCGCCTTTTAGACTAACATTACAGACTTCTCGTCCTTTCTCACCATTCATATCTTGCTGAAATTTGTACTATAAATAAAACAATTTCAAATGGATGCTAATATAATATTCAATTCAGAACATGATTATATGATCTTGTTTTTAAGACTAGTGCTAGGTGTGGTAATGTTCGCACATGGAGCTCAAAAGTTTTATGGGTGGTTTGACGGAGGTAGTGTTGAGGATAATTTAGAACATCTTGCTTCTGCTGGTGTACCTCGTTTTATCGGGGTATTGGTAATTATCGGACAATCTTTAGGAAGTATGGCTATTATTCTTGGTTTTTGTACTCGACTTGTTGCTGTTTGTCTTTTTATAATAATGGCAGGAGCTATGTATAAAAACATTCCCAATGGTTGGATGATGAACTGGTCGGGAAAGAAAAAAGGTGAAGGTATTGAGTATTTCATACTTTTTCTCGCAATCGATCTGTATATAATCGTGTCAGGAAGTGGCCCTTTGGGCGCTGATTATTACATAAAATTTTAGGTGATGATATTTTTTCCTGAAAAGAATAGGCAATTCGTAGACAAAGGGAAAGTTAAAGTTTATTCAAACCAGTTTAACTACCCTGCATCGGAGTATTTCATTACGTTCGATAAAAAAATCATTCTGCCTCATAAATCCGAAATCATAAACGACCGTCGAAAAAATAGCTTATGGATTATCATAGGATTAAATGGAAAAATGGAATTACAACTTAATGCAGATAATTCTATTATCATAGATTCTTGTGCAATGTCGTTTTACACAGCTAAAGGAGAAAATAAGGTGTTTTTAAACAATATAAGTTCAGCAGAAGCTGACTATCTGGAGATTGCGATAAAATCAAATGAAACTCGTCTAAGTCAACAAAGTATTGATTATTTGCTCAAAAAGAATGAAGCTCAATTATTGGTCTCCCCTTTGGGAAGCGGGAATAGTATTATCGTAGGACAATCTTTCTGGATTTCGAAAGGTTTCTTCGAACCTAATCATCCGTTTATCTATAAAAAATCCGACATCCAAAGTTCGTTGTATATTTTTTTAATCAATGGTAAAGTAAATATAAATGGATGGGAACTGAATTATAACGATGCAATTCAATTAATGGAAAGTGATGATTTGATTGTAGAAATTACAAAACCTTCAGAACTTCTGATTATTGAAATGTCAAAACCATAATTATAATGCTAAACCTGACATCTGAGAAAAAAGAGCAAGTAAAGATTCTGATTGATTCCGCTGAGGAATTGTTTGCAACTTATGGTTACGATGGTACTTCGTTAAGAATGATTACTGTTAAGGCTAAAATGAATCAAGCTGCTGTCAGTTACTATTTTAGGTCAAAAGAAGGTCTTTATAGTGAGGTATTAAAAAGTAGGCTTCAAATACTGAATAATATTCTCTCTGCTACTGCTGCGGAGGAATTAGATGAGATCACAAAACTTGGTGTGTACATCGAAACCTATATAGAAAATGTGGTGAAAAACAAGAATTTCCATAAAATACTGTGCAGAGAAATTTATCTATTAAGTCACGATTTTGCCAAAAAGAAGTTAGTTGCTTCTTCTATGTATTCACATTTTGAATTACTTAGAAAAATTCTTGAAACCGGTATTTCAAAAGGAGTTTTTAAAAAAGTGGACGTTGATATCTTCAGCTTAAGCTTTTTTACCCTTGTGACACCACTAGTAGTGAAAACACCCCTTGTTGAGCAAATTTTTGTAGAGCAGATAATGTTAAATGAAACGTCAGAACTAATAAATAAAATAAAGATTCACTTCTTGTCAATTCTTCAAAAACAGGTCTGAAATTATATTTCTATCACCAAAATTAAATTTAAATGATTCAAAATTCAAAGATTCTATATCACGCAACCAAAGCGTTTCTACTATTTTTAGTAGGTACACAAATGGTTTATTCACAATCGGACAATCCGGATAGTAAAAAACTTTCTATAGAGCAAGCTATAACTTATTCGAAGCAAAACAATAAATGGGTTCAAATAGCGCAAAAGGAACAATTAGCAGTAGAGCACGATAAGAAAGATGCACTAAACGCAACATTACCTCAAATCAATTTTGGAGCAGGATATCAGCGCTTTTCTGATTTGACCTTATTCACAGATGGACTTGGCGGGACAGTTTCGGGTCCAAGAAAACCTTCTCCAAATGGTGCCAATTTGGGTATCGATGCTGCATTCAATCTCTATTCCGGTGGAAAAAGCAAAGCTTTCATTGAAGAAGCAAAAGTCAAAGAAGAACTCGCTTCTTTATATTTGAACGACCAATCTGGAAACATAGCATTACAGACCGTTTTCCAATACCTTGATTTGGTTAGATTAAATGACCTAAAGCGATACATAGCTGACCAACAAAACAGAGCAGAAACTCGACTAAAGAACATCAATGCACTTTACAATAATCAAAAAGTAACCAAAAGTGATGTTTTAAGAGCTGATGTAATGCTTGCAAATGTGAATCTGAATTTGGAACAAGTTCAAAATGACATTACTATCACAAATCAAAAACTCAATATCTTACTTAACCTTGAGGAAAAACAGGTAATTATCCCTATCGACAGTGCAGGCATGCTAAAGCCTATTCTACCTCCATTAGATGACCTTTTACAGAAATTAGATGACAACTCTTATTCCATTCAGAGAGCCGATTTAAACATTAAAACCCAACAGGCAAAATTAAAAGGAATCAAGAGTAATTATATGCCATCGTTATATCTTACGGCGGCCTATAATTTTACCTATCCAAACTATTTGTTTTATCCACCGATAGACCAGCTTTACTCTTTAGGTTTTGTGGGTATTAAAGTGCAGTATAACATTTCATCACTTTATCAAAACAAGCATAAATCATCCTCTGCTACCTATAGAATTGAGGAGCTTAAACAACAAAAAGAAGCTATCTCAGATAATGTAAAACAAGAAATAAAATCGTATTACATAAAATATGGAGAAGCACTGAACAAGATTACGGTAAATAAAAAGACTATAGAACAAACGAAGGTAAATTACAAAATTGTAAGTACTAAGTACTTCAATCAACTGGCTTTGCTAACAGATCTTCTCGATGCAGATAACCTCCTTCAGGAATCTCGATTTAACCTTGTAAAGGCACAAACTGAGGCATTATTAATCTATTATAAATTACAATACAGCCTAGGGAATTTATAGGCAAATTAAATAAGAAGTGAATATGAAAACTAAAGACAAATCACATCCGGTAAATATTTTTTTAAAAGTAGTGTCTTACCTCACAATACTAGGAGCCTTTATCTGGCTTATGTTTTATTTAATCGGCAGCAATGATTATGAAGAAACAAATGATGCTCAGGTAGAGGCATATATCAACCCCATTTCGGCAAGAGCTGGTGGTTACATTGAGAAGATAAATTTTGAAGAACATCAAGTAGTTAAACAAGGAGATACATTAGTCACTATTTATAGTGGAGAATACTTTGCTCGTGTGCAAGAAGCTCAGGCAGCAGTACAAGATGCCCGTGCCCAATTAGAGGTGTTGGCAGCAGGGATTCGTTCATCTGAAGCAGGTACACTTGTCAACAAAAATCAGATTTCAGGAGCAAATGCACGTTATTGGCAACAACAGCAAGACATCAAACGATATGAAAAGCTGCTTAAAGAAGAAGCGGTAACTGGTTCTGACTATGAACAAGTGAAATCACGTTTCGAGGTAGCCGAAAGTGATTTAGAAGCTTCAAAAAACAATCTTAAAGTTAGCAAAGCCAAAATCGAAGAGCAAAAATCTAGAATTGCTGTATTGGAAGCAGACCTTCAAAAAAAGCTTGCTGTATTGGAACTTGCAAAAATTAACTTATCCTACACCGTAATTACTGCTCCCTACTCGGGCAGAGCCGGCAGAAAGACAATTATCGAAGGACAGCAGATACAACCCGGCCAACCATTAGTGCTTATTGTAAATGAAGATACTAAATGGATTACTGCTAATTTCAAAGAGACACAGGTAAGTGATATGTATGTTGGTCAGCCAGTAACCATTACTGTGGATGCAATTAACGGAAAGTCTTATACTGGTGAAATTGAAGCTATTTCGGGTTCTACAGGATCAAAAATTTCCTTATTGCCACAGGATAATTCAACAGGAAACTTTGTAAAAATTGTACAACGTGTTCCTGTAAAAATAAAGTTTACCACTAAAGATATCCAAAGTATAAAGGCTGGGATGAATGCAACAGTCTCTGTTAAAAAAAAATAAATGAAAAAGCCTGAATATTTTAAAACCTGGATAAACGATTGGGAATGGGGAATTCGCATTGCAGTTTGGCTTATCCTCATGTCAGCATTGGTTCAGTTCGGTATTTTCGGGCTTACCCAAAACTATCTTATGTCTTTACTTGGAGCGCAACCTGAGGATATTACATTTGCACTTCTCATCACTTATGTAGGTATCCTTGTTACACTTCCTATCCAATTCAGGTTTCTACGGTATTTTGAAACAAGGAGCTATCTTCTTTTCAATATACTTGTAGGCATTGCTCTTAGCTTTGCCTGTATTGGTACTTACAGCATGATTATTTTTTTTATAATACGCTTTTTACAAGGAGTAGTAGTATGCAATATTGCCGGTTGTATGCTTACATTGATTTTCTACAGATTGAGTAGTGAAAAAATGCAGGCCATTGGCTCATCGGTTTTTTATGGAAGTATTCTTGCCAGCGGTATACTAATCGGATTGGCTGCAGCAATTATAGTCAGTACAGCAGATTGGAAGAAAATTTATAATTATTTGATAATCTTCCAAGTTATTACATTGCTAATCGTACTACTAATAATGAAGTCAAAAGCTGGATTTAAAAGCTATCCGCTTTACCAGATTGATTGGACTGGTGCAATTTTGCTTGCGCTTGGCGCTGCTTCATTTGCTTACACTATGATTTACGGTTCAAAATATTATTGGTTAGAAGACAGTAGAATTGTCATTTCTACAACGCTTTCAAGTGTTGGATTAGTACTTTACGTTTTGCGACTTTACCTTAGCAAGCGACCAATGGTCAATCTTTCGGTATTTGGGAAAAGAAATTTTTGGATTGGACTGATACTTCTTGCATTATATTATGGAATTAAGGACAGTATTAACCTTATTTACAACTATACTGCTACTATTTTACAATGGAGTACACTCCAGTTGGTTTATCTTGCATTAATTAATCTGGCAGGCATTGTAGTTTTTATGACGATTTCAGCACAACTGATAATTCGAAAAAGACATTCTACTAAATTCTTTCTTTTGGCAGGATTCACTATACTTCTTATTTACCACTTATACATTTATACCATACTTACGCCTGACTTAACCTTCAATGATCTTGCTTTGCCTGTATTTCTTCAGGGGGCAGCTTCTGGATTACTTTTTGTACCGTTAGTAATATTTATAACTTCATCCGCTCCACCTAATACAGGTACTACAGGAATAGTTGTTGCAGCTTATACTCGCTTTACTGCTTCGCTGTTTTCCGTGGCTGGATTTTATAATCTGCAACTCTATTTCAACCAATTCTATAAAGAAGGTTTTCTAAAACACTTAAGTGTACTTGATTTCTCAGCAACAGAAAGATTAAGTAGTTACAAATTAATCTATATTCAAAAAGGATTTACTGCTGAACAAGCTAGCGGATTAGCAACTGCTACACTTAATCGTGCAATGTCAGTACAGGCACAATTAATGGGTAATAGAGCTATTTTCCTGTTGTTGGCCATTATTCTCTTCTGTGTTCTTTTAATGGTACTAATTGTCCCATCTATAAATCAAACGTATATTCATTGGAACAAAAGGATGTTTATCCTTAGAAAGAAATGATAAGTTTGAAAAGGGTGGTAAAAAACAAAATTCAAAGGCAATCATTTATGAATGATGCGACAATTATGGAAGTGATTAAAACTTCTTTCTGTAATCTAAAGGCGAAAGTCCTGCAGCTGTTTTAAAGAATTTGCCAAAAACCGATTGATTGGAAAAATTAAGTTGGTCGCTAATCTGATTTATGGTTAGCGACTTATTTTGTAACATTACCTTTGCTTCCAGTACTACAACTTCATCAATCCAGTCACTGGCATTTTTTCCGGTATGTTTTTTTATTACCTCTGAAAGATATTTACGGGTAACGTTTAAATTGTCTGCATAAAAACCGACGCTTCGATGGCGAAGAAATTCTTTGGAAAGTAATTGTCTGAACTTTTCAAACAATGGGTTTAACTGAGCGTCTGTTTGTTGATTATCATCCACTAACACATCTAATTCGTAGATCAAAGCATAAAGATAGCTCCTTACAATTGAGGCGTAATGTTTGTTCTTTCTATTAAATGTGTCTTTTATTAGTGTAAAACTTGTTGCAAAAAGTTTAGCTTGTGCTGCATTTAGCTTTCTGTTATGTTGATCAGTATTTTCAAAGAAGGTAAATTTCGTTAGAAAAAAAACGTTAGCTTGATTTTCAAGGAAAAAACTTCCCTTGAAAAAAATGATATCCATTTCCATATCAGAGCTGGCATTACGAAAGCTCCTAATTACTGAAGGCCCCATCGCTATTATTGTTGGCGCAGTCACAGTCTCTTTTTTTAGCCCAGCCTGCATTTCAATACTTCCTTTTTTGAGGAACCCAACAGCATAACTCTCTGCTCTGTATGGCTCCTCTATATCGGGATATTGTTTTACTTCTACAATAAAGAAGTCACGACTAGTTTCTGGCTGAATGAAAATTTGCCTGTACTTGTCTATCGAATAAGTTTCAATTTTTTCCATTATTAGAAAATAGAGCCAAATAAAAATCTCTATTTATACTGTTTGCGCATTACTTTCATGAATATTTCCTTGAATAACCTTTTCACGGTGTTGTACTCCCCATTTATGCAAGGCATCTATAACATCAGACAGTGATTCGCTGTAAGGTGTTAAGGCATACTCTACACTTACAGGTTTGGTATCACAAACTGTACGTGTAACTAAACCATTCATTTCAAGCTCCTGTAATTCTTTTGAGAGGATTCTAGGACTAATTCCAGCTTCACGAGTAAGTTCTCTAAATCTTTTTTTTCCATCTCTCAAAATTGAAATTAAAATCAATTTCCATTTACCCCCAACCATGTCTAGGGTATCCTGAATGGCCAATCTGGCCTTTATGCAAGCTTCATCAGTTGCTTTATCACATGTGTCTCTTGTATGCATAGTATTCTTTTTGTAACCGGTATCCTTTATGTAACAACTTACAAATGTATAACATTCAGCCGTAAATTTGTATTATAAAATTAAAAAAATATGAAATTAAATGTAATCAAATTATCAGGTTGGGTGTTAACATCCTTATTGTCAGTTCTTTTTTCTATGAGTGCCATTACAAAAATCATGAAAGTAGATTCAGCTGTTCAACAAGCACAAGCTATCGGTATTAATCCCGAAACAAATCAAATTTTGGGGATAGTCGAACTAGTAGCATTGATACTTTTCATTATCCCTAGAACTGGCGTATTAGGAACAATGTTGCTAATGTCTTATGTGGGAGGAGCAATAGCAACACATGTTCAACATTCGCAACCATTAGCAATGGTAATTATTATTCAATCAGTAATCTGTATCACAGCGGCTCTACGCTTTAAGGAATTGACAAATCGTTTGCTTTTTATCCAAAAAAATTAATAATAACATTCAAAATTATATTTATGAAACTCTTAAACAGTAGTAAACTTGGAAATCTAACATTAAAAAACAGTATGGTAATGGCTCCTATGACAAGAAGCCGTTCTAACCAAAATGGAATCGTTAGCGATTTAACTGTATTATATTACACTCAAAGATCGAGCGCAGGATTAATAATTTCTGAAGGTGTAAATATCTCAGAGCAAGCCGTGGGAAGTCCGTGGACACCTGGTATTTATAATCAGGAACAGATTGATGCTTGGAAGAAAGTAACAAAAGCCGTTCACGACAATGGCGGATTGATATTTGCACAGCTTTGGCATACTGGACGTGTTGGCCATTCTACAGACAGAAACGGAGTGCTTCCTGTTGCACCATCTGCAATTGCAATTCAAGGACAGCAGCATTTTACCTCACAAGGAATGAAAGATTACGAAACTCCAAGAGCCTTAACAACTGACGAAATAAAACAAACTATTCAAGACTACAAACAAGCAGCAATTAATGCAATTGAAGCTGGGTTTGACGGGGTTGAACTACACGCTGCCTTCGGTTACCTGCCTAATGAGTTTTTAGTAGAAAGTGCTAACCACAGAACTGATGAATACGGTGGTAGCATCGAAAACAGAAATCGTTTTGTAGTTGAAACAATGCAAGAAATGGTTAGTGCGATTGGCAGTAACAAAGTAGGCATAAGATTATCTCCGACCAATATTTATAACAATATTGAAAATAGTGATCCGGTTAGTCAATTCACACCACTAATTGAAGAGCTGAATAAATTGCCATTAGCCTATCTTCATCTAATGAATGCGATGGCTCCTTTAGACAATCATCCTCATTATCCAAAAAACGTGATGGAAACTTTTGGAACAATAAGTAAGCATCCGGTTATTGCTAACGCTGGTTACAATAAAGATACTGGAGAAGCCGAACTGGAAAAAGGGATTGCTAAATTAATTTCTTTTGGTAGCCTTTTCTTAGCAAATCCTGATTTACCTAAACGTTTTGCACTTGATGCCGAATTAAATCAACCTGATGGTGCAACTATGTTTGGGGGCGGTGAACAAGGTTATACGAACTATCCTTTTTTAACTGAAGCGTAAAGGTATTTTAAAAGGGTACTTGTTTGTTTTAACATAATTGGTTAACAGTCTTTTAGACCAAAATTACAGACTTTCATCCCTTTTCTTCGTTTCCTTTTCTTCGGAACTTTGTAATGTAAAATCAAAGGATTATTTAATAAACATTCTTTAAAAATGTTGGTAGTATTAATCGGTTGGTTTTAAAGTAGGGGTCAATAGATTGCTGCTAATTTTAAAAAGAAACTTATTAACTATTTAAAAATAAAAATTATGCTTAAAAATCTTTCAGATAAAAAATTGAATGAGCTTTTTTCTCTAACAGGAAAAACAGCGGTCATCACAGGTGGTGCAAACGGTATAGGCTTAGCCACAGCAAAACGCTTAGCCGAATTAGGAGCACACGTAGTTTTAGCAGATATGAATATTGAAGCTGCTAAAAATGAAGCTGAAAACTTGAAAAAAGAAGGTTACTTAGCTTCTGCGGTACAATTAAGATTACCGGATGAAAAAAGTATCAATGACGCTGCTGATTTTGCAGTAAAAGAAACTGGACGTCTTGATATTTGGGCTAACATCGCTGGTATTTATCCAGTGTCAGACACTATGTCTTTAACAGTGGAGAGTTGGAATAAAGTGCTTGATATTAACCTTTTAGGTTCTTTTCTGGGAGCCCGTGCTGGAATCAGAAAAATGATTGAAGGTAACATTCCCGGAGTTGTAATTAACATCCATTCAACAACTGCATTTAAAACGGTTCCGGGTCTTCCCCACTATATTGCTTCAAAAGGTGGTATAGAGGCTTTAACTAGAGCTTTAGCGGTAGAATTTGGTCCTAATAATATCAGGGTTGTAGGGGTAAGTCCAACTATGACAATAACACCAGGTATGGAAGTTCAAAAAAGCGACCTTGATGAAGCTTTTGGCGGAGTAGATTCTCATCAGGTTTATGGTAGCAGGCTGCCATTGGGTCGTATCGCATACCCCGATGAAATTGCAAGAGTAATAACGCTATTATGTACTGATTTGGCTCAGGCTGTAACTGGAAGTATCGTTGCTGCCGATTTAGGTGACACTGCATTTTAAAAAGTCACTTAAAACAATTATTAAAAATAAATTATTGAAAATGAGAACAATAAATAAAATTCGCTTTAACTTTATATTGCTAATTACTGCTGTGAGTTGGAATACTTATTCACAACAAGCAGCAACAGACCCTATTAAAAATCCACCTATAACTACTGAAGCACTGTTTGGTAATCGGGGAATGTCCTTTCAAATGATAATTGACAAAAAATTCCAAAGCGTACCAAGATTAGGATTTTTTAGTGTAACCAATTTAGTTGGCGAATGGGACAATAATCGCATAGAAGATTACATGACGCAAGCAAATCTAACATTTGAGTTTGCAAAAGGTTTCAAATTAACAGGAGGTTTCCATGTTACTCCGGTTACCGGAATAAGACCTACGGCGGGAGTAATGTATACTTATGCAAACCCAGATTGGTTAGTGGTAGTTAATTCCAGAACGGATTTATCTCAGGACATAAACGTCGAAGGGCTTGTTCTTGTTGAATATAAACCAAAAATTAACGATAAGTGGAGGTTCTATTCTCGTCTGCAAGGGCTGTATGAATATAATACTGTAATTGAAAAACATTATCGAAGCTATATTGTAGCTCGTGCAGGTGTTAGTATTAAGGAATTCACGTTTGGTGCCGGAGCTAACATAGATTATTACGGCCCCGCAGAGCATAACGAAAATAACGTTGGGGGATTCTTAAGCTTTCAACTATTATAAAAACTTAAAACGTAAAAAGTAATACAAGTAAAACAATTCAAATAATAATTAAAAATTTTAGAAATCATGAAAAAATTCAAAAAAGAAGACACAGTAATGTTGTTAATCGATCACCAAGTAGGAACACTTAATTTTGTTGCTAACCGCGAACATGGATTAGTAATTAGTAGAGCAAGAGGCTTAGCACGCTTAGCAAAAGATCTTGAAATCCCTGTTGTGCTTACAACAAGCCAAGAAGATCGAGCTCAAGGTCCATTAATTGATGATTTAAAAGAAATTCTTCCGGTTGAATATGAAAACCGCGTAAAAAGAGAAGGAATTACTAATGCTTGGGAAGATGAGAATTTCAAAGCAGCTGTGCTTAAAGCAGCTAATGGTCGAAAAAATGTTATTATGGCAGGGCTTACTAATGATGTATGTATCGTTTGGCCTGCAATTTCAATGCAAGAGGAAGGATTTGATGTTCAGGTAGTCATTGAAGCAGGTGGTTCTCCTACACAAATTGCCGACGATATTGCAAAACAAACATGGGAAAGTAAAGGTGCAAGAACTACAACTTTTAACCAATTAATTTCAGAAATGATTGACAGTTGGGCAACTCCGGACGGACAAAAAGCAATGCCAATTCTTGTAGAGGAAATTTTCTCAAAAATCGGACAATTCGCTTAATTATCAATAAGAACCAAAGGAGTTAATCCTTTGGTTCTATTAAATTCAATAGTATGTTACAGAAAATAGAGTCGTCAGTCTTCCAAGGGGGAGGTCCAATTAAGATACTTTATCCAGGATTAGTGACTGACAAAAGAGATACAGGAATCGGAAGCATTGGAAGAATTGATCATCCCGAAGTCCATGTGAATACAATTATCAAAATGCATCCGCATATTAATGATGATATTCTATCCTATTTTAGAACAGGTGAAGCGGAACACAAAGATTCCGAAGGCATAGAAAAAACAATCGGAAAAAATGTTCTTATGCTAATGAAAGCCGGTAAATCATTTTTCCACGAAGAAAAAATACTCGGTGCAAACGAACCTTTTGAAGGGCTACAAATTTTCATTCGCCCCGGTAAAAAAGATTTAAAACCTGAAGTTATCTTCATGGATCTTGAATCAATTCACAGCGAAAACAATTGGCGACTTTTAGCTTCACCGTCACAGGAAACAGCATTTCAATTTAGCAGTCAAACATGGATTTATGATACCAAGTTGGTAAATAGTAGTATAACAATTCCTAAACCTGCTGAAAGAGATCTTACATATATACTTTATGTCTTTAAAGGTAATGCAATAGTAAATGATGGTATTAACCTAACCAAAAAAGAAGGTCTAATTATTAAAAATGAGGATATTAGAATCAGCACAGATTCAGAAGCTGAATTAGTATTATTTGTAACTGATGAAAACTCAGAATACTTTTCTGAAGGAATGTATAGTGGAAACCAAATGTACTAATTCAATATAATAATGATGAGGGGTATTATTAAAATTTTGAAAGAAAATTGGATGGTACTGACAACAGTTATTATTGTACTTGTAACCATTTACGAAATATGCATAACATATAAATAATTCACATGAAAAAAATCGATAATGCTAGTATGGTGCTAGATTCTTTAAAATCGATAACTGAAAAATACATTACATACCATTTCAGCAATTATTTATTTGACGAAGGATTTTTAAATTTTGATTGGGCTGTAAATATTGACCCAGATGCAATTCCTGAGAACAAGTTGCCCGCTGCAAAAATAGCAATGGATAAATTGCAGGAGGTATTGGATAATTATTGGATGCATTACGCAAGATATTATCTATTTTATTTGTATCAGTGCTTAGATGATAATTCAAAAGAGAACAGTGCAATAATAAATTATGTTTGTAAACAATCAAAACAAGACATCGTTAATTCAGTTACTTGTCTATGTGCTACCGGAAAAATATACCAGACCCAATATATTCAACCAGAAGAAGTTTCAATCTTTACTGGAAGTGTAAATAAGATTTTAGTGGAACATTATGCCGATTTGGATTTAATAGCAATCCAAAAATTGGATAAAAAATTATTTTTTGAATTTATACAAAAAATGACACTAATATGAATATGAGGAAGACTAAAATCCTTGGTTTTCATAACTCTTTTCAAGTAATAGGGATAACTAAAAAATGTGCATGAAAGCACTTTCTACATAAATATTCAAAAATTTGAATGCGAAAGCGACTAAACAGCTCATTGAGTTAAATGAGCAATTAAGTTTTATAGATTTAGAGATTGACAATCAAGTCAAAAAATGCGAAAATGCAATTGAAATTATTCTAAAATCAATCAATTTGGTCAAACGTATTATCACTAAGAATACTTTCAAGTCTGATTTAGATGAAATACATTTCTTTAAAGAAGTAAAGCCTCAATTCACGTCTAAACTTATTTATTATAATATGATTTATAAGATTGAAATGAAAAGACCAAACGGGGGAAATAGAATATTAAAGAAATACTACCATAATGAACTTCTTAAGTTAAAATCGTTCTTCGATAACGAATTAGAATTTTATCAATATTACCGTTCCAGTAGTACTTATCTCCGCAGAATTAAAACCCTTGTAATCTTTACAAGGGTTTTTTGTTTTTATTACTTTTTTGTGTTTTATTTTAAACTTCCCATTCTAGGAATTCCTAATCTTTCGTAAAAGATATTGTTAAATACATTAACTTTAATAAAAAATGAACTGTGGAAAATTCTGTTATTATTATCATACTTTTAGTTTTAGTTGTTTTGTTGATTATTTATTTAGTCAAACAAAATAGAAAAGATAAGAAAAAGCTGGAAAAATTTTTAAACAATGATTTCAAGAAAAATGATGATTTAGAATCTTATTAGGAATTATGTATATGCCATAAAAGATTTTACATGTTAAAATTGAAGTTGTCCAAAAAAATTTGTTACTTTTAATGAAATTTCTTTCGCTAATAAAAAGACAAAAACTACAACAATGTCTGTAAAAAATTTCAATATTAAAGGTCTGTCAACTGATGAAGTTGTTGCGTCAAGAAGTAAATATGGAAGCAATAAAGCTGATTATAAAAAAGAAAACATTCTTTTAAAAGCTATAGTAGATTTTCTCCAAGATCCAATGGTTGTTTTGCTTTTAGTAGCATCCGCTATTTATTTTATAAGTGGTAAAATATCTGATGGATTTTTTTTAGCTTCAGCTATTGTACTAATTTCTTTAATTTCCTCTTATCAAAATGCTCGTAGCCGTAATGCTTTAAAAAAATTAAGTGATTTTACAAAACCCAATTGTAAAGTGATCCGAAATGGTTCTGTAGAAGAAATTAAAACAGAAGATTTAGTAATAGGTGATAGTCTAATGGTGGAAGAAGGGACTTCTATTGCTGCAGATGGAATAATAACACATTCTAATGATTTTTCTGTTAATGAATCTATTCTTACTGGCGAGTCATTATCTGTTTCCAAAGATAAATTCAGCGAAAACAATCTTGTTTATCAAGGCACAACTGTTTCCAGTGGATTAGCTATTGTAACTATTACAGCTATTGGTAGCGCAACTAAATTAGGTAAAATAGGAAAAAGTCTCGAAAGTATTAAAGAAGAAAAAACTCCTTTAGAAATTCAAATCGGTAATTTCGTTAAAAAGATGGCTTTTGTTGGCGCAATCATTTTTTTAATCGTTTGGAGTATTAATTTTTATCAGTCTCGTGATATTTTAGAAAGTTTGCTAAAAGCGTTAACGTTGGCAATGAGCATTTTACCTGAAGAAATTCCAATTGCATTCACCACTTTTATGGCGCTTGGTGCGTATAAAATGTTTCAAAGTGGTATAATCGTAAAACAAATGAAAACGGTGGAAACTCTTGGTAGTTCAACAGTCATTTGTATTGATAAAACGGGTACAATTACTGAAAATACAATGAGTTTAGCCAAATTATTTTCGTTAAAATCAAATAAAATATCAGATTTTAACAAAGAATTTAATGAGGAAGAAAAAACATTAATTACATCAGCGATGTGGGCAAGTGAGCCTATTCCATTTGATCCAATGGAAGTTGCATTGCATAAAGCTTATGCTAAAATTGCTGTTAAAGATGAGCGTTCTTATTACAAATTGATTCATGAATATCCTCTTTCGGGTAAACCACCCATGATGACACATATTTTTGAAAGTAACAGTAAAACAATCATTTCTGCAAAAGGTGCACCTGAAGCTTTGATAAGTGTTTCTCAACTTTCAGATGCGGAACGTAATCAAATTCAAAAGGCAATTCAAGAGTTAACAAATGAAGGTTTTCGTATTTTGGCTGTGGCCGAAGCTAAGTTTGAAGATAAAAATTTTCCAAAAACCCAACAAGAATTTCAGTTTGATTTTAAAGGGTTAGTCGCGTTTTATGACCCACCAAAAGCTAATATCAATTCGGTTTTAGAACATTTTTATCAGGCTGGAATTACGGTGAAAATTATTACTGGTGATAATGCAGAAACGACAACTTCTATTGCCAAACAAATTGGTTTTGTTGGTTATGAAAACAGTATTTCTGGTGATGAATTAATGAAATTATCTGATGAGGCTCTTCAAAAAAGAGTTTCAGAAACGAACTTATTCACTAGAATGTTTCCAGATGCGAAACTCAGAATTATTAATGCCTTAAAGGCTAATAAAGAAATTGTAGCCATGACTGGTGATGGCGTAAATGATGGTCCCGCACTAAAAGCAGCTCATATTGGAATTGCCATGGGTAAAAAAGGGACAGAAATTGCAAAAGAAGCTGCTTCGCTAATTTTAATAAAAGATGATTTATTGAAAATGGTAGATGCTATTGCTATGGGTAGAAAAATTTATAGTAATCTTAAAAAAGCGATTCAATTTATCATTTCGATACATATTCCAATTATTCTTACCGTTTTTATTCCTTTGGTTTTGGGTTGGGTGTATCCATCAATTTTTTCACCTATTCACATTATTTTCTTAGAACTAATTATGGGACCAACTTGTTCCATTGTTTATGAAAATGAGCCTATGGAAAAAAATACGATGCAACAAAAACCAAGGCCTTTTACCGATACTTTTTTTAATTGGAAAGAACTTTCCACAAGTATCATTCAAGGTTTAGTGATTACATTGGGAACTTTATTTGTTTATCAATATTGTTTATATACCAATTGTAATGAAGCGCTTACCAGAACTATGGTTTTTACTTGCCTAGTCACTGCAAATATATTTTTAACGTTGTCTAATCGTTCTTTTTATTATTCTATTTTTACTACTATTCAATATAAAAACAATTTAATTCCAATAATAATTTCAATTACTGTTTTTATCACGGCTTTATTATTATATGTACCCACTCTAACAGTGTTTTTTAATTTTGAACCACTTAATAGGTCTCAATTAATATTTTCTGTTTTTGTTGGTTTTATGGCTGTAATTTGGTATGAAATAGTGAAAATTTGGAAACGAAATACCACAAAACTATGACTACTCAATTCACACCACTTCTTCAAAAATTAGCACTTGTATTCTTAATTGTTTTGGGATTATATTTTGCTAAAGACTTTTTAATTCCATTGTGTATTGGTGGTATTTTGGCTACATTATTTTTACCTTTTTGTAATTGGATGCAACGGAAAAAAATTCCTAAAGGATTGGCGGTGTTTTTCTGTCTTTTTTCTTTGTTATTTATGATGTCGGCATTGGTTTCTCTTGTAGGTTGGAAACTATCTGAATTTTTAGATAATTTTACTTTAATCAAACAAAAAGCGTTAGAAATTGGAAACCATTTACAAGAGTATGTTTTTAATCATTTGAATATTACGGCAGAAGAACAATTCATCATTCTAAAAAATGAACAACCTTCTTATGCTAATATTTTTCAAATTATTTTTGGATCAATTACTTCTGTTTTTGCTAGTCTTATTCTAGTTTTAGTCTACTTTGCTTTTTTATTATATTATCGAAATCATATAAAAAACTTCTTACTTAAATTGGTAAAACCATCGAAAAAAGAAGAAATGAAACAAGTTATTTTTAATGCCACAAACGTTTCTCAGCAATATTTATTAGGATTATCCAAAATGATTGTTCTTTTGTGGATCATGTACAGTATTGGTTTTAGTGTGATTGGTGTTGAAAATGCAATATTTTTTGCAATTCTTTGTGGTTTGCTAGAAGTTGTACCTTATGTTGGTAATATTACTGGAACCGTTTTAACTGTTTTAATTTCGGCAATTCATGGTGCTAATCCGAGTATGTTAGGTGCAATTATAGTTGTTTACGGAATTGTACAGTTCATTCAGGGTTGGCTTTTAGAACCTTTAATTCTTGGTCCACAAGTTAAAATCAATCCACTTTTTACCATTATTGTTTTGGTTCTCGGGCAACTATTATGGGGAATTCCTGGGATAATTTTAGCGATTCCATTAACTGCTATTTTTAAAATTATTTGTGATCATATCGAATCTCTTCAACCTTACGGATTTTTAATTGGTGAAGTTTCTGTTCCAAAGAAAAGGGATGATATTTTACAAAGTTTAAAAAGTTACCTGAAGAAATAATTGATTGCTTCATCTTTAAATATCACAACTTTTGCTTAAAGTTATATAACGGAATTGTATTTGAACAATATGAACTTTGTAAATATAATTTTAAACAAATTTCGTTATGAAAAACAATGTTGTAAAAGCAGGATTATTTTCAATGATTCTATTAGGAATGATTTCATGTGTGGATAAAGAAAAGGAATTTGCCGATAATAGAATTAGTGAATTAGAAAGTTATGTAGATTCTTTAAATAAAGTTTCTGCTGAAGAACGCCAGGAAAATTGGAATGAAATTGCTGCTGATTATGAAGCTAAAAACGCAAATGCAAATGAAGCCTTATTAGGTTTGGAAGGAAGTGATAGAGATATTTCACAAGAAAAAGTGAATGCATCAAATGCAAAATATGATGAAATTAAAGTAACTGTTATTTCCAAAAATGAATTGGCTAATTCAAAGGATTTCATTCAACCTGAAAAAGTTAGTGCTTCACAATTATTGAGAGATCGTTTATTTGGTGCTGGTAAAATTGGTTCGGATATGAACTTTTCTTGGGTAAATAAAAATAATATTCTTTCGGTATATGATAATTATTATCAGTCATATAAAGCCAATAAAAATAATTTTACCAGAGAAGATTATGATGAAGCCAAGCTATTGTTTGAAGCTTTAGATACCAGAAAAAATACGGTGGAGAAACAAGGATTGTCTGCCTCAGATAATATTAAAATTGCCTCTATTAAAGTGAAATTAGCTCCAATGTTCAAATTCGATAGAATGACAGCAAAAAGTAGAGAGAATTTAGAAGCTAAAGAATAAGTTTTAACAGCCAAATTTAGAATATTCTAGTAAAAAATATGCCCCAATTAGTGAGTAACTTTTTGGGGCATTTTATATTTATTCGATTAGATGTTTTATATCACTTTTTTAATCACTCTCAATTTGTGAGTGTGTCTTCCGTTATCTACGTTGTAAATTCCTAAATGGTCAATTCTGTCGATACGAACTTTTCCTGAAGCATGGATGATGTAATTGTTTTCCATCATAATTCCAACATGGATAATATTTCCTTCATCGTTATCGAAAAAGGCTAAATCTCCAGGTTCACTTTCTTCAATAAAACTTAGTGCTTCACCTTGAACGGCTTGTTGAGAAGCATCTCTTAAAAGTTTATAGCCATTTAATTTATATACCATTTGGGTAAATCCGGAACAATCAATTCCAAAAGGTGTTTTTCCTCCCCATAAATATGGTGCATTTAAATAAAGGAAAGCTGTTTTAAGCAAGTTTTCTTTAGGTTTTATACCGCATTCTTTTTTGCCTTCAAACTGAAAATTGGCTTTATTGATTTCGTTTATATCTAAGAAATTTAGTGAACTTCCTAACGGAATTGGCATCAATTGATTCATATCGTAAGAAATAAAATCGATTAATTCACCATTTAAAACATTTTCCGAATTCTCTAATGTTTGATATTGATTTTCGGTTATTTCTTGAAATTGTTTGTTGTCAACCCAGCCTTCGTAAGTATCGAAAGCAGTTTGAATTTTGGTCCATTTAGGAGTAGTTTCAATTATTTTAAAAGCATCACCAAATAATAGTTGGGAAACCATTTCGCTTTTATCGCTGGCTTCACTTCTTATCGGTACGATTCCTAAATTACAAATTCCAAACATGTGTAGAAAATAGAAAATAGAAAATAGAAGTTAGAAAGACTTATTTTTCTAACTTCTATTTCTAATTATTAAAATTATGCTCTTTCAATTACAATTGCTGAAGCACCACCACCACCATTACAGATCGCTGCAGCACCTAATTTTGCATTGTTTTGTTGTAAAACATTAATTAATGTTACAATAATTCTAGCACCTGAACAACCAAGTGGATGTCCTAATGAAACAGCTCCACCGTTTACGTTTATTTTATTATTATCTAATCCTAAAATTTTTGCATTGGCTAAACCAACAACTGAAAATGCCTCATTAAATTCGAAGAAATCTACATCAGTAACTGATAATCCAGCTTTGTCTAATGCTTTTGGTAATGCTTTTGCTGGAGCTGTAGTAAACCATTTTGGTTCTTGAGCTGCATCTGCATAAGATTTGATATAAGCTAAAGGTGATAATCCTAATTCATTTGCTTTTTCTTCGCTCATTAAAACTAATGCTGCTGCACCGTCATTAATTGTTGAAGCGTTTGCCGCAGTTACCGTTCCTTCTTTTGTAAAAACGGCTGCTAGGGTAGGGATACGGTCTAATTTTACATTAGTGTATTCTTCATCTTTAGAAACAATGATTGGATCTCCTTTTCTTTGAGGAACTTCTACAGGAACAATTTCTGCATCAAATTTACCAGCATCCCAAGCCGCAGCGGAACGCGTATAAGATTGAATGGCAAAATTATCTTGTTCTTCACGTGTAATGTTGTGTTCTGTAGCACATAAATCTGCTGAAACTCCCATCGCATTACCATCGTAAGCATCTGTAAGTCCGTCTTTTTGCATTCCATCTACGAAAGTAGTTGGACCGAATTTCACACCATTTCTTAAGTGTGCATAATGAGGAATTAAACTCATATTTTCCATTCCACCAGCCACAACAATTTCAGCATCTCCAGCCATAATAGCTTGAGCGCCTTGCATAACAGCTTTCATTCCTGAAGCACATACTTTATTAATTGTAGTACATACTACATCATTTGATAAACCTGCGAATAAAGCTGCTTGACGAGCTGGAGCCTGACCATTTCCTGCCTGAACTACATTTCCCATTAACACTTCATCAACTAGAGAAGGGTTTAAATTTATTTTATTTAAAGCGCCTTTGATAGCTGCTGCTCCTAATTTAGTTGCTGGTACACTTGATAATGCGCCCATAAAACTACCAATTGGAGTTCTAACAGCTGATACGATAACTACTTTTTTGCTCATTGTGATTTGTTTTATTTTTTGCGAAAGTAACTAAATTTTACCAAATTTTAAAGGATTTATTGCTTTTTTCATGATGTTAAAGCCAAATTAGATTCTAAAATTAAGCAATTGTTAAATTTATTATTAAGCGTATAATGTTGATATTTAGCAAGTTTGTTTTTTATTTAAAAATAATGCTATTTTTTTATTGGAATTAAAAGAATCTTGTCATATATTTGCAACCGCAAAAAAGGATAGTTCTTTACAGAATTTATTGGAGAGGTGCCAGAGTGGTAATGGAGCAGATTGCTAATCTGTCGACGGGTAACTGTCGCCTGGGTTCGAATCCCTGTCTCTCCGCTTTTTTTTCGGGGTGTAGCGTAGCCCGGTTATCGCGCCTGCTTTGGGAGCAGGAGGCCGCAGGTTCGAATCCTGCCACCCCGACAACTTTTAGTTGTCAACTGAATAAAAATTTAAGGTTGCGTAGCTCAGCTGGATAGAGCAACTCACTTCTAATGAGTAGGTCTCAGGTTCGAATCCTGACGCGATCACAAAGAGTCTCGATAGTTTTATCGGGACTTTTTTGTTTTTATTATGTTTGGAACGATAAGCTAGGTGATATTTTTTCTTGAAACTTTATTTTTACTTATGCAATGTTTGTATCGGAAACTAAGTTTTAATTAACAGTTAATCTTTAACTTCTGTCCATTTTTCAGTGTGAATATCTTTGAGTTTCACTAAGAAAAAATCTTTAAAATCTTTAGTTTTATAAACTAAGTCATAAATTAATATGTCGTCATTTGGTAGGTCAGGATGAGAATTAAATGACTTAGCTGTTGCTTTTATTAAGTAAAAATTATCAGCTAATTTCTCTTTAACAAATGCAAAACTCCACAAATCTGAGGAATAGGAAAATTTAGATACTTCTGGTACATAACTATTAAGTTTTTTTAAGAATTTTTCATCTTGAGGTATAGTTTGTATTTCCTTAACATTATCTTTTTCTACTAGATATGTTTTGTGTATAGAATATTGTCCATGTAAGGTGAACCATGAAAGTACTTCTCCCGGAATGTCTTCATTAAGTTGTGGTTTTTCTCTTAAATTTTCCATTGTTTTTTGAAAATCTAAAAGCGTTTTTTCACTATAATTTGCATGTTTAAACCGAGCTTGTAATTGCGGTAAAGTATAGGTGTTTGAGTTTTGTTGCGCAAATAAATTACCATAAAAACTGATAATAAGTAAAAAAGTAAATGCTATTTTTTTCATGGTGATTGAAATTTTTTGCTTTTATTTTGAAATTTTGAAGTATTCATCTTTGTAATCAATTATTTTTTCTGTGTTGTTTTCTTCAAATAATCTTGGCAAATATAGTTTTCCTTTTTTTAAAAGATATTTTACCTTTTTGGTTTCAATTAACTTATTTTGATTAAATATTTCTATTTCAAGATAAGAGATATTATCTTCAATGAATGTTTTATATTTTATCACAATATTTTTCAAAACTTTGTTTTCAGGGTGTTTTAAATCTACCATCTCAAGATTTCCTTTTTCTTGAAATTGAATAGCTAAATCATCTTCCTTTGACATTACCCATGTACCAATTAAGTCTTGTGAGAAGTTTAAAAACGGTAAAAGTAGTGCTAGAATTAAAAATTTTTTCATCTTGTTTCTACTTTATTATTCTGTTGGGAATTTAGACACATCCATATAGAAAATTTCCCATGTGTGACCGTCAAAATCTTCTATTGTTCGTTGTTGCATAAATCCGTAATCTTTCATCTCATTAGGTTCTATTCCTCCGGCTTTAAGTCCGTTTGTCATCATAGTATTAACTTCATCAAGACTATCTAGTGATAATGAAAATAAACCAGCAACAGTTGATTTGGTATCAGCAATTGGTTTGGTAGCAAATGAAGCGAATTTTTCATGTGATAAAAGCATCACAAATATGGTATCACTCCAAGCCATACATTTTCCTGAATCGTCTGAAAATTGAGGATTATTTGTAAAGCCTAACGCGGTATAAAAATCCATAGACTTTTGCAGATTAGTCACTGCTAAATTGATAAAAATTTGTTTTCCCATTTTTTTAGATTTTATTGTAAATGAAAAATAAGCTTTATTTTAATTTGTAAGCGGATTTACTTATATAGATATATTATTACGAATTTACTCTTACTTAAATTCTTCATCATAGTTGTCGTCCCATTTGAACGCATTGATAATCCAACCTTTGCTGTTTTTGTAATAAGTAAATATGAGTCTTAATGCAGTATTTTCGAATTTTAATAGATAGGTTTCTCTAAATGCAGTGTCTTGAATGTTTTGTTCGCTAACTTTTACAATAGATTCTTGTTTTCCAAATCTTTGAGAAACTAAATTTAATGATTGAACCGTTTGATTTTCTAAAGTATAGATTTCGTTTTGTGGTAAAGGCCAATACAATTTTAAAATATCAAAAGCTTCTGTAATTTCATTTTCTTTAAAATGTTCTGTAATTTTTTTAGATACTGTTTTAGCTTCTTCAATGTTTTTTAGAACTTTATCTTGTGCGTTTGAATTGTTTAAGAATAAAATTAAAAATGTTGAAAAAATAATTTTTGTGAAATTTGTTTTCATTTAGTTAAGATTGGTTGAGTTTAATTAAGTTATGATTTACAAAAAAGCGCATACTAAGTTTGGAAGCTTTGCGCAGTAAAACTAATGTATGAAAAGATATTTTCTGCTAAGATAAGATTTTTCAGCGGAAAATTGAAAGTTCTGTTTTATTGATTTGTAGCTATTGCGACAAACCGCTGACCCGTGCAGTTTTTTTTGATATTATAAAATTAATTTGTTCATTGTTTTTAAAAAGTCTGTTTGGTAAATAAATACTTATTCCATTTTCAGGTTTTAATAGTAATCCTTTTTTTGTTTTTATTATATCTTTTATTCCATTCCAATTAATTTCTCCATTTGAAAATGGTCCACAATGCTTAATAGTTTCTTCATTAAAATCCATCTCTAAAGTTTGACCTGCAATTCCGCTTTGTAAACGGTCTTTGAGCCATTTCTTTTTTTCATAGTAAATTTTATAAAATTCGTAAACTCCTCTAATACTAAATGCTAAAGAAAATAATCCTAATTTTTTTTGGGTATCAAGAAAATACAAAGTAATTCCAAAAAATACCAATATTGTAGCGAAAAGTGGTTGATACTTTTTGAATTTAAGAGACGAAACTATTTCAGAATATGCTTCATTATAATAATTTTCATCAGGTTTAAAGCTCAATTTAAAATTCATACTTATTTGAAAAAAAATTAGATTACTTGATTTCAGTTATTAGTAAATTGCACATAATTTAAATATGCACGATTATGATTTAAACATTATAATTCTTCAGCAAAAGTATCGTGTTGTTTGAAATCGCCCGTTTGAAAACCTCTTGTAAACCATTTTTTACGTTGTGCAGAGGTTCCGTGTGTAAATTTTTCTGGCTGAACGTGCCCTTGCATCTTAGATTGAATAGCATCGTCACCTACGGCATGAGCTGCATCTATCGCTTCTTCTAAATCACCTACTTCAATTCGGTCTTGATTGTATTTGGCCCATAAACCAGCATAAAAATCTGCTTGTAGTTCTTGGCAAACGGATAATTTATTGGCGTCTTCTTCGCTTTTGTTTTGTTGTGCTTGGCGTACTTTTGCAGAAGTTCCTAAAACAGTTTGTACATGATGTCCAACTTCGTGTGCGATTACATAAGCAATGGCAAAATCGCCACCTTTTGCACCAAAACGTGTTTTTAACTCTTCAAAAAAGTCTAAATCCATGTATACTTTATTATCTCCAGGACAATAAAAAGGTCCGGATGCCGATGTTGCACTACCGCAAGCTGTTTCTACACCACCAGTAAACAATACCATTTCTGGTTTCGGATAATTGCCTAAACCTTCTTCTTGGAATATTTTTGTCCAAGTGTCTTCTGTCATCGCAAAAACGGCATTCGCAAAATCGCCAATTTCTTTTTGTTCAGGGGTTAATTCTTTAGCGCCTTCTACTTGCGTTTCTTGTTGTGCAGGTTGCATCTGATTGATAATGTTTCCAATTTGTTGTCCTTGTTCGCCACCAAATGTCATCAGTAAAAATGCTATGATACCAAGTAATCCACCACCGCCTAAAACAGCTTTTCCAGCGCCACTCATGCCACGTCTGTCGTCCACATTGTCACTTTTTCTATAATCTCTCCATTTCATAATATGTAAATTTTATTGTTTATAAAAGTCTTTGACGAGCTCAGACAGTAATAAAAATGATAGTTTTTGATTTATTATTCTGGATTTGTTTCATCAATTGGAATGATCTCATTATATACCGTGTAATTCATCGTATAGAAATATCCTACAGTAAAAAAGATTCCGATGCACAAGGCAAAAACTCCTAGCATGGCAATTATGAAGGCAAATACTAAACAAGTAATAATTGTAAAAGGATGTTTTACAAAAATTCTAGAACTATTTGACATAGCGGTTAATGCTGTTTGTTTTTCGAAAATAATTAACGGAATTGAGAAAATAAATAGTAGTGCAATAAATATTTGCATCATACTTCCAACTAACGGGAGGTTGATATATACTAAAAGTAAACCGATAATGTTTGAATAAAGAGTTGCTAAAATAGTACTTATAGCCAATGGAGCGAAGTAAGGACTCTTATAATAATCGAATAAGTTGTTTAATCCGAAATCTTTATCTTGTTTGGCTAGGTGATTTATTTTATAAAATCCAGCAGTAATTGGAGCAATAAAAGCAGATAAAACCATTCCGATGACAGCATTCATAATTAAATAATTGAAGTCGGATTCTAACATTTTACTTTTGGTTACAAATTCTTCCATAGAAGAAATTCCCATGTAAGTGAAGATTGCATATAATGTGATTGGCATAACTACTAAAAGTAATAATAGGATTCCAACACCTGAAATCCATATGCTTTTTTTAAAAGTAGCGAAACTATCATCAATGATTTTACCAATTTCTGGTGTATGGTTTTGATTGAATTTATTCTCGAAATTTGAAGTCATAATCTAATAAAAGTTAAATTCAAATTTAGGTTAATAAAATTAAATACCAAATCTTAATCCTAAATATATGTCTGCTTGCTTAGAATTATTTAATGCTGCTGTTACAATTGAACTAGAACCTATGTAAAACCCATAAATTTTAAATCCAAGACCACTTGTAAAACCTGAAATTTCATTTGAAGCTTGAGGTGCAAATATTTCAAGTTGACGATATACAAGCCTTGGAATTATGGAATAGGTGTTTTGAGTTGTTGTTACATCACTTTCAGAATCATCAGTTACTTTTTGGTTTATTGTTGCAGTTGCATAAAATTTTGAAGTTAATTTGAAATCGGCGTAAGCATTTATTGTAGTTGGAAGTTTTACTTTAAATGATGCTGATGTTTTCGTTTTCTGAAAAAATTGTGCATTTTGTGGTTGTGATAAAATTTCTTCTATTTCTGATAAACTACTTGCTGATTCAAATTGATTTAAATCTAGAGTAGGGAAGTTGCCAACATTTAAATTATAATCTATAGAAGTATTTGAATCGTCTTTATACGACATTCCTCCAATATTTTTTACAGCTAAACCTGCAGAAACTATATATTTATTAGAATTGGCCTCTTTAAAACGGTAAGTTCCTCCAATATCAAAAGCAACTCCATTAATTCCTTGTTTAAAGAAGTTTGCATAGTTAGATGTGTTATTAAAATCATTACCCAGAAATCCAGAATAAGCCAAATTGATTTGAGCAGAAGCATTTGCTAATTCAATATCTCCAAGATTATTTCGGATAGTTCCTTGTAAGTTTGAAGCTGAAAAATTAGCATACGCACTTGGAAATAATAATTTAATTGTAGCGCCTGCATTGATTTGATGTCTTGCAATGTCTATCAGTTTTCTTGATATTGATAAGTCAATTTCTCCCCAAGTTGCCGCATTTATTCTTTGATTATCAATTGATGAAATTGTGGTTTGAGAAATAAAATTACTAAGCGAACCATTCTGAATTGCATCTCCTAATTGTGTGTCAACATTAATAATGTTCGCTTTTATATTTGCTAAGGTACTGACTGCGTATGTCCAGTTTCCATTTTTGAAGGCAACACCAGGACCTAAAATTAAAGCATCTAATCTAACATTTGCCGCTTCTGTTCCACTAAAAAATTTGTTTTCTAAATTTTCACTATCTAATAAATCATTGAATGTTAATTTATTATTAGAAAAGTTAATGCTTGTATTGAATAAGTTAACATCAAATTTCATGTTCATGTTTGACAATTCGGCAGGATTGTAATAGCCATTTAATAAGCCACCTCTGCTAGAAGTTGTTATCCCCGAAAAATGTTCTTGTGAAAAAGCTACAGAAATACTTAAAATAAGTGCTAAATGTAAAATAAATCGATTTTTCATACTAATAAGATTTGAAGTTCTATTGTTATTAACGGAATAGTAAAACAATTTATTTTATAAAAATAGGTAATGTTTTTTAAAAGCTTCAAATAAATTCATTTAAAAAATATATATTATTTGTTAAAAATAAATATATGATTTATCTTTGAACAGAATTCACAAATAAAATTCCGGAAAACATGTTTGAATTTCAACAGTATTTAGGCTTTTTACTTTTCTTAACCATTTTAACTATAGGTTTTTGGTTGATGTTTTTCTTAGTAGGATTTGTTCAATATTGGATTGGCGGATCTTTAATAGAATTATATAAAGAAAAGAAAGCAAAAAAATTAGCTGAACAAGAAAAGTAATTTTCTTTAGTTAATAAAAAATCCCGATTCTTTCGAATCGGGATTTTTTTATGCCTGTAAAAAAAACTCCCTCTGTAAAGAAGGAGTTCTTGTTTAAAATTTATTAAAATTCACCACCATTTTCTTGTTCTTGAGTTTTTGGTTTAGAATCTTTATCAGTTTTTAATTTATTAAATCTGTAGGTGAATGATATAGTAATTTGTCTTTTTCTCCATTGCATTTCTGAATCAGAATCAATTTGACCTGGAATATAAGTTTCTGATCTTCTAATTCTTGAATTGAATACATCATTTACATTTAATGCTATTGTAGCTTTTTCTTTAAGTACATCTTTACTAAATCCTAAATTCATTCCAAACATACCTTTTACTTGACCTTGGGCATTATTTTGTGGACCGTTGTATGTCACATTTGTTTGCCAATCAATTTTAGATGGTAATGTAATTTTTGAGTTGATTCTGGCAAACCAACTAGAAGCTGTATTGTCAAAATTTTGAGATTTTTGAATTAAATTATTTGAAGCATCGAAATAAGAATAATTAAAATCACCTTTTGTTTGTACTCTAAATAAATTGAAGTTACTGTTTACTTTCCACCATTTATAAGGCGTGTAATTTAATGTAAATTCAAAACCAGTTCTGTTTTCTTCACCAATATTCACAAAACTAGAAGTCGTAATTGGCACACCATCAGGATTTAAACCTTCTACATAACGAACCATTTGAAAAGAATCTTTGGTATAATTATAATATGCTGAAGTACTTAGTGTGAATTTACCTAATTTAGTTAAAAAACCTAAATCAACTGCATCTGTTAAAGTTGGATTTAAATCTGGATTTCCTTTGAAGATGTTAATATTACTTGAATAGGTGCTAAAAGGGTTTAATTGTCGGCCTCTTGGTCTGTTAATTCTTTTGCTGTAATTTAAAGATAAATTAGAATTGTCAGTTAACTCATAAGTAAAAAAAGCACTTGGAAAAAAATTGTTGTACTTTTTATTCTTATAAATTGAGCTTGTAATTTGATTTACATCGATATCAGAATCTTCAAAACGTAAGCCATACAACATACTTAATTTGTTAAATTTCATTCCGAATTGAGAGTAAAATGCATTTACTTTTTCTTTATATTCTAATACATTTGTAAAAGCGTAATTAATTACACCATCATTTAAAACAGCATAATCGGTACTCATATCCACAAAATTTCCACGGTATCCAGCTTCAAATTGATACTTGTCACCAATTGGTAAAACGTAATCTGCTTGAATTAAATTTCTATTTTGATTTTGGTTGTTTTTAGTTAAGTCGGTACTAGTTGTTGTGCTTAACGTAGAATTGTCTAAAATTGTTGAATTATTATAGTTTTTACTATCTGAAAACGATCCATCAATTGTTAATTTGTGTCCTTTATTTTTGAAGTTTTTAACTAAGTTAGTATTGAACTCTATGTTTTCTTCTTTTTGATCTTCTTGGTTTAAACGGTTTCTGTAAAATGTAAAATTTCTATTATTATCGTAGTTATTAAAATTCACATCTTCTTCATTATCACCTGAGTTTTTTCTGAAGTTTACGCTATTTGTCCAAGTTGTAGATTTATCTAAGAACCAATCAAATCCAAATCCTCCATTATAACCTTTATTCATTCTTGAGTTTTGTCTATTCTCATCAATGTAGCTATTAGTAGAATTGTCGGCATTTAAATATCTTGTTTTTACTTCTGAATATCCTGGATTACTTCTTTGACTGTATCCTTGAGTTGTAAATAAATTAAACTGGTTTGTTTTATAATTTAATGTACCATTTAAACCATTATTATCTGGTGTTCCAGCATTGGCCATTACGGTTCCATTCAACCCATTAGTTTTTCCTTTTTTCAAGATAATGTTTAAGATTCCAGCTCCACCTTCAGCATCATAACGTGCAGAAGGATTTGTAATAACTTCCACTTTATCTACCGCATCAGCAGGTAACATTTTTAAGGCATCATTTACACTTATAGCATTAGAAGGTTTTCCATCAATCAAAACTTTTACATTTTCATTTCCTCTTAAACTTATAGCGCCTTCTGCATCTACATTAACACTTGGAATGTTTCCTAAAACATCACTCACAGTTCCACCTTTTACCATTAAATCCTGACCAATATTGTAAACTTTTTTGTCTAATTTAATGTCTACTGTTGTTTTTTCACTACGAATGACAACGGTTTCAATTTGATTTGATTCAGCTTCTAGTAAAATATTACCTAAATTAGTGTCTACCGAAATATTTTGATCTAATTTTTCTTGAGTTTTATATCCTGGAAATTCAAACTTGATGTCATAATTTCCATTGTTTAATTCGATATTAAAATTTCCATTGGCATCAGCTGTTCCTCCATTAACCATTTTTTTGGTATCTGATTTTGAAATGGTAATTACAGCAAATTCTACAGGAATTGAAGATTCTTTATCGATAATTTTACCAGATAAATTTACTTTTTTTAAAGATGCTTGCGAAAAAGCAGTTGTGCTAACTAATAATAAAGTTAAAAATAGAATAGATTTTTTTAATAACATAGTGTATAACATTTTACAGCACAAATGTACTGTTAGGCCTAGCAATTTATTATTAAAACTATGTTAAATGATTTTAAGAATTTCTTAAAGCCTAAAATGTTAGTAAAAGGGTAAAATATTTGGTAATTTAGAAAGGAATTATTTTTCTTTACAACTTTTTGAAAATTATATCTTACCTTTAATCAAGAAAAAAATATTCTCAACTAAAAGAAGAAGTACTAATGTTTAGACACAAAGGGAAAAGCAGAAATTTGAAGCATAATATTGGAATCGCTTCTTTATTGTCTTTTGTTGCCGGAATTGTTAATGTTGTTGGATTTTTGGCAGTACAAAAATTAACTACAAATGTTACTGGACACTTCGCTTTTATGGTTGAAGAAGCCTTTTCTTTCCATTTTCATCAAGCACTTTTTTATTTTATTTATATATTTTTCTTTTTATTTGGTGCATTTTTTTCCAATTTTATCATTGAAATTACCCAAAAAGTTACCGATAAAAATATATTTATTATTCCTGTATTAATTGAAGCATTACTTTTAATGAGTATTGCATTATTGCCTTTCAATTTTATTGTTGCTAATTCTAATTTGATAGCTTGTGCGATGTTATTTGCGATGGGCTTGCAAAATTCTTTAGTAACAACAATTTCAAATTCAGTTGTGAGAACTACGCATTTAACGGGTTTATTTACTGATTTAGGAATTGAAATATCTCAGCTTTTCTTTTATAAATCAGACGAGCAACGTACTCAATTATTTTCCTCCATTAAGTTACGAATAACAATCATAACCACTTTTTTTATTGGTGGGATTTTAGCTGGATTATTCTTTTCTACTTATAAAATGAAAACATTATTACTAGCGTCAATGATACTTATTGTCGGTTTATTTGTTGATTATGTAAATGTGAAACTTGAAGAAAAGAAATAACTAAAGTATTTCATTAATTAATGCTGTTGGTCTGGCAACTACAGCTTTTTCTCCATTTATTACAATAGGTCTTTCAATCAATTTTGGGAATTGAATCATCGCTTCAATAATTTCTTTATCTGTTAAGGTTTTGCCTTTGAAATTTTCTGTCCAATCTTTTTCCTTAATTCGAATCAATTCAATTGGTTTGATATTCAGTTTTTTTATAATTGCTTCTAATTCGTTATACGTTGGAACTTGGTCTAAATAATTGATCACTTCAAAAGGTTGTTTTAAGTTTTCTAAAAAACAAACTCCTTCTCTCGATTTAGAACAGCGATTATTGTGGTAAATGGTAATCATAAAATATTTTTTTTGCAAAGGTAATAATTGTATTTTAGTGGACTTTAAAAAAATATAAAATGTATATAGAACAATTGCAAAAATTCAAGATTAATTTGTGGACTTATTTAGTAATTCCAGTTCTTTTTTTAGGTTTAATGGTGTATAACTATATTTCTACTGAAAATGTGGATACCGCTGCCATGATGAAAATTATGATTGAAAAGATTGGTGTAAACGGAACTTTTGTGGCTTTAGTTGGTCCGCTTTCTTTAATGTTACTTATTGTTTTATTCTACAATAAATTTATTCAAAATAATTCCATTCGAATATTAACCACTTCTCGACCAAAAATAGATTGGAGTCGCGTGTTTTTCTCTTTTGGACTTTGGAGTTTGATTACCATTTTTACTACTGTGGTGAGTTATTATGCTTCACCAGAAGATTTCGTACTTAATTTTAAACCAAAAGAATTTGCTGTTTTTGTAGTTTTAGCGTTACTTTTTATTCCATTACAAACTAGTTTTGAGGAATATTTATTTCGTGCACATATGTTGCAAGGTTTAGGTTTGGCTACAAAAACAAGATGGATTCCTTTAATGGTGACATCTTTTTTATTCGGAATCATGCATATTGCCAACCCAGAAGTGGAGAAATTAGGATTGATAATTATGTTCTATTACATAGGAACAGGCTTGTTTTTAGGGATTTTAACATTAATGGATGAAGGTTTAGAATTGGCTTTAGGATTTCATGCGGCAAATAATTTAGTTGGAGCTTTGTTAATCACTTCTGATTGGTCGGCTTTTCAAACAAATTCTATTTTAAAAGATGTTTCAGAACCTAATGCTAGCCTTCAAATTTTCATTCCGATTTTAATAATTTTTCCCATTTTGCTTTATATTTTCGCTATAAAATACAAATGGAGTAATTGGAAAGAAAAACTTTTTGGAAGTATAAAACCGTTAGAGATTAATGAATTTGAAATTGTAGAAAAGTAACATGAATCAGTTTATTCATCCCGATTTTAAATTAAACGGAAGAAGTTTTTCCTATCTAGAACTATTAGCAGAAGCTTTATATTTAAAAGAAAACGGACAATTATTTGAAAAAAAAATCGGTAAATTTCTTTTAGAATGGCTTAATAATGAATCATTTGTTTTTGTGCAAACTTCTGGTTCAACAGGTAAACCTAAACAAATTTTATTAGAGAAATCTGCCATGATTGCTTCAGCGAAAGCTACGGGAACTTTTTTTAATTTACAGCCTACTACTTCCGCATTATTATGTTTGTCTGCTGATTATATAGCTGGGAAAATGATGTTAGTTCGTGCAATGACTTTAGGATTGCATTTAGATGTTGTAGAACCGAATAGTGCGCCTTTGGAAAGTAAAAAATATAATTTCGTAGCAATGGTTCCGATGCAAGTAGCGAATTCTTTGGACAAACTTCATTTAGTTTCCACTTTATTAATCGGCGGCACAAAAGTTAGTTTTCAATTGGCTGAAAGTATATTGAAAACCAATTGTCGGGCTTATGAATCTTATGGTATGACAGAAACCATTTCGCATATTGCTATAAAATCAATAGGAGAGAAGGAATTTACTGTTTTGCCGAATGTATTGATTTCAAAAGATAATAGAAATTGCTTGGTGATTGAAGCTTCAGAATTAACCACTGATAAAATTATTACGAATGATATTGTTGAGATTTTAAATCCAACTCAATTTATTTTAAAAGGTCGAATTGACAATGTAATTAATTCTGGTGGTGTGAAAATTTTTCCAGAAGAAATAGAAGACAAGTTAGCCAAATATATCACAGTCCGATTTTTTATTGCGAGTAAACCTGATGAGAAATTAGGTGAAAAGGTAATTTTAGTGATAGAAGGAAAGTCTTTTGAATTGGATACGATAATATTTTCTAACTTATCAAAATATCAAATACCAAAGGAAATCATATTTGTAGATGAATTTGTAGAAACAGAAACGAATAAAATTAATAGAAAGAAAACCCTTGAGAAATGGGCATAAAAAAAGTGTCACACTAATAAAAAATCTTGTTTGTAATTAAATTCTTCTTTTGTAGATTTTTTTCCAGTATGACACTAAATAATTACTTTATAACTAATTATTAGTTAAGTTGTTTTCGAAAAGAGTAGTAAATTTATTAATTAATTATTAAACATGCAAACTTTTCGTTAATTTTTTAATGTTCCATTTTAAAACTGTAATCTAACGAATGTTTTCCACTTCCATAAAAGGAGAAAAAGACACATAATAAAAGGGCAACACTTGATTGTATAAAGTTGGAAAGATCAAACTCTCCGAAAAAATTTATTAATAAAGCACATAAAACAATTGGCAATTGAAACCAAACGGACCATCTGGTAAAGAAGCCAAGTATAATCATAAATCCGCCAATCATGTGAGCCATTGCTACGTAATGAATAATCATCATTTCGCTTCCATAGCCTCTAAACGAACTTAAAATTTCGCTTAAATACTGCTTATTCGTAATAAAAGTAGCACCTTTAAAAAATAAAAATACTCCTAACGCAATTCTGACAAAATCTAATGGGTAAGACGTGTGTTCGTTTGCCCATTTGTTCAAATGTTTAATAGTAGTAGCCATAGATGAAAAAATTAAAATCACAATCTAAGTTACTAAAAATTAATTGATTACGTGTTGTTTTTTTATTTTTTTTCTACTTTAATAAAAAACTTATTGCTTTGAACTTGAATTTTTTCTAATTCAATTTTCTTATCTATTTTAGTTTCTTGTTTAGTAGAAGTAGGGTGTAAGCGAATCGTTTTATCGTTCACCACAATATCAACAGGCATTTTAAAATTAGAATTTACATTTTGCCATTCATAACTCAATTTATTTCCTGTTTTTGATAATACTAATTTTGGAATTTTTGTTGTGGTTAAATATTGCTCAAAAACAGAAGTTAAATCAATACCGCTTTCTGTATTAAAGTAATCGATTACTGTTTTGGTATCAATGATTTGCTTTTTATAGGTTTCAGAATAATTATATAATAATTTCCACCATTTAGTATCGTCATTTATAATATGACGAATGGTATTCAATAGAAGTGCACCTTTTGTGTACATGTCACCACTTCCTTCACGATTTACTCCAAACTGTCCGATAATTGGTCGGTCATTTCTAATATTAAATCGACCTCCATTTATATATTTAATTGCTTCGTCATAACCTTTTACACATTCAATAAAAACGGTTTCGGTATAAGTTGTAAAACCTTCATGAATCCACATGTCTGCAATATCTTTACTGGTTATGCTGTTTCCAAACCATTCGTGACCCGTTTCATGTATCGTAATATAATCAAAAAACATTCCGGCACCTGTTCCAGACATGTCCATGCCAAGATATCCTTTTTTATACTTATTTCCGTAAGCCACAGCACTTTGATGTTCCATTCCTAAATAAGGTGTTTCCACTAATTTGTAACCATCTTCGTAAAATGGATATTTACCAAATTTTGATTGGAAGCAATTCATCATTGGTTTTACATCATTGTCAAAGTGTTTCCGAGCTGTTTCTTCATTGTAGCGCAATACATAATAATCTAAATCTAAACCTTCATGGTTGTCGTGAATATGAACGTAATCGGCAATATTTACGGTAATATCATAATTATTAATTGGATTTTTCACTTCCCAATCCCAACGTGTATAGCCATTTTTTAAATCTGTTGATCCTAAAAATCTTCCGTTCGAAACATTCATTAAACCGTTCGGAACGGCTACTTTTATGCTTGCTCCGTTGTCTGGTTCATCGGTTTGCGAATCTTTACACGGATACCATAAACTTGCTCCAGTTCCCTGAACAGCCACACCAATCCATGGATTTTCTTTTTTATCTTTAGTAAAAACGAAGCCACCATCCCAAGGTGCATTTTTTGCAATTACAGGATTTCCTGAGTAATTAAATGTAATAGTTTGTGTAGTTCCTTTTTTTAATACTTCGGGAAATTCTATAAAAACTGCACCAAAATCCCTTTTATATTCTAATTTTTTATTGTTCCAAACGATTGATTCAATTTTCATATTATCAAATAAATCGACTTGAATTTTAGAAGTGGCATCATCTATTTTAAAAATGATTTCATTATTTCCCACAATTGATTTTTCAGTTGGATTAATTTTGATATCTAAGTTATATCGTAATACATCATAGCACGTACGTTCTTCACGTAAACCACCTTGTAATGAATCTTTTCTAGAAATGTTTTGCGCTTGAATTTGATAGAAACCCAATATTGCAAGGGAAAATATAAGTGTTTTTTTCATAGTTTTTAGAATAAAAATCTACTAATTAGTAGCAGATTTTTGAGTTTTGTTACGTGTTTATTCTGGAAGTTTGTATGATTGCCAAAAAGTTGGATTATGAGGTGCTTTTTTTAGTGAATTTTGTTCTTGTTTAAATGTAATTTCTTTTGGATTTATGTCGTTGAAATTACTCCAAAATGATTTGAATTCATTAGTAAATAAGTAAGATTTGTTATTCGCATCAAAATAATTTCCTGTAATATTATCTTTTGAATAGGTTAAGTAATATAAATTATTGGATAGGTTATAATTGGTTTCTTTGGTTTCATAATTGAAAATTTTCTTGAAAAATTTGTTATTAAATTCTTCTGATAATAGTAGCATTCGGTCTTCAGGAAATTCTGTAACTTCCCAATTTTCAATTAGTTTTACTATGGCGTAATCATCTGTATTGATGTATAAAGTTCCAGAATACTTGCTTAAAAAACCTCGATGCGTGTAACTGAAATGATTTCTATTGGTAGAAAATTCAATTACAAATACTTCTTTATTATTATAGGTTCCTTTATTTAAAATTTTGAATTCGTATTTTTTTAATTTTCTTTTATTTAAAAATTGCGCATACATAATTGGGTTTTGGTTTAGGTTATTAATATTTCCTAAACTTTCTGGTTTGTAGCCATTTATAGTATTCCATCGGATTTCTTTTAATTGAATCGTACTTCTAGTAATTCCGTTATAACTTCTATCATATTGATTGGCTGTAAAATCTACATTTAAATAAGTAGTATCTTGAACTTGAACATGTAAATTTGAAAATGAATCAGTATTAAAGGGCTTGGTTGGATAATTTTTCTTGATATTTTCAATGGTCTTTTTTAAAATTTTATAAGGATAATTTTTGCTATAACCTGCAATTGCTACTTCTTCAATAAGGATATCTTTTGTATTTATTGAGGTTTTTATTTCAATAGACTCTTCCGTTTTTTGGTTAGAAGTGGGTGAAATGTCAACCAAAATTTCATTGTCATTAGTTTCAATTGAAGTCGATTGTTGGGAAGTATTAAAATACAAATAACCGTCATGTAATAAATCTAATCTCGCAGGAATAAAAGTGATTGGACTAAAAAAACGATTTAACATGGTTTGTTTCATTTCTTTTTGATTGGAAGAAATAAACAAATGATGTGTGTTTTTATTTTTTAAGTAAGCTTCAAAAGATAATTTGTCAATAGGAGTTTTTTCCCATTTTCCTTGTAAATAAATAGAATCTTTTGCTGTAACAGCAGCTAAGCTATATACTTTTTCTTTTAAACTTGTTTTCACATAAGAACCCATTGGAATAAATTTTTCAATAATTGGTTCTTTCACAGATGACATGTCATTGGCGAAATGTTGATTGGCACCCCAACAAATTATTTTTTCATTCGGATGTGTTTTGATGTAAGTTAATAAATTATCAGCCATTTGCTTGTCGCGAATGTTGTCTTCTAGTGTAGTGTTGAATGTACTAACAACCCTAATCTTCTTGTAATTTTGTTCGCCTAAAGCCATTAAACTTTTTACAGTTTGAAACCAATAAAAATTGGCTTCTGTTTTTGGTTTTTGTTCGATTGCAGTCAGTAATTTATGAAATGAATTTTTAAATTGTGCATAAGTAATATCGCCTTCATCAAAAATTCCAGAATTAAACATAGATTCAAAAAGTAATTCTAAATCTTCTTTATTTAAGTCTAATGGAAGTTGGTTTTGTTTGCAATAATTAAATAATTCTGTAAATAGTTCTTTTTCACCAAATTTTCCTGTGATTTGAATATCGAATCCAAATACTTTTAAGTTGTTTTTATTTTGGTCGTAAAATTCAATAAAACTCTGAAATTCTTTTTTTTTCGCCCAAATAGGAAATAAAGAATTTTCAAAAGCAGCGTTTACATTTTCATTAGCATGAATGCTTTGTTGTGCTTTCCAAACATCATATATTCCCGATTCAAAAGCAATGGTGTTATAGCCCATTTCTTGATGTAAGTATTTTACAATTTTAGTTTTCATTTCGAAAACATTGCCATCAAAATGACTGATTTCACCAAGCATCACTACTTGAGTGTTTTTCAATTCTTCTTTTAGAAAAGAGAAATCTTGATCACTAACATTTTCAGGTAAATTAATTACTCTTGGATTGAAATTTTGAGCAGAAATACCACAAAATGACAAAATAAATAATAATAAGTATAGTTTTTTCATTATTACTTAACGTAAGAATTTTACTAAAATTGTGTGATTAGAAAAGTATTTTTCAAAAAAAAAATCTACTAGTGATTAGTAGATTTTTGTATTGTTTTGTAATTAAAATTTAGTTTTTAAGTATTCCTTTCTCATTAAGTTTAGCTAATGCTTTTTCTCCAATAGCTTCACCCCATTTTTGCCCAGCTTGCATAGATTCTTGCATTATTACAGGTAAATTAGAAATCATTTTTTTGCCAATTGGTGTATTGTAAAACTTAATTAATTCGTCAATTTCATTTTCAGTAAAATATTTGTCATAAATAGGGATTATTAAATTTACTAAATCTTCAGCTTTAATTTCATTTTTAAATTCATTCCAAAATTCATCTTTCACTTCAGGTAATGATTTTTTAAAAGAATCAATCATATTATTTGCCACGGTAACACCTATGCTACCAGAACCAGTAAGTTTCATTAAATTTTTAATTTTTTCGCTTTTTGATGTTACATTATCTTGTGAATAGGAGAAAATAGTGAAAGCTAATAAAATGATTGTAATAAAGTTTTTTTTCATTGTAATTGAAACTAATTATTGTTTTTTGAATTAATATAGGATACTTTCAGCATGTGACTTGTTTGTAATTATTATAATAAACACGGCTCACTTAAACTAAACCTGAATCACACCTAAGTTAAATGGTTTTTGAATAGGAGCGTGATTTGCTGCTTCAATTCCCATAGAAATCCAAGTTCTAGTATCTAAAGGATCAATGATAGCATCTGTCCATAAACGAGATGCGGCATAATATGGTGAAACTTGTGCATCATATTTGGCTTTTATCTTATCGAATAATTCTTTTTCTTTTGCTTCATCCACAACTTCTCCTTTGTTTTTTAAAGAAGCTGCTTCAATTTGTGCTAATACTTTTGCAGCTTGTGTACCGCCCATAACGGCTAATTCGGCACTTGGCCAAGCGAAAATTAATCTTGGGTCGTACGCTTTTCCACACATAGCATAATTTCCAGCTCCGTAAGAATTACCTACCACAACTGTAAATTTAGGAACTACTGAATTCGAAACTGCATTTACCATTTTCGCACCATCTTTAATAATTCCTCCGTGTTCCGATTTGCTTCCCACCATAAAACCAGTTACATCTTGTAAAAAGACTAATGGAATTTTCTTTTGGTTACAGTTAGCAATAAATCGAGTCGCTTTATCTGCACTTTCAGAATAAATTACACCACCAAACTGAATTTCTCCTTTTTTAGTTTTAGAAACTAAACGTTGATTGGCTACAATTCCAACTGCCCAACCATCAATTCTGGCATAACCTGTAATGATTGTTTGTCCATAACCCGCTTTGTATTCATCAAATTCTGAATTATCTACTAAGCGTTTGATAATTTCATTCATGTCATATTGATCGGTACGTAATTTTGGTAAAATTCCGTAAATATCTTTTTGTTCTAAGGCTGGTTTTGCAGGTGTTTCTCTATTGAAACCCGCTTTGTCATAATCACCAATTTTAGAAACAATACTTTTAATTCTGTCTAAAGCTGCGGCATCGTCTTTCGCTTTAAAATCAGTCACTCCTGAAATTTCACAATGAGTTGTAGCTCCACCCAGCGTTTCATTATCAATAGTTTCTCCAATTGCAGCTTTTACTAAGTAACTTCCCGCTAAGAAAATACTTCCTGTTTTATCTACGATTAAAGCTTCGTCACTCATAATGGGTAAATAAGCACCACCAGCAACGCAGCTTCCCATAACGGCTGCAATTTGAGTAATTCCCATACTGCTCATAATGGCGTTATTTCGGAAAATTCGTCCGAAATGTTCTTTATCTGGGAAAATTTCATCTTGCATTGGTAAATACACACCAGCAGAATCAACCAAATAAATAATTGGTAAACGGTTTTCCATGGCAATTTCTTGTGCTCTTAGATTTTTCTTAGCGGTAATTGGAAACCAAGCACCAGCTTTTACAGTTGCATCATTGGCTACCACAATACATTGTTTACCTTTGATGTAACCCATTTTAACCACTACACCTCCAGAAGGGCAACCGCCATGTTCTTCGTACATTCCATCTCCAACAAAACCACCAATTTCAATGGCATTTGCTTTATCATCTAATAAATAATCAATTCTTTCACGAGCAGTCATTTTACCTTCTGCGTGTAATTTATCAATACGTTTTTGTCCGCCACCTAATTTCACTTTCGCAAATTTTTGTAGCATATCAGAAACTAATAGTTTGTTATGATCTTCGTTTTTATTAAAATTAATGTCCATTTTTATTGTTATTGTAGGTTGTTATATGTCTAATTCAAATGTTTGTCTAAATAATTCTATAGTAGGATTTAACTCCTTAAAATGTTTGTATTTTTCTTCGTTAGTATATATTACTTTTGGTTTATAGGTTTCTATAACTGTAATTTTAATCTTGATATCATAATTACGAAGTTTTGTTTTTAGGTAGCCAATTAATTCAGAATTGGTGTTTTCAAAATCTTCTTTTGAACCTTGGTTTGGAAATTCTAACAAGATATTTGTTCCCATTAATATGGGTTTACTTAATCGCATATAGCTACAAAACAGTTTTTTACCTTTAGCTTCTAAGATTTCGATATAATCGTTCCAGTGTTTTATAGCATCTTCCTGAGTGAATGGATCCGCTAAATGTTCACCAACAGCAACGCTCTCAGTTTTAGCTTGATTAGAAATGTCTGCTTTTTGTTTTAATCCTTTTATAGATAGCGATGATACTCTTTTTAAAGGATCTATTTTTGGAGGTAAATTTTGTTGAACTTGTTCGATTTTAGCTTCAACTTTTTCTTCAATCTTTTGTATTGTTTCTTCAGGAACGATTTTCACTTCAGTTTGTGAAATGATCTCTGGTTGAATTGAAAGTGTTTTTGATTGAATTTCTTTCCCATTTTGAAAGAAATTAGAAGGAATTATAAAGTATTTAGCTTTTTTTTTTCGGCATCATGTGTTAATGAAGCCAATTGCATTAAAGTTAACTCAACAAATAAGCGTTGATTTTGGCTCACTTTATATTTCAAATCACATTCATTAGCAATTGAAATTCCAGCTAATAAAAACTCTTGAGAAGCTTTTTGGGCTTGAATAGCAAATTGTTGCTGAGTTTGTTCACTCACTTCTAATAAAGAAAGTGTGACTGGATTTTTGCAAACCAACAAATCTCTAAAATGTGAAGCTAAACCAGCAATGAAATGATGTCCGTCAAATCCTTTTGCTAGAATATCATTATATGTTAATAGTAATTCTGGGATATTATTCTCCAAAATTAAATCCGTTACTTTAATGTAATAATCGTAATCTAAAACGTTTAAGTTTTCGGCTACAGCCTGACGCGTTAAGTTGTTTCCACAATAGGAAACCACTCGGTCAAAAATAGACAAAGCATCACGCATGGCACCATCAGCCTTTTGAGAAATAATACGTAAAGCTTCTTCTTCAAATTGTACATTTTGATTTTGTGCAATTCCCATCAAATATTCTTTCGTATCATTAATCGTAATTCTTTTAAAATCGAATATTTGACAACGAGACAAAATTGTTGGTAGAATCTTGTGTTTTTCTGTTGTTGCTAAAATGAAAATAGCATGTTTTGGTGGCTCTTCTAAAGTTTTCAAAAACGCATTAAATGCAGAAGTTGAAAGCATGTGCACCTCGTCAATGATATAAACTTTATATTTTCCAGTTTGTGGTGGGATTCGAACTTGGTCGATAATACTTCTAATATCATCTACACCATTATTTGATGCGGCATCTAATTCGAAAACGTTGAAAGAAAAATCTTCATTTGGGTCGTCATAACCTTCTTGATTGATTTTTCGAGCTAAAATTCTAGCACAAGTTGTTTTTCCAACTCCACGTGGGCCAGTAAAAAGTAAGGCTTGAGCTAAGTGATTATTTTCTATGGCATGTAACAAAGTATTGGTAATAGCCTGTTGCCCAATCACATCTTTAAATGTTTGAGGTCTGTATTTTCGGGCTGATACTATAAATTGTTCCATAGGTAATTCTCGATAGCAAATATATATTTTAAAAGTTAAAAGTAAAAAGTAAAAAGATAAAAGTTATTAATAATTTTAAAAAAACTTCCAACTTCCAACTTCCAACTTCTAACTTTACTTATCTTTGCACCGCAGACCGCCTTATCGTTCCTGATTTATTGGGAGAGGAAAGTCCGGACACCATAGAGAAGCATAGCGGGTAACACCCGTCGGTAGATTTTGATTAAGTTCAAAATTTGCAAGGACAAGTGCAACAGAAAGTATGTACAGGTTAAGCTGTAGTGAAACCAGGTAAACTCTATGCGGTGAAATTTCAAGTATATCAGCATTTAAGGGTTTCTCGTCCGTTGCTGAAGGGTAGAAAGATGGATTCCGAGAGTAATTTCGGAACTAGATAAATGATAAGGGTCCCGATTTTATCGGGATACAGAATCCGGCTTATAGGTCTGCATTTTTTTCTTCACGTTTTATTAATAATATGTTAACAATTAATCTACTATTATTGATTAGTTAACATTAACTTAACATTGGCTTTTTACTTTTGCACCGTAATTTAAACAAAACTAAAAGATGGCCTTTAAAAACATTTTAAATTTTTTCTCTCCAAAAGACAAAACTTTTTTCCCTTTATTTGAGGAAGCTACAAATAAGTTAACGAAAATGTCTGATGCATTACATGAAGGTGTAAATGCTTCAAAATCAGATAGAGAAAGCTATTTCAAAAAAATTGATGAATTATTTGATAGTATTGAAAAAATTTCTCACAAAATGAATATTGAGTTAAGTAAAAATTTCATTACTCCTTTTGATAGAGAAGATATTCACGCTTTGATGTCTACAATTGAAGATGTGGCGAGTAACTTGCAAGAGGCATCTAATAGAATTAGAATGTATCAAGTTGAAAAAATTACTAAATCTATTAGAAAAATTACTGAAATTAACTTAGAGGCTTGTGGTCACATTGCAAAATCTGTAATGGAATTAAAAGACATGAAGAATTTCAAAAACATTTTTGATTCTGTTAAGAAAATAAACAAATTAGATAGAAAATCGGATTCAGTTTTTGAAAAAGCAGTTGCAGATATTTTTGAAAACGAAACGGATGCTAAAAATGTAATAAAATATAAAGAGGTTTTAGCGTCTTTAGATAAAGCATCAGACAAATGTAAATCTGTTGCGAGAGTATTAGAAGCAGTAGCAGTTAAACATTCTTAATTCAATACTATGTTTACATTATTAATAGTAATTATAGTTATTGCCTTGTTGTTTGATTTGGTAAACGGTTTTCATGACGCTGCCAATTCAATTGCAACAGTAGTTTCTACAAAGGTTTTAACACCTACACAAGCTGTAATTTGGGCTGCATTTTTCAACTTCATTGCCTATTGGGTTTTTGATATGAGTGTGGGAAATACAGTTGCCAAAACTGTGGATAACTCAGCCATTAGTTTATGGGTTATTTTAGCTGGATTAATTGCAGCAACAGTTTGGAATTTATTAACATGGAAATTAGGAATTCCTTCTTCTTCATCTCATACTTTAATTGGTGGATTTGGTGGTGCAGCAATTGCCCATGCTGGTTTTGATGTATTAAACTCAGCGGAAATCTTAAAAACAGTTTTATTCATTTTCTTAGCTCCATTTATTGGGGGTTTAATTTCCTTTTTTATTGCTTTAGTGACTATTCAAAGGAATTTTATAAAGAAAATAACCATTTCAATTTTAGCTTCAGTTGCTACAGTTTATGTAACTTATAGTTTAAAAGATACTTTAGATATCAAACCAATTATGATTTGGATTATTGGGGTACTTTTAGGGTTATTTATTGTGGTATATTGTTGGTATCAAATTGTAAATGGTAAAAATCCTTCGCATACCAAAGAAGGAAATATGTATAAAAAATTACAATTATTATCTTCTGCAGCCTTTTCATTGGGTCATGGTGGTGCCGATTCTCAAAAAGTAATGGGTATTATTTGTGCAGCTTGTATCGTATATGCAAATTCTTACAGAGCTGGTGTTGATAACGATATGCCAGAATTCTTTAAAGAAAATAACTTGCTTCATACTACTGAAATTTTACAAGTTAAATACACTAATGATGAAGGAAAAGTTAAGAAGTTTAAACCATCTGTAGGTGTTTTTGGAAAAGATACTGTGTATTTAGATGGTAAGAATATTATTGATTTAACATCAGGAGAAAAAATTTATGAAGATGAGAAGTTAAATCCAAAAGTAGCAGCTTCTAATCCTTTCATTAATCACCTAAAAAAGGAAGGTGTTGATATTAATAAATTTAGCGAAGTTATCGATGAAGAAAAGAAATTAGAAAAAAAGGCAAAAGAAAATTCTTCTATCCATTCTTTAGTTAAACTTGAAGTATATTCAGATAAAAAAGACGTTAAAGACGTGGTGACTAATGAAGTGATTTTTAGTGATAAAAAGATAAATCCTGATTACAGATACGCTAAAATTTTTGCTAAATATATTGATAAAGATGGTAAACTTTTAGAAGGTCATAAATTAGAAACTAAAGTGACTAAAGATACGATGCCAACATGGATTGCTTTTGGTTGTTATTTAATGATTGGTATGGGAACTTTAATGGGCGGTTGGAAAATCGTTAAAACTATGGGAACTAAAATTACCAAAGTAACACCATTAGAAGGAGTTTGTTCTGAAACAGCTGGAGCTTTAACTTTATTTACGGTTTCTCAAATGGGTGTACCAGTTTCTACAACTCATACCATTACAGGATCAATTATTGGAGTAGGAGCTACGAAACGTTTAAGTGCGGTTCGTTGGGGAGTTACTATTAGTTTATTATGGGCTTGGGTTTTAACTATTCCTGTATCAGCAATTATGGGTGCGATTTTATATTATATTACAACTTTATTCGTGTAGTTTAATACAGAATTATTATATTTAAATCCGTCTCGATATTATTGGGACGGATTTTTTTATATAAAAGTTCTATTGTTAAGAAATTGTAAATTATAAATGCATTATCTTAAAGATAACTTAATATAATTTATGATAACCCTCTAGTTGTTAACATTAAATTTGCACAAACAAAACAAAACAACAACTAATTCTTAACACACAACATTAAAACTAATGAAAAAATTAATTTATCTTAATCTATTTGTTTTTTTACTTTCTGCACTTGTTTTTTCTCAAGACAAACCTACAAACGACATCAAATTATCTACATTACCATACTTCAGTACAGGTAAAGGAATTGGAATCACTTCGCCAGATAGTTTGTATCAATTGAACCTTAGATTTAGAATGCAAAACAGAGTAACTTACATTGAAAATGATGGAGAAAACGGAGGATATGATGCACAAATTAGAAGATTGCGTTTACGATTTGATGGTTATGTAATTAATCCAAAGTTTTTATATGCGATTCAATTGTCATTTGCTCCAGGTGATGTTGGCGAAATAAAAGATGGTGAAAATATTAACATCATTCGTGATGCGGTTTTTATGTATCGCCCAAATAATCACTGGAATATTAGTTTTGGTCAAACAAAATTGCCAGGAAACAGACAACGTGTAAATTCATCAGGTGGTTTGCAATTAACAGATAGATCAATTAATAACGGTAAATTTACAATTGATAGAGATTTTGGTTTTCAAATTCATAACATGAATGAGTTTAAAGATAAATTCTCATATAATTTTAAAGGAGCTGTTTCTACAGGTGAAGGAAGAAATTCAACTGAGAAACCAGATGATGGAATTGCTGTTACAGGAAAAATTGAATTATTACCATTAGGTGCTTTTACAAAAGATGGAACGTATTTTGAAGGTGATGTAATCCGTGAGAAAAAACCAAAATTAATGTTCTCAGGAGCCTTTCAGCAAAATAACCACGCGAGAAGAACTCAAGGACAGCTAGGAAATGATTTATTCGAAAAAAGAACTATGAAATCTGTGCTTTTAGACGCAATGTTTAAATATAATGGTTGGGCTGCAATGTCAAGTTATATGTCGAGAAGTACTACTAAAAATGCTGTTACTTTTGATCCAGATGATATTACAAATTCAAATTACGCTTTTGTAGGTAATGGTTTTGATTATCAAGTAAGTTATAACACGAAATCAAATTACGAATTTATTACAAGATATTCTATTCAAAAAGTTGGAAAAGATATTAGAGAATACGCACCAAATTCTAAACAATTATCTTTTGGATTAACCAGATATATTTGGCAACATACTTTCAAATTGCAATCTGAACTAACTTTTGATACCTTAGAGTATTTGGATGGAACAACTAAAAATAACTGGTATTTACGTTTTCAAGTAGAAATCGGAATATAAATTCTATATAAAATTACTTTTCAAAACGCCAATTTCAATTTGAAGTTGGCGTTTTGTATTTAATCAATTGTTAAAATAAACTTAAAACTTCGGAAATAGAGTAACATAAAATAATTTTTCAGACACATTAGTCAATCATTAACTAACTTAAATTTTTATGCTTAAAAAATCTCTACAGATTCTTTTTTGCTGTTTTCTTTTAACAAGTGCCGAAAGTTTCGCACAAAAGAAAGACAAAAAGAACAAGAAAACACTACCTCAAACTACAGCGGAAGCCAAAAAGCCAGACGCTAAAAAAGAACCAAAACCTTATAAAAAAGTAATCGACTCTACCGCAGTTACACAAAAAGGATTAATTGATGTTCATAAAGTTGCGGATAAATATTTGTTTGAAATTTCCGAATCGTTAATTGGAAAAGAAATTATGACCATCACAAGATATTCTAAAACACCAGCAGGTGGAGGAATTTTTGGGGGAGAAGAAGTGAACCGTCAAGTAGTTCGTTTTGAAAAAGGAATGAACAATACCATGATTTTGCGTTCTATTACTTATGTGATTATGACGCCAGATGAAGACAAACCGATTACAAAATCAGTTAAAAATTCAAGTGCAGATCCAATCATTGGAATTTATGATATTTTAGCTTATAAAAAAGACGAGTCTGGAAAAGAAAACGTAGCAAGTGTTATCGATATGACTGCCGCTTTCGATTCTGATTTACAAACGTTTTCTTTAAATTCAATTAATAAGCAATTATTAAGTATTCAAGCTTTTCAAAAAGATAAATCGTTTATTCAATTTATAAAAAGTTTCCCAATCAATACAGAAATTAGAACTACTAAAACATTCACTACAATTGCGCCTCAGATTTCAAGAAATCCAATGCCAAAAATTGGAACTGATTTCCCTGCAGCACTTGACGCTGGTGTAATTACGATGGAATTAAATACTTCTTTCATTTTATTACCAGAAAACCCAATGCGTAAACGTTCTTTTGATAAGAGAGTAGGTTATTTTGCAAATGGTTATGAAGTTTTTGGTGAAGATTCTCAAAAATCTGAAACAGATATTTTTGCAGTTAGATGGCGTTTAGAACCAAAGAATGCAGAAGATGCTGAAAAACAAAAAAGAGGAGAATTAATCGAACCGAAAAAACCAATTGTATATTATTTAGATCCAGCCACTCCAGACAAATGGAAACCGTTTATCAAACAAGGTATTGACGATTGGCAAGTGGCTTTCGAATTTGCAGGCTGGAAAAATGCCATTCGTGGGGAATATTGGCCAGAAAATGACCCAACAATGAGTTTAGAAGATGCGCGTTTTTCGGTTTTAAGATATTTCGCAGCTGAAATTCAAAATGCTTACGGACCAAATGTTCATGATCCTAGAACGGGTGAAATTATGGAAAGTCACATTGGTTGGTACCATAATATCATGAGTTTATTACGTGATTGGTATATGATTCAAACGGCTGCTGTTGATCCAAAAGCAAGAAATAAAAAATTAGATGATAAATTAATGGGCGAATTAATTCGTTTTGTGGCGGCTCACGAAGTTGGTCATACTTTAGGTTTACGTCATAACATGGGTGCTAGTAATGCTACTCCAGTTGAAATGTTACGTAATAAAGAATTTCAAGCTAAAAACGGACATACTTCTTCTATCATGGATTATGCACGTTTTAATTATGTGGCTCAACCGGAAGATGGTGTAACAGATTTATTTCCAAAAATTGGGGATTATGACAAATGGGCTATAAAATGGGGTTATTCTTATTTTAACGATGCGAAATCTGAAGAAGCAGAAAAAGCATTGTTAAATGAAATGACAAAAGAAGCGTACAAAAATAAAAGATTACATTTTGGTACAGAAACAAGTCCGTATGATCCTCGTTTTCAAACTGAAGATTTAGGAGATAATGCCATGAAAGCTTCAGAATATGGTATCAAAAACTTAAAAAGAATTTTACCAAATTTAATTGAATGGAGTAAAGAAAAAGGGGAAGATTATTCTGAATTAGAAGGATTATATAATTCTTTAGTAGGTCAATTCCGAAGATATATGGGGCACGTGACTAAAAACGTGGGTGGAATTTATGAAAATCCAAAAACCTATGATATGGAAGGTAACGAATACGAAATTGTTCCTTCATCGATTCAAAATGAAGCGGTTGCTTTCTTAAACGAGCAATTATTTAAAACACCAACTTGGTTATTAGATCAAAATATTTTGGCTAAAATTAATCCAGATAATGGAGTAGAATTAATGAAAGGAATTCAAGACGGAACATTATCTAGTTTATTATCTTATGATAGAATGGCACGTTTAATGGAAACTTCTTCTATGAACAAAGCAAACTATTCAATCGATGAATTATATGGCGATTTAAAACGTAGTATTTTTTCAGAATTAAGAACAAACACTGCAATTGATGTATACAGAAGAAATTTACAAAAAGCTTTTGTATCGAAATTAATTGATGCTATTAGTGTAGATAAAAGTGTAAGTGCTAATTTCAACGGAAGAAGAATTGTGATCGCTGATACTGATTTACCATCTATTTCTCGTGGACATTTAATTGAATTAAGAAGTCAGTTAAAAGCAGCAAATGCTTTAGCATCAGATAGATTAAGTAAATTCCATATCGCTGATTTAGTAGCTAGAATTGACAAAGCTTTAAATCCGAATAGATAATAATTTTATCATAAATGAAAAAGCCTTCTAGAAATTCTAGAAGGCTTTTTTTATAGGAAAAATTCTGTTTTAAAATAATTTATAACCTAATTTTAAAGAGATTTGATTTAAAGTAAATTCTTGACCAGATACTGCATAAGAATAAAATGAAGTTTTTGTGTTAAATTTAATTTCTGCTGTATATCTTTTATATTGATAACCTGCCCCAAATGCAAAGTTAGAAGATGTAAATACATCATCAACCATAACAATTCTCGAATTATTATATGGATTATATGAATCTACATACGTTTTAAAAGCATTAATTGAGAAAGAGGCATTTAAAAACAGCTTATTGTTATCATTTAAAATAAAATATCTTCTCAATCCAAGAGGAAATCTAACCATGAAATTTTTTGTGTTTAATGTAAAATCAGGGTTGATGAACTGAGGTTTATATACTTTTAAAGATTCTTTATTGTTTATGAATGATGGATCAAAAATGAATGACCAATTTTTATTACTGTAAGGTAAAATTGACTCAGCTTCAAGTCCAAAACTTATAGTGTTTCTTTTTTCAGATTCATAATTTCCTCTAATACTTCCACTCGGAATAATATAGTTTGAATTTATTGAATTGATTAAAAGATTAACTTTAAGATTAGTTTCAAACTTTCTTTTCTCCGATACTACTTTAGATTCTGTTTTTCCAGAAATACAATTGTTAGTTTTTATAAAATAATCAATTAAGTCACTCACATTGTATTTTAAAGAAAGTATAGCACTTTGATCTGTTGTTTTGCATTTAAAATTTACAAAAAGCTGTTGTTTGAAAGCATCGTTTGCGGCTATGTTTCCATCAGAATTAGTATATTGTTTGTAAATTAATTGTTCAATATTTCCAGTAAACGAATAAAAAAATCTTTCATAGTTTTCATTTTCAAATTGATACAAATTAGAATTGCCTTCAACCAATACTTTTAAGAAAAGTGTTTTTTCAACAAATTTAGGATTAGGTGAATAAGTTAATGTAGTAAGGTTTTGGGAAGAATCATCAATATTAACTGTTGCTTTAATAAATTTTGATTTACCAGTTATTGCAAATTCAGTAACCTCTTCGATATTTTTATTTATTGTCTTGTCATCAATTGAAATTTTTGTTTCAATAGATGATGGATTATTTTTCCAATCATAGTTTTTAATTAAACATTCTGTTTTTACTCCTGAGTTATCAATATAATAACCTGATTCAAATTTGTTTTGTGCGAATGATAAAAATGTTATAAGAAATAACACATAGCTTAATTTGTTTTTCATTTTTTGGTTTAGTTGTTTTTAATTGTTTTGTTTTTGGTTATAATTTTAATCCTCTTCTTTTTGTCCCATCATCATCAGATAAGCTTTTAGGAAACCATCAATTTCACCATTTAAAACAGCTTCAGAATCGGAAGTTTCAAATCCGGAACGCACGTCTTTAATCAGTTTATATGGATGTAATACGTAGTTTCTAATTTGCGAACCCCATTCAATTTTCATTTTACCGGCTTCAATATCATCACGTTGTGCCAATTGTTTTTTTAGTTCAATTTCGTACAACTGCGATTTCAACATTTGTAAAGCTCTTGCTCTATTATCATGTTGCGAACGCGTTTCAGAACATTGAATTTGAATACCAGATGGTTTATGATATAACTGAACTTTCGTTTCTACTTTATTGACATTTTGTCCACCAGCACCACTTGAACGAGCGGTTGTGATTTCAATATCTGCAGGATTTATTTCAATTTCAATTGTATCATCCACTAACGGATACACATAAACAGAAGCAAATGAAGTATGACGTTTGGCATTACTATCAAAAGGTGAAATTCGTACCAATCGATGTACACCATTTTCTCCTTTTAAATAACCAAAAGCAAAATCGCCTTCAATTTCTAAAGTCACCGTTTTGATTCCAGCCGCATCACCTTCCTGGTAATTCAGTTCTTTAACTTTATACCCTTGTTTTTCGGCCCACATCAAATACATTCGCATCATCATGCTTGCCCAATCGCAACTTTCTGTTCCACCAGCACCAGCAGTAATTTGAAGTACAGCACTTAAATTATCACCTTCTTCAGAAAGCATATTTCTAAATTCTAAATCTTCAATGTTGGTAAGTGTTTTGTCAAAAATGGCATCTAATTCTTCCTCAGAAACAGCATCTTCTTTATAAAAATCGTAAGTTAGTTGTAGTTCCTCTGCTAATTCTTCACAACGATTATAATCGTCTACCCATTTTTTTATCGAACGTAAATTACGCACAATAATTTCGGCCTGTTTGGCGTTGTTCCAAAAGTCTGGTGCAAAGGTCTTTTCTTCTTGATTTGTGATTTCGACAAGCTTGGCATCAACGTCAAAGATACCTCCTTAACGCACCAAGGCGATTAATAATGTCTTTAATTTGTTCGGTATTTACCATTTTATTTGTAGTTTTACACAACAAAAATAGACTATTAAAACGATTTATGGAAATTAATTTATTCAGCGATACGGTTACCAAACCTACTCAAGAAATGTTGCAATTCATGTTTAATGCTAAAGTGGGCGATGATGTATTTAAACAAGATCCAACAGTTAATGAATTAGAAGAAACTTTAGCCGATTTATTTGGTAAGGAAGCGGCTTTGTTTTTTCCATCAGGAACCATGGCAAATCAAACGGCTATCAAGTTGCATACAAATCCTGGCGATGAATTAATTTGTGATAAATGGGGACATGTTTTTTTATACGAAGCTGGTGGAGTAGCCTTCAATAGCGGTGTTTCATGTAATTTAATTGACGGAAATCGCGGTATGATTACTGCGGAACAAGTTGAAAAAGCAATCAATGATCCAGAGTTTTATCACGCTCCAATGACTAAGTTGGTTTGTGTCGAAAATACTACTAATAAAGGTGGTGGGGCTTGTTATGAAATTGAAGATTTAAGAAAAATAAAAGACGTTTGTACGAAACATAATTTAAAATTTCATTTAGATGGTGCCCGAATTTGGAATGCTTTAGTCGCAAAAAAACAACATCCAAAAGTGTATGGTGAATTGTTTGATACCATTTCAGTTTGCTTATCGAAAGGTTTAGGCGCACCAGTTGGTTCCGTTTTGTTAGGTACGAAAGAAGATATGAAACGCGCACTTCGCATCCGAAAAATCTTTGGTGGAGGAATGCGTCAAGCTGGATATTTGGCAGCTGCTGGAATGTATGCTTTGCAAAATAATATTTCTCGGTTAGAAGAAGATCATAGAAAAGCAAAAGAATTAGGTGAAATTTTAAGCACGTTGCCTTTCATTTATAAAGTGGAACCAATTGAAACCAATATTGTCATTTTTACTTTGAAATCTGATATAAGTGAAGTTCAGTTTATTGATAAATTGAAAGAGAAAAACATCAATATTAGCAATATGGGTCAAGGAAAGTTACGAATGGTTACACACTTGGATTACAAGCAAGTCATGCACGATTATGTAATGGAAACTTTAGGTAAAATTAGTTTTTAGATAGATACGCAGATTTAACTGATTTTACCGATTTACACAAATTAATCTGAATAAATCTTTTGAATCTGTGTTGCCATCATTTTACATCTCAATGTCCAACGCAAAGCAACTTTTTTCTTCTTTAGTTATTAAGAATGAAGTTTTAGTATGATGAATTTCAATCGCATCCTTATAATTCAATTCTTGCAAGTAATTTAAGTTAAGTGCTTTTATTTTATGATTCAAAACAGTTTCGATATTCGTAACATCTAAACACCATTCTAAATATTTTACATTATTGGCATGATTCACAATATCAATGTCGGATAATAATATATTTCTTTCGTCTTTAAAAGTAAATACTTCTGGAATATTAATTTTCTGAATTGGGTTTAAAATACTATCTGTATCAAATTTTTCAAAATGAGAGTGTGGTAATGCTAAAATATCTGGCCTTCTAGTTTTCGTGTTAATTACCACCCAAAAAGTTTCACAACCTACAATCTTTTCTTCATTTAAATACATTTCTAAGCAACGAACTGAACGAGAGTTTTCTAAGGTTTTAATCCAGGTTTTAATTGTAATTACGTCTTTCCATTTCGGTAATTTGATAATCTCAACTCGCATTCTACTTAGCACCCAAGCTTGATGATGTTGTTGCATGTCCAAATAACTAATTCCTCCCAAATCTGCATGAATACCAGCTACAATTTGAAAAAAATTACAAATTTCAGTGTGTTTTAAAGAACCTGTGGGATAACAATGTTGAAATTCAATTTCGAAGTTATGTGAATAGATAGAAGTGAAGTTTGGAGAAATGGGCATGATTAAAATTTAATTCCTAGTGAAATATTTAAAGCGTTAGATTTATTAAAATAGTTTTCGTATTCTGGTGTTGTTTTGACTTTAAAGGTATAAAAGTTATATCCAATTGCCGAAAATACAGCTAATTTTTTAGAAATATTATAATTTATTTGACCATTAATTCCCCAGTAATTTCCATTATTTGTAGCATAATAGCCTGAAGCTTTTTGTTTAGTTTTAATATCTCCTATCACTATTTTAGGATGAAACGTAAATTTTTTATAATCATATTTATACCCAATATAACCTGAGTAATGATTTAAACTCATGTAATTAAAATTTCCTGCTATTTCAGGTTTTCTTACTTCAGAAACATTGTTTTCGTATAGTACACCAACATTAAAATTCGAATATTCTAATACATTTAAATCCATCAAAAAGCCTATATATGACGACTCGTGTGCATCGCTAAAGAAATTCTTACCATTAAATATTTTCAAATTTCCACCAAATTGAAAATCAGAAAATATTTTGACATCTCTTTCTTGTGATAAGGTATAGTTTGAAAAAAATAACATTACAACTAATAAAGTGTACAATTTTATCTTCATTTTAATAATCTATTGAATGATTAATGCTGTCAGAATTATCAATGGTAACAAAACTTGAGTTTGTAGAAATAACAGAATTTGTGATGTTTTTTACTTTGTATTTTATTTCTATTATTTGATTCTTTTTCACTCTTTTATAATGTGGGTATTCAATATTTTCTTCGTTTAAATTATAATATTCAGAAGAAATTTCTCCAATATAAGAAACATCTAACAGTTCATTATTTGCATTAATTTTATTAAAAGTTACAGTTAAGTTTGTAATATCTAACAGTGAATAAAGCTTAGAGGTCGGAAGTTGGACTTTATAGTTTAAAAAATTAGTGTCTTTGAAATTATAATATTTTATATTAATAAGTTGTGAATTGTAACCCTGTGAAAATTCGTCATTGATATGTAATGTGAAGGCATCTAAATTTGTAGGCGAAGGCACTAAAATGGAATAATTTCCATTGCTATCCGTGTGTCCAATTCCTATATAATGAAAACTATCATTTATAAAATTATTATTTGCTTCAATTGTAACTTCTTGATTTTGAATTGGATTGTTGTTTTCGTCTACGACTTTTCCTGTAAATTGTAATCTAACTTCACCATCATAACGAGTATCACAAGAATAACAAAGACACAAGTATAAAATTATCAAAATTTTTTTCATAAATTTTTCTTTTAAGATGCAAAAATCGTGATTAGGTTGCGTGGCTTTATGTTAACTTTTCGATAAGTTTTATAATCTCATTTCTATCTGTTTGAAAATCAAACCAAGTCGTATTTTCAGTGCGTTTGAACCAAGTCATTTGACGTTTGGCAAATCGGCGTGTGTTTTGTTTGATTTGTTCGATGGCAAATTCTAAAGTAGTTTTACTCTCGAAATGATCAAATAATTCACGATAACCAACAGTTTGTAAAGCATTTTTTTCTTTATAGGGAAATAAATTTTCCGCTTCTTTTAGTAATCCTTCAGCCAACATTAAATCTACACGTTGGTTAATTCGATTGTACATGATTGCTCTATCTGCTTCTAAACCAATAATAATTGAAGTGAAGTTACGTTCGTTTTTTCGCTTACCGATGAAACTCGAATAGGGAAGTCCGCTTCCAATACAAACTTCTACAAAACGTTTCATACGCTGTGGATTTTGTAGGGTTTGTGGATTTTCTGTTTCGATTTTTTTATAATATTCAAAATCTAATTCTTTTAGTTTTTCTTGAAGAAATTCGATGCCTAATTCGTCAAATTTTGAATTGATTTCCGTTCTAACGCTCTCATCAATATCTGGAAATTCATCGAAGCCTTTTAAAACCGCATCCACATATAAACCTGAACCACCAACCATAATTTGGATATGATTTTTAGCAAAAAGTTCGTCAAGTTTTTTAAGTGCATCTTGTTCGAAATCACCCACAGAATAATTCTCAAATATCGATTTATTTTGAATAAAATGATGTGGAGCTGCAGCCAATTCTTCATTAGAAGGAACTGCTGTTCCAATTGTCATTTCTTTAAAAAATTGTCTGCTATCGCAAGAAATTATATCACAACCAAAATGTTGTGCCAAAGTAATACTTAAGGAAGTTTTTCCTATGGCTGTGGGGCCGATAATGGTGATTAAAAAATTTGGTTTCAAGTTTAATAAATTCGTGGTTTTGTATTCAATCTTAATTTTCAGCTTCCAACTTCTGTCTTCCAACTCCCATCTTCAATCTAAAACTTCATGATTCGCATGACTCTATGTTTTCGGATATAACTTTTGATAATGTTAGTCGTATCTCTGTTATTTTGCATCGGAATAAGAATGTTTTTCAGAATTTCAATATTTGTAACTTGGTAGTTTAAATCGAAAAAACAGTAGCCTTTGTAAACTCCATTTTCAATGATAACTGCGCTACGTTCTTCAATGGTTCTGCCTTTGTCAACTACAATCATGTTGTTGTTTTCAAACTGTGCTTCTTTGATGAAATTTAACACTCGATCATTATACATTTCTGGACTTTCTTCTTGTACACAAGCACCGTTACATTCTTTAATTTTGTATTGAAAACAAGCTGATTTCGTATCATATAATTTGTTAATTTTTTGACACAGAGTATGATCGGAAGTAATTTTAAAAAGCAAATTTTTTCCTTCTTGTAAGCTTACAAATGAAGTAATTTCTTTTTTTCTACCGTCAGCTTTTTCAATGGTTAAGGCTAGATAACCATTTTCATCTAAATTCGAATACATCGCAAAATTGAAAATACTTTTGCGTTGTGCTCTATTATAAATAGGTTTGTTAATTTTAATTTCTTCAGATTCTTTCAACAAAGCGATTAGTTCACTTCCTGTTTCTTCAAAAGTTACAGCATATACATCACGTTGAATTTTTTTACTTTTCGAATTGACACCCGTAAAATGTTGATTCACTCGTTTTTTGATGTTTTTGCTTTTTCCAATATAAATGATATCACCTTTTTCATTGTGAATGTAGTAAATTCCCGTTTTTGTTGGTAAAATTTCAACAATATCAAGTAATTTAGGAGATAATCCAGCTTTAATTTCGGTTTTTACGAAACTTTTTACAATTTCTTTCTCTAAATCTTTCGCCAAAAGCATCTTGAATAATTTCACCGTTGCCATGGCATCGCCACTTGCTCGATGTCTGTCTGCCATTGGAATTCCAAGTGAACGCACTAATTTTCCTAAACTATACGAAGGTAAATCCGGAATGATTTTTTTAGCTAATTCAACCGTACAAAGTGTTGGTTTTTTGAAATCGAAACCTAATCTTCGGAATTCTGTTTGTAAAATTCGGTAATCGAAACTGGCGTTATGTGCCACCATAATAGTTCCTTCGGTAATTTCAATAATGCGTTTGGCAACTTCGTAAAACTTAGGCGCGCTACGAAGCATGGCACTATTAATACCAGTCAATTTTACCACAAAAGGCTGAATGGGTTTTTCAGGATTCACCAAACTAATAAATTGGTCAACCACTTCATGACCATCAAATTTATATATGGCAATTTCGGTAATACCTTCTTCATTGTATTGTCCGCCAGTGGTTTCTATGTCGATAATCGTATAAATATGCTTTCTTTTTTGTGATTAAAATTCTTTTTCAATAATTGGCACATTGAAAATTGTCTCATTGAAAATTATCTTCCGCCAAAGATACTACTTCCAATTCGAACCATAGTACTTCCGCAAGAAATAGCAAGTTGATAATCGCCAGACATGCCCATGGAAAGAGTTGTCAGTTGGCAGTTATTAGTATTCAGTGATTTATTTTTATCAAAAATAGCTTTCAAATGACTAAATTCTTTTTCAATTTGAGATGTGTTTTCCGTGAATGTTGCCATTCCCATTAAACCAACGATATTTACGTTTGCATAACTTTCGCTGTCATTCTGAACTTGTTTCAGAATCTCATTTAATTCAGTTTCATCTAACCCAAATTTTGTTTCTTCTTCCGCAATATGAACTTGTAGTAAACAATCAATAACTCGGTTGTGTTTTTTGGCTTGTTTGTTGATTTCTTCTAATAATTTCAAACTATCTACACCGTGAACTAAACTCACGTATTCCGCCATAAATTTTACTTTATTGGTTTGTACGTGACCAATCATATGCCATTCGATATCTTTTGGCATTTGTTCCCATTTTTCAGTCATTTCTTGGATTTTGTTTTCTCCAAAAATACGTTGACCAGCATCATAAGCTTCCATCAAATCTGAAACAGGTTTGGTTTTTGAAACCGCAACCAAAGTTACATGAGCTGGAAGTTGAGATTTTATTTGAGTAAGGTTAGTTGCTATTGACATTTTATTCTCTATTTTTTTAAACACAGATTTAAGAAATTAAAATAATTTTTAAGATTCTGTAAATTATACTTCGTACATCGTAAATTGTAAATCACATTTCGTACTTCGTAAATCGTACTTACAACTCATAAACCACCAAACCACTTCTAAACTTAGGTTCAATATAAGTAGATTTTGGAGGCATAATTAAGTTATTGTCGGCAATGGTTTTAATTTCTGAAATATTGGTCGGGTAGAGCATGAAACCGACTTCATATTCACCTTCATCAATTAAATCTTTAATTACAGAAACACTTTGTTTTCCTGGAATATAATCGATGCGTTCGTCATTACGTAAATCTTCAATTCCTAATAATGGATTTAAAACCGTATTGTATAAAATTTGAGCATCAAGGTTTTCTAGAACAGACGTTTCTTTTTGATTTTGCTTATAGAAAAGCGCATAAAAACTGCCATCTAAATACATGCCAAATTCGAACTTATTTTGTGGTTTCCACAATTCTTGATCTTTGGTTTTGATGATGAAATTATCTGCTAATTTTTTAATAAAATCTTCTTTGGTTAAGCCATTTAAATCACGAATAATTCTATTGAATTCATAAATCTTCACATTGCTTTCTGCAATTAAAAAACTCATGAAATAATTTAGGTTTTTGTTGCCTAAATGTTTGTCTTGTTCAAATAACAATTCCGCCGAAGCCGAACGATGGTGACCATCTGCGATGTATAAATTCGGAATCTTTTCAAAATGTTCTTGTAACCAATCTATTTCCGATTGTGTATCGATTTTCCAAAGTGTATGCTTTTCTTTGTTTGGAGTAGAAAAAGCATAAATAGGTTCACTCTTTTTTCGTAAAGAAATGAATGTGTTAATTTCTACAGAATCGGGATAAGTGATCAAAACAGGTTCGGTATTAAAACCCGTTTGATGTAAATAATCTTTGAATAATTCGACACGATATTGTAACGTATCTTCGTGTTTTTTGATGATATTTTGCTGATAATCTTCTACAGAAGTTCCAGCGATAATTCCAGTAAAAGTCTGATTTTTTGCCTGAATTTCGTATAAATAAAACACAGGATGTTCTTCAGAAACTAAAATATTTTCGTTTTTAAAATCCTGATATTTATGTAAAACTCCTTTAAAACGCTTGTCGATTGTGATTTTTTGAGTATTCGCATACGCAGGATGAATCACGTGTAAAAACGAATACGGATTAAAATTCAACCAAGCTGCAAGCTCCGCCGAACTATAATCATCATACGTTCTACAAGTTACCAACGCCACTTTATCTGCCGTGGGACGAACTGCTTTAAAAGGAATTATTTTTGACATATTTATATTTACCGCAAAGGTGATATGTTATTCGCAAGGCTCGCAAGGATTTGGCGCTCTTTGCGCATTCTTTGCAAACCTTGCGGTTAAGTTTTATTTAGAGAATTGTTTAGAAACTTTCTCTGCTTTTTTACTTTCTGAATAGTCGTAGAAACCTTCACCAGATTTCACACCTAATTTTCCAGCCATAACCATATTTACTAATAACGGACATGGAGCATATTTTGGGTTTTTGAAACCATCGTACATTACGTTTAAGATAGATAAACATACGTCAAGTCCAATAAAATCTGCTAATTGTAATGGTCCCATTGGATGCGCCATTCCTAATTTCATAACCGTGTCAATTTCTGCAACTCCAGCTACACCATTATATAATGTTTCGATAGATTCATTAATCATTGGCATTAAAATTCTGTTCGCTACGAAACCAGGATAATCGTTTACTTCAGTTGGCGTTTTTCCTAATTTTACAGATAAATCCATGATGATTTTCGTCACTTCATCAGATGTAGAATAACCACGAATGATTTCAACCAATTTCATAATTGGCACCGGATTCATAAAGTGCATTCCGATTACTCTTTCTGGATGAACCACTTGTGCAGCAATTTGAGTAATTGAAATCGAAGAAGTATTACTTGCTAAAATGACATTATGATCGCAAATATCACTTAATTGCTTGAAGATGTTCATTTTCAAACCAACGTTTTCTGTTGCTGCTTCCACCACTAAATCGCAACCCACTACACCATCTTTCACATCCGTGTAAGTAATGATATTTGAAATAGTTTTGTGTTTGTCTTCTTCCGTGATACTTCCTTTAGTCACCATTCTGTCTAAGTTAGCGGCTATTGTTGCCATTCCTTTTTCTAATGATTTTTCAGAAATATCAATTAATTTTACAGTAAAACCTGCTTGTGCAAATGTATGAGCAATTCCATTACCCATTGTTCCTGATCCTATTACGGCAATTTGTTTCATTTTGTGTTTATATGTTTGTTGTTATTTTGTCTAATTACTAATTTATAAAATCTTTAATTTCTGAAATGAAACCGGATTTTATGAATCCTAAATCTTTATATTTATTTTCAATTTCTTGTTTTAATTCTTTAAAATTTTTGTGATATTGATTTGATATTTTTGCTACTTTCTTATCTCCTTTCATCAAATAAATATAATCATAACTTCCATATCTTGTAGAAACTTCTGAATTATGAAATCCTGAAATTTCTGAATGTTTTAATATTACCGAATTGAATAATCCAAAATATCTTGTTATGGTAATGTAATTATTATTAAAAGATATTTTTATTACTTTATGTTTTATCTCGAAAAAAACTATAATTAATCCAATAAGGAGTGAAACGTTCACGAAAATTGCCGCTTTAAAACTTGAAATGCCTTCTCCGAAATTAATTGCAAAATATCCTAAAATAGCACAATATGCTAAAAAAAATATGGTCAAAAAATATGACATTATTTTAAACTTCGAGTTCATATTACTTCCCAATACTATCAATAATCTGATACGCAACTCGCAATGCTTCAGTTCCATCTTCTAAACTTACAATTGGAGTCGTGTTTTGATTTATAGCATCTGCAAACGCTTCTAATTCATCTAAAATGGCATTGTTTGGATTTACGTTTGGATTATCGAAATAAATTTGTTTTTTCACGCCTTCTGCATTTTGTAGAATCATATCAAAATCACCTGGAATTTCTGGAGCATCTTGCATACGTACCACTTCGCAAATTTTATCTAAATAATCTACAGAAATGTAAGCGTCTTTTTGGAAGAAACGACTTTTACGCATGTTTTTCATGGAAATTCTACTCGCCGTAATGTTTGCTACACAACCGTTTTCAAATTCTAAACGTGCATTAGTAATGTCTGGAGAATCGGAAATAACGGCTACACTACTCGCATTAACTGTTTTTACTTTCGATTTCACTACGCTTAAAATCGCATCAATATCGTGAATCATTAAATCTAAAACCACAGGTACATCTGTTCCACGCGGATTAAATTCTGCTAAACGATGCGTTTCAATAAACATTGGATTTTTGATTTTATCTTTTACAGCTGTAAAAGCTGGATTGAAACGTTCTACATGTCCAACTTGACCTTTAACTTTATATTTATTAGCTAAAGCGACAATTTCTTCTGCTTCTTCAACTGTTGTAGCAATTGGTTTTTCTATGAAAATATGTTTACCAGCTTCGATTACCATTTTAGCACATTCAAAATGCTGAATTGTTGGTGTAACAATATCTACCACATCAACCTCTGCAATTAAACTTTCTATAGAATCAAATTTTTTATAACCGAATTCGGCTGCGACTTTAGTAGCATTTTCTTCAAAAGGATCAAAAAAACCAACTAATTCGTATTTTTCTGACTGATTTAATAAGCGTAAATGTATTTTTCCTAAGTGACCCGCACCTAAAACTCCGACTTTTAACAT
>JACCDZ010355379.1_pt1 | contig 62659 bp, 87 predicted proteins | sample 7449551 | NCBI WGS metagenome assembly JACCDZ01 (sample SAMN15323452, study PRJNA562643) | freshwater metagenome | isolation source: river surface water | place: USA:Blue River Watershed | collected 2017-08-18 | reverse complement strand
CCCGCTGTTCCAGCCCCCGCTGTTCCTGTCCCCGCTGTTCCCGTCCCCGCTGTTCCTGTACCCGCTGTTCCTGTACCCGCGACCAGTTATCTCTTGGAATAGCCCAGCATTCCTGCACGCATTAAACAGCCACCACCCCCAATCATCATGCCCATCACTCACTAGCCCATCAATGGCATCTTGGAGAGTTGCCCCATTGGGGAATAACTCGCAAAACCGCTGGTACCCTTCCTTGCACGGCGACCATGAGCGCAATAATTCATGTGTAATCATTCCACCACCTGCACCTTCACGCCGAGGACGCGTTTCGCCTCCAGCACCACCCCCTGATGGGTGCTTAGACTCTTAGCCATATCCTGACTGATCTCGTTGATCTTGGCGACTCTGGCTTGTGGGCTTTCAAGGCTCTGTACGTCCTTTGCAATCTTTCCTTCCAGCTCCTTCGCTCTATTGGCAAAGAATGCCTGTGATGCCGCATAGTCCGCTCTGGCCTTCCTGAGATCTGCCTGCGCTTGCTCCTTCGCCACCTTCGCCGCGTGTACTTCCTGCAACAGCTCAGCTTTCTCGCCTGCCCCCATCGGCATCACGACCGGCCCATGAGAGGCTTTCTCGTAGACCAACAATGTAGATAGCAACGCGCAGCCAACCGCTAGGATAGTGGTCAGTACAATCTGTTCAAACCACTTCCTCCTGTACCAGAGGAGATCGGCGTAGGTGACATATCGACCACTATCCGACGCAATGCGGTCAGTAAACCCGAAATTACCGTTACTAAATTCAAACCGCTGTATCTCGCTCATGGTGCCTCCTGCCGTACTATAAAGTTCCATTCTTCAATCTTTTTATTGCCGCAAGATCCGCACATCTTTACCGGTTCAAGACAGACAGTTTGAGGTAAGATAAAGAGCAATTTATGTTCTGTTCGCGTCATGCACATTGAGCATTTCCCGTACCGAATCTTGTCAGTATTCCCATTCGTCTTCTTCTCTGCCATAACCGCACCTCTCCATAAGATCTTGTACTGCGTCCTTAAAATGCCACTCTGAAACCTCGAGCGCCTCCTTAAGCTTTCTTACTTCCCTGTCAACGTCATCCATCTCTCTCTCCGTGTAAGTGGTGATGGAGGTTTTTAATCCCGACGCCACCTATGATGCTTTTTGCAGCGTTATATTAGCCTGTGGTTTCATGGGACATGTGGCCATCAGTCTTCAACTCTCAGCGTGTCCCGTCCACGCCGCCCTCACCAGTCCCTATCGCCGATGGCCTTTCGGTGCCGCTACGGTCATGCTCTGGATAGCCACAACTCCAGCACTGGCCGCTGCGTTGCCGCCCGCTCTGGTGGCAGCCAGTGCACCTAATGCCCCGGCATTCATGGCGCCCTCGACAATCTGCCCGCCCTGGCCCTGGCTGTAGCCGTGTTGCCAGGCGTATAGCTCTTCAGCGGGAAGGTCTTTGCAGTCCTTGAAGTCAGCCTCAAGATAGAACAACACGACATACTCAGGGCCTTTGCAGCGTTGCGGCTTGGCAAAGGAATCGTTTGTGCCGAACGGACTGCGGAACTCCGTATGCTGGGTCTTGATATAGGTACCCGAAGCCTCTTTATGGGGCGATATACAGCCAGACAGTACAACCACCATGCCCATCACCACCAATGCGTGATTCATATCCCCTCCATTCACCATCTCGACGGTAAGCGATTGACCCCCCTGTGCTTGTCGCTTCCCCACAGAAGGGTCAAACGCCTAACCAACACACTGCGAGATCCAGGCCGCTCGCAGTCGGCCCATACTCAGGCTCTCCATCCTGAGTACACTCAATAATGATCGACAACGACTGCCTCCTCGACAACCGGCTTCGACTTCTTCGAGACCGATGCCTTGAACGGCTTCTTGACCGCCTTCTTGGCGACCTTCTTCACAGGTTTCTTTGTGGCCATGACTTCCTCACCCCCTTTCAGTTTTCCAGAAAGATACACAGTGACTCCAGGATATTCAGGGTCTTGAATTACATGATGGGTAATTTTCTTGACTTGCTCCCACCCATCATCTTCAAGAATTCCCGTCTGAACGAGAGCATCCAAAACAAACTTCTGTGCAAACATCACGTTATCAATATCTCGATGACGGTTCGGCTCAAACCAGAAAAACTCTAAACGTGTCCATCTCATCGGCTTGAGCTGACACTTTCGAATGTAGTACGCGATATCGCGTTGCTGATCAGCTTTGATCTTATCGAACACACGCCAGTGCTTCCACAGGCAATCATTGGCTCCTGGGCGCACACCATCGATATTCAATTGCTGGATCATTTCTTCTTCTCCAATCGCTTCTTGGCTGTGTCCGCCGCCGCCTTCACGGCCTTCCTCTCGGCATCACTATGGAGATGGGATTCCTCCTGCCAGGCGTTCGCAATATCTGACCATTCCGGTATGGATTCCGAGAGCGTAAACTGCTGACACACATTGGCGGCATCAAGTTGAGGGGGCTGAGAAGCAGAGTCGGATGGTGGTACCTGGGGAGAGTCAGGCCCCTTACCCACGTTACCTCCTATGGTCCCATTGCCCTGCTCCTCAGCCTGTTCCTCAGACTGTTGCATCTTCTTCAGCTTGTCCTGATTGGCCTTCCGTGCATCGCTTGCAGGAGAGACCGAGGTTTGTGGAATGACTTCCGGCATATCTTCAACGTCCTGGGTAAAGATGTCTGAAGCTGCCGTCACCGTGAGCGTGGCGCTCACCAAGGCTCGCTTATAGGAAATCTTTTCGACCGTGTTGTAGTAATCAGCAGGATTGTCGTGTTCAACCTGTTCCCCTTTACGCGCACAGACCCACATGCCAGACTCGTTTTTCTTCGCCTGCATTCCCTCACCTAAAAGGGCCTGCGCTTTCTTCGGGTCTTTCACTCGGAGATCCCAATATTCTTTCGGTACCGGCTTATCCGTGAACTCCACCGGGCCAGAACGGAAGCGGTACTTTCCCTCCATCGTGGAGCACGTCCCCACACCAGCCCCCAGAAACACCCCGGCTTGGTTAAAGAGGCGCACCTTACAGCGCACCTCACGATGCCCGTTGCCCATGTCTAACACCGTCATCTCAGGGTCAGGCACTAAACGGAATGTCATGATGAGTTTTTGGGCTCCAGGCTGAAGCAAGGTCGGCTTATCTCCACATCCTGGTATCTTCCCGTAATGCTCATTGGGCTTCATGACATCCCGCATGACTTCTTGGATCAGGTTCACTTGCCCACGTACTTGCCGTGACGACAATGGCCCAGATTCTATGGTTACGAGTTCGTTCATGCTGCCTCCCTCCATTGCAAAACCGATAGTGCGCTCTGAAAAACTGCCCAATCCCTGGGGTTGTACTTCACTGTCTTCAGATTAATATCCCCTTCAGCATTGATGTAGAGAATCCACATCTTCGCCGCCTTATCGGTCATCTTTTGATAGCCGTGGACCTGGACCCCGTGCCACTTCTCAGGAGTGCCGGTCTTCAGATCAAGCACCCCGAAGTCATCGGCAATCATGCCGATGAAGTCCGCCCTCCCCGCATAAGGGATGGTCGCGTGCTTCAGGCATCGCTCAATTCCATGAGCTAAGGGCCTCGGCTTCTTCTTCTCAATAAATTCTAGAACCCCACGGTAGTATCCGGCATATTCCGATGGCACGTCTGGGGCATCACACAGCCCATTTGCATGCCCCACGGACAGGGCAAAGATATCGTGAATATCTTGCCCCTTCTCGGCTGATCCAGGTTTGTAATAGTCGCAGCCGCCACTCACCACAGCACACACCTGCGAAACCGACCAGCGCCCAAATGTTTCACTGTCATCAAAATAGTGCCGCTTGGCTGATCGGTCACAGGTGATCACTTTCCTCCCCTCTTGTCATAGGAGTATTCCGTACGGCTCTCAACGTTCACGCACTGGTCCAGCATGCCTGTCGAGGCCAGCTTTCTGAACGCAACCCAATCCATCCGGAAGAGAGCAGGATAGCTCTTAATCAGAGCGGCTATCCTCGGGTCTACCGCCGTCAGATCCTCGTCCTCCACCGCCCCCTTGATGCTATAGATGGTTCTGGCCGAACGAGTCTGTGTAGACCCGTCCTGTGTCGTCACGGTCTTAGGAGCGGTCTGCACGACCGGCGCGACCTTAAGCACGACCTCAGACACGTCCTTGCCCTTCTGCTCGGCCTTGGCAATCTTCTTAGCGTTCTCCGCGTCGATCTTCGCTTGGCTCTTGGCTTGCTCGATCCTGGCGAGCCGATCTTGCTCAATATCGTAGGCGCTCATCTTCTTCTGGAGTGCATCAATGTGGATGTCGCACTTTTTAATGAAGTCATCAAACGGCTTCTTGGCGTTATCCCAAGCCGTCTTGAGTGGCCGGCATTTCTCCTCTTTGCTGGCCTCCTCGCTTTTTTTAAACCCCTTCAGTGAAGCAAGTAATTCGGTTGCCAACGCCCTAGAACTCACCGACGAGATGGTAAGTTCTTTCACCTGCTCGATGGCTGTGTCTTTATCGAGAGTAGCTGTGGACATGATGGACTCCTTTGTGAATGTTAGAGATCTAACCGCTTGAGCATTGTCTCCGCACGAGACCGCCAATTCTTGGCCGTGGCCCCGTTCGCCCGACTCTTCCGCATGAATTCCTCAATCCTCCTTCCTGCCGCTCTGGCCTTAATCGACCGACTCGACTTCGCTGCACTGGACTTCCGATGGTTTTTCGTCACCCGCTGTTCCATTGCACCTCCCTATCGCACCCGCCGCACAATCTGGTGATTCAAGAGCACCACCCACCGCGCCCGCTTTAATTTACCGTCCAGACGGTGAGTGAGCCAGTCGCCGAACATGGTGAGATACCCCGCCAGGCACACGATCCAGCACAACCCGACCACCACCAATCCGAGCCCGCTTAGGTAGTTCATGAGGTTCACTCCGAAAAAGGTTAAGCACATCGTCCTTCCGAAAGCGCCAGGACCGAGGCGTTACCTTCATGACCGGCAACCGCCCCTCATAGACCGCCGCATAGAGCGATTGTTTCGAGATCCGTAGCAACTGGCACACCTCGCGTGTTTTCAGAAAATCACCGGCTGAGAGATCCATCGCATGCTCCTATCAAAAGAAGCCAATGCCCGACGGGAACCGAGGCGTCCACTCCTCGATTCCATGCCTTAATTCCAGCGGTGAGCTGGCGAGTGGGGTCACGTCGGACACTGGCCATAGGTGAGTTGGCTCGCCATGCAGTCATGTGGACGACTCCTCGCGCCGTCGTACTTAGCTGGCAGATGCGGCCGCGTCATACACCCGCATGAGCGCCCGCCGAATCACTGCCGATGCCGACAATCCTTCAGACTTCGCTTCTCGCTGGATCTGCTTAATCATCGGCTCCTCCAATCGTACCGTGACCACTCTCCGCGACTTTGCCGCCTTCCTCATCGCTCCCCCTTTCATCGGTCCAGTGCAGTGCATGGACTACATGCTAATACTATTCAATACAATTGTCAATACCGCGCAATACGACTGCGTATGTAGTGCGTTGTATTGCCTTGTATTGCACATGCATGCTAGGCTGGGACAGCAAGAGAAAGGATGTACGCGTGTTTATGGGTACGAGTGAGGGGCCGCTCACGAAAGTCACGACGTTTAAATTGAGTCCGTCCATGACTGCTGCGTTGGATGAGATTTGCGCCCGTGATGGGGCCACCAAAGATTCGGTGATTCGTGAAATGATCCGATTAGGCATGTTGGTCGATGCTGAATTGCAGGCCATGACACCCGCCGCCGCGAAGAAGGTGGCGGCGCGTATCCGTCGCATCATTGTTGATATTGGCCATCATGACGGGCATCGCCCATGATCGTTCACCATATAGAAGGGAGGAGGTATGCTCGTGACCCGCACGCGCTTGGGGGACCTCATTGAAGAGGCTGTACTGAAGCAGGATATTGAAAAGCAAGCCCTCGCCAGGCATCTCGGGATTCGTCCGGCCAGCGTCAGTAAGTGGATACGTCACGATCATCCTGATGCCGTGCCTCCACTCCATTGGGAGAAGATCACGAAGTTTCTCTCAATCCCCTGGAAAGTCTGGATTGAAGCTGCACAGGCCGATCGTCCGGAAGACGTCGAGAAGTATCATCGGCTCGTGCGCTCACTCTCCGGACGGTGAGCTTGTGGCACGGCTCAACCGGAAGGATCGAGGGTTGTACGTCCGCACCTTGCGCGACGGAACGGAAGTCTGGGGCGTCCGACTATCCTACCATGGCCGCATGCTACGGTTTAGTCCATTCCCGACAAAGACTCAAGCTCGCGGTTTCTACGAGAAGGCCAAGACCGAGCAGCGCGAAGGGCGATTCTTCCCTGAACGCTACCAGCAACACGGACAACCCGTCCAAGACTTCATCGATCGCTATACTCCGACCATCCATCACAAAATCACTGCGGCGGATGAAGCCGTCTTCGCTACATGGTGGGGGCAATGGTACGCGAACCGCTCGATCCAAGCCATGACAGCCGAAGACCTCGAAGCGGCTCGCCTCTCCCTGAAGGAAGGGCACGGCTCACGGTATGGCAGACCGCGCACCCTTGCAAGGGTCAACCGCTACACACAATGGCTTCACCAAATGCTCGCCCACCCCGTGAACGTCAAGCATCTTCCATTGGGCAAGAACCCGGCCTCTTCGATCCAAAAGTATCCAGAGAAGCGACCGCCTCGACATAGCGCCTCCCCAGAGCAGGAACAGGCCCTGATTACAGCACTGGAACAGGAGACCCCAGGGGCACGAGACTGGATTACCATTGCGGTCCTCTGTGGGCTCAGGCAAGCCGAGCAATTCAATCGAAAGAAAGCCGACGTCGATACCCACATCTGGGCCTTCATCATTCCGAATGCCAAGCATGCCGATCAACCCAAGATCGCCTATATCCCTCCCAGCGCACGAGAGGCAGTCAAGAGGCAGTTACAGACCCCTGGTCCATGGCTGATCCCCCATCCGCTAAACCCGACTCAACCATTCCCGATTAGTCGATGGTACAAGACCGGGTACCGCCGAGCCGTTCGAAAGGCTGGGCTCCCCAATAATTTTAACTGGCACAGCTTGCGCCACACGTTCGCATCGCGTATGTTGCTGTCCGGCGCGTCAACCAAGACAGTCGCCCAAGCCGGCGGATGGAGTTCAGAGAGAATGGTGGCGGAAGTTTATGGGCATCTCACCAATCAGCATGTCATCGAGGCGATGGAACGCGCTGCAACTGGCTCCGGAACTGCCACAAGGAAACCAACCACCGCACGTACTATACGCAAGTCATTGAAATAACAGACGGAGAGGTGGCCGAGTGGCCGAAGGCAGCGGTTTGCTAAACCGCAGAATACCTACTCTCTGTACTCGCAACCCATACTAAAACTCAACATTTTCAACGATTTTCGGTTGTACGCGGTGCAGGATGGTAGCGCACGGTCTACCTCGAACTGCCTCTAAACTGCCACAAATCAGTACGGCAGTGAGTCAGGTGTGCCGTAGTCCGGAGTCAACCACCCTCGATCTTCCATCTTCGATTCGAAGGCGTAGCGCCTGGATGGTGGAAGTACCTGCATGATCGTATCCCGATAATACTGCTCGGCCAGTTTGAGGGTGCGCTTCTCCTTGGCATCGAGCTCCTTCACGATCGCGTCTCGTTCGGTCTTGCTCACCCCGGCCAATGGTGCCTTGGTCCGCAACGACTTCTCGATATCGGCATACATCTTCATCGTAGTGAACCGATTGCCGTACTTCTCGCGCTCCAACTTCTCGTATTCGGCTTTCCACGTTTGCACACTCGCTGTGTCTTTCTCTGAAATGGCCCGGCCCCAATTCGACAGGGCCTCGCCTCGTGGAGACCGCCAGAAGACGGCGCTGGAGTCCTTCCCCATGCGTTCCAGGTACTTCTTTTCGATGCCGTTCCAGGTGCCATAGGCTGCGCTCTTGGGGTCCGATCGCTGGACCAGGAGACCTGTCCAATCTTCGCCGCCATAGAGCGGCTTACCAGGCTTGCCTTTCGCCGCCTGAATCTCAGGCCCAAACGTGGTTTGATTGCCCAGGTAGTCGCCGCGGTTCTGGATCGGACGAGGGTTGAAGATGTCGGGATAGGTGCTCTCGCGCAAGGTCAACTCAATCGGCGTCTTCACGGTGGGCGTGATGCCCTGCCAGATCTTATTGACGGGAGCCTTGGCGGCTGTCTGCAACGCCTCGCCGATCGTCAATCGATCGTGCATGATGTCGCCCACCAGACCGGGGAAGGCATCCAGGCCGAACCAGGAGAGGAGATCGCCCAAGGCTCCGATGCCTGAGAGATACTGAATCTTGCCGTTCTCATCCCGTCCAAATAGGATATGGGGACGGTTGGCCACGGTCGGGTTCGCGCCTCTGAGTTCGTCCTCATCATCCCCGAACATCAGGTAGTTCCAGGCCTGCAGCATCGACCAGAGCATGGAGAGCCGAATCATGAACCCAGCGGCTTGCTTGGTCGACATGAAGGCCCCGCGCTTGATCTGCCCCCCGTTGCCCGCGTTGATGGCGTTCTTGGTGAGTTGCAGGTAGCGCGTCGCGTTCACTTCCATCCAGCTATAGAACGGGATCCAGAAGTTTCGAATCGTGTGCCCGGCGGCACTCACGCGGTCGTAGGCTCCCAGCAGTTCGTTCGACAGCTTAAAGGCCCGGTCACGAATATCCGGCAAGGCCATGACCGTTTCAGGCTTCGAGGCCCCAAAGTTCTTGGGTCGGCCATTATTCTCCTGCATCTGCTTCAGATAGTCGAGATACGCGGCATACCTGAACATCGCCTCTCGATGGTCGGTCGCTAACCTCGCTGCCTTCCAGTAGCCATTGAACACCTTGGCCGGGATCGACAGGATCCCGCCTTTACTGGAGCGGTCCAGCGTCTTCTGAAACGCCTTCAGATCGTTCAAGTCGCCCAGCTCTTGGAATTGCAGGGTCGTGCCGTATCCACCCCGTTCCGCCCACTGCTTCGCTTCCCCGCTGAGCTTCTCATCCTTGAAGATCACCGGGATCAATTCTTTTGCTGCCCGTGGGACCATCTTGAAGGCTGACGGATTGCCCACGAACAACGCATCGGCATCACCCGTGAGGTTACGGACGTTGTAGCGGATCACTCGCCGTGGGGCGATCAGCATCAACTGCTTCCAATGCCCGAGGAGTTGTCGGTTCGCCTCCACAAACCAATTTGGCTTGGGCTTGGAGAGGTTATCCAGCGTCTCGGCGGCTTCGTTGGGAATGACATATTCCTCACGAGCTCCACCCTGCGCCAAGACCTTCCGGAGCTTCTCGATGGGGAATCCAGTCTCGGCGAGCATCCCCTCTTGGAGTGCCTTGGCCAAGTTCGCCGGGATCGAATCGGCCATGTAGAAGACGTTGCCCTCTCGCGGTTGCCACAGTTGGTGCGTCTCCGGAATGAGCCGATCCCACGTCATGTACTTCGGTCCAAGCAAGTCTTGGATGTAGGATTTTCGCTCATTCACGGCTTTCAGGAAGCCACGGGCTGACGGGTTGCCAGGGCTCTCGAGATCGTCGGCAATATCGGCCACCTGCTTCATGCTGACCTCGTCGTCCTTCTCGAGCTCCAACGCCTTCTTGAGCATCGCCATGTGCATGCCCATCCGCTTCTTGAACTCTTGCAGTTGGATTTCGATCATCGCCCCGGTTTCTTCGTCTTGAGCAATCAGATCGGCCAGAGAGGACTTATTCTCAGCCTTGGCTTGCGACTCCAACTCCTTACGGATGTTGTAGTGCCGGTCGACGTTCTTGATCGCCTTGGCAAGCTGGGTGTCATAGACCATCTGCGCCATGACTTCAAACTCGGCTTGCACATAGTTGGCATTGATGTCGTAGCTGGAGCCTTTGCGCGACTTCAGGAACCCGCGCCCGGTCGGCGTGCGTATCTTCGAGCCTGTCCCAGAGACGGCCCGCTCCTTGGCATGTTCGAGCACCTGATGCCGGAAGTAGTCTTGCTTGGTCAGCTTCTTGGACACATCGAAGCCGATCGCATCCATGGAGCCTTGGTAGTCTCCCTTGATCCGGTCCCACAGTTGTTGACGTTTGGCCCAGGCCTCTTTCACTTTGGGATCACGCTCCACGACTTCGTTGATCCGGTCGAGATCGTCCTGCACCTTCTCTGGGGTATAGCCGAACGGGAGGGCATGCCCTTGCTCGGCTTCGCGGCTCAGGTCTGACAGTAAGGCCTTCCATTCGAACTGATCGTATTGCTTGCGCGAGAGAGGCTTGATGATGTCGGCCAGGTCCCGCTGGATCTTATCGGCCGCGATACCCTTGTACTTCTGCAGGCGCAACAGATCGTTGCGGAGGACTGAGAACTGTGCCGTATCGGGCAGGTGCTCGAACTCCCGAGACACCAGTTTCCAGACTTCCCCCACATGGTCCTTGATGCGTTGGCCGATCGTGGCCGGCTGGAGCCCTTTCTTGGCTTCCCGTACCCGTGCTTCAATCTCGGAGTCTGCCGACGAGAACCCAATCAAGTCTTCCTTGGCCCGCTGTTGTTTGTAGGCTTGGGCTTCCCCGGCGTACTTCGGTTTACCACCAGGGACCGGCTGGAAGGAGCCGCGCTCCTCCATGAGCTTGCCCATGATGCCAGGCTTGGGTTCTTCGACGGGGGTAGGCTCGGCCTGCTCTGTGCCTCCCCCAATCACCCCTTCATCCTTGTTGGTCAGATCGAGCTGCTTATCGATATCGGCAATGCGAGATTCAAGCTGCTTGAGCCGATCCTCTTTCTCGAACGGCTTCTCCAGTTCGGCCTTGAGTTCATCCTCTCGCTTCTTGGCCTTCTGCAAGCCAAGCTCGGATTCTTCGATGAGCGTGTCGACCTTATTGAGCGCATTGTTGAGGCGGTCGACCAGTCCAGCCGGGCTCGCGTCCGATGTAAAGAGTGTCGTCTTGATCGGTAAGAGCGACGATGGACGAGACAATTCCAAGCGAGCATCTTTATCGAGAAAGACACTCAGCCCAAGATTGAATCCTCGGTAGGTGCCCAATGGGTACTTGGCTGTCTCGGTCCGCTTGATGGCATTGGCCTCGGTGACGAATTGGAGGATCGCCTTCCCCGCGTCTCCTGCCTCGTCATAGGTCACGCTGTCAATCGTGATGGCCAACGGCTCAGGCTTGCTGGCATCTCGAACAGCCTTATCCCGTCGAAAGGCTTCCAGTTTGACCTGTTCAGTCTTCTCGGCTGATGGCAGATTGGCCAGTTCGTATCGGATCCGCTCCTTATTGTCCCGGTGCTGCGACTTCAGGAGGTTCAACTTGTGGAGTTCGATGTCGGCTGTCATCCGTTCTTTGATGAGCGGATTGCCTGAAGCAATCGCTTTCATCTCGGCAATCGACATGACTGCCGTATCGACGTCCTGGATCGTGCGGATCGTGGGGTCGCCGCGCATGACTTGTGCGATGGTCCTGGCCTTCGCCTCGAGCGTTTGCCACATATAGACATCGAAGCTCGGCGCTTCGGTGGCATAGTTGAACACGGCGAACTCAAAGGTCTCAGGGTTCTCGTTGTACAGCTTATTGCCCTGCCTGATCCCGCGTCCGTTGCGCTGTTCGAGGTCTCGAGGTCTCCAGGGGGCATCGAGGTTGTGAATCGCCACCATGCGCTCTTGGACGTTCGTTCCCGCTCCCATCTTTTCGGTGCTGCCGATCAACACGCGGACCCGCCCAGCATTCACATCGGCAAAGAGCTTGCTCTTCTTTTCGTCGGTATCGGCATCATGGATAAAAGCGACTTCCTTCTCTGGGATCCCGCGCTTGAGCAATTTGCGCTTGATGTCTTGGTAGACACTGCCCCGCAAGGCGGCCTCATCCCCAAGCTCTGCCTCCTCGGATTGCACCGGCTCACCGTCTTTCTGCTTCGCTTCACCCTTGGGGGTCGATAGATCGAGAAACACCAACTGCGTGCCCTTCACATCCTTCGATTTCTCATGCTCCTCCACCACCTGATTGACGAGCATGGCGACCTTGCCGTTCTTGTCTTCGGGTGCGCCAGGGACACGTAAGCGAATGTCTAAGGCGGCATTACGCCCATCGCCCGTGATCTTCAACATGTTGTCTTTGCGGGGATCAACCTTCATCTTCTTGAGGTTTTCTGCTCGCTTAATCAGGTCTTTGGTATAGGCCTTCAGATCCTCGCTGGGCTTCGCCACCATGTTGATGGGCTTGCCGGTCCTGAGTTTCGGGACGGGCAATTTGAGATCCTCCTGACTCTGGACGTCCATAACCTGGCGGAACATCTGCGTGAGTTCCGGCACGTTGACGAACTCGGCAAATCTAGTGCGCGGACGATACCCGCTCCCATCCGGAGCCAACTCCATCGACGTGATGGTATTGCCGAACTGCCGCGCCCAGGCATCGAAGTGGGTGAGTCCAGCCTTTTCGAGTTCCTGCGGCTGCAAGTACCGCTGCATGGTGAAGACTTCGGCCATGCTGTTACTCACCGGCGTGCCGGTCGCAAATATCACGCCCTTGTTCTTCGTGAGCTTGTTGAGGTACTGCGTCTTCAGGAAGAGGTCATAGGACCGCTGGCTTTCGGTGTTCGGCAGACCTGCTACTCGCGTCATGCGTGTCGGGAAATAGAGGTTCTTGAACAGGTCTGCTTCGTCGACCAAGAGCATATCGACGCCAGTCTCTTCGAAGTTCATGGCGTTGTCGGCCCGCTCCCCTACTTCCGCCTTGCGTCGTTCGAGCTTCGCCTCCAGTCGCTTCTTCGCCTTCTCCAACTCTTTCGTGATATTGCGGGATTGCTTGCCGCTCTCGGCCTTCATCTCCCGAATGTACTCTTCAAGAATCTCGGTCTGTTCGGCAACAAACTTCTCAAACGAGTCGAGGCTGATCGGGATTCTGGAGAGCTGGCTATGCGAGATCACGACGAGATCCCAATCGCCCGTCGCCACCCGTGCGACCAGCTGCTTACGGTTCGCTGCTTCGAAATCTTCCTTCGTGGCCATCAGGACTTTGGCGGCTGGGTATAAAGCCAAGACGGAATCGCGCCACTGCTCGACAAGATGGTTGGGTACGGCAATCATGGGCTTGTTGGCGAGGCGCAACCGACGGGATTCAAGCGCAATGCCCACCATGGCAAAGGTCTTCCCCGCACCCACCACATGGGCTAAGAGGGTGTTGCCCTGTTGCAGCGCCCGCCAAATGACGTTCTTCTGGTGCGGCCTGAGCGTGATGAGGGGATTGGCTCCCGGCAAGGTCAGGTGTGCTCCGTCGAGCTTGCGCTCCACTACACTGTTGAACTCGTCATTGTAGAGGCGGCTCAACGTCTTGGTGCGCTCCGGATCCTGCCACACCCATTTCCGGAACTCATCTTGAATGGCCTCCAGCTTCTCGCGTGCGGCCAGCGTTTCCTTCTCGTTCACGACCCGCTTATCGTCAAAGGTCCGGTCGTAGACCGTCGGGAGTTGCGAGTGCAGCCCGTCCTGAATCAGATCCTTCGCCTCATAGCGCGGCGTCCCGTAGGTCGTCTCGTTCCTGGTCTTGTCCAGTTGTTTCGGCAAGGTCACGCTATAGGCACCGACCTGCGCGTTGTACTTCACGGCAAGGTTCTTGTTGTAGTTCGAGATGCCCAGAAGATGGGCGATGAAATCATGGTAGACATCCGTGGGGATCCAGCCATGGCCCAACTTCATGTGGATCTGTTCCGGATTCAGGTCTTCAGGAATGACCTGTTTCAACGCCTCGACGTTCTCTTGAAACCGCGGATCGATCTTCGCCGCTTCTTCTGCGGCCTTGAGCTTCTGCCGGACGTTCCCGGAGAGATACCCATCGGCGGTATCCCAGGTGCCGGACGGATCGTGGTAGACCACCCCACGTAACCCATCTTGAAGTTCCTTCGGAGTCTGTCCGGTCAATTCGGCCATGCGGTCCCAATCGATCGCACCCGACTCATTCAGGCTGACGAGCAATGCCTCTTTCGGACTACCGGCCGTCGCCACGCGAGAGCGGTAATCAATGACCCGCTTGGAGAAGATATCGGCCTTCTTCGCGGTATTGGCCTTCTTGTCATAGTCCTTCTCAAGCGCCTGCAAGGTGGCATAGTCGGGGTCGGCACGGAACAAGGACTTATTGGCACGACCGTTGATCGGTCCCCACTTCTTGGCGAACTTATCGTAGCGAGCATTCAGCTCTTTCCTGGCCTGGGCAATGTCCTTCTCGTCGGCACTGGCCAACTGTGTCCGGAAGACTTCGCGGACCTGTTCACGCAGCCCAATCAAGCCCTTCGCCCGTTCCAAGTCCGTCGGGGTGGAGTTCTCCACCGGCACGAACTGTTCGCGGTCACGCACATAGAGGGCGTTGTTCTGGATGGTAAAGGCCCCGTTCTTCACATCGTCCGTGGCCTGCAGGGCTTCCAGCATGCCTCTTGGTGTCGCGCTGGCAGGCTTCGCTCGTGGCCGTAAGACCTTCTCGGGGAGACGGGCAAAGGCCTCGCGCAAGGCTTGCGGCATGTCTCGACTATCTGTCTCGACGGTGATTTCATTGTCACGGTACTGCGAGCCAGTGAGGGCCAGCTTTCCCATGATCTGCTCAGGGTGTGCGGCGAAGTACTCGTTGACGCTGGCTGGCCCCTGCTCCGTCTGGACTTCCTGGAGCGTTCCCCAGGCATGCCCGGCATAGGGCGTTCCAGGATCGCGCTTCTGCAAGACGATGATATCGGTGGTGACGTCGGTATTGGCGATGTCCTTAAACTGCGTATTCGGCAACCGGATGGCGCCCAACAGATCGGCGTGCTTCGAGAGGTAATCTCTCAGTTTGCCGTTCACCTTATCCATGGTGTAGCGCGACGTGATGAACGCCACGATGCCCCCAGGGCGTACCTGGCTGATCGCCTTGGCAAAGTAATAGTCGTGCAACGAGAAATTGAGCTTGTTGAGGTCTTTGTTGTTGGGATCGAAGACCTTGACGTTCGCAAAGGGCACGTTGCCCACGGCGACGTCAAAGAAGTCCTGCGGGAGTGCCACCTTCTGGTATTCGTTGTTGATGACGTTCGCCCGTTGATAGAGCTGCTTGGCGATACGGGCACTGAGGCTATCAAGCTCCACGGCGGTACGCTGCGATTTCCCTGACATTGATTCCGGCATGGCCCCCAGGAAATGGCCCACACCTGCTCCTGGCTCAAGCAGTCTTCCGCCTTTGAAGCCAAGATGTTCGAGTCCGGTATAGATCGCCTTGATGGTGGCGGGATCGGTGTAATGGGCGTTTGGCGTTGAGGCCCGAGCGGAGTTGTACTCCTCTTCGGTCAGGAGTTCACGGAGCTGGCTCAGTTCCTTCTGCCATTCGTATGACCACTGGAAGGCTTGCGGGAGCCCTCCCCAGCCGGTGTACTTGGACAGGACGGCTTGCTCCTCGGGAGTGGCTAGACAGCCCTCAGCTTCGAGCCGCTTGAGGAGTTCGATGGCGGAGACGTTGGCTTTAAACTTCGCCTTCTGTCCCTTCGGGATGTCGAGGTCTTCGGGGATCTGGTAGTCGGTTCCGGCTGGTCCTGATACGGCTGCATCGTCCCGTTCAGGTTCGGCAGGTCCTCCTCGCTCGGTGGGAAGATCTGGCTTTGGATTCTCTCCATCGCTTCGTCCGGCCTGAGTCCGCTCTCCTCCAGGCTGTCGAGCTCCGCCTCCGCTTCGTTCTGCTGCTGGAGGACGTACGCTTTCAGCTTTCCGCTTTCCTGCAGTGATCGGTACAACTTCGGCCGGTGTTGCTCCAGGTGATGCTGTATCTTGAGACCCAACCCGTTTAGGCTGTTCATTGGACACCTCCTCTGGTGTCGGTGGTGGTATTGTAGCAGGTTTCTCTTTCGGTGCCACTGCCTCGGGCGTAGGGGGTGCGGGCTTGAAATCCTCAACGGCCTGATTCATCCGTGAGACCATTTCATCAAAGAACTTCAGGCGGCTGTAATATTGCGCCCCGCCGATGAATCCTGGCTGGTCCTTGAATTCCTTTCTGAGTGAAAGCACCCGCTCAAGGTGCTTCTGCTTCTCCTCCAGTGTCCTGGCCTGGCTGAATGCCATTTGAGCATCCATGGCTGACGATCGCATATCGTCGAAGTTGGGAGTCGGCACCGCAATCGGCGCTTCTTTCGGCTTCTCCTGCGTGACCGCTTCCGGTGTCGGTGCTGGCGGAGCTGGAACCTTCAAGATCTCTTCCTTGCCGGTCTGCAGCGACTTAATGAGGAGTTCACGCTCTGGCTTGGCGGCTTGCTCAGGGGTCGGCGCTGGCTCTGGTTGCTTCTCTTCTTTGTCAACTGAAACTTTCGGCTCCTCTCTAGGCGGAGACGATAATTTCAGGTTGTCCGGTGTGGCCGGCTGTTCCTCCTCAAACTTCTCCGCCTTCAGCGCATCAAGCACCCTGTTGCGGTCAATGCCTGCCCCATTGCCTTCATCCCACCATTGCGGAATGCCGTGGAGTTCCTCGAAATTGAACCGGGCAAAGCCTTCACCGTAGGTCGTCGTGAAACTCTTGGGACGTCCAGCTTTCCGCCAGTCGCCAATGATCATCTTAACGGTCGGGCGCTTGGGGAGATCGGAATAGTCGAACTCCGGATTGCCGCGTTCGTCCTGCTTCTGTGCGGCCGGTGCGAATGGCACCGCAGCAATAGGATTCTCATCCTTGGCCTTGGTGACTTTGGCTTTATCTTTCCCAAATTTGGCAAGATAGTTCTCGTATGGAATTCGAAGGAACTCACGGCTCAACTCTCGAAAGTTATTTTCTGTACGGTCGTCCTTCAGGTTGACACGCTCTCCTCCTGGCACTTCAGCCCGCTTTGACTTTCCTGACTTGTAGAACCTGGTTTTCTTCAAGAACTCATCGAACGACATGGCGCCGTCGGCTCGCTTAGCGCCTTCTCCACTGGCCAGTTGTGCCGAATTCTGCTCTTGAGCTTCTTGTAATCCAGACCGAGATCCTTGGCCCACTGCACCATTGGCTTGGCTTCCCCGTTGTACTTCAGCATCCTGCTCGTTTTCCGAGGAGACCCTGGAGGGGTGGTCAACGCCCGCTCTACTGTCCATTGGTACACCAGGATCCTCGACCTGAGAACGGCCAACGGGATTCCTGTTTCCTCTGCCCACTCCACGATCAAAAGGTTCTTCCCCTGGAATGAATACCGCTTGTTGTTTCGCCGGTTCCTCACTTGCTGAACCTGTGTCGCCCACCTGACGTTCCCCGGCTCGTACCCCTTGTTGTTGTCGATTCGGTCTAGCTGGAGACTCTTCGACGGTCTCGGCCCCAGGTAATCCAGGAATGCCTGGAAGCTCTTCCTCCATTCCTGACACACGGTTATCCCTCTCGCTCCGTAGAGAGGATACCGCTTGTTCTTCGGGTTGTGACATCGCTGCTTCATTGTCAGCCATATCTGATACTCCGGGAGGCCCCGCTTCCCATGTCGCTCCTGCATCTGCTTCGGACCCGTACGAAGACTGCTGATATCCATTGCTCATATCCTCCATGAGGGATGGTGCATTTGCCGTCTCGACGGTGAGCGGAGACTCAGAAAGAACCGCTCCCGGTAAGGGCTCCGGTGATGCCGCGTCCGGTGTGGGCGGAACGATCGGCGGTTGTTCCATGGCTGGAACAGGGAGCTGCGGGAGCGGAGCTGGTGCCGGTGCTGGTGGCTCAACGGGCGCTTGTGGCATTCCCACCACTTCAGGCGCAGGCCTCGATGGCGAGGGGAATTTCTTCACCATGAACGGCGCTTGTTGACGAATATTCAACGAATCAGGGATGGTCGCCACCATGTCGGGTGTCGCAGGCATCGGCTGCGGTTGTGGCGGTGGGGTCGGCTCACCGGCAAATGGCGACGTCCCAGAGGATCCTTCTTGTAGCCGCATCTGCTTGCGGATCTTGCGGCCTTGGAGAATCCCAGAAATAAAGCCTGTCACTGCGCCGATCGTTCCGCCTGCGGCCGTATCAATCCCTGCCCCCTCAAAATACGGTCGAGCTTCGTCATACAAATGGGCTACGCCATTACTCCATCCCTTCTGTACAAGTTCCTGCGCTGCCTCCTGAAAGCTTGTCAACCCAACCTCTCTCAACAGGCGAAAGGCTTGCCCTCCAGTCGCTTTATTGAATCGGTTCAGTAGGCCAACAATCGGGAATCCTTCAGTTGTCCCGCCAACCATGCCCAATACAAATGATTTCCCTCTGATTGATGGGTCTTCAGTAAACTGTGAGGCATCTTCATATTGTTGCGTGCCACCGACCGCTGCGCCAAGACTCGCTGCCGTGACGGCAGCCGGAACTTTTGCAGCCACTCCGAGAACGGTTCCCCCGAGAAATCCCATCATACTGCCGGCGGCTTGCGGTAAGACGCCGATGATGAAATCTTTCTGGCTGGCCGGATCGGATGGGAATGTTTTCTTGGCAAGATCCTCAATCGTTTTCCCTAGCTTATAGGCGGTACGATCTTCCAGCGGAATCGGGCTACTCTTCATGTCCGTCTTGGCCAGCTCTTGTTGAGCAATGGCAATGGCCTTCATGGCATCGGCTGGAATACCTGCCATGCCCTTGAAGAAGTTATTCGTGGCCAAGGTGATCGCTTCGCTGAAGCTGCGTGCCGGTGCTGGAGGAGGAGGACCGGCCAGCTTTGCCGGTTCATTGAGATGGGACATGATCCCAGGTGTCGGTGCGAACGGGTCCAGGTGCGGTCTAATTTGCGGGGTCACTTGCTGCCGACCAAACTGTTGAATCGTGCCGTTATACTGCCCTACCGCCTGATTGTGCTGCTCTCTCGCCGCGTTGTACTCCTGTACCTTTTGATTGAAGACGCCTAATGTGGTGTTGTATTGATCGACCTGTTCCGGCGTGGCCTGTTCTTGCTCGCCGGTTCGAATCTGGAGCTTTGGGAGGATGCCGTCCAGTTGATCCCTGAGTGCGTTGAGTTCTTTCTGCTTCTTTGCCAATGAGGATGCCGCTTGATCGAGCGTGTGCTTGATCGGATCAGTCTTGGGAGCAGCGATATTCTGCACCCCAAACCTACCATCCATAGCCGACCCCATATTGCGGGCTTGGACGTCACGGAGGACACCTGTGGATATCTCTTTATCAGGCGATACCGACGGTTTCTCTTGGACGGGATCCGGTTGCTTCGGTGTCTTCGGTACAGGCGGTTCATCCATCAAGTACCCGCCGTCACGCAACTGCTTCGAAACTTCGTCCTTCTCTTGCTGGCTCGACAGGCGGTTGAACTCATGAGGGGCAATGATCTGCCGGTTCTGATTGTCGATAATCTCCCCCTCCTCCACGGTAAACCGTGAGGGCTTGACCGTGGGTGGAGTCGTAACCGGCGGCCGTCGCGCCGTTGGGGATTCTTGCTGTGGCTGCTCAGGCTGGAAGTCTGGCGACAGGATGCCCGGCACATAGCCCAGCACCTTATCGGCGAACCGCTCGATCTTGGGATAGGGATGGAGTTCTTTTTGCCGCTGCCGGGCTTGTTTGACTTGTCCGGTTAGTTCGAGCCGCTGGCTCTTGAGCTGGTCGAACTCCTTGCGGCCAGACCGCTCAATCCGAGGCATGAGCGTCTCATCGCCGGGATACGTTCCGACTTCACCCTCGGCAATGAGCTGTTCACGATCCTCTCGGGGAACTTCGTACTGTGCAAACTTGGCTCGATACCGTGCCGCCCATTCCTCTTGTGTTGGCATTCATCCCTACCTGTTGGAGTCATAGAGCAATGCGTCGTTGTACCCTTCTCGGATGAATTGGTCAAACTGCTCGTCCCCTGCATCGCCCCATGGGTCCTCGGGCACATCGGCTCCCTGGGGGAGCTTGATCCCTGATTTCTGCAAGCGTTTCTGCAGATCCCCACGAAGGCGCTCCGCCGTTTCGAAGTGTTGCATCTGCTGGCGGATGGCTTGCATCGTGCGCGGATCTTCCGGCCGAAAGATATCCTTGTAGTTCGTCATCATATTTTCAAGCTGATCCGCTTTGCCTTGTTCATTTTTCATCTGATTATACAGCGAGCTATATTCGCGGCTTTGCTTTCGCATCTTCCGGCGCTGGTCGACCGCCGACTGATAGGCCCCATAGGCCTGCTTCGCTTTCTCGTACATCTTCTTGCGACGTGGTGTCATCCAGGCCGGCTCTTGTTCCTGTTGCGGTTGAGCGGCTTGCGGCATGGCACCCTGTGGGCTCATGACACGAGCTGGTGGCTGTGACATAGGTGCTTGCTGCTGTGGCGCCGGGGCTTGCGACTCCGCAAGTAGTGAGGCGTACGATGGCCTTTCTTGCGGTGGAGCGGTTTCTGCAGCTTGCGATGGCATGGTGGGCTGTCCCATCTGTTGGGGTGGGAACTCTTCCCCTCGATAGGTCGGCTCATAGGCATAGCGTCCACCACGGAGCAAATCGACTGCGCTTGGCATGCTGTCACCCCTTTCTTAATACCGTCGGCCAAACCGACGAGGCTTCACGTCAGAGATGGGCGGAATCGGCCCAGACATAAACGGATTCTTGTTCGTCATGCTCATCGCCGGTGCCGGCGGTTGCAGGGTAGCCCCTGGCGATGGCGCTGTCTTCATCGGCTGCGCGTTGACGGGATCCCAATCTTTGGCCGTCGGCGTCGGCGTGGCGGCTTTCGTGGGGTCAGAGAACCCCAGAAATTGAGCAGGTGTCGGGCTGTCTGCCGCGTCTCGTGTGACCTGATACGGTTGCTGCCCAGCTTGTCCGGATGATGGTGTTCCGTGTCGCTCGACCCAGGCCTTTTCGAGCGCCATGCGGTCGTAGTTCTGTTCCATTTGGGCATCAAACATCTTCTGGCGCTGCTTCATCTGCATCGCGGGCATGAGAAAGCTCCCCGCCATCTGCACGCCATCTGCTAGCCCCCCTCCAACTCCGGTCCCCATAGCCGCCCTCCTTGACAGAATGTGAATCCTGGGATTACCCTAGTGACATGTGGATCTGGTTGATCCTCTTCATGCTTCCAGCCATCACGCACGCTGAGACCTACGAGTACGCCACGAGCCCTGAAACCCTGCAAATATTTCGTGAACAATGGAATGACGTCGCCATCACATTGCAACGCTCGAGGGAGATCGGAGCCCAGCATGCGCGAGAGCGCCAAGCCATCGAGCACGCCCGTCGGAATCCCGATCCACTGCCTCCAGAGTGGGAAGTGAACCCTCGATACATGACGCCTCCCTCACAACTCCGTGATCCTGAGTGGTTCATGCTCCGCACTCCATCAGGTGCCCTCTACTACAACTACGGGGGCGGGATGATCCAAGGCCCCCACGGCGAACTGTACCAAGCCTACTAAAACGCCAAGGCCATCGCGGGCGTTACGTCGTCGTCTCCGTTGATCTTCCGGTTCAGTTCCCGTACCGCTCCCGTGAGCATGCCGATGTAACTAATGACGTCGACCACATGCCCGTCTGACACGACTTCCGGCATCGTATCGGCCATGCCGCCGATATGTTCACGCCCTTCAGGATCATCCTTATACTTCCACTTCTTGACCGGGATCTTGGTGATGGCGGACAGCAACGCGGCATCGGAGACCGGATCGATATCGGTCTTCACGTCTGGGTCAGACATCATAAACAGCCCAGCGCCCATCCCGGCCGCTCCTAGCCCAGCACTGATATATCCCGCTGTTTCCTGCCCGGCGATCTTGCTCTTTTCAAACCGCATGTTCCTGGTGAAGTTGTCTTGGTCACGTGCCGCGGATAAGGATTGCTGTGCGGGAGACAGCATCCTGGCTTGTGCCGCAAATGGATTCTCAAAGGCCGCTTGCCGTCCCATGGGATCCGACGCGCTGAATCCATAGGAGCTATTGGTGATTGCGCGTGGAGCACCGTAGCCTTGCGCTTGTGCTTGGTTGAACTGCCCGCGATTCATCGCTAAGGCTTCGGCGGTCGTCAGCATGTCGCGCTGCTCGCCTTCCTTGAGCTGCGTCGCCATGGTGTCGTACTCGCGCTGCCGGATAGCCCCTGCCGTCGAGTTCTTCCCGCCAGGTCCAAGCTGTCGATACAACTCTTCATCGAGTTGCAACTTCCCTCGCTCAAGTTCTTTCTTCAGCGTCTCGCTGACCGGCAATTCCCCCTTCAGTGCTTTCAGGCTGCGCTCTGTCTGTAACTTTTCAATCTCGCGCTTATTGGCCTGTAGCTCTGGGTTCAACTGTTTATAGGTCTTGGTAGCCGGATCGTACTGCAAGCCCATTTGCTCCATCATGATCGGCTCAAGGGCCTTGCTGCGTTCCAAGCTATCGAGCTGCGCCGAGGTATACTGATTTTGAAGTTGCTGGCGTTGCTGTGCAGCCTGTGGGTCGGCGTACTCGTAACTCTTGGTGTTCGGGTTGTACTTGATGCCCGCCTCACTGAGCAGTAACGGCTCCAACGCCGATGACTTATTGGCGTTGTCGATCTGCATTTGCAGCAGTTGGTTCTGCTTGCTGACCAGCCCGGGATCAGGCGGAGGCACACTTGGCCCCTTTTCTCCGCACAGAACCGGGAACGACTCACTGGCGAGACGGTGAGTATTAGGCTGCTCCATGGTGATGTCCTCCGTACCGCATGACCATTTCTTTGATCGACTTCGGTAATCGTGCCGGGTCGGCTTCCTTTTTAAAAAACCAATCGCCGTCGTGTTCGGCATATAGGGTGGCGCCGATCATCTCGGTCCATTGCCGCATCTTCCAATTGCCGATGGTGATCGGCTGAATCCATCCAGCGATGCCTTCTGATTCCAACCGATGTTCGAGGCGTCGCATTTCTCCCAGGAGTCGGCGAAGACCGTCCGGATGCTTGTCGAGCGGTGGCAAGCAGGTCAGCTGTGCCCAGATCGGCCCTGCATGCGAACGTACTTTCTCGACCCCGAACAACGGCCATTCCTCGACCGGCTGTAACCCGTGCTGGTCCAGCCAGGCCATTTTGCGGTGATACCAGCGGTCCTTACCGCACATTGCCTTGGACATAGCGGACATCGATCCTCACAATCGAGAAGCTTTCGTTGATGGCGCTATTCTCGCCCCGAATATAAAACCGTCGGCAATCGCCAAACAGCCGCATCCGTGGACTCGCATCCGTCAGGGTGCCGGTGGTGGACAGCGCACCGTCTTGGTACACGCTGATCGTCACCCTATTATTGGACGACCCTGGCGCAAACATGACTTCCAGCTCACGCAGATTGGCATTACCAGCATTACCATAGGGGTAAAACTCTTTCGTTGCAAATGAGGCAGAATATCCTGCACCGTCCTTAGAATAGAACGGTTGATCGAGTTTGTAGATGAATCCGTTCGAGTCTCCGGCTAGCAAGACCGGATCGCCCGTCGTGGGGTCACGATAGACGCAGAGCGATTCGTATTCGTCCCGCGTACAGACGAAGGGTTGCGCATCGCGAATGCCGGCTGAAGGATCGGATCGATGGAGATCAAGACCGATCAGCACTTTATTGATCGGCTTCCCTTGGGCGGACATCACATTCGGATCTGACGAGAATGAAAATATGAGCTTGCGCTTCGTGGGGTAGTAGACCCCCTGTGGGACCGGATACCCGAAAAACGAACCGAGCGGGGTGGCAGAGAGCTTGGAAAAGTCGGTCGAGTTACGAATATACGGCCCAATTTCCAGGCCCTTCACAGCCGAGGACCGCACATCGCCACTTTCTTGGACGGCAGAGAGAGCATGGATATACCCGTCCGCAGAGATGAAGTAGACATCATCATCCGCTTCGACGATCGAGGCTTGGGAAATCGCCCCCACATATTTGGAAATGCGTCGCCACCCCCAGCGTGCCGTATCGGTATCAGCATCATCAAGAACATAGATACCGTAGGGAAATTTAAAGACGTAGGCTTTATTGCGCCACGAGATCCCCCCAATACACATATCGGCCTCGCCAGGGTACACTTGCTGGAGTAGTGCCCCGGCGCCAAGGAAGTCGTTGTTATTTTGAAGAGCCGAAACGTACAACGAATATGGAAAATTGTCTGAGCCCCCGGTGAACATTCTTCCGCGATGCAGGAATCCCCATCGCACTTGCCCTGCGTTGTTCTCCCAATCGTTGGGCATCGTTGATCGATGGACCGTATGAACGCCGGTTCCATTGGTGGTGAAATTAATCCCAGGCCCGTCCTGGAACGTGGATACCTGGAAGGTGTTGGCGGTCGCATTGACGACCCAATATGAAAATTTATTAGGACCGCCTAGATCAAGTCCTACTGGCAACGCCCCACCACTGTTCGAGAAAAAGACGAGCGTGTTATTTGTGAGGCCATGCGCGGTTCTTGTGAAGGTGTCCGTCGAACTATCTGCCGTCACCACCCCTACTTCACTACCAAGCGGGAGAGCCGTCGATCCTCCTCCTGTATAGACAAGGGGAAACCCGACCCCTGCGAAATGGTAGAGAGCTTTCTTGGTGCCGTTATAGCCTTCGACAAAGGTGCTATGGTAACACCATAGACTCGTGCTGGAAATGGTGCTGGTGATACCTCCTGATCCTACGACAAATAGTCGCCTATCTCGCGTCCCCACCACCAATTCATTCGATTCACCTGCCCGAAAATTGTACATCGACCGGATTTCAGGATCAGGCCCCGTGACGGCGACGCTATTGAACTTCGTCGCGCCCCAATCCTTCTTCCAGGTGTCGTCTTCATAGGTGAGCGATTCGACGGCCGTCAGATCGGTATCCCGTATGACGTCAGGACTCTTGGAGCTATTGAGTCCCCCTTGCCCGCACGAGATGGAGATGGTTTCTAGTTGTCTCATGTGCACCCCAACGCCGCCGAATGGCGACTCTGCACATAGACCCGCCCGCTCAACGACGGGATGTACTGCGCTTCCATTTCCGCCAATTTCCCCGCGCCTAATTGGGCATAGGTCGAGGATTTGTCATCGTCCTTGCCGAGCAAGAGTGCCGAAGCTGCAAAGTGCACCAGGACCGCCCGATGCTCACGCGGGATCTTGGGCGTATCGGTTTCCCCAGATCCATTGAAGTCCAGATCATGGAACAGGGTGTAGTCATGTTCGATATTGAGCGCCTCCTCCGACCACGGCGCAAAGCGGATCTGTCGTGTGACACCCTTCGCACCCGAGGTATAGGCTTGCGGATGAATCTCACAGGCGTGTTCCACAATCCCCGAGCCATACCCCCAGGCTCCACGGCCATACCGCTGTTCGAACATCGGTTTATCGATCATCGTAATCGGATCCCATTGCCAGCCTCTCGGCCAGAGCGGATCCCAGATCCGCAAGACCGTGGCGGGCATCGCGTACTCATCTTGGAAGATCACTCCAGGGCCAGTCGTAGTCGTTTCCACATAGCTGGCGTCCAGGGTCAGCGTCGCCGTGCCGGCGGTATGGGCGGCAATCCGATAGACCGATTGATTGGCATCGAGGTAGAACTTCCGTCCCGTCATACTGGCAGCGATGGTGGAGCCGAGCGTGACGGTCATGGCGCTGATACTGGAGACCGATACGGTGACGGCGGCGACCGTGGTAATCACGTTGGGAGTCGGCGACATGGCCCACGGCCACCGAGCATGCGCCAGAACCGACCAATAGGCGTTGCGCACGGCTCGCTTGCCGTCGTCGGCATATCGCCCGGTGATCGAGGCGGCTTCCCCGGCATCCAGCAAAGCCGCGTGGAGGACATCCATCCCGGTGATCAGATCGTAATGAGCCATCGTTACTCCTTTGCGTACCCTGCTGCCTCAAGGGCCTCGGCCAAGGTCACACCATCTCTAGACGCCACGGCGACGACACGCCCAAAGGTAAAGGCAAAGCAGGTCCACAGATCAAATGGGCCAGCCGCTAACCAGTGCTGCGTAAATGTTTTCGCCTCTTCCCATCCCGGCTGCTTCTTGGTCCGCTCAGGCGTATCGATATCTTGGACTCGCAACTTCATGCCGCCTAAGGCCCCGAGTGATACGGTAAAGGTATCGCCGTCATAGTTGCCAAGTACTTGTTCGGGATGCACCGTCATGCTCATGCAGGTTTCGGCTCGTGCCGAATAGGCCAACAGGACGGCCAGGATGATCATCAAGATCGTGATCCCCACCATGGCGAGTTCGTCGAAACGCTTCATTCGGCCACCATGCACCCAGCCACATAAGTGGCTTCGATGTCAGCCTTTAACGCCGCCAATTCTGCCGCCATGGCTGTAATCCCGGCATCCTTAACGCGCAGGTAGGTGGATAATTTCTGTGCACACACCCGTTGCGCCGGAGGAACATCAGGAGGTCTTGCCAGCTTCGGAACCGTTTGCCCTGGCTGGAGAGCTGCCAGGGTTTCTGCGGTTCGCACCAGGTCAAGTTCTTTAATCGTGTCGTCAATCCAGTTGCGTACAAGTGTCGCTGTGGTCCCAGAGGACACGACATAACCTCGTGCGACGGTGGGCTCCCCTGCATTACCGGAAAAGGCAAATGTGATCAGGACGGTTCCGTTCGCTTGTCGTACATTGGACACCACCGTAGGGTTCTGATAGGCCGCGAAGCTGATCGACGGGATCAGTAGTAAGAGGCACATCAAGATCTTCATTCTGATTCTCCTTGTTGGATGGCATATTGATTGCGGATCGTTTGGACAAGGGCCGCGTAGGTATCCCAGAGTTCTTTCAATTCTCCTCCGCAGTGTCCGTAGGCTTGGACATAGGCAAGTAGTAATCGAGTGACTTCAATTCTGGCTTCTGGTGATTCATGAGGCTCTCCGGTGGGGGAGGAGACTGCCACTGGCACAGGGTTTTGACCGGGGAGCAAGCCACTGATAGCATTGAACATCCCAACAGAATCAGGAGGAACCGGCATATTGGTTTTCTTCGCATTGCGTTCATACATCACCATCCGTTTCTGAAGATCGACAATCTGTTGACTCGTGACCTGCTTGGTTGCATTGAGCTGCCGGTAGACATCTTCCCGCCCGGCCACTATCTCCGCTTCTTTCAGCGCGAAGGCTTTGGCCTGCTGTGCAACCGCTTCGGTCTTGTCCTGCTCGCACCTGATTGTGGTCTTGTGCCACGTCCATAGGTTGGTCCCCAACAAGATAGCTGCGACGATGCCCCATTTCACAAGCGGAGAAGAAAATTTAGCCGCAATAGGGCCAAGCAGTGAGGCTGCTTTCGTGATGAGAAATGGAGGAATCATTGTTACTCTTTCACAGGCACCGCAGGAGATTGTGCGATGATCTCAGTCTTTCTCGCGCTGCTGTGTGTCGTGTTGTACCAATACGCAACCGCTGCACTGGCATAACCAGAAAGTTGCCCAGCCATGTATACTAGTGTTTCACGATTCCCCTCGGGAACATTCCAGAAAAACAGAGAGACAAGAACAGCCATGAATCCAGATATTAACAGGATGGTAAGCGCACTCAAAAATATCCCCATAGTACTTAGTTACTCCTTCCTGTCTCGCTTGCCGTGCTGGTCGTGGTGCTCCCGTTCAAGCGTCCGAAGTCTGTCCTCATGTACACCGAGCTTTTCTGAATTGATTCGGAATGTCCATTTAGTCTCGGTGTCTCTGACCTCCAGCGCGGCAACTCGCGCACTGAGGGAGTTGAAGTCTGCAATAAAGTTTGTAAACCACCACCCAAAAGTGCTCCCAATGATAGCGCAACAAGCAAGGAAGAGACTTTTGTAGGTAGGGCCAGTCGCTCGATTCTCCCCAGAACTTCCCACGTTTTCGTCCATCTCATGATGCCCTTTCTCCCTGGTCAATCGACGCGATGATCCCACTCTTCTTGAGACCGTGGGTGAAACCGTTCAGACAAACTCCCCCATATGAACATCCAGCGAGTTCGCGGTGGTGGTGGCTCTTCACGTAACGGCGCTATCTCGTAGTTCGTGATCGTGCCAAAGGATAGGAATCGATGCTGGTTCATATTTCGCTCGCCTTTAACGGAACATGCGTTTCAATGTCTGACCACCTAGCTAAGACTTTATCAACATAGACTTGGTTCTTATATCTCCCATCGCTCACAATCGGCGTACCTGCGTTATACGCAGAGATCGTATGTGGCCAAGTGCCATGCTTCGCCTTCAACCGTTTGAGATGCTTGACCCCGTACCGGATATTGGTTTGTGGATCCCAGAGCCCAGAAAATTGATCGGTAAACCCGTACTCTCTAGCGACAGCCCCCATGATTTGCATCAGGCCCCACGATGTTTTCTGGCCAAGTCGCTCCCCTAAGGCAAGGCTCTCTCCGACGGTCCACCGGTAATGCGCCTCATGCCTAATGGCGAATTCATTCCCGCTCGATTCCGTCATGCAGATGGCATAGATCAGTTCCCATGGGATGTCTTCCTGTACCGCCGCCGTTTTGGAGAGGATAATCAATTCTTCTTTTGTCACTGGTGCGTCTCCTTTTCCTCCGGTAGTTCCGGCCCCACCCAACCACATGCACACCGCCAGCGCCCATCCGACAGACCATCTTTTTGCATGTATCGACCACATTCAGGGCATCTGAAGTTCCATGGCATCACGATCCCCCATTCGCCTGCATCGGGATAATGATCACACTAGGCGTGTTGTCGTATGTACCGAGTGGCGTCCCGTCTTGTAGATACAGCCGAAACGTATAGGTGCCAGAAGCGGATGTTGTGAACTTGATGCAATGTTCAATCTCCGTTTTCTCACCAGAAAGCAGCGATACCACTGGCACCGCGTCAGCGGTATACACCACTGCACCTTGCACAAATGGCCCACTCGTAGTGAGCTGATTGCTTGTCGGAGTAGGATTTTCGAGTGTGTTCTCCCCAGTGTAAGTATTACCGCAGAAACTAACATTGCCGGCTCCTGGCGCGTTAGGGAGTGCGCTGTATCCACCACCCCTTGCATAGTAAGCAGAAAACGCAGAACTCGGGCAGTCAATACCAGAGTCACATTTAACCGCAAACCGAATCCGAACCGCCCCACTCCTCACCACAAGGAATGAGGGTACATTCTCAGCACTGCGAATACTTGGCGAGGCTTCGGTAGCACTATGGATGCCGTGGTAGCGGAATGCAGCCTGCGTGAAGCTGTAGGAGGCTCCGCTGCAATTGTTCGTCACGCTCGTCGGTCCGACAGTCAGAAGGGGCTGGCTCAGAAAGGTGGAATAGCTCCCGATGGCAGAAGAATCCTTCGCGGTGCCTCCCGAATAACTCCAGGTCCAACTCTGGACCCCCGTGCAGGATGCCCCATCGAACGTCAGACGAGCGATTGAACTGCCTACTAGGGCGACACCAGTAACAGCCCGACCATTATTGACTGTAAACCCTGTTGTTCCTGGAATGAGCGGGGTGTTAAACGCCATCCCGAGTTGCGCGTCGAGCGTGTTCCCGGAGACCGTGCCGCCCGTTCCGGTAAACGTCTCAAACGCTCCACAGTCTGGAGCCGATCCGTTATAGGAGAGTCCGATATCAACACATGCGTTAATGGCGGAACTACCACTTGCAAGCGTGAAATCGTTACCAGCAACGTTGGTGAACCCAGGGGAGGTGCTGAGGATATTCCCCGATGATGTAATTGGGCTAAACAGTGCTTGGTCTTTCACAACCGTGGCGTTCGTCCGCGTTGAGTTTGAGAGGTTGCTCTGAATGATGATCCCAGCACCTACAGGTGCCGTGAGGCTCACGCCGCTGGATACCGTCCACACAAACCGCCCATCTTCAGGATCATTAAATATATTGTTTTTAATCTGTACATCATCGAGTTGATTGGTGAGTGCAATCTGCCCAGCGGGTTCGGTTGTCGGGGAATCACCGGAAAAGACGTTGTTATAGATCTTCGTGTGGAATGTTTTTGTTCCGCTCACTCGTGCTTTCAGATTGATAGGGAACCCCCTCGTAACATCGTAAAACACATTATGGTGGATAAAGATATTTGTACTAGCTTCTACATAGACCCCGTGATCATGATGGAAAATAACTGTCGAGCACCCGCTTTCCCCGTTGCGAAGTCGCCCGATCGTTGCAAAGACGTTTTGCTCAACTATGGCATTCGTGGGGGATTGCATGTAGACCCCAACATTGCCGAGCGTTCCGTTATGACACACCGTGCGGGCGATGTCGTGGAATCGGTTGCGACGAATCGTTAGTCCGTTCGTGGCGCTTAGTGACGTGATCCCTGCAATGGCGGCATTGGTATAATAATTCGATCCGGGGCGAGTGAAATTAATACCCTCTACGGTGTAATACGATCCGTTGTTGGAAAAATAGATCCCTGTAAATGGGCAGGACGACACATTGCAGTCCACTCCAGGCCACGCATTTGGGATTTCAAACGTAACCGTTGCCCCATCATCGGCCTTGATGGTGATAGGGTTAGACGAGGTCGCCGCAGGCGCGCTGCTCGTCACCACCATGATCCGGCCTTTCCATCCCCCAGGGATAGAGCCGTCTTCGTTGGTGTAGGTTCCTGCTCGAATGATGCAGGTGTCCCCCGCTACAAGCGGAGTCCCGGACTGCACACATTTCTGCGGGCTGAGCCATGGGTTTCCGCTAGACCCTGTTCCTGTCGTATCATTGCCGGTCTTGGCCACGTAGTAGTTGGTAGCCTCTGCAATAGAAGACGAAAGAACGAAGACAAGGATAGATACAATACGTATCATTGTCGTCTCCGCAATGGGCCAAACGAATCTACCGAGTCCCCACGGATTGACACCGCAACAGCTGCCATACGGACAGAACTTGCCAAATCGACACGCATATCAATACTCGTGGCGGCTCCGTCTTCGGTGTAGACCCAATTCCTCACAGAGGTCGCGTTGGTGTGCGCCACGTCAAGTTGTTCCGTTGATGTTGGGGCCGTTGCATCCGGGCTTGCGGTCGAGGCGGCAGTTGCGCTTGCCCCGCACATAATCGCGAATTCCCCAACTGCCGAGGCGAGGCTGTTGATGTCCACGTTCGTCGTGCCTGTGCTTGACGTGCTACCCGCCACGTTGAAGGTGCCTGTTTGGGACACGCCTTTGAGGCTAATGACTGATGTCACCAAGAGATCCGCTCCGGTGTCGGCGGTCGCCGCAACCGTCTGCGACCCCGTCGTAGGGGCCAGTTTGTAAAACAGTGCCATCCGCACTTGTGGGGTGGACTCTTGTACGGCGATGAGCTGTGTTGCCGACGCGCCCCCTACCGTTACTGATGCAGTATCAGACGTAATCCCACCTGCGTTACCATCACGCTCCGCGAGACAGACGAGGACAAGGTTGGCATCTGCTGCAATGGGGTGCGCGTGAGATGTACTTGCCGTTCCCCCTGACGTAAACCCTTCTGCGTTTGAGATGGTGTCAATCGTGCCTGCCGCATAGCTCGGCGAGGCAAGTAGCAAGAGGCATCCTAGCAATACGACAAGTTTCAATGGGCCACCTTTATCGACCGCCCGTACATCAACAACATCGCATCGCCGGTCATTGCGTCAGCATCGGCATTCCGCGACACCCGCACATAGACATGGTCGCCAGCGGCACATGAGGTACACGTCACACCAGCAATGATCGCGACGTTTTCTTGAAGCGTCGTCCCTTTAGCCGTATCCGATATACAATTGCCCGCTGCCTGAGCGGGGTACGCAGGATCAGAGGTCGCCCCTTCAGGGACACGGACAAGCTGAACGCACCATTCTGCCGCGCCCGTCGTCGCAGCCGATTTCCATCGAAGGCTCGCGTCTAGCGAGACAAAGCCAACCGGGAGAATGATGCTATCCTGAAAGCTCTGATCGGTGGTGTCGTTGAAGGCGAGGTAGGCCTTTTGAGTGTTCGCTCCGGTATCGCAGATGGCCGTCGGCGCATTCGTCGTCGGGAGGTCGAATATCGAGTTCGCGGTCGTGTTTTGACAGCTCGCAACCGCGAAATGACGTTCGTCGTAGACGACGAGTGTGTTGCTAGCAAGCGTCGCATCGATGGTTGCATTGGTAATCGCGCCAGTATCATTCGTCACGCGGAAGATTGATGTGCCAGAATTATTTCTGATTTCCCAATAAAACGTACTGGCTAACTTTCGAATGATGTTGCAGGCATTCTCGACGCCACCGCACACAGGGTTGAACTGTAAACCATCCGTCGGATCGCGGTAGATCGCCCAATAGTCGGTTCCGTCACCGATCCCCAGCGCATTCGCAAAGGAATTTGCCCACGTCACAATCTTGTTCGTTGCCACACTCGGCCATCCGGTGACACCCCCTCCGTCACCACCTCCACTTCCAGGACGAAGCTGCGCTTCAACGATATTGACCGCCAAAACCGGAACCAGCACCGCTGGCAAGATCAACCATCGAAGATTCATAGCTCTCCTTACCGTCGAGATGGTGAGTCGCTATTCATGTGGCAACTTTGTATTCGGCATGCCCGTCATTGACCGCACTTGATAGCTTGCGCCATCTGTATCATCAGAAAGGCCTCGTGATTGATGAGGTTCCCCTGACAGGATGCCACCTGCCATCAACTCAGCAATAAGGAGCTTGGATTTTTTGAGAATATGCAGTGGCACGCCATCGCAAAATTCACATGGCGCTTGAACAATTCTGTCGACAAAAGTATCGACAGGCACACGAACTTCCCGATCAATTACTTTCTCGACTTCGACAATCTTTTCAACTGTTACAATCTTTTCAACAACTCGTTCAACCGGCACTTCTTTTTCAATGATTCTCTCAACGATTCTGTCCACGTATTCGACGGATGGCACTTCTCGTATCTTCTCCGTGACGGCAGGAGTCCACCCCATCGAATGCAAAAGTCGTTCGAGAACACGGATCGTCCATTGCTTCATGGCCTTGATGTCCTTCTTAACGAGGTAATCGTGATACAGCGTTCATCAGTGCGTCCCAATTCACCCCAATATCCGTTCCATCGCTCGCCGCCTGCCATTGGCATTCTCCATCATGAATTCATGTATCAAACTTACCCCCCAATAATACCATGCCCACCACCACCACCAGATGGCTTAGTAGTTTCCTCGATAATTACATCAATCATAGGCCGTTGCGTCGTAGTATCCGTCCAACTGCCGCCCGATCTGGTTGTCAATGCACAACTCGAACCACCGGGATAGGCCGTAAACCGTGTGGCATTATCCACCTCGATGTAGTTGAGGTTGAGATTTGCTGCCGCTCCTGACGTGGTCACGACAATGCGATACGACGCCCCCCATGTGAGCGTCGATAACGTAGCTTCGTCGAAATAATATTCGTGGTAACGACTATTGCCAGCTACTGCCGATACAGCGTCAGAATCATACGTAGCATCCTGCAAAACCGTAGTATCTGAGGCCCCGCCCCCCTGGTAAAGCCTGATGATGACATCCGATCCTGCAGCAGGGGTTCTGCCAGCATAGCGGACCCCCCTAATTTTGAACGTAGACCCATAGGCTTCAGGGAATTGGCAGGTCATGCCATATTCCGTCCCAGTGTTATAGGTGGCCGTTTGCGTCCATGCCTGCAAGGGATATCCTACCGTACGGCTGGCTGTCACAAGCCCGAGCACGGGCGTACTTGTCCCCGACTGTTTGGCCCACGCTGCGCCATCCGTCTTATAGACGTTATAGGGAATACCCGGAGTGGAATCCGTCATAGCATTGACGGCAGTGGTAAATGATGAATTATTCCCCGCAGTAGGTGATGCCGCTCCGCTACATGGGGCAGTAGCATCGGGGCACGGCTCGATGACTGCCACCAGCAGTTCCCCGCGGCTTGGGGTATAGGAATTACTCAAAGTGACGCATTGCAACGTCAAATCCCACGCCGTTGTCGCAGGGGGCGTAAACGCACCCGCCGCGGGGCTGCCCGCCCCCTTTATGGTTCCGTTCGGGAGTCCTGAAATATCGACGCCTTGAAGCGAGATTTTATGCTGCACAGGCGTGCCTGTTCGTAACCCATAGCGAAAACACACACTGGTTATTGCCTCACTATCGACCGGCCACGCCAGGACGTATGAAATTTTATCGTCCGCACTATTGATGGTAAAGTTCGAGTTGAAAACAGGAGAGCCAACCTGCATCGGTAGCGGGGCTCCATAGGTCAACATCACCGCATCGGCAGCCCAGGCGGAAGGCCCCAGCAATAGCAGTATCAGCAACGCTCGTAATAGATGCATTATCTCCTCCTGATCGTTTTACCTGTTTTGACTGGCGTGAATGGGCATGCCGCCACATCACCCGTCCACCCATCACACGACTCTAAGCTAGCGTTGGTATACATAAATTGGTCCACCCACACCACCACGTCACCAACCCCAAGCAAATGCTCAATGATGCCTTCAACGGCTCCAGGGTTCGAGCACGTTTGCCCTGCTGCGATGGAGCAATAGAGCCAATTCCTTCCGGTGCCACCATTTTGGGCAATCGAGTAGGTCAATAGTTGTTTATTAATCGCCAACTGACCGTTCACCCGCAAGGAAAACGTATCTTGGTCAGTCCCTCCAAGGAACGCGATAAGTTCTACCCGATCCCAATGATCGAAAGACACTGGTATGGTTCCTTCGTAAACTGCCTTCCGAGCATTATCATTATTATCCCGTTGCACCACACCCCATCTCCCGTTATCCGTCACGGTAATGGCTAGGTAATTACCATAAGCTGTCGCTGTTGTCCCTACAAACCCAGAATAGGCCACACAGCTTTTTGTGGTTGCATTGCACGAGGAGTATGTTGACGACGGCAAAGATGCAGGAGCGAGCATCCATTGGTTGACCACCTGCACGTCGTGCAGGTAATCCGGCCCGCATGTTTTAATTTTGTTCCCACCACACCCGGTCAAGATCGCCCCACCAGGGTTTTGCGTTCCTGAAGCGGTGTAGGCCCCAGCATCTCGACCATAGAACGCCCCAGCTCCACAGTTAACCGTCGAACATAACGCCCCGTCTACATGCAGTTTGTACGATCCAGGCGTAGCCTCTCCTGATTGCAATCCGCTTACTGTACTGGTGGTGGTCGCAGAAGATGACGGACGGTTCGCCCCACATAACGGAGATATGGTTTCCCCAGGGGCAGAGATCGTGCTGTCAATAGTTCCAGGCCTATTCCGCCACCCTAAATTATTGAAGAGCTGCGCGGCTCCTGTTTTGCTGAAAATTGACGAGGAATTGCTGCAATCCACAAACGACTTTCTCGTCCCAACGCGCTGTTCATACCGCGCTGTCGTCGCGTTCGTAGCGCCGTACGTTGATCCGATGAGCTGGAATGTCGTATCTGATATGCGCGTGATAATCCAGGTACCTGCTGCGCCTGTCCCAGATAGCCCCGTTCCAGATAAAAATACCTGATCCCCCGTCCAGAGCCCATGCTCGTAGGTGGAGGTCACAAGGATTTCCCCGCCGGTTCCAGCGGAGAGCCCGCTCACCCCAATATTCGGGGAGGTCGAATAGCCACTTTTGCACATCGCGCCCGTATAGGCGCTGGTCCCGCCAGGGGCACTGAGTGGATCAATCAGACAGGCGGTATTTTCCTGGCCGCCATTAAAAATCATAAACGGGTGACCGGCAACTCCAATATTGCCGCTGTTTTCAATCGCGGATGCTCCAATATACGGCCCAGCCCCGACAAAATCGGAAGTCTTGACCACCACGCCATCAATCTCAATGGTGCCTGAATCGGTATCTCGGTGCTCGTAGCGACGCGGAGCCCACACCGTAGCAAACTCCAATCCAGCATAGCCCGGCAACACATTGTTCAACCGCCCCCAGCACATAGTGGGGTAGTCCGCAACGAGCGTCGAGTCGATCCACACTTTGAGTGCTCCGTCACATTCTCCTGGTTCCCCCTTGCCGTCCTTCAGCGTTGCGACTCCTGTAGCCCCACTCCCATTAGAAAATGTAGACCCTGTGAGCACGACTGATCCAGGGTCGATGGTCGCACTACCAGCTTGTTCGATCGTCCATGTCCCGTTGGCTCCCCATGAGGCGTCGGCCCCCGTGATGGTTACCGTATTCCCGTTGAAATGCCCATGCGGATCATCGAAATTGACTTTGATCAGTCCTCCCTGGTTACTGAAGGAAGCAATGGTCCTATCAAGTCCGTCGGTCCACGATGTTTCCATCTTGGCGTAGACTTCATACAGGTGCCATTTCCCCGCTCCCACCACAGGTACCGAAGTCTGTAATACAGTTGGATACCAATTTTGTCCCCCCCCTAACGCTGTAGAGACTTGCCCAGATGCTTCATAAATCATAAACCAGGTCGTTTGCTGTGGCTCCACCGCCATGATCGATCCTTGATTCATGACGATGGCTGGCCCGTGCGATCCTTTCCCGCTCTTCTTCCCGATCTCTCGCTCATAGTACCGCATTGCAATTTCAGTCGTAGGGGTGATCCCAACTGCGTTATACCCAGAGCCAGAGCTGCCTCGGGCTGGGTTGCCGCGGAAACAATGCGTTCCAACCGCTGCTTTACAGGGCACCACTTTAAACGCGCTTTCGTCGTAGAGCGTATTCGATACAACATAGTTATTGCCGCCTGTAACGAGAAAGCACTCTTCGCTCTGCCCCGTTGAATCACATGGTGACAACTTCCATCCCGTCGGAACTTGCCCAGCATAGGTAGACCCAACAAGATCTACATGGGTCGTATCGACACTCGCAATCGGCCAATAGCGATACGGCAATGATGAGTTTTTGAGCTCGACATAGCGACGAGAAATTGATCCTCCAGAGGTATAGGTATTCACGTACCCGACTTCAGGCAGATCTATGAGCGATGCCGCCCGCACAATCACGATGCCCGCCGTCGAGGTCATGTTGGCCGCGACGCCGCCGGGCGAGGTCGAAATCTGAAAGGTACGCCCGTTAGGGGTCAACCCCTTGACGAAATAGACGTTACCCAATCCAGGCCCCGCCACCGACGACACAACATCGCCATCGGTGTTGTAGCCGAGGTTGATGTAGACTTGATCATTCTCTTGCAACCCATTGATCTCGCTGTCTAGTGTGACGGTATCAGCAGCAATATCGGCAGACGCCTTCCTTAAGATAGCCGCGATACGATGCCTCCCATTAGCCTCAACAGTGCCCCCAACATTGACAACGGCAACAAACCCGTTGTGCGTGAGTTGTGGTTGCATATTTGCCGAAGACCGTAAGCGCACCGCCCCGTTTTCAGCTTTGACCGTGCCGGTAATGGGATACGTTGTACTGGTGGCCCATGCGTTCGGCACAGGGTTGTTGGAGTGTTCAAGCCGGATCGCCCCGCTCCCGTTATCGGTGATCCCTGTCACGGCATAATCAAATTCTTCCGCATCAAGACACAGGATCCACGAGGCGTCTGGATTGGACCCAAGCGGACATCCTGGCTCCCACGCCACGGCTGACAGCGGGCACAACACCAGCATTATGGCAAGTATCTTTTTCATAGGCCTCATGATGCAGTCGTGTAGTAGGAGATCGACAGGTAGAGGTGTCCGCCCGTCGGCGTGCTAGAGGTATAGCGCACCTCTTCTCCGTCCCCACAAATCAGAACAATTCCACTGCCATTACCAAAATGCTCCCCGTTCATGGCGCCGCTCGCGTAGGTTGCATCCGTGATCAGATTGCCTCCAGACAACGACGCCGCAGGAGTATTCGTAGCCCCACACCCTACACGCACCGTCACATTAGCGGTATTCGCAGGAGAGACCTTGGCTGTGAACTCTGTCACAATTACCTTCGTCCCAGTGCCAATTGTGCCCACTAAACTCTGGTCAGTTTGCGCACCATTAGCCGCTGTGACCGTAAATGTTTTATGCTGGGTATTAGGATGACCGCCTATCATAAACGGCACACCCTCACGATTTGCCACTGCCCCGACACGATTTCCCGCTGCGACTGCCGCAGGTCCAGCCCCGTGCGCTACAGCTCGACCATAGGCCACGCTCGCCACTTGCCCAACAGTCGATGACGCTGGGAGATCCCCATCGTCAACCACAGCCTCAGTCCCGGTATCATCACCCACAAGATGCACCTGGAGCGAGTTGGTGGTGTCGTTCACCATCGAATCCCCCGCGGGCGTGACCCACCAGGTGACATACACCGCCTGTCCGACCGAGGAGAGCGTCACACAGATGACCGCCGTCAGTATGGCTATCCAAAACCTATTCATCGTACGCCCCTTTCTCAGTGCAATGTCCATTTTGAGACTCCATCGGCAATCATGGTGACGCCGTCATGCCGTGCTGCAAGCACCACGACCGTATCTCCTACAATCGTATCTGTCCCATCTCGGTTGATCGTGCAGGTATTCGCCCCCACGTTGCTCACGGAAATGATATGGTTGGTAGTTGCGGCGTGGAGATTGACGACCCGCGAGGCCAGCGTCGTGTCACACATCACGAGATAGTCAGTAGCCAATACAGTATATGGACTATTTCCCGCGTTGACCGTCACAACTTGTGGCGCAACAGCCGATGGTGTCCCCCCACCCCCACCCCCAATCTCAGCCGTAGAAGCAAGCTTGGTCCACGTATTGGTTGCTGTGCAAATATAAGTCTCTGACCCTCCTGAATCCGTATCCTGATGCATCTGCCCCTCGGTGCATGTACCTGGCAGAGAGGCCGACCGAGTAGCTGGCTTACTGGAATCAGCAGACCCCGCATCGAATGAATCCCCTGCAGCTCCAGTTAACGCATTGCAATTCCCTGTCGTACATCCCCATACATCAGTGACATCACCAGACCCGCCACCGCCACCACCACCAGGTCGCGATAGTGAGTCGGCCAAGGCAAGACCAGACATAGAGCACATAATCAGCACGCTACCAATGAGCCATGACCTCTTCATGGTGCAACCTCCGTCATCTGTGCCGCCCCATCGTTTGGATCCGTCGCCCAGACTCCATTGACCTGCCCTGTGTAATCATCAATAGTCAGTGTATCGTTCTGGCTGAGCTTGTAGGTGTAGTTTGTAGAAGAGGCCACTCCCGTGCCTTTGAGAACGTACAGCACCGCCGAACTTTCATTCACGATGGTCAAGGAAATCCGGTTGATGTTGACTGGCCGCAAGATCGTATTGATCGACGTATCATTCACGCGGGATGTGGTTGGGCTCGTGCCTTGTGTTGGAGGGCGAACCGTTGTTCCAGACCGTCGATAATCCACTGTCACAGGTTGACTTGGCATATACGTCTCCTTCTTTATCCGCTATAGCGGTAACTGACATCGACTCGACTTTGCTGTGAGGCCACACTGATCGCCGCCGCAATCGCGTCACAGCCTGCCGGTAACGGCTTTTCCACGCCACCGATGTTGGTTAAAATTCCTCCATCGGCAACGCCAACCGTTGTAAAGAGCATCCGCCCAAGCGTGGCCAGGGTCATTTGTCCTTGGGTTGAGTTGGGAGCCGTCGACGACTTAACGACCAAGAGATATTGTGGCGGCGCAACATGTCCCAGCACTGTGCGGTCGCTCCGACCATGGCGGTTCACGATGGCCGTATCAGACTTGACTTGATACCAGTCCGTAGGAGGTTCGAACCAAATAAGCTGCTCTCCGGTGGAGTCGAATGACGGCGCAACATACAGGTTTGTGATTTCAGTGAAGTTGTTGGGAAATCCTGTTCCTGCCGAGGCTTTGGAGTAGTACACTTGCCAGGCTGTGCTGGCCGTACTGGCTTGCGAGATCATGAACGAGGCAATACTAAACGGCATATCACAGCCGATCACAAACCCATCATTATTGGTCGACACGGTATCGAGATTGACGTCCCCGGTACCGGAGTCTTGGGCATCGGTCGTGTCGTCCGTCAGGACGGTGCCGGCCGCATATTCCGACTCATCCCAGGTGTAGAACCGCCACAATGAAGCAGCAATGCGTCCACCAATGCCAACAATCGCACTGCCTCCTGATCGGTTATGGACACTGAACTCACTCAACACAAAGTGTGTGCCATGGCTATTTGGTGGCCTAGTCGCCAAGACTTGCGCATTGGCGTGCGACTGCAAGAATTTGGTCGGCCAGGCTTGGCTGACCGGCTCATAGACATATTCCATAGCATCTCCTTACCGTCTCGACGGTTATCGTCGTCTCGATCGTCTGACAGATCCAGCCCCGACTAATTCCTGATCCTGATGCTTTTCCCGCTCTGCCGCCATCTCAATCTCAATATCTGTCTTCTCAGGAGCCGTGTCAACGAACTGTGCAAACTGTGGAGTTGGATGCCATCGCATCGTGGGTTTCCCCTTTTCGTCACGTACCGTGGTATCTGGCGTCAAATAGCCGCCCTCAGGACGGCCTTCCTGTGCCCATTTCGCCCCTTCCGGAAGGGTGAACGGGATCGTGGCCGGTGGTCGATACTCCTGATCCTGGCCGAATCCATCGCTGTAATGATTGGTCTCAGCCGACGTCGATAACGAATCGGCAATCGGTCCCATGACCTGCTCGATCGACCCAAGAATTCTGGCGACGGCTTCCTCTGGCATCCGGCTGAGCGCGGTGCTGAGTCGATCCCTGACGGTATCGCCAGCCAGTAACGGTGTCGCTCCCTGCTGGACTGCCTGCAGCGGTTGCCCTTTGGATCGCTCAATCCAGGCTTCGATGTCCTTTCGAACAGACGGATCTGTGACCATGGAGACCTGCTCCATGGAGGTGACGACCGTCGCATCCCGTCCCTTTCCGAACTGCCATTGCCCGTTGGGGAGTTCGTAGAGCTCGACCATGTTGCCGTCTGACCCATACGAAACGAAACTGCGCTTGATGATGAAATTGCCTGCGAGTCGTTGCATACATCCTTTCTGAAATGGGAGGGGACTGTGCCCCTCCCATCGCTCACCATTCAGGCGGTGATTAGGTGATGGTGGTCACAAGTGTGCTGCCCGTTCCGCCTCCAACCGTCGCCGTATAGTTGTTGACGATTTCCGCGTGTGAGGTTGTTCCAAACCCGTCCACCAGAAGCGTGACGAGCACGCCCTTGCGGCAATCTCGGAACAAGGCCCCTGCAATGACCGTGGTGCCAGACCCAGTGAAACAGGCCGTCATGGCTGTCCCGCCACAAGTAGCCAGCTCATTGACAGCAACGATGCCGTCAATATCGATCAGGTTGACCGCTGAGGCCCAGGTGCCGGTATCCACATGGTAGTGGTTGTCTTGGAACAGCCCGTTGATGTTCGCGCCGACTAATTCTACGCAAGGCCCTTGTGCCCCGTCGGACCAGGCCACATTGCCCTTGAACTTGAAGTTTTCAATCGCAGCCGAGCCGGTAAAGCCTTCGGTCGCGATGTTCACGGCAGGAGTCGCCATGTCGAAGTAGCAATCTTCGACGGTCAACCCGTCCGCGGCCCCCGTGAAGGTGGCAAAGCTCAAGGCCGTGATCGGCACAATCGTGAGGCCGTACCAGGATACATCGGCCCCTGTGATGGCGAATGCGGCTGAGCCTGCAATCCCCTTGATGATGGAAGTTGGTTTACGGACTTTCCGGCCGGCCCAGGCATCCGCCCCCCAGATCGAGAGGTTCGACTTTGACAACGCAATATTCGCCGTCAAAGTATGGGTACCGGGCAAGAGGACGATGGCATCGCCTCGGCCGTCGACCACATCCGCATAGGCCAGATTGACTGTATCGTAGACATACTGGTTGTTCTCGCGTGCCCAGACTGCCGCCATCGTCACGGTGAACGCCGAGGTATAGGCCGTGTTCGGCACGACATAGAACACCTTGCCGGGGATTTGGTTCTCGATCCCGTTCCATTTCTGGTTGCGGGATCGTTGAAACAGGTACTTGTCGCGAACATAGAATCCAGACATGTTGAGCTCCTTCTCATGAATCAGGAGGCGGACGAGCCGCCTCCTGTCATGCCAAGGTTACAGATTAAGTACCAAGAAACCCGGTGCTCAGATTCGGGAAGGTCTCGCCCTTCGGGTACCCGAGGACGAACGCCATCGCCGAGGAGCCGGCTGTACAGGCTGTGGCGACATCGACATCAATCGAGTTGCCAGGCCGACACAGGATCGGCCCATCCATGACCTTGTAATTGACCGCGCCGATCGCCTGCGCCGTGGTGGCATTGGGTGCCGTGACGGTACCCTGCGTGCCATCCAGATTCGCGGCGATGATGGTGCCGGTCGCATTGATCCCTGGATAGAGATCAAAATCGATTTTGACTGGGGTTGTGGTCCCGGCGATGCCAAAGGTAAACCCAATGGTATCGACCAAGAACCAATCGAAGATGTAGAACTGGCCTTCAGAGCCCGTTCCGCTAAAGTCCATCACCCCGCCAATATCGGGAGAGAGCCAGCGCCGACTTTCAGCGCCATAGTTCCCGCCGGCCAAAGTGGGCAATGGCCGATTCAAGAGCCCCATGCCAAGCGCCTTCTCCATCGAGGGAGCCCAGCAAACGGCCCGGTGAATATCCAACGCTAACGGGAGATCCTGCTCCCGCTGCACCAACTTCCAGAGGGACGTGCCTTTGACGGCCCTCCAGATCTTGTTCCAGTTGTACCGAATCATGTTCATCCCTCCTGATTGACGTTCATTGCCTGCCTTCCTCACTGTCTCGTCAGTGAGTCCTAGGACGACGTAAAATAGACACTTCGCGCTTCACCGTCAGAGCTGCTATCGCCCCAAACATTGGCGAAGCCCAACACGCCGTACCAGGCCATCGAGTGTTGCCGGTTGAAGTCCGCCGGAATCGCCAAGAGCAATTCAGGCGCTTCGACTTCCGCCAACGCCAGGATGTCGTCGCCGAAGAAGACCGCTTCACCAACGGCGCTGGCAGTGCCGCGCTCCGTGAGGAAGTTGTCATGGTCCACTTCGATGAACCGGCACTTTTCGATCTCGCCGATTTCCGCGTTGTGGAAGACGTCACCAGGTTTCAAATACTGCCGCCAGGCATGGAATTCCGGATCGTCTTTGACGCCACGGCAGGCCTTGGTCGACGCCAAGACCATGTAGGCGTTCCCCTGATAGGGGTCGACGTGCAAGGTCTTCCGCATGTAATCGCGGATGATCTTGACGTGTGCCACCGTCATGTTCGTGGTGCCGGTGACGGATGTGGCACCAGCATCCGTCGTGAAGGTTCCCCCAATCGCGCTGGTGGGGCCGAACCGAATCTGCCCGTTCTTGATCGCCGTCCCTGAGACGGTATCGAGCGTCAGCTTCATCTGCTTCTTGAGGGACTTCTGAATCGCGTTCTCGATGTCGAAGTGATTCAGAATCTTGACGAGCCTGGTAAAGCCGACCCCGCGTCCGAACTCCGACACGGTGATGGAGCGCGTGCTCATCGCCATGGCGTCGATCGGCATCTTGCCCGATTGGGACAAGACGGCGGACGTCGGTTCGGCAACGTTCCGAACCCGTTGAATTGTCACGGTATCGCCCATGTTGGCACCAAATCCGGACTCCGGGCGGGCAAACTGAACCACCAGCGTTTCGGCGATGCTGGCAAACCGCAATTCCTTACTGAGAGCATGGTTACGTGAGACGCCGGACGTAATATCCGCCGACCACTGGAAATTTCCTGCCATGATGAGACTCCTCTATCCCCTCCGCCGTGAGGCGTTACCGCTCCGCACGTAACATGCGCGAGGCGTTTGTCCGCTGAGAGCTGCGAAGCTTCGCCAGATCGTCCAGGGTTGAGCCAAGTTCGCTCTCGCCATCACGCTCTGACTTGGCGCTCCGTCGCTCACTGCGCGAGCCTTCGCCAATCACTCCGTCCATGCTGGATCGGTGCTTTGCCTTCTCCTCACGAAACGCGGGGTTCTGTCTGGTGGTTTTCACAAGATGCTCCTTCAGGAGTCCCACGAGGTGCGGGATCTGTTCGTCATTGGGCATGCGTCTGTCCCATCCGGGATCGTCCTGAGACTTGACCGCCGCCATCGCGCGCAACAGCTTGAAATTGTCTTTCGACAACCCTTGCCGTTCGAGTTCGTCGAGTGCGACCTGCTGCGCCCGTTCGCGCTGCTCATCCATCGTCAAGCGATGCTGGACCACCTGATTGGATGTTTCGACACTGGCGATGCGAGCGACATCAGCCTGATGATCGGTCCAGAGTCCAACGAGCTTGTCGCTATACTCGGGATCGTTCCGATCTAAGGCTTTGAGCTTGGAAGACAGTTGACGCTTGAGCCCGTCAATCGTCTTGCTATCCTCATCGACTCGCGCATTGACGCTTTCCCGACTCTCCCGGCCCTGCTCGACCCGCTCCACCCGTGAGCTGAGTTCCTGTAAGAGCCTGTCTTTTTTCTCGTTCTCCGCCTTCAACCGATCGCGCTCTGACTTCAGGCCGTTATAGGCCTGGACGGATTTGTCCTCGCGCTTGCCTCTTGGCTGATCGTCAAGGTCGTCGTCGTCTAACCGATCGTCCTCGTCGACTATGGGTTTCTCCTCGATCTCTTCGTCTTCTCGCTCATCGACGGCAGCGGACCCTTGCGGATCATCCCGATCGATGGTTAAGAGGCGAGCATGGCCGTAGACGCGACCAGCGGCCCACCCTATGTCCTGCATCAACTTCGTCATCGTGCGTTCCTCTCTGACCAGGGAAGCGGCTTACCGTCGAGACGGTGAGCAATCGACCTGGGTAAAATTAGCAATCGCCCTTCATGCCTGGCTTCTTGGTGAACCATCCGCTCTTGAGCGAATGCTTTTCCAAGACGGTCGCTTTCTTTGGCGTCGCCGTCTTCTTCATGCCCATGTCTTGGTATTTCGCCATGCTTCCCCCTTTCTCTGGGATTACCCCAGGTCTTCACCCACGGCCTGCAACACGCGTCGCTGGACGGCCCGTTGAGTTGCCGCCTGTGACGCATTGACAATTTGCCCACCGATCCGATTGAGCACGTCGATCACCCCGATGGCTTGCGCCCTGAGTGCCAGGGCTTCGCTGTCCGAATGATTGGGAGCCAGCAGATCCATCACGATATCGGTGAGATGCGTCTGAAAAGACCGCACAAAGACCGCCTTGGTGTTGTCGTCAGTGAGGGCTGCTAAGAGCTGTAATCCGTCTTTCTTCTGCTGCAAGTCACTCATTGGTATCCGGCCTCCGGTTGTGGTTGTCCTGCGCCAGGCTCTTGAATCGGCATCGATCCTTGTGGTTCGGCTTGCATTGGACCGGCCCCAGGCATGGCCCCTGGCTGCGTCCCTTGAGCTTGAGCCAGCATCGCCGCCTGTTGCTGCTTCATTTGGATCATCATTTCTTCTTCGGTCTTAATGGCCTCGCTGACGTCCATGGCATCCGCCACCTTGCGAATCATCACGTCATCCTTGGCGAATGGGTAGAAGCGTGGGCTATCCGTCAGCTTCACGAGATTCACGAGTCGATCGATCAAGGCCGACTTCTTAAACAGGATCGACACGCCCTGAATCTCGATATCGGTCTCCATCTTCACGGCCTCAATGCGCTGCTCGGGTGACATCATCGAGATCATGCCGATGATGGCGGCATGCTTCTGACCAAGCACCTGCATGTAGCTGGGGTTGTCGTTGGGATCCCAATAGGTCGTGAGGACGTCCTGCACCATCTCGATGGCTTGCTCGCCGCCATACTCCACGTCATGGCCGATGCCCTCGAACACGCCCATGGCTTGCTGGGTCTTAATTTCGACTTCGCCGAGCGTGATGTCGTTCCGTTGCCCGCTCTCACCCTTCAGGAGCTCCGTGACAAACACCCCGTTCTGAAAGAGGCTGCCCGTGAGATTCATGAGGCCATCGACCACCGGGAGAAAGTCCTTATCGGTGGGGATCAAGCTATAGGCCCCCTTCTGTCCACCCTTCAGATCCTTGACGCATCCGGGGTAGAGTTCCTTATCGGCTGGATTGATCAGCTTGTTGCTATCGACTTCGTACCCACCGTTGAGAACAAACGAGAGCTTGTCCGCGCACATGGACAGCAGGTTGCACCGGAATTTCCACATCTTCAGCATGCCCTCGATCAGCGAATAGCCGTGGAAGTTCCTGAGATGCGGTAACGCGGAAAACTGATGGATCGGCCACTTGATCCTCGGGAACTTCACAGGCTGTGGCCGGCTGATCACCGTGCGGTTCGCGATGGTGTAGCGGACCTTGGGGTAGACCATCTCGCCGTTGTGGTCGAGCACGCCTCCCCAGAATTCCCGCACAAAGATTTGGGGCCGGAATCGATTCGTATGATCGACCAGCCCTCGTTTCTTCCGTTCCCTGGATCGGTTCCAGGTCCCTTCTTCCGCGCGATCGTGCAAGGCATCGCGGACATTCTGATAAAAGCCCCGTTTCTCGCCCTCCACGAGGGTGTGGTAGTCCACCCAATCTTGATGAATGCAGTACAACCCGCTTTGGGGATCACGGCTCTGAGCATCGATATCCCGGCGGATCTTCCAGGGCTCAAGGAGCGTGAGCTTCAGTCCTTCGATCCCGTCCTGATCGGTCGTCCACAAGGCTTTCATCGCCATGCTGATCCCGATCGCAAAGCTCATCTCGGTCATATCGGGGAAGAGCTGATGAAACTTAGAGCGGTTCAACCACCAGCGCAGAGAATCTTCCCAGAACGCGGCTTTGGCTTGTGCAATGGGGTCGTCGGTCAGTTGTGTCGAGACATCAAACCATTCGGGCTTGTCGACTACCGCTTTCCGAACCAGCATCTTGGCTTGCATGACGGTCTGAAACGGTTCATTGGTCGTAATCTTGGCCTGCCAGTCTTCTTTCTGGCCCATCTCGGCCATCTCGGATTCATGGGCATTCCAGAGCTGTTCATCTAAGAGGATGCGTTTCTTGTCGACCTTCTCGGTATGCTCGACACACTCTTCGGCATACTCCACGAGATGGCCGTCCGAGAGTTCTTGGGTGCCGTCGTCAAAGAAGGCCTCTAATTCCTCATCGGGCAGATCTTGCAGGTCTACCAAGGCGGCCTCGAGTTCGGCATCGGTGACACCAAAGGCGGGCATTAGCGGTACAACCCTCCTCGGAAATCCCGTTCGAGTTGGTCTTGCTGCATCGACGTGCCCATCTTGCAAAGGTCCAAGTCTGAGATACAGCCCGTCACCGGAGGATCCCCAGCTTGAGTGGCGTACCAGATCTTGGCGCAGTTCCCGCACTTCAGGACTTCACGCTTCTCATTGAGTGCCCGCACCTCGCGGTATCCTTCTACCCACCGATGCCGCCCGAGCTCATTGCGGATGTTTGCGATGATGACCTCCAGAAAAACAAAAACGGCTCGCCAGTCTCCGAAGAGACCAACGAGCCGTTCCAAGAACTAATCGTCTGGATCAGGCTAGGCTATTAACAACCTGGTTTCTTTTTGCCGCTTTTCTTCTTCATTTTATCCTCAGTTGGTCATGTGAAAACTTCTTCACTTCCATCACATTCATCTGTCCTGCTGTATCAGAGTTAAACTCAAACGTCAAGAACACCTTGCCTTTTAGCACAGGAATGGTTTCAAGCTCGGCCTTGATTCGCTCAATCCATTCCGGCGGGAGTTTGCGGTACATCATGATTTGGTAATCTTCACCCGCTCGGCGTTTTCTGGTTTCTTCAGGTGTTCCTCAAGCGATTGGTCAACTCGTGCGACATCTGGTCTATCTCCAATCCAAAAGTCTGTGGCCTGGCCCTTATGGTGCACGGCAAGCATGACGGTGTATTTCCAGTCATTTAAGTTGCGTCCATCCCGCTTCAACTGCTTGCGCGTCTCCTTGAGAAAACGAGCAAACCGCATCGCTATTTGATCTAGCTCGCGCTCATCTTCCACATCCTGGTCAAGAAACGCATACTCGGCCATCAGTTCATTCATGTTCCCATCGGTAAAGATCGGGAATCGACCAGGGAGCGAGACCGTATTCCCAATCACCTCGCGGCGATCGATCGATAGCGCATGGTCATCACTCGGGATAATGTCAGCCGATGGAGCTGGGAGCGCCGTTCTCTTCATAGCCCTCCTGTCGGCGGCTTCTGCCGCGGATCACCGACCCAGAGCCGTTGCCCTTTGTGCATGACGGGAAAGGTCACACGCCGGTTCCTGGGTGAGCCAGACTCAAACAATTCGGTATACCAGAGTCCATTATCACCCAATCCATACACATACTCGACCCCGGCGGGAGTCTTCATGTAGACCCATTCGACGGTGCCGGCCGCAATGGGCATTGTCTGCTGCTGATAGGTCGCGATGTTGGCTCTGTAAAGCCACCGCTTGCAGAGCGTGCGATTGGGCGATAGAAATACCGGGTCATCCGCTACTTCATGGTCATCATGTGGTGGGGGAACATCGACCCATGCAAAGAGGTTGGGGATTTCGTCACTCAGCCCAAAGTAGATATATTTGTATGTCGACCCATAGGCTCTCATGCGAAAGGACATTAGATGAACCTCACCTTTTCGATAACGCCAATCTCGCCTTCTATTATTGGCGTGGCATACTCAGATATGTCACGAGACACACCGTGCAGTATTTCGTCAAGATTGTAATCTTTAAATATCGTAAACATTGACTGTCCGCACCATATGCACACATGCTTAACGCCGTGATCCCACCTCACAAATCCATCAGGTCTTGCACATGACAGCCGTCTACCTCTCCCCTTCAGTCGCCACTTCCCTCGTCCTGGTGAGGCCTTCATAGGATCCCGTATCCCTTCTTCAGTCTCCGACGCTTCCATAAATGCAGCCAGTTCTGATCCTCATCGACTCGCACCCGCTCCCGGTATCGTTGATAGGATACCACGACTTCCTGAGAATCGGACGGCTCCCCACGTTTCCCGCACATGACACAGCGCCACGCAAAATCCTCTTCCGGAACTGTCATGCCGTGACACTTAGGACAGGACATCCGCCTTGTTCCACAAACAGGTGTAGGCATCGCCTTGTTTTCGGTAGACCCGAATGGTGCGCGGATTGAGCCCAACGATGACCATATAAAAGTCCCTCCCATGCTTCTGTAGGGTATCCATTAACTGACAATCAATCGCTGACGCATTGGATGGTGCGCCGGGATGGGAATGGACAATCGCACAGGGAATTGCCCCACGAATGACGGCCACGGCTCTAAACTCTTCGGGATCAATTTCAAATGAATGACAGGGATTGATCGCCACATTTCTCAGGCCAACAAATACTTCCCCTGGTAGCAAAACCCCGCACATCTCCTCCGGTGCGAGTCGATCGGCCTCTTTGTAGAGGATGGTGCAGAGGTCTTCAGAGAGCATAGCTATTCCCTGTAATCGTCATAGATTTCTAAGCTCCCATCTTCTTTTACAATTATTTCGCAATCCACCTCTTTGCAAAAGGCAAGTAATTCCTCAAGAGTTGCAATCTCTTTCTCTTCTCTGTAAGACCATGATGAGGTTTTGGATACTGTAAATTTCATGACGATACCGCCTGAATCGTCATGGCCAATAGATCCAGCTCATCCATCCGGTAGCGCCGGTAGAACTCTTCCTTGTCGTGAATCCCGCCTTTGCCCTGGTGATGCTGCTTGCACAAGGGAATCACCAACCAGTCACTTGCCCGCTGACTCATGCCTTGCCCTTCTCGTACGTGATGCAGATTGGCTGGAGTGCCAGCAAATCCAAGATCCGCACACAGGATGCAGCCGAGTTCAGAGACTTTGGATTTCCAGGCTTTTGCAGTCACGACTTCGGCGTCTCCTCTTCCGTGCATCTCGTCCATGATCCTGGAGCGTAGACTCGTGCAACGCGAAGCCCGTCATGATCATCGTTCTCCACGTACACTTGCAGGCACCCGTTATCCAGGACCTCGATGCTATGCGCCACAATGGAATCGATACGGTTGCTATTGTGCACGATGTCATATTTCCTCATGGCTTCGGTCTCCAGCCTGGCTCCTTGTAGGGTCGATTCATGTAGCGTTTCTGCTCGAATGCCCATTCTGGTTTGCATGGGTTGCAAATATTGACGTGTTCCCATGACGGCCTGAATGATAATGGACCATCCACACTTGCTGGGAAATGGTTCCCGCACTTCGCGCATGTAAAATATTTATACCGTACGGCAATCCCGTAGTCTTTCTCGGTCCAGGATGATCCGGTGTCATTCGATGGCATAACTCTTGGCCCTCCGCTTGGCATCATGGGCGAAACCTGGGATGTCCCAATTCGTGGTGCGACACGCATGCGCCTTGCCCGACCCGACCGACGCGCCACAATGGGCACAGAACTCCCACCCATGCAGGGAGCTCAACGGCTCTAAGGCGAGCCGGATCGCTTGAGCCAGGTCGTCCAACTCATCCACGTCCTTCCGGTCCTGGGAACGTCGGGATGGGGCCAGGTGGCGGCTTGATGATGGTGCTCTGCGCCTGCATCTTCACGATGGCATGCTGGGAGTCGAAATCCAGCGCCAACGTCGCCAAACGCAACGTCAACGCCGGTTGTTCGGTTGGCGCATTGGTGAAGGATTGACCTTCTTTGTTGAGCGCCGCGATGAGAAACGCTGCCGGTTCAAACCCTGGCGGACAGAGGAAGGTCACGGTGATTTGCTCAAACTCAGGTTTTGGCTTGCCGTGGAGATCAACGAGTTCTCCCATATGTCCCCTTTCAAGTAGCTGGAGGTGTTCTGAATAGGCTTGTGGCTTCTTGAGGATTCTCATCGTTGGATCGTGGCAATGCGGGACTGCTTGCTTTCGTTCCCGGCAATGTCAAAGGCGGAATAGCTGAACACGTACTCAATGCCTGGTTGGTTATAGAGCCCGAGCGGGATGGGATAGGACAGGACCTCCTTCTTGACCATCGTGAGGAGACGCCAGGTTGTGGCTTCTCCGTTCGGAGGCGTCTTCGTCCAGTAGAGCTTGAATCCAGCCAGATCGCTCGAATCGATGGGCAACCGCCATTCCAGCAGCATCAACTCGCGTTCAAGTGTCGCGTACCACTTGGAGGCTGGTGACTTCTTATCGATCACGAGTGGAGGCCGAACCGGCTCCTTGACGTGCCACCCATCGGTACGGCACCACTGGTTGATGTAGCCTTCTAGTTCTTCAGGATTATTGGCGATGAGGAGCTTGTATTCAAACATGGAGAGAACCTCCCTGGTTGGTCACTGTCGAGACAGTAAGTAGCACGGCTACGGAGAAACGTCAAATCCCATCATGCACGGTCTGTGGTGGTAGCACGGGTTTTACTTTTGTGGGATCGCTGGCAATCAATCGATCAATGAGGGCATGTACGTCCCAACGAGCATCCCAGGCTCTACGAAGAAGAGAGTATTGCTTCTCTTGTTCTTTCATTTGCGCATTCCATCGTTTCATGACCATGGCACGGTCTGCCTTGATTTGGTTTTTACGTTCTTGTCTTAACAGTTCATCAAGTTCCTGATTGCCTGAATTGGCGACATACTCTTGCTCTAGCGTATTTAATGGTGTGGTGCTGAGCTTCTTATATCGCTCGACCCCTTGCGCATAGGGTTCGTAGGGCAGTTCGGCCACATGGATCTGTTGATAATCCACAGACGGCTCCTCCCCGAAGTCGATGCACTCGTCGAACGTGCCGTCATAGTCTGCCGTGAGAATCAATTGGGCTAAGGCGGTATTCATGAGTTCAGTTCCAGAAAGTCTGGATCATCGATCAACCAATGGTTGATATCCGTCGGAATTCCGGTCTCCATCCCCTGCGTGTCCCAATCCGGTGCTTCGTAGTCGGGCTTGATGGTGAAGGGGTAGATGTAGCGGATGCCCCATCGACGTACTGGATGATATACCTGTGTGCTATACGGCATAGCTCTTGGCCCTCCTCTGTTGATCGGCCTTGTTGACCTTCGGTGGTGGGATGGCCTTTCGCATGAAGATCTTGCTCAACCCGTGGCCAATCGCATCGCCCACGGAACTCAAGGGATGGAACTTTCGCGGCTCCGTCTTGCTGATCACCCCGGCTTGATCACGCCGATAGGCATAGCCACCCTTCAACGCTTCGTGGATCCAGGGCTTCGCCTCCCCTGGGGATGGCGCGGGGTTGACGTACAGCCGATCAGTCTGAGACAGCAACGTGGTGATGGCGTTGAGTCTCGTGAAGAAGTCTGGCTCACCCGGCTCAGGGTTGCCGTTGAGCTTGGCTCTGATGATCGAATCCAAGTGATGCTCGCTCACGTCGCTCTTGGCGGACATCGGCCCATGGTTCGTAATGTCGCGCCAATCGGTACAGCCTCGATAATCGGCGGCGAGCGTCGGTGTCACCTTCCGGTCAATCAGGTCTTCGATGCTCTGGTTCTGGTCCCCAAGCAGGCAATCGATCAGCATGATCCGGCCAGAGGGGAGCGTTTGCCCGATCACACAACAGGGATAGAGCCCTTGGAACCAGAAGCGGAACGACGGCATCTGCTGCAACGGCTCCAGACTGGTGGGCGATTGATGGAACCGGGCGCTGTATTGCGGGGTAATCGCGACCCCACTGTCCTCGACTTTATAGAGTTCATCCATGGCTTGGCTCCAGGCGTCCACTTGATCGTCATACTCCCCGTTCGGGAACGTCGCACACTCGTTGATGAAGGTTTCGACCCATGGGGCAATCTGGGGGTGAGGCAGATAGCAGTTCCCGGCATGGACGACATGGGTATAGGCGGCGGCTCTCGCGTGCTTATCGCCGGTCACGCCCTTAGGGATCAGGCCAGGGATCTCGCCTCGGAGACTACTGATGATAGCCGGACCATTGGCTTTGTCCTCCACCACCTTGACGCTCGGCAGCTTGTGCGTTTGGTTGAAGGCTCTGACGGCGCCCAACGTACTCACGAAATCGAACTGCCCTCGGACTTGATCCTTGAGGAAGCAGTCCGGCCCTTGCTTCCCCCACTGCTGACCCACCACATAGCTACTCGTCGTCAGATCCTTAAACGCCAGGTCCCAACTCTGCACTTCCCGGTCAAAGCCCCATGGGAGTGGCACCGCTCTAACTTCCAGGTAGGAACCATCCATCTGTTTGACTCGTACCGCCGGCAGCGTGTCCTCCTGGCCCGCGTGACACCAATACTTCCACCAATGGCGCTTGAGGATGCCACCCTCGGCGGGTGCTGGCCGTTGCTGTAACTGTGCGGCAGCGCCGTACTCTTTCAAGTCCTTCTTGAGCTGCTGGATCTCCGCCTTGCCGAATCGTTCTTTCCATAACACTTCTCTCTCTTCTTTGCGTGGATCTTTGTCCCAATGGAACACGCACCCGGTTACGATGCACTTCCCGCCTTCGTATTCTGCTGGAAGATTGAGATGGTGCCACCCGCCTTGATCCAAGAGATGGCCGGATAGATCGTGTTCGTGGACACGCTGCATGACCACGATCCTCCGCCGCTTCTTTGGATTGTTAATACGGGTAGACATGACGTTTGACCACCAGTCAATCGCGCCTTCGCGCATGACATCCGACTCTCGCTCCTCGACGTTGTGGGGATCATCACACACCAGGATGTCTCCGCCCTCCCCCGTGTTAGACCCTCCCACTGATGTCGCCATGCGATAGCCGGTCTTATCGTTCTCGAACTTGATCTTTTCATTCTGGTCTCCTGTCAATGCAAAGACGTTCCCCCACCGCTCCTGATACCACGGCGACGACACCAACCGCCGCATCTTGACGGAATCGCGCACACTCAACGATTGGGCATACGAGGAGAATAACCACTTGAGTGACGGCTCCACCGTCCACACCCAGGCCGGGAACATCACGGCGACCTCGATGCTTTTCATGTGTCGAGGCGGCATGTTGATGAGGAGATCGTTGATCTGGCAGCGATACACCGCTTCCAGGTGTTCCGCCATCACATCGAGATGCCAATTGCCGATGAAGGAGGTCGAGGGTTCGATGACATGCCAGGCCAGTTCGGTGAATCGCTTCAGGCCGTGGAAGCGGACATCCAGGATATCCTCTTGAGCTTGGCTAAGAAGTTGTACCATTGAGAATGGTCGGCTTGAGTTTGGCTTTGAGCTTTTGGTACGCCTCGAAATCTTCGGTCGTCCAGTTCGATAAGTCCTCTTCGGTCACCGGGGCTTTGGGAGGCGCTTTCTCGGCAAACGCCCCATGCCACCGCAACAGCATGTTGAGGTACGGCGCACGGTTCGCAAGCCGCACCTTTTTCGTGTAGCCGACATGCAACGCCTTGTCGCCGACCCCAACGAAATTCTCCTCAAGCTGGAAATCCTCCACCATCGCCGCTTGCTCGCGGGTGAGCTGATCCATGGGCTTGAGGTTGTTGCCTTCGTAGAGTTGTCGCGCATCGTAAAAGGCTAACGCTGTCACCATCTGCAATGACTCTTCCAGCCCTGCAATGGCTCTCGCAATGCGCAATCCTGACGGTGGATCACTCTCCGCACGTGCCGCGACCTCCTGCCCTAACGCCGTCACGCGCTGCATCTCTTGCTGCACGAGTGCCGCTCGACGCGCTTGCTCACGCTCCTCTAGTAAGGGGCGTATTTTCTTGAGCACTCGGCACCCTTGCTGTTTCGCGGTCTTCGCTGGGTACCCGGCCCGAATCGCCGCCTCTTTGGCGTTGAAGTTACACGCAGGATATTCAAGGAGAAACCGCTCCTCTTTTGCGGTGAGTGGAACCGATGGGTAAACGTCCGCCTGAGACATGGTCAACGCGGAGTATACTCACTTTCCAGACAGACAGCAAACAAGAATGGCGATGGGTGTTGGGGTGGGGTTTCCGCTCTGTCCCTCTGCGATCATTCCGAGAGCACCAGGGGAGGAATTCCCTCGCGCCAGCGTCCTATCATAGGATCAGGAACATTAGAATTGGATTAGAAGAACATTAAAATTCACCGTCTCGACAGTAAGTGATTGACACGTACTCATTGATAGACTATCATTGACATACAAGACGGCACGAACGAGAGGCTGTCAGAATTCACCTAACACAAACCAGGAGGTCCACATCATGAACAGCAACCGACATATCGAACTCACCGCCACACGCATTGCAGGGAGCGAGACCGAGAGTGACTACGAGACCAAGGCGGACTACCTCATCACGGAAGTGAAGTACATCAACAAGCGGTATCGCGGGACGGCTCGTATTGCCACGCGCGGACTCACCAAAGACGGCATGTTTCAATCTGAGTCGTTCATGATGTTCGGCGGCTACGACATCACGCATAACCTGGAAGATGCCCCACGGTATAACCAGAAGCGATTGACCACGCTGGCGGCTCTCCCGGCCACGGTGGCTCTATTGGAGGAAGCGAAAGCCGCCCTCCTGGCGAAATATCAAACTGATTGCCTATTTGTTTTACTAACCGTCGAGACAGTAAGAAAGGACAAAGACCATGCCGAAGCCAAAGAAAGACAAGAACTGGAGAGGGAATAAGGACGTGGACAAATGCGGAATCACCAATCAGGACCGGGCATCCCGTGTAGAGGAACACCTCGCCCTCTATGCCACTGGCCGAGACGGAGACCTACGCCCATCCCCTGCCGACATGGCCAGTTATTGTGCCGACATGATCGCGGATCTGCTCCACCTCGCGGCATCGGAAGGATGGGATGCCGAACGAGTCCACCGATTGGCCGATATGCATTTTCAGTCAGAACGATAGGAGGCTATTTGTGACACGTTGGCGCTGTTGGATTGGCTGGCATCGGTGGGTGCTCACTGGAAACGTGTACGTGTGGAGCTTCTATCGTTGCCGTCAGTGCGGGAAAGAGAAGATTGTGCGCGACTAAGGGAGGAACCTATGGAACTGACACGCTACTGCCCCTGGTGCAAACGAGACATGATACTCAGTCACGATCACCTGTGCTGCTGGTACCGCACCCATGTCCTGACCATGGACAACGTGACACGACAGTGCGAGATCGAAAAACTTGAATACTGGTGGGCACTCCACACCAAGGAGGAATCATGCTGATCGAATACAAAGGCATCACGCTGGCGCCACGGAACGGCTATACCGACATCATGACGAATGAGCCACACATGTGCCCAGCCTGTAGACGTATGACGTTTTTCTTTATCAATATCAACGGGTCCACGCACTGTACGGCGTGCCCATCCACTCACCATCTAGACAGTAAAGGAGCCTAATTGATGCCGACATATCCCTATCGCAAGCCCGGTGCCCCAGGAGAGCCGATCCACGTGGTCATTGATGGTCATATGGCGAGACGACTCAGGGAGTTACACCGCACCGTGAACATTGGCGCGGAAGGCGACAACCAAACCAGTGTGCAGAAGTATTGCATCGAAATCATTGAGGCGTTTCTGGCCGATCGACGGAGCGGGATTGTGCCACGCGAGCGCGATCAATTCTGGAACCGTACCGATGATGGGTACATGTGGGAGGCGTGACCATGCAGTACATCAAGACCTTGGATGAACATATCCACGCGATTACCAAAGACTTCGAACAAACCAACCACTCGGCCAACGTGGTGGTGTCCGATCATATCAACAATGTCTATTGCGCCCTGGACGACGAAACCGCCCTCGAAGCGGTCTCGATCCTGATGGATGAGTGCGATGAGATCATTGACGCGGCCAACGCCATGAAACGCAGGCTGAATGCCTACAGAAAAGAGCACGCATGAAGATCACGATCACGATTGATGTCCCGAAACTCAAGACCACGAAGGCCGCTCAAGAGTTCGCGCTAAACGTGTGTGAACACCTGACGGAGACCTTAAATGATGACAACTCACTGAAGTGCTTCTGGACACACGTCCCGAAGATCAGAAAGGACACGAAATCATGACGATTGTACGCCGACTCTACAACCTGTGCCAAACCATGTATCAGAACCTCCCATGGAGGATGGAGCCAGAGCAGAAATCCAAGCCTGGGATCTGGTACGCCCAACTGATGAAATATCACGGGCCAGACCAGCCAGCCACACTCGACACGAAACGCAGCCAGTTGTTTACCTCACGGGAGAGCCTGCTGGTGGATATGCGGCAGAAGATCGGAGCCGAGATCGAGTGTCTCACCCCGCACGATCCAGCCAATCCGCCAGACGAAGCCCTCTACCGCTGGTATGACACGGAAGAATGGGTGGGGACTTGGCAACTATTCTGGATCAAACGCTATAGCGACGACTACGACCGAAATTAGGAGGAATCGACCATGACACGAGAATTCCAGATCCGCATTGAGAACGTGAATGACGATCATGATGTAGTCGATGTCCTCTGCTACACCAGTCTCGCCGAGGCTAATATCGCGTATCAGGCCATGGTGACAGGTGACACTGAGGGGACACCCTACCACATTGAACTCCTTGAAGTGCTCCATCAGAACACGATCTGCAATGATGGTGACAAGCCTGGAGAAGATGATTTCGCGCATCTCTTTGCCATGAAAGGAGGAGTCTCATGAAACCGATCATTATCGCGATGAGCCTCGCCGCCGCCCTCGCCGCCTATGCCATCATCGATAGCTATGAGTGCTGGGTGAATGCCGGGACTGATCTTTGCGTTGAGTGCACGGACGACTGTTTGGACGGTGAAGTGCAGGCCAAGGTGCAGCCATGACGTTGCCACGACATGAACAAGGCCAGTATACTAGCTGGATGTCACCCGAGCAGCTCCATGCGTGGCGGACCAAGCACAAACTCTCACGGCTTGGGCTCGCCAAGATCATCAAGTCCCATCCCCACACGATTTATCAGTGGGAGAAAGGAATGAGAGCCATTCCCGACATGGTGCCGGCCTTCCTCGTGCTGCTCACCCAGGAGCACCTGAAGCTCTACCAGACTCACCCAAAGAAGCGGAAATAAGCGTTCGCCGTGGGGGTCTCTCTCGCAGGAGGCCCCCATCCCGCTCCTCTGGACAGCGAAGAAACCACAATTTCCAGCATGTCCCACGAAATGAGCCTGGGGCTCGCTTCGCGGAATACTTTTTATGCGTTGGTCTTTTTGGGATGAACTTTTGTTGGCACCACCCGCATATCATCTCGTTTTGTTGGCTCATCAAGGCGACTCCTCCATGCTATTCGGTTACGGACATCATCTCGAACGGCAATATTCCTCTGAATCATCCTTCTCAAATTCTCTCCAAGTTCTAACAATTCAGCATCCGTCCAGTTTGTAATCTTGAGATACTTCGTGTAACGCCGCCTCAACCACGCCTTCACGTAGTCTCTCCGCTCTGTGATTGTGAGCAATGGACGAGCGCCAAGAGCCGAATTGCATTCTAGGCAAGCAGGCACCTCTCTCTCATGAACCGCAGATAGGTCAATGGCAGAAAACTGACGCCGCATATGTCTAGGCGGGATATGATCGATGGAGCTCGCTGGCATTCCACAATAAACACAAGGAGTTATATATACTCCATCGCACTCCTTGACGCATATTTGACCTGTATCGTTGTAACCTTGCGCGATGACGTAGTAGAGCTTTTGCATTTCCCCCTCTCAGGGCTCGTAGCAATGCGTTGTAGGGCCTATCACGAATTACTTTCCAGACGGTGATAGCCTCTCACTTGATTTGCAGGATCCGCCGGATGTCCTGCTTGTCGAACTGTACAGTGTCGAACAGGTGATGCAACGCCGCGTCTGCCACCTGCGCCGATCGTTCGCACCGCTCCGCTTCAGTCACCAGTCCCTTCCGCCGCATGTTCTGCGCACCATGCGAGGCCATGACGGACGACGCCCGCAACACAATGACCTGGTAGAGATCGCGGCCAAACTCATCGAGATCCATCGGATTTCCTCCCCTCCTCCCCATCGGGCTTGTTGCCTTGCGGTAATAGGCCTTGCCCGCCTGACACCACTTGCACACCGGCATGGTCGAGGCTTGATGGCCAGCCATCGAGCGAATCATCACAGTGCAACCAGGGACGGAACATTGCTGGATGAGCCAGTCGTTGACGGGGGCGAGCAGGGCTTGGGCCCTCCACCCGCAGGTACAGGCCGTAGATTCCCCACCGAGGATGCGGTCACAGTCTGGACAGTGCATAGCGAGACCTCCCCGAGATAACTCTCGAATTTTGTACGGTTGAATAACGTCTCTGGCCGTAGGTACTTGGCCATCTTCTCGTCAGCGCCCCACTCACGAACCTTTTTCGCAATCAGCGTTTTACAGGCCTGGATATCCACCGCCGTCTTTTCACTCTGCCCCTTCAGGCGTGCGGCAATCATCCGCAAGGTTGAATCGACTTCCCTGAACTGCCTCCCTGACTTCAGATTCAAAAATTGGAGGACCTCCCGCGCCTCCTGCATGAAGTCGCGTGACGAACGCGACATAGTAGTTTCTTCTTTCTCTGAATCCTTCTTAGGATGAAGAGAAAGAGAAGAAGAAGATGAAGATGAAGAGTTGCCATTTGGTTCAACCGGAGCAGTGATGTTTGCTTCAACGGTGGTTGAACCACCGTTGAACGACCATTCACGCTTCAAACGCCTTGTTTTACCTGACTTTTTCCCACCTGCTCGGCTCTTCTCTCTCCATGCCTCCTGTTTTTGCCTCTCTTGGAGAAGGCGTTCATTCACCAATCTCCCAGGGAAGGAAGGTGACACACTGAAGCATGCTCGCAGCTTGGTTGAACCACCCTTGAACCACCCTTCACCGAGCCTGGAGAGTACGGCCAGCGTCGCGTCATCGTCAGGGATCGAGCAGTGTGGATCGGCCCAGGCATAACAGAGTAGGCGGATATAGGCCCCTTCCTCCGCTGGACTCATGAGGGTAATTTTCGGGCTAGAAAGCCAATCGCTTGGGTAGAACTGAAACGCTGGAGCTTTGTTCATATTCCTCCTCTCAAAAAGAAAAGGCGCTGCGCCGGACGGCTAGATCCAGCGGAGCGCCTTCTGCTTTGTGCTCCAATGGACGCGCTGGCGTACAAGAAGCACAATCTCCTCACCGACTAGCCTCGGTGGTCATATTGTTGACCAGACTGTAGCACCTTCATGATTCACTGTCGAGACGGTTAGTATACTTCCCGCTCAATCACATCCTTCCTCACCGCAAAATTGCCACCAATCCGCACACACCAGTAGGCAAATTGGGCTTCAGCATGACTCACCCCGCGTTTGATCAGTTCGTCCCGAAAAAAACGATCAATCCGCTCACGAAACTCTCGCCCAACAATCCCTCGGCGGATCGCCTCATACAGCGCGTCGTGGTAGAGCGATGGGGTAATCCATCGTTGTGGCGTCCAGAACCAGCGAAACAGAACGAAGCTCGCGCCGTCCCACGTCCAGCCTTTCTTAACTCTGAGAACTCTCGATCTACTGTCATCCCCCCAGGTGTACACCAATCCATCGGCGACATTGAACTTAGGCACGTCAAACGGCAACTCTACCCATTCATCCTTCGTCACCTGATAGTTTTTCCCCTTGATGTAGTTCATGGCTGCGTCTCTCGCTCCTCTCGTGGTTGATAGGTGGGGCAGTCATGGCCACGGTCTGTGCTCATGACATCAACGAGTTCCCAGCCGGTGGCCACTCCTACTGCTCTCAATTCCCGAGTAATCCAGATCGGCACTGGATAGCCACACCGCATGAGCTGTGCCGCCTCTATAGGCATCGCATGCATACAGTCTTTACAGGATTTCATGGCTGCTCCTTCAGCTTATCGTCGAGCCATCTTTTCAGCTCATAGACATCCATCGTGCTATCCCGATCTTCATCTGGCAGGTCAAGCAGCCGTTCGAGTTCCACCATGACCTCCTCCAATCCAGCGCGGCAGCCTGACTGAAATGCCGCCTCTATCACCCCCGCTAACGCGGGGTTCTGGTCTAAACGATCTTTGATTTCCTCATCCGTCATGTGCCTGCCTCCTCTGGTCTACGTAGCTCAGTCAGAGCCTTGTTAATCCAACTATCAACAGGATAATCAGCAGGCTTTTGTGTGACGCAGAAACACTGGACCGCTTCACGCAACAATTCCCACAGCCGCGCTTCCCGCTGCCTCAAGAGGACATTTGCGCGCAAGAGTTTTGCCATGTCTGTCCCAGGCTCAGGCATGGGCACCGCCAGTTCGCCCGCTGCGTCTTTTAAATCCTGTCGGTACTGCGCCAGCGCCGCCTTGAGCTGGGCGTTCTCCCGAATAAGATCAGCCGTCATTTGATCTGTCGCCACGCAACACCCTCCTCTTCCATTCCGGCCAGGCGGCCGGTTAGCGTTTGTAGCTGGTTAATGCATTAATAATACCCCTGGAGAAATCATCGTATCCGTCAACATAATCGGGGTTGATGGACTCTCTCATAGCCGGTATAGCGTTTCTATATTTACGCACCATCCGCACATACGCCCGATGCTGGCGGCGGAGGAGCTTGACGGCATCCTCGCGGTACATATAGTTCGCAACACCCGCATCCACCTGATTATTACTGGGTATAACCCCGAAACTGCTATTCACCATCCTCTCGAATCGATCTGGTTTTCGTGGCATCACACCTCCTCAAAAATCACTCTTCTGCTAATTCCCAATCGGTCGCCAATAGATCAGCCTGACTGCAATTCCATGGGATAATCTCGCCTGTTGCTGTACGTAAGTCCACGTGTGCGTGATAGTTGATATACGTTCCTTCTGGGTAGATTCCCAACAACGGCTTACGATTCACTTGGAATGTTGAACCTGGCACGAGAAAGAGAAACATCCCCTTCCCATTCCAGCCAGAACGGCGCACACGCTCGCCTTCCCGCATCATCCAGACAGCCCAGCCGATGTCACTTCCAGGTTCCATGTGACCTCCTTAGAATTTTAAAATGAGCTTTCTCACCACCACCACAATAACTGCCGCTGCCGTCGCTCCATAGCCCGCCCCCTCAGCCATTCCCATCCAGCAGTACATTTATATGCACTAATTCCTGCCGTAACTTATCAGCATATCTCGATGCGCTACAGGACTGCTCAAACACACTGCACGCCACAGTCCCAGCGCTAGGGCCACGATGATGGCCGTTCACATTTCGCTCTTTGTGGCAAACCCTCGATTTCATCCAATGCGCACAATCCCCGCACGTTGCAGGATGCTGCAATTGGGTGGTGATCTCATCACGCCTGGTGAGTACGTGTAGTCGTGCGCTGATCAGATTCGCGGCATCCCAAGTATCCATCACATCATCTCCCCATCAATACCTTTCCCCATCGCCAGACATGCCCACCGCCCCACCGAGCCGTGAGCGTTGTTGCCGCTACTTCAGCCACTAGCACCCAATCAATAGGTCTTTCTGCTATCTGCTGTTCCATTCTTGCGTTGACCTCTTCCAACTTGCCCGCATACGCCTGGATCGTCTCGTTAGCTTGCTCGATCTTGGCTATGTAGTCGGTCTGTTTCTTGTCCTTCTCGTCCTTGATCTTAATGAGCGTGCCTTGCTGCTCAATAATCTTGTCCTTTTTCTCCTCCCGCACGATCATCTGCTTGAACTCACTGAGCGGCATCTGTGCGATGGGTTCAGCCTGCGCCACGCCCACGGAGAGGAGGATAGTGATAGCTAAAATGAATAGCATCATTTTCCCTCCCTCAGATCGATCCCTGAGATTTGGTAGAAAATCTCTGCATCGAAATTGGGCAGATCCTTCACCCTGATCCTGTCAACATGGTCCGCCTTCTCCCACGACCTCTGAAACGCCTCCTTGTAGCCATACACGCGCAAGATACCGCCCGTAATAGTGTGGAGCGGGTTATCCAGCTTTTCCTCATCTGTCATTTCATCGCTACCCACCCACCCACGCATGGAGAATCTCAAAAACATTGGTTTATACGCGCTATCCCAGAGATCCGTCCGGCAATCTTGCCCGAATACGCGCACGACGCTAGGGCTATCTGGGTTGAAGTACCCGCTGTTCCCGTGCCCGCTGTTCCAGCCCCCGCTGTTCCCGTCCCCGCTGTTCCAGCCCCCGCTGTTCCCGTGCCCGCTGTTCCAGCCCCCGCTGTTCCAGCCCCCGCTGTTCCCGTCCCCGCTGTTCCCGTCCCCGCTGTTCCCGTCCCCGCTGTTCCAGCCCCCGCT